>Ga0208960_1000036_pt1 | contig 67007 bp, 65 predicted proteins | sample GreLakmeON33MSRF_FD_187703 | JGI IMG/M metagenome (GOLD analysis project Ga0208960, IMG submission 187703) | Freshwater lentic microbial communities from great Laurentian Lakes, MI, USA - Great Lakes metaG ON33MSRF (SPAdes) | ecosystem: Environmental > Aquatic > Freshwater > Lake | place: Great... | reverse complement strand
TTTTCAACTTGCAATCCCACCCAATGTAGTTGAAACTTCAACCATGCCCGCCGTAACCGTAAAAGATATAACTGTCCTACCGCGCGTAATCGCTACCCCCGCTGCACATGCACGCACCGTAAAAAGCGTTACCTCCGCGCCGCAAGGTTACGAAGGTGAAGGCTTCCCGGTACGGCGCGCATTTCATGGCGTAGACCTTGCCGATGTTGATCCATTTATCATGATGGATCAAATGGGTGAAGTTGAATATTCACCCGGCGAACCAAAAGGCACACCATGGCATCCACATCGCGGTTTCGAAACTGTTACATACATTATTGATGGCATCTTTGATCACTTTGATAATCACGGTGGCGGCGGCACGATTTCAAGTGGCGATACCCAATGGATGACTGCTGGCGCAGGAATTTTGCATATCGAAACTCCGCCAGAACATTTAGTTATGAGCGGCGGTTTATTTCATGGTTTCCAACTCTGGGTAAATCTTCCGGCAAGTAAGAAATGGTCAACACCGGCTTACCAAGATATTCGGGCAAAGAACGTTGAACTTTTATCTTCAAGTGATGGTGGAACTTTAATTCGTGTTATCGCTGGTGAAGTAGCTGGACATCAAGGTCCCGGCACAACACAAACGCCAATCACGATTGTGCACGCAACGTTGCAACCCGGCGCGCAACTTCGATTGCCATGGAACTCTGCCTATAACGCTCTGGTTTACACCATGAGTGGACGCGGCACCGTTGGCGATGAACATCGTCCAGTGCAGATGGGGCAACTTGCAGTATTTGATAACACATATGTAGATGGCGATGTATTGGTTGTAACTGCAGATCAAGCGCAGGAATCTCGTGCACCTGAGATGGATGTAATCATTCTCGGTGGCGAACCAATTCGCGAACCTGTTGCCTGGATGGGTCCATTTGTTATGAATACCAAGCGCGAAGTCTTGCAAGCTTTCGAAGATTTTCAAAAGGGAATACTCGGAATTGTCCCCGCAGATCATAAAGAATTTGTCCGCCAACGCGGCGCGGCGCTTAATCGCTCCGGCGAAGGATCAAAGCTAAGTGGCGATATTTTAGGAGTGCATGGCGCACCTACGGTGATGCAAGAAGGTTAAGCGTTTGTAATTGCGTATTACAAAGCTTTAAGCGCACCAACAACTTTTGTAAGTGAAGCTTTAGCGTCACCGAATAACAAAGTAGTTTTTGGATCAAAGAGCAACTCGTTTTCGATACCGGCAAATCCTGGTCGCATAGAACGCTTCAAGAAAATTACGTTTCCGGCAAGTGATACATCCAAAATTGGCATTCCATAAATTGGGCAACCAGGAGTGGTTTTAGCTGCAGGATTAACTACATCGTTCGCACCAATAATTAACGCAACATCGGTTTGTGGGAATGTTGGATTTACTTCATCCATTTCTGCAAGTTGTTCGTAAGGAACATTTGCTTCGGCCAGCAAGACGTTCATATGGCCAGGCATACGACCTGCAACTGGGTGAATTCCATAAGCCACATCAATTCCTTTAGCAGATAATAAATCAGCTAATTCACGAACAGTATGTTGTGCTTGTGCAACCGCTAATCCGAAACCAGGAACGATTACAACGCGGCGAGCATAGTTAAGCAAAATCGCAACATCATCTGGCGAGCCAGAACGAACTGGCCGAGTTTCGCCGCCAACTGCAACATCTTGTGGCTTTGCGGTAAATGCGCCAAAGAGTGTGCCAAAGAGGGAGCGGCCCATTGCTTCTGCCATTAAACGAGTCAAGATTGTTCCGGATGCACCAACAAGTGTTCCCGCAATAATTAAAAGTGTGGAATCAAGTACATAACCACTTGCGGCAACTGTTAAACCAGTAAATGCGTTTAAGAGCGAGATAACAATCGGCACATCTGCACCACCAACTGGCAATACAAAGAGCACGCCGAAAAGCAGCGATAAACCAGCAAGAACTAGGAGTGGAGTAGTGCCAAGTGCGCTTATTACCCAACCGCCCGAAGCTAGTACCGCAACTAACGTTCCTGCAATTACAAAGCGACCGCCTGGGAATACAACGGGGCGAGTAGTCATTAACTCTTGTAACTTCATAAAGGTAATGATCGAGCCAGAGAATGAAACGCAACCGACAATTACGGTAAATACTGTCGCGACAACTTCGGCAACCGTTGCGCCATCGCCTAACTTCAAATATTCAACGATTGCAACCAGTGCAGCAGCTCCGCCACCTACACCGTTAAATAACGCAACAAGTTGTGGCATTTGAGTCATCTGTACTTTACGTGCGGCCGGTACGCCAATTAATAAACCGACGACCATAGCGCCAAGAATCCAGCCAAGATTATTAAGCGGAAGCGAAGAACCTTCGCTGGCATAGAAGAAAACTACAACCGTTGCAATTGTTGCACCGAGTGCGCCAATTAAATTACCGCGACGTGCCGTGCGCGGATGTGACAATCCTTTAAGCGCGAGAATAAAACATACGCCAGCAGATAACCCGATTAAATCGTAGATAGCGCGGCTCACTTTGAATCCTTCGCTCTCTCTTTACCTTTTCCTTTAAACATTTCTAACATTCGATCTGTAACCACAAACCCGCCCACCATATTTATGGTGGCTAAGACGATTGCAGCAACCGATAACCCAAGTTCTAAATTTGTTTTGCTGTGATCGGCCACGATGATTGCACCAACCAAAATAACGCCGTGAATCGCATTGGCACCGCTCATTAACGGGGTATGGAGAGTTGAAGAAACTTTAGAAACCACTTCAAAACCAACAAAAACTGCTAGTACAAAGATAGCGACAATTGCCATTGGTTCCATTACTTCTTACCTCCATTTAATTGCGGCGTACGTTTTGCACCTTCGTGGGTCAACGCAGCCGAATCGATAATTTCATCGGCAAAATCTGGAGCGATAGTTCCGGTGGTTTTGTCATCGACGCTCTCCGTCTTCGTCATTAAGAGCAACAAATTCACTACGTTTCGTGAGTAGAGCGATGATGCATGGAACGGAAGTTGTGACGGAACATCTTTTCCGCCCCAAATCTTCACGCCATTTGCGGTAACCACTATTTCGCCTGGTTTTGATCCTTCAACGTTGCCGCCAGTTTCAGCAGCTAAGTCAACAATGATTGAACCAGGTGCCATCTTGCTAAACATTTCTGCGGTTACAAGTCGTGGAGCTGATCGCCCAGGAACAGCTGCCGTAGTAATAAGTACATTTGATTTTGTAATAAACGGGGTTAGAAGTTCGCGTTGTTTAGCAGCGCGCTCTTCCGTCATTTCGCGGGCATATCCGCCAGCACCTTCCAGCGCTTCAAGTCCTAAATCAATAAAAGTTGCACCCATTGAACGAACTTCATCCGCAGAAGATGGACGAACATCATATGCAGAAACAACTGCGCCAAGTCGACGCGAAGTTGCGATTGCTTGCAAACCAGCAACGCCTGCGCCTAATACCAAAACTTGTGCCGGTGTTACGGTTCCAGCAGCAGTCATTAATAGTGGGAAAAATCTTGGCGACATTTCGGCACCAACTAGAGCTGCACGATATCCGGCACAAAGTGCTTGTGAAGTTAGCGCATCCATTGATTGCGCGCGCGAAATTCGCGGCACCATTTCAAGTGAAAATGCGGTGACACCAGCGGAAGCTGCAGCTTCGATTGAATCAGTCGCAGTAGTTGGCGACAAGAATGAAATTGTGACAGCGCCTTTTTTTACTGATTTGAATTGATCTGGAGTTAACGGTTGCACCGATGCCACAACATCAGCTTTACCTAATTCACTTTGCATATTTGCAGTAGCGATAATCTCAGCACCAGCGGCTTGAAATTCGCTATCTGTGGCTTGAGAATCGGTACCTGCGCCAGATTCGATTGCAACTGTTAAGCCAGCGCGAGTTAACTTCGAGATTATGTCTGGAACTAGAGCAACTCGTTTTTCACCGGACTTTAATTCTTTAGGAACTAATACACGCATGGGTCTCAGATTAGTGCTTAAAGCCAACAATTTCACCATTGATTAGGTGAAATAGAAGTGACTGAATGGTGGTGCGGCGATGAAAAGCCTCACGCCAGATAACAGATTTTGTTCCGTCAATCACATTTGCTGCAACCTCTTCACCGCGATGTGCGGGAAGACAATGCATAAAAATCGAATCCTTAGCGGTCAATGCCATTAGTGATTCCGTTACTGCAAATGGGGCTAGTACTTCAATTTTTTCTTTACGCTCTGATTCTGGGTCGCCCATCGACATCCATACATCAGTATATAAAACTGATGCATCCTTTGCGGCAGCTTCTGGATCGTTTATAACTTCAACTTTTCCGCCAGAGTGCTTAGCAATATTTGTGGCAACTTCAATTGCACGTGCGCTTGGCGCCCACTTACCAGATGGAGTAGCAGTAACTACATGTGCTCCCATAATTGCGCCCATGATCAACCAAGAGTTAGCCATATTATTTCCATCGCCTAAGTAAACAAATTTTCTTCCAGAAATATCAGTGCCAAAGTTTTCGCGGATAGTTAGCCAATCGGCAAGTAATTGGGTTGGGTGATCATCATCAGTAAGTGCATTAATAATTGGAATAGTGGAATGTGCGCCAAGTTCATCCACATCGGCTTGGGCAAAAGTTCTAATTATCATAGCGCTGCAAAAACCGCTAATAATCTTTGCGGTATCTGCGATAGTTTCACCGCGACCTAATTGCAGATCATCTCCGCGAACAAAGATGGGAGAACCACCCAAGTGCGCAACTGCAGTTTCAGATGCAAGTCGCGTTCTAGTAGAGGGCTTAGTCATATAAATTGCGACCGTCTTATTGGCCAGCGCCGTATTAGAGCGAAGTGGATTCTCAGCGAACTGCGCCGCGGTATCCAATATCAAATCGATATCGGCGCGCGATAAATGTTCGGTACGCAGTAGGTCTTTCATCTGCTTAGTTTAATCACAGAGATTATGATTCGCGCATGGGTTTATTTACACGCGGGCGAGATACTGATACCGACACGATTGTTGCTCCCGTTGAAGAACGGCTCGACGAAGGTGATCATGAGCGCTTCTCGCATTATGTGAAGAAAGAGAAAATTGTTGAGTCGGCGGTCTCCGGGAAAACAGTGACCGCGCTTTGCGGTAAGAAATGGATTCCGACTCGCGATCCTGAACGATTTCCAATCTGTCCTACATGCAAAGAAATTCATGCCGGTCTTCGAAAAGAACCAGATACGCCAAAGCCTTAATGAAATTAGTAGCAAAGCAATTAATTGGCGCATTAGTAATTACTCTGTTATCCCAATTAATTATTTTGCCACAACCAATTAGCGCCGCAGATTTGCCAGCGCGAAAAATATTAAGTGGTTGGATACCGTATTACTCGGTTAAAAATTCAATTGCTTCAGTAGTTGTTAATCAAGATTTGATTCGCGAAGTTTCACCGTTTTGGTACACGCTAAAAGGTGAGAAAAATATTCTAGATTTATATGCAGCCGCTAAATTGACCGATCCAATGTCGGTTTCAATAACGACCTTGAGAAACCTAAATATTGGAATCATTCCGACGATTACCGATGGCACCGATAAGTTGGTATTAAGTAATCTTTTAGCTAATCAGCAATCGAGAGCTAATATTGTTGCCACGATTACTAACTTAGTTAAAGTCAATAATTTTGATGGTATCGATCTAGATTTTGAAAATTTTGCTTTCATTGATGGCAACACGACTTGGAATACAACAAGGCCGCGGTGGGTAGCATTTGTTAAGGAACTCTCTGCCTCGTTACACGCGGATATGAAAATACTTTCTATTACAGCCCCAGTTGATTTCGATCCAACTACAAAACGTAAGGGTTACACCGTTTATGACTGGAAAAACATCGCACCGTATATAGATCGATTGCGGATAATGACTTATGACTATTCAACTGCCACAGTTGGACCAATTGGCCCACTAGTTTGGGTTGAAGATGCAGTCAGATATGCGACTTCAGTAATACCTGCTTCGAAAATATTCCTTGGAGTTCCAGGTTATGGCCGTGATTGGGTAGTCAAAGTTGTTGGAACCTGCGCACCTAACGATGCCAAAGTTATTAACACCAAAATTAAAGCGGCTACATTTGTAATGAAGGATGCAGTCTCACTCGCTACTGGCTATGGTGCAACACCGCAATACATGGAAAATGAAGGCGAAGTCACTTTCACATACAGTAAAACTTTCCCAGGATTTTTAGCAGATGGCACTCCGACTACTTGTACCGCGACTCGGACTGCTTGGTATCAAGATGCTCGCTCTTATGTTGCACGCGCGAATTTGGTTGCTAAGTATCGGTTAGGTGGAATTATGGCTTGGACATTAGGAATGGAAGATGCTGCGACCATGCCAAGTGTTCGAACTTTTGCGCAATCAATTGCGCCAGATCAAGTAGTAGCCACTTTACTCTCCGATAAAAACAGCACCACTTACGGAGATCCAATTAAAGTGCAATTGCAATTCACGCTGCCAGATAAACAACCAATTCCAAACTTGCCATTAAATATCGAGGCTAAAAATAGCGATGGTACTTGGCGAAAAATTTATGTTGGCAATACCACAATTGATGGCACGTTAGTTATTTCAGCGCTGCTCGGTGGGAATTCCATCCTACGTGCAACTTCTGAAAGCTCTTGGGAACGGGTAGCAGGTTTATCTAAAGATTTAAATATTGAATATAAAAGAAAGATTTCACTGGCAGCTCCCGCTTCGGTAGCGCGCGGCAAGGAAGTAATTATTTCTGGGTTACTCCAACCAAAAGAAAGTGGCGTTAAAATAACTTTAGAAAGATTGGTTGGAGATAGCTATAAGGAAGTAACTTTAAAAAACCCAGTAATTACTGATTTAGATGGCCGATTCACGCTCTCCTTTATTGAATTGAATGATGGCTTTACAACATTTCGAATAAAGAGCGCCGCAACTCCGCTCAGTGCGCTCGGCGTGAGCGAGAACTTCATAATTTCGATTAGGTAGCGCGATAATTAGAAAATGGGAACGCTAACCGAGGCCGAGGTTAAAAGCGATCTGCGCGCAGATCGTCCTTGGGTCTGCGTTGTTTGGGATGATCCTGTTAATTTAATGAGTTATGTGACCCACGTATTTATTCTGCTCTTTGGTTTCTCAAAAGAAAAAGCCACGGAGTTGATGATGAAAGTTCATGTAGAAGGAAAGGCAATAGTCAACTCGGGCACTCGGGAAGAGATGGAGCTAGATGTCCAACGGCTCCATGAATATGGACTCTGGGCTACCCTGCAACGCGATGATGAAATCTAAATAATGTCAGGATTCTTAAGAAGTGGCGATGAAAAAATCACAATCACGCTCTCATCCCAAGAAGCCCATGTATTAATCAATTTAACTGAACAAATAATTGAATTACTGGGTGAAGAAGATGGCGGTTCGCATTTATCGGATGGTCATACCGTTGATGATTTAATGCGGATGGTTGGAATTTCTACCAACGATGCGCCGCCAATCGATCCAGTCTTACTTCGACTATTACCGAGTGCATATAAAGATGCCGAGCAGTCTTCGGAATTTCGTCGTTATACCGAACATGGTCTGCGTGAAAAAAAGCGCGCGAATGCAATGACAATTCGCGAAGCGCTCATGCCGCAAGATGAAGATTGGGATAATGATTCACCGTTGGATGTTGCCCACATTACGACCGTAATTGAAGTTGGAGATGAAATCTCTTGGTTGGCCGGCATGAATGACATTCGACTAGCGCTGGCAGTTCGATTAGATATTGGCGTGGAAAAAGATGCTAAGCCACAACATGAAAAATATGAATTGATGGTTGAGAGCGATCCGATGAAAGCGGTTTACGCGGTTTACGCATGGATTGGCTGGCTCCAAGAAAGCCTTTTGAAGTTACTCTAAATGTTAGTTTCAAATAAAAAAGCCGAACCATTTCTGGTCCGGCTTTTTTAACGTAATTAGTTAATTAGTGATCTTCTTTCATGCCTTCGGCAGCTGATTTCATGCGTGCGATCTTGTAAATTGTAAGACCGAATACGCACTTAGCTAATACGTCAGCAATTGTGTAACCCATTTGTACGTTAACCCATTGGCTTGCACCTGCATCCCCACCCATGCCTAGGATGTATGAAACTGGATACACACCCCATGTAGCAATGAGAAGTAAACGTAGTCGACCAACGGTTGCAGCAACGCCTTCAGGTTGACGTTCTAATGACTTCCCTAGCTCTACGAATAGAACATAAAGGATGTATAGGAATGGGATGGTAGAAAGAACACCGAAAAGAATCTGTTCGTTTCGTACATCTGAAATTTCACCTGGGTAACCAAGTGCAATCATCGCAGCAGAGGCTGGGACAAGACGCGAGATTAAAGAGCGTGAAATTTCCTTGGTTAGGACAAGCACTGCAATTACTTCAACGAGTAGTAATGGCACAGTTAGAATCCAGTCAACGTAACGATAAGCCTCGTTGAATGATCCTTGCTCACTACCTATTTTGACCATACCAGCTGAACTGGATTCGTTGAATGAATTGAAAATACGCCAGTAGTGGTAAGCAGCGATGAAAGTAACCATCGATGAGAGCACGAGTGCGTTGCGATATTTAGGGAGTACGCGAGCCTGTGACACGAGCGTGTACACAGTGCATGCGAGCATTGCAATTAATCCAAAGGAGAACATGTTGTATAACGTGCCCCATTGTGATGATGTTAGTTGCATTCTTTATAGCCTCCGTAAGGCATTTGTTTTCCCAACTCGGGTGAGCCAGGTACTCACTTTTCGTAGACCCATATGAAGTCGGCGAGGTAAGTACCCAAATAGTGCGGCACTTTTGCTAAATAATCCAGAAGAATCGCGTCATTTCTTCAGAAAATTTACCCATGATTTATAACATTTTGGCAACAAAATAGCCGATGGTGCTTGAAAGGTAGGCTACCGATATGGCCAACCCAGATGCTCCGATTGGGATCTTTGATTCTGGGGTTGGCGGCTTAACGGTCGCGCGAGCAGTAATCGATCAATTGCCCAACGAATCAATACTTTATGTTGGCGATACCGCGCGAGCGCCATATGGCCCTAGGCCGCTAGCTGAAGTTAGATCGTTCGCATTAGAAATTATGGATCAACTCGTCGAATCCGGTGTCAAAGCAATTGTGATTGCATGTAATACCGCAAGCGCTGCAATGCTACGGGATGCGCGCGAACGTTACTCAGTTCCAGTTGTTGAAGTAATTCAACCTGCAGTACGGCGCGCGGTTTCCGCATCTAGAAGTGGCAAAGTTGGTGTGATTGGCACTCAAACTACTATCGATTCGAAAGCATACAGTGATGCATTTGCTGCCGCGCCACAACTGGCAATCACATCAATACCTTGCCCACTATTTGTGGAATTTGTAGAGCGGGGCGAAACATCTGGCGCGGCAATCACAAAAGTTGCTACCGATTATTTAGCACCACTTGTTAGTGCAGATGTAGATACTTTAGTTTTGGGGTGCACTCATTACCCATTATTGACTGGCGTTATCTCATATGTCATGGGCAATAACGTAACTTTAGTTTCAAGCGCAGAAGAGACTGCCAAAAATTTATATCGAGTTTTAGCAGAAAAGAATTTAATGCGTGTCTCCGTAAGTAAGCCGGAATATCAATTCATCGCAACCGGCAATGCCGAAAATTTTGCAACGCTAGCTCGTCGTTTCCTTGGGCCAGAAGTTGTAAATGTAAGAAGCAAGATTTAATAACTAGGGGAGCAGAACTTGAATTCAAATATTTCACGAATCGGAATCGAACGCCTAGACGGGCGCAAACCAGATCAATTGCGAAAAATAAAATTCACCCGCGGTTGGTTGGATCACGCCGAAGGTTCAGTATTGGTTGAGTTCGGAAACACCCGAGTTTTATGCGCCGCCTCTTTTACCCCTGGGGTACCAAGATGGTTAGTTGGCAAAGGGAAAGGCTGGGTTACTTCAGAATATTCAATGTTGCCACGCGCGACCCACTCCCGATCAGATCGGGAGAGCGTAAAAGGAAAATTAGGTGGTCGGACTCAAGAAATTTCGCGTTTAATCGGACGCTCACTTCGCGCTGTAGTAGATATGCAAGCACTTGGTGAAAACACTTTAGTTTTAGATTGCGACGTGCTGCAAGCAGATGGCGGAACGCGAACTGCAGCAATTACTGGCGCATACGTTGCACTTGCTGATGCAATCTCTTGGGCAAAAGGAAAAGGTTATGTTCCGCTTAATTCACAACCACTAAAAGGTTCGGTAGCGGCAGTCAGTGTTGGCATAATTAATGGAACCCCGATGTTAGATCTTTGTTACGACGAAGATGTAACGGCAGAGACTGATATGAACGTTGTCTGCATGGGTAATGGAACTTTTATTGAAGTCCAAGGAACTGCCGAAGGCGCGCCATTTGATCGCGCACAACTTGATAAATTATTGGACCTTGCAGTTGCTGGTTGTGGCACGCTAACGCAAATGCAGATAGATGCGCTGAAGTAATTGAAATTAGTTATTGCATCGCGCAATAAAGGCAAGATCGAAGAACTTGCACGAATTCTCGCAATTGTTGCGCCAAATATTGAACTAGTTGGCAGCGATCAATTCCCAGATTTATCAGATGTCGAAGAGACTGGCGAGACTTTTGCAGCAAATGCTTTATTAAAAGCCCGAACAATTGCTCGCGAAACTGGCCTGCCCGCCATCGCAGATGACAGCGGTTTGTGCGTCGATGCGTTAAATGGTGCGCCTGGAATTTATTCTGCGCGTTGGTCTGGGGTACATGGTGATGATCGAGCAAATTTGGAAAAAGTATTGCTGCAATTAAAAGAAGTTTCAAATGAAAATCGGGGAGCGGCCTTTAAGTGTGTAGTTGCGTTAGTTCTACCAAGTGGTCAAGAAGCCACTCGGGAAGGTGAAATTCGCGGTGAAATTCGAAGGAGGCCGACTGGTAACGGCGGATTTGGCTATGACCCAATCTTCCAACCAAGTGGATTTTCAATAACAATGGCGGAATTATCGGCAGAAGCCAAGGATGAAATTAGCCATCGCGGGAAAGCGTTGCGAGCAATCGCCCCTGAAGTAGCCCGGTTATTGGCTTGATTTCGCGGGCAATACTTACCTGCTGGGGTATCCTTAAGCCATAAATCATCGTGTACCCGCGTTGATTACTCGAAACCAAGTCAGGGAGTAAAAAGTGGCCGCAAAGAAAAAAGCAGCAAAGAAAGCTCCAGCTAAAAGAGCTGCAAAGCGTCCGGCGAAAAAATCGCCTGCAAAGAAATCTTCAGCAAAGAAATCTTCAGCTAAAAAGGCTGTGAAGCGTCCAGCTAAAAAAGCCGTTAAGAAAACTGCAAAGAAAACTGCAAAGAAAACTGCAAAGAAAGCGGTAAAGAAATCGGCAAAGCGCGGATCTGTTTCTGCCAAAATTGTTATTCCGCCAGTCCCAACCCGTGCAGCTGCAAAAACAATTGTCTCGACAACACCAAAAGCAACAACATCTACCGCACCTAAAACTGCAGCAGCAGCGCCAGCTAAGAAAAGTTCTAGCCGCGTAACGCTTTTGGTGTTGCTTGGAATTTTAATTCTTGGCTTAATTGTTTCTAACCGAAATAATTCTGCAGATGATGCTGCCCCAACTCCAACCGAATCTGCAACAGTTTCTGAATCCCCAACTCCAGAAGCTTCCCCAACTCCAGATGCGCTCGCTGCCCATGAAGCCCCGCTTAGTTTTGTTGCAATAAATAATGGATCAGGTGGCGTAACGCTTCGTTGGAAAACTCCAGCTGCTGCTGAAGGAATCACTGGATATAACATCTCAGTTTCCTACAATGCTAAAGATTTCACCTTAGTTTCGACTGTTCCAGCAAATCAATTAAATCTTGATATTGCCAAAGTTGGCGATGAAGGTGGAACCCAATTCTTAATCCAAACTGTTTATTCTGATGGCCAAACAGTTGACGGTAAGAAGTTCTCACTTAAAGGCAAGTACGCGTAAGCGCTAATTTAAAAAGCCCTCCTAATTTATAGGAGGGCTTTTTTATTTACTTTAATTTCTCCAAAATTGCTGAGACATATGCGTTAGCTCCCGGTGGATTTAGATGCACGCCATCAGATGCGAAAAATTCTGGATGGTTTTGCGAGATAACTGCCCAGTCGATTAAAGTCGCATTTGGGTATCGCAACAATACGCTACGAACGATTTCATTATTTGTTGCGCGCCATGGTCGTGGTACTGCAGTATTTATCACAATTATCTGGGGTTGATTTTTTACGATATTCATCATTTCCACAAAAGTAGATTCTGTTATTTTATTATTGTTACCAACATTGAAAATTACAATCGAGTTTGCAGCATGGGTCTGATCATTACCCGCAACTTCAATCAGTTCGGGAAGTTGCCGACCAACTCGGGCGTTTATTAGCTCAATGTGGCGATACTTTTCGAGTGCACTTCTAATACCCAGAATTACTGAATCACCAGTAACCCATAATCCGGGTTCAGCGCTTGGCGTAGTAGGGGCTTGGCTAATTTCAGAGAGTTCTTGAACGCGCTTTGCCTCTTGCGCAGCTCGAGTATCTGCAACGGAAAGTGCATTTACCGAGATTGCAGTTGCAGCAGCAATAATCGAGAGTGCAGTTAGGAGAACGGTAAGTCGTTGGCGCAAGCGCACATTTGGTGTGCGATATTTCATGCCACGGAACCAAAGTTCAACGTTGCCCCGCCGAACCGGTATTTCAATCCAACGAAGTGAAATATCAGCGAGTGCAAAAACAATCAGAATTCGGAGCGTGTATAACGCCCATGGTTTACCAGCAATATCGATAGAAGGTCGAGTTACTTGAAAAATAACCCAGTGCCAAAGATATATTCCATAAGAGCGCTCACCAATCCATAAGAATGGTTTATAACTTAAAATCGGGGCGAACCGTGAAGCTGGATGAACTACCGACATCAGAGTTGCACAGCCAAAGATCCCAGCAAGCGGGAAAGCTAATTTATAAAGAGTTGGGTCGGTTTCGTTTATAAAGAGAAAAGTCGTGAGTAAGCCTAGAAATCCAACGACGCCAACGCCATCAACGAAATCTTGCGCGCGTTTTGAAATTACTTTGCTTAAATTTTGTGGGATCCAACTTACTGCCAGAGCTGATCCTAAGAATAACCCGAGGCTATGGGTGTCTGTTCCAAAATAAATATGGCTAACACTGCCTTGTGATTCGCTATCAAGTTTTAAAGAATACAGAAATAGCGCTATCCCAGATGCGCCAGCCGCAATCAAAGAAACAATTGGTATGTTTTTCTTGCCGAAGTATTTTAAAATGAATAAGAGAACTAACGGCCAAATTAAATAGAATTGGGCTTCTACGCCGAGCGACCAGGTATGTTGCAAAAGCGGTGGCCTACCAATGCTTTCAAAGTAATCTTGCTGCCTCGAAACTAAAGACCAGTTCATCGATCCCGAAAAAACATAAGGTAGATCTTTAAGAAATCTGCGGACTGTTTCTGGCGCCCAAACTCCGATAAACATTGCAGTTAGCGTCACCATAAATACCAACGCTGGCACTAAGCGACGTAATCTGTTGAAATAGAAAGCACGTAGATCTAGCGCGCTAGAGCGATCAATCGAATCCAAAATTAGTCGAGTAATAACGTAACCAGAAATTACAAAGAATAAGTCAACGCCTAAGAATCCACCCGGAATCCAAGAGATCCCCAAGTGATAAAGCAGAACTGCAATGACGGCAATCGCACGTAGACCATCAATCGGTGCGATATATAAAGCTGCATTGCGCGTCTTAAACTCTGAATTTACATTACTCATTTAAAGTTTCTGAATTTCGAAGTACTGGTTAGCGTTTTTTCTTGATGACTTTCTTACGAGTTTTACTTGCAGCTACTCGTTTCGTCACTTTCTTAATTGCAGGTTTGCTACCTTGAGTTGCCTCACTTTTAACAATCGCGATTCGGCTCTGCACTTTTGCATCACCTTGAGGCGTGCCATCTGGATTAATTGCAGCTTGCACCGATTTTTGCAGCTCAGCTAGGCGAGTGAATGCGCTTTCTAAACGGTTTCGAGATTGTGAGATTGCACTTTCTGCGGAATCTAAAGATTGAGTTTGGATTCGGTATAACCGTTCTGCTTCTGAAATTACACCGCTTAGCCATTGGCGATATTCAGCTACTTCAGTTGTAGCATCTAAAATCAAACGCTCGGCATCGCGCTTTGCCGTTGATGTGATGGTGGAACCCTCACGCTTTTTATTTGAAATCAACTCTTCAGCTTCGGCTTCAGCGTTGGATAGTAAGTCGGCAGCATCGGATTCAGCTGCTTCAATATATTTGCGCCCCCGTGATTCTGCTTGCGAGAGCGTGGATTTTGCTTTTGCTTCAGCCGCTTCTAACGCGCCACTTGCGCTCCGTTGACTTTCGGAGAGAACTTTTTCAGCGGTCGCGGCAGCTTTAGATTCGCGCTGTTGCGCAGTCTTAATAATTGACATTGCGGTTTCGGTAGCAAGAATCTCAAACTCTTCTTTGGAAAGCGCGGTGATATCGCGACGTGATCGAAGGTCATTGAGTTGTGATTCTAATTCGCGAATTCGTTCGATCGCGTTAGTTGTAGGCGCACCGGAGTTAGTCGGGTTGGTTCCGTTTGAAGTTTTCGCTTCATCTTTAAACCCAACCCAAGATAGAAATTTTTTCTCGCTCATATGCTGCTGCCTCTTTTCAAATCAACTTGCGCTCCGCTCCAGATCGGTGGCGCGGGTGGGAATCTTCCCACGAAGTGAGTGCTCCTGAAAATAGCCCCTAAATACCCCCGCTTACGGCAGAACTGAGCGGCTTTCGAACTTCTACTCGGGCTGGTAGACATAGCGCATGACAAATCACCGTTCTCCGATTTTTGAATTATCCGATACCTATATAACGCAATCTGCGGCTTTGAGTCCGATGGGCAGCACCTATCTTGGGATCCCCGGGCAAGACCATCTATTAGATGACTTCTCGATTGCGGGTGCTGCGAAGAACGCTGACTTAGTTCGAGCAACTCTGGTCAAGTTAAAAGCGTTAACCCCAATCGATGAGATTGATCGGATTTCAAAAGCGGTAATGATCGAGCGATTGGAATCTGGTTTGGAGCTTCACGATTCCCAAGAGTCACACATTCTTTGGAACGTTCTAACATCACCACCATCAAACATTCGCCAAATTTTCGAAATGATGGCACATAAAAGCGATGCAGATTTCAAGAACATCGCAGCCCGACTTAACGCTGTCGAAGCTGCTCATAAATCTTGGATCTCAACTATCTCTGAAATGGCAAAGCAAGGAAAAGGAAAGACCACGCCGCAACGGCAAGTTCGCGGTGTAATTGCACAGCTCAACGGATACGCAAATGGTGGATATTCGAATTTTGCAAAATCGGTTGACCCGGAGAGCAGATACCCAGATATACATGCAGCAGCCAAAAACGCAGAAGCATCCGCTGCGGCGACCGCTAAATATTTAGAGAATGAGTATTTGCCAATTGCAAATCCAATTGATGCTTTTGGCGCAGATCGTTATGCAAAGTGGGCTCGTTATTTCACAGGCGCAAAATTAGATTTAAAAGCTACTTATGATTGGGGCGTAGCTAATTTAGCTGAGATAAATAAGCGGATGTGGGAAATTGCGCCACTTATTAAGCCAGGCGCTAAAACCCTTAGAGAAGTTGCCGATCACTTAGATCACGATCCGAAGTACATAATTAAAGGTAAAGATGCGATCATCAAGAAGTTAAAAGATTTCACCGAAGCTGCGGTAAAACAAATGGACGGCACTCACTTTACTATCGATGATCGGATCAAATTCTGTGATGCGCGAATTGCGCCAGAAGGCAGTGCATCGGCACCTTATTACCAATCACCAAGTGAAGATTTATCACGACCAGGAACTACTTGGTTGCCTGCGCTAGGTAAAGATGAATTTAATTGGTGGCATTTAGCATCTACTTGGTATCACGAAGCAGTTCCGGGTCACCATTTGCAATGCGCAACGGTTGCACTTGAGCAAGCTCGCTTAAGTCGCTTCCAACGCACCGAAGCATGGTGCAGTGGTTACGGTGAAGGTTGGGCGTTGTACGCCGAAAGATTTATGAATGAACTTGGCGCATTTGATGAACCTGGAATTGAGATGGGTTATCTATCTGCGCAAGCGCTACGTGCAGCTCGAATTGTTGTTGATATCGGAATGCACCTTGGCTATCAGGATTTCGATGGCAATGTTTGGAATGCGCAATCGGGTAAAGCGTTATTAAGCAATCAAGCTTTATTAGATGATGCTCATTCAACTAGCGAAATTGATCGCTACTTAGGTTGGCCGGGCCAAGCTATTTCATACAAAGTTGGCGAACGGGTTTGGATGAAAACTCGCGAAGATGCCAAAGCCCGACTTGGCGTAAACTTTGATTTAAAGAAATACCATTCTTATGCGCTAGCAATGGGGCCAATGGGTCTAGATCCCTTTGAAGCTGAGATGGCTAATTGGGACGGAAATTAATTAACTTCAGAAATTTGTTAATTAAATAGATTTAAATATGGTGCGGGAGAAGGGACTTGAACCCTCACGTCCGAAGACACAGGTTCCTAAGACCTGCGTGTCTGCCATTTCACCACTCCCGCGTAAACCATGTACAAATGCAGTGGCTAGAGGAGAAGATTACGGTGAAAAAGCGTTATCGCCCAATCCGATATGGCGTTCTACATTAAAGGTAGAAGCGAAGTGAGCGCGCTAAACGGTAGCCTTGCCTAGGTGTCAACTCATCACCAACTTTCAGAAGCCATCGAACGGGTAATAAACGATGCCCGCAAGGCTGGCGCGCTGATTGCTGATGCGCCGGAGTCGGTGCCGCTAGAACGGCCAAAGAATCGTGAACATGGTGATTATGCAACTTCGATTGCGCTCGCGCTCGCAAAAAGCGCTGGCAAACCACCGCGCGAAATAGCCGAACTAATCGCAACTGGGTTGCGCTCGCTAGAAATTATCGATCGTGTTGATATTGCTGGGCCAGGATTTATCAACATCACTTTGGCAAAAGCTACGCAAGGCGCAATCGTTATTAACATTTTAGAAAATAATGTGAAATTTGGAATTGGAAATGAACTTGCCGGCGTAAAAGTAAATTTAGAGTTTATTAGCGCAAACCCCACTGGCCCGCTACATCTTGGTCATACCCGATGGGCAGCTGTTGGTGACGCACTTGCGCGGGTTTTATCAGCCGCTGGCGCTATGGTTTCTCGAGAATTTTATATAAATGATCGTGGCGTCCAGATGGATTTATTTGGCGAATCTTTGCGCGCTTCCGCGCTAGGGATTGCAAAACCTGAAGCCGGTTACCAAGGTGGATACATTGATGACTTAGCTAAGAAAATCGTGTTGGCAGAACCAGATCTTTTGAAATTGTCAGAACCTGAATCACTAGTTGCATTTCGTGAAGCGGGATACAAATTGCAACTACAAGAACAGAAAGATGTATTAGCAAAATTTGGCACTAACTTCCAGGTTTGGTTTTCGGAACGATCACTTCATGCGGGTGATGGGCTTACAAAAGCGATGGCTCGGCTAAAAGAGCAAGGGCATATTTTTGATGATGAAGGTGCTACTTGGTTGCGCACCACAGATTTTGGCGATGATAAAGATCGAGTTCTCCGTAAATCAGATGGCGAACTAACTTATTTTGCATCTGATACGGCGTATTACATTGATAAACGAAACCGTGGTTTTGATATCTGCATTTATATGCTCGGGGCAGATCACCATGGCTATGTAGGTCGGTTAAAAGCCACTTCGGCTTGCGCTGGCGATAATCCGGAATACAACATTGAAATTTTGATTGGTCAGCTTGTAAAAATCATAGAAGGTGGCGCAGAGGTAAAACTTTCGAAGCGCGCTGGCACCATTATTACTTTGGAAGAATTGGTGGAGAAAGTGGGGGTAGATGCGGCTCGTTACACGCTAATTCGCTATCCAGTCGAAACTCCAATGGTGCTTGATGTTGATTTACTTAAAAAACGAACCAATGAAAACCCAGTTTTCTATGTGCAGTATGCGCATGCGCGAATCGTTGCGGTTTTGCGAAACGCTACCGATCTCGGAGTTAAATATGGTTTGGAATATTACAAACCAGAGTTGCTTGAACACGAGCGGGAGCGCGAATTGTTAGGTGGTTTAGCTGAGTTTCCAAGAATTGTTGCGGGTGCTGCGCAACTTCGCGAACCACATCGGATCGCCCGGTATTTAGAAGATTTAGCTGGGATGTATCACGGTTTTTATACTGATTGCCGAGTATTGCCAATGGGTGATGAGAAACCGTCCGAGTTGCACTCTGCGCGCGCAACGCTTTCGGCCGCAACTATGCAAGTATTTTTTAATGGGCTCCAACTACTTGGCGTAAGCGCGCCGGATCGGATGTAGTTATGAGCGTCTGGTCTAATAACGCAAAATTTGTTAACGGTAAGTTGGAAATATCGGGTTGCGCCGTCTCTGAGCTTGCCAAAGAATTTGGCACCCCACTATTTGTGATTGACGAAGCGGATTTTTACACCCGCGCAAAAGCATGGCAAAGCGCACTTAATAGTGGTTTTGGTGCAAACGCTGGCACTGTCTATTACGCAGCAAAAGCATTTATCTCAGTTGAAATTGCAAAATGGATTAATGAAATCGGAATTGGGCTTGATGTATGTACTGGTGGTGAACTTGAGGTAGCCCTTGCTGCTGGATTCCCAACCTCAAAAATTGAACTACATGGAAATAATAAATCTGCGGCAGAAATCGCTAAAGCTATCGAAGTAGGGGTCGCAACTATTGTGGTTGATTCACTACAAGAGTTAGCCCGAGTATCTAAATTAGCTAGCGCTATGAATAAAGTGCAATCCATAATGCTCCGCTTAACGCCGGGAGTTGAAGCACATACTCATGAAGCAATTTCAACTGCACATGAAGATGTGAAATTTGGATTTTCGATTGCGAGCGGTGCAGCTTGGAACGCAGTTGTTGCGGCCCAAAGCGCCACGAATTTAAAGCTAAAAGGGTTTCATTGCCATATTGGTTCCCAGATTTTTAAGAGTGAAGGCTTTGAACTTGCAGCAGATCGATTAATTTCGCTATTGGCAAAATACCGAGATGAATTTAACGAAGAATTGCCAGAGTTAGATCTTGGTGGCGGTTATGGAATTGCATATTTAGAAAATGAAGTCACGCTCGACCCAATCGAGACTATGACCCATTTAGCAAATGTAGTTAAAAAATCTTGTGCCGCTAATAATTTGAAAGTGCCACTAATCTCAATCGAACCTGGCCGGGCAATTGTTGGACCAACCACTACAACTATTTACGAAGTTGGCACAACAAAAGAAGTTCGATTGGAAAATGGCGAAGTTCGTTGGTACATCTCGGTTGATGGCGGCATGAGTGACAACATTCGTCCCGCTCTATACGACGCGGAGTACAGCGTTTATTTAGCTAATCGAAATTCTAACGCTTCGCTTAGAAATTCTCGTGTCGTTGGAAAACATTGTGAGACCGGCGATATTTTGATTCGTGAAGTTAAGTTGGCTAGCGATATCGAACCTGGAGACTTATTAGCAATTCCGGCGACCGGCGCATATGGTCGAAGCATGGCGAGCAATTACAACCATATGGCGCGACCCGCTGTGATTTCGGTTATCAACGGTACGGCGCGCACCATCCTTCGTCGTGAAAGTGCAGCTGACCTTCTAGCCTTAGATATTAAAGAAAGTCCGCGAACGATTCCAGGCGTAACCCAGAACGAGAGGCGCGATAAGTAATGAAAACACTACAAATCGGCATGCTCGGTTGCGGAAATGTTGGAGTCGAAGTTGCACGACTATTAACTTCTGATTCTGGAGATTTTAAAGCGCGCGCTGGCGCGGAATTGGAACTTGTTAAAATCGCAGTAAAGGACATGGAAAAGGCTCGCCCTGGAATTGCTAAAAAATTATTAACTAGCGATTCAGATTCCATAGTTAACGATGCTGATATCGAAATCATCATCGAAGTTATGGGTGGAATTGAGCCCGCTCGTAAATTATTGCTTACTGCAATGAAGAATGGAAAATCTGTAATTACTGCAAATAAAGCGCTGTTAGCTAAACATGGTGCCGAACTTTATGACGCAGCTAGCGCTAATGGCGTCGATCTTTATTATGAAGCATCGGTCGGCGGTGCCATTCCAATATTACGACCGTTGCGGGATTCAATCGTCGGCGATCATGTAACTCGAATAATGGGAATTGTAAATGGAACCACAAATTACATTCTTACAAAAATGGATGAAAACGGCTCGGCATTCGCCGATGTACTAAAAGAAGCACAAGCACTTGGATATGCCGAAGCAGATCCAACTGCTGATATCGAAGGCCATGATGCTGCTGCAAAAGCCGCGATTCTGGCTGGCCTGGCATTTCATTCCCGAGTCAGCGTTGATGATGTTTTCTGCGAAGGAATCTCCGGGATCACAGCCACTGATATCAGTGTTGCAAAAGCAATCGACCATGTAATTAAGTTATTAGCAATTGCAGAGTTGACTTCCGATAATAAAATTTCAGTTCGAGTTCACCCAACTCTAATTCCGCGCGCACATCCGCTTGCATCCGTACGGAATGCATTTAATGCAGTATTCGTGGAAGCTGAATCTGCTGGTGAATTAATGTTTTACGGTCGCGGCGCAGGTGGCGAACCAACCGCTTCCGCAATTCTTGGCGATTTAATCGCAGTAGCGCGCCATAAATCTGGAGGTTCGCTAGGGGCGGGCGAAAGCGCATATGCAGATTTGGAAATCGCTGCTATTAGCAGCGTAAAAACTCGTTATTTAATTCGATTGAATGTGGCAGATCGTCCTGGCGTACTTGCAACTGTGGCACAAATTTTCGCTTCGCATAACGTTTCTATCCAAACGGTTCGGCAATCTGGCCGCGGTGAAGATGCTGAATTAATTGTGATGACCCATGGCGCAAGCGATGCTGCCTTATCTGCGACGGTAAAAGAATTAGCTGGACATGATGTGGTTAAGAGCGTTGAAAGCGTAATTAGAGTTGAAGGCGCAACATCATGAGCGCACACCAATGGCGTGGTGTAATCGCGGAATATCGTGATCGATTGCCGGTTACGAGCGCAACCCCAATAACTTCTTTGTGTGAAGGTGGAACTCCGTTAGTTTTTGCCGAAACAATTTCTAAAATGTTAAACAATGATGTCTGGCTAAAGTACGAAGGCGCAAACCCAACTGGATCTTTCAAAGACCGCGGTATGACCATGGCGATTTCAAAAGCAGCTGAAGTTGGTGCAAAAGCAGTTATCTGCGCTTCAACTGGCAACACCAGTGCATCGGCAGCGGCTTACGCAACTAAAGCAGGAATGAAACCAGTCGTTTTAGTACCACAAGGAAAAATTGCGGTAGGAAAGCTTGCCCAAGCAATTGCACACGGCGCTAAATTATTGCAAGTAGAGGGTAACTTCGATGATTGTTTAATGCTGGCACGTAAACTTTCCGATAAATATCCAGTTTCGTTAGTCAACTCGGTAAATCCATTTAGAATTGAAGGCCAGAAAACTGCATCATTTGAAATTGTTGATGCACTTGGGTTTGCGCCAGATATGCATGTTCTCCCAGTTGGTAATGCTGGAAATATCACCGCATATTGGAAGGGCTATCAAGAATATTTCAATGACGGCATTGCAAAACAATTACCGCAGATGTGGGGATTCCAAGCGGCCGGAGCAGCGCCAATTGTGCTAAATGAGGTGGTTACAAAGCCAGAGACAATCGCAACTGCAATTAGAATTGGTAACCCAGCATCTTGGAAAGAAGCAGTTGCGGCCCGTGATGGATCTGGTGGCTTAATCGATTCTGTAACCGATGCTGAAATATTGAGTGCATACCGTTTAGTTGCAAGCAAAGAAGGAATTTTCGTAGAACCTTCATCGGCGGCTGGTATTGCCGGCTTAATTAAGAAAAAGAACGAAGGAAAATTGCCAACGGGAAAGAAGATCGTAATTACCGTTACTGGTAACGGCTTGAAAGAAGTTCAATGGATACTTGATGGCGCTGATGCGCCGATTGTGGTGCCAGTAGATGTTGATCGGGCCGCCCAAGAGATTGGGTTGGCGTAACTATGTCGCGCAGAGGATTTAGAGATCCGTTAACTTATAAAGCAACCCCAGTACAAGTAAGCGTGCCAGCTTCGTCTGCAAATCTAGGCCCAGGTTTTGATTCACTTGGTTTAGCCCTTGATATTCGCGATCAATACGTTGCGCAAATTCTCGATGAAGAGATTTTTGATATTGATGTGACCGGTGAAGGTGCCGAAGAGGTACCTCGCGATGCTAAGAATTTAGTAATTAAAGCGATGATGCGTGGATTTGAATTTATGGGCGGTAAGCCGCGTGGTATTGCGTTGCGCGCGCTAAATGAAATTCCACATGGCCGTGGGCTTGGTTCTTCGGCAGGTGCAATTGTTGGCGGCCTCTCGTTAGCGCGAGGTTTAGTTTTATCGGGACAACAATTAATGAGCGATGACAATTTAATTGCACTTGCAACAGATTTAGAAGGACATCCAGATAATGTGGCAGCTGCTCTTTTAGGTGGAGCTACTGTTGCTTGGATGGAAGATCGTGCTTCGGTCCCAACTGGCTGCGCCATAAAACTAGATGTAAACATTGCAATCAAAGCTTTAGTTTTACTTCCAAGTGCGCATTTAGCAACTGCAAAAGCCAGACGGCTTTTACCTGAAATAGTTAGCCATAGAGATGCCACAATCAATGCCGGACGGGCTGCGTTATTGGTGCACGCGTTAACAGTTCGCCCAGATTTATTATTTCAAGCAACCGAAGATCACATTCACCAAAGTTTCCGCAGGGAAGCAATGCCTAAGTCAGTTGACCTAGTAACTAAACTTCGTGGAGCTGGCGTTGCTGCAACAATTTCTGGTGCCGGTCCCTCGTTGTTAATCCTGCACACTGGCAATAAGGTGGAGCGCGATGAGATTGTGCGGGTAGCAGGCTCTGGGTTTACGCCGCATGATTTAGAAATATCAGCTACTGGAGCCGAGTTAGCGAGCGCATAAACCGCATAGTTTTGGATTTTTAGGAATAAGGGGCTCCGTGCTAAGGTTTACCTATCTAGTGACCGAGGGTTAGTAACCTCGTAATAGGCCACAGAATCTAAAACTTCTAAGAAATCCACATTTCCTTGCTGGCATCAGCGGGTTACAAATAGAAATGAAATGAGAATGGCAGAAACAACAAGCACACGAACTCGCAGAGAGTCCGGCGAATTAGCCGCGATGTTACTTCCAGAGTTAAAGAAAGTTGCCGGCAACCTCGGGATCGATGGCGCTGCGAAAATGGCCAAGACTGAACTTGTACAAGCGATTGGCGATCTACAAGCCGCAAACCGCGATGCAGCTAAGGCAGAGCGTGAAGCTCGCCGAGCTAGTCGGAATGAAAACCGCGAAAAGAAAAAAGGAAATTCAAATAAAAAACAACAAAATAATAATGAATCAGATAATCAAGATAATCAAGATGATGACTTGGATGGGCAGGATGAAAACTCTATGAATTCTGATGAAGATACTTCAAATGATCAAAATCCAAATGACCGAACTGGCGATGTAAACGAACGCACTTTTGCGACTAATCGCTCTGCAGGCTCACGTGATGGCGCGCGCGATTGGCAAAACCGAAATCGCGACCGAGGTCGTGGCCGAGACCGCCATGATCGTGATCGCGGTACTCGCGGCGCTCGGAGCGAGCGTGAAATCGTGCTGACCGATGATGATGTCCTCCTTCCAGTTGGTGGATTGTTAGATATTTTAGAAAGTTATGCATTCCTGCGCACTGGTGGATATTTACCTGGCCCAAACGATGTTTATGTTTCGTTGCAACAAGTTCGACGTTATGGATTGCGTAAAGGCGATGTAATTACCGGGTCTGTGCGTCAACCTCAAGAAGGCGAACGGCGTGAGAAATTTAATGCTCTAGTAAAAATTGAAACTGTAAATGGAAACGATCCAGAGAGCGCGAAAGATCGCTTGGAATTCTCAAAATTAGTTCCGTTATACCCACAAGAGCGGTTACGCCTTGAAACTGAACCGGGCGTGCTAACTACGCGCGTGATCGATTTAATTTGCCCAATTGGTAAAGGCCAACGTGGCTTAATTGTTTCGCCACCTAAAGCTGGTAAGACTATGGTCTTACAAGCAATTGCAAATGCGATCACAACAAATAACCCAGAATGTCATTTGATGGTTGTGCTAGTTGATGAACGTCCTGAAGAAGTAACTGATATGCAACGTTCGGTCAAAGGTGAAGTTATTGCCTCAACATTCGATCGTCCAGCAGATGACCACACAACTGTTGCTGAACTTGCAATTGAACGCGCAAAGCGTTTAGTCGAACTTGGTCATGATGTAGTTGTGTTGCTCGATTCGATTACTCGATTAGGTCGTGCATATAACATCGCTGCCCCAGCATCTGGCCGAATTCTTTCTGGCGGTGTTGATTCAGCTGCGTTATATCCACCAAAGAAGTTTTTTGGCGCCGCGCGTAATATCGAAGATGGCGGATCGCTAACTATTCTTGCAACAGCGCTTGTTGAAACTGGCTCGAAAATGGATGAAGTTATTTTCGAAGAGTTCAAAGGCACTGGAAATATGGAACTTAAATTAGATCGCCGCTTTGCAGATAAGCGAATTTTCCCAGCGGTTGATGTTGATGCTTCAGGTACCCGTAAAGAAGAAATTCTGATGGGAACTGAAGAGCTCAATATCGTATGGAAATTACGGCGCGTGCTACACGCCCTTGATTCACAACAGGCGCTGGAACTTCTCCTCGAGAAGATGAAGGGCACCAAATCGAACGTGGAATTCTTGATGCAGATCCAAAAGACCACGGTTGGACCAACTTCCGAGGTCTAGTAAAGTAGCAACCTGTTTCAAACCTGATCGATCGGACTGGTTCACATAAAGCGCGAAGTGCGGTTTATGACCCAGCCACTACAACCGAAAGCAAGAGGCTAGAGATGAAACCCGAGATCCACCCAAAATATGAAGAGACCAAAGTAAGTTGCGGTTGCGGCGAGACTTTTACTACTCGCTCTACGGTTGCTAGCGGTTCGGTATTCGTTGAAGTTTGTTCCGTCTGCCATCCGTTCTATACCGGTAAGCAGAGAATTCTTGATACTGGTGGACGCGTTGCTAAATTCGAAGAGCGTTTTAACAAAGGTCCAAAGCAAGATAAAAAGTAGCTTTCTTAAAAAGGCCGTTGCTACCCAATTTGGGGTGGCGCGGCCTTTTTATTTTATAAATTTTTCTATTTAACATGGGAGGCGAAGATGAGTAAAGATAAAGAGCACGTGCGCTTCGCATCCATGCCCGAAATTTTAAAAGAATATGAAACTTTGGAAGCTGCAATGGCTGATCCTTCAATTCACTCTGATCAAGGTAAAGCGCGCCAACTTGGAAAACGTTACGCCCAACTCGGTCCCGTAATTGCTGGCTACCGTGCCTGGAAAAGTGCCGAGGATGATTTAGCTGCTGCTAAAGAATTAGTGGATGTTGATCCAGATTTTGCGAAAGAAATCCCCGCACTGCAATTAACATGTGATGAAACTGCATCGAAGCTGGAAGAGTTATTACTGCCGCGTGATCCAAATGATGATCGTGACGTCATTATGGAAATCAAAGCTGGAGCCGGCGGCGATGAATCTGCGCTATTTGCGGGCGACTTAATGAGAATGTATATGCGTTACGCCGAAAAGCAAGGTTGGAAAACCGAAATTATCGATGTTACTGAGAGCGATTTAGGCGGCTATAAAGATATTTCAGTAGCAATTAAATCTCGAGGTACAGCTGAGCCTGGTAAAACACCATATGCAAAATTAAAATTTGAAGGCGGCGTGCATCGCGTTCAACGTGTTCCGGAAACGGAATCGCAAGGCCGGATTCATACTTCTGCTGCGGGAGTTTTAGTGCTTCCGGAAGCTGAGGAGATCGATGTGCAATTAAATTTAAATGATATTCGGGTTGATGTTTATCGCTCTTCTGGCCCTGGTGGTCAGAGCGTTAACACAACCGACTCGGCAGTGCGCTTAACTCATGAACCAACTGGGATTGTAGTTTCATGTCAGAACGAGAAGAGCCAACTTCAAAATAAAGAGTCAGCAATGCGTATTTTACGAGCTCGCATACTTGCAGCGGCGCAAGAAGAAGCAGATCGAATTGCATCTGCAACTCGGAAGTCTCAAGTTAGAACTGTTGATCGTAGTGAACGGATTCGCACCTATAACTTTCCGGAGAACCGTTTAAGTGATCATCGAGTAAATTACAAAGCAAATAACTTAGATGCCGTATTAAATGGCGAATTAGATCCAGTGATTCAAGCTTTACTCGATGCAGATAAGGCAGAGAAACTTTCTTCTGCTGAGGCATAAGAAGGCTTTAATATGTTAGTTCGCGAAATTCTAGACCAAGCAAAGTCACAATTTAAAGAGCGTGAAATTTCTGAGGTTGATGCTGAAATTTTATTGGCACACTTGCTCGACACTGACCGAATGCAATTACACGCCAAAGAAATTGATCTAGATAGCGCACAGCTATTGCAACTCGAAGAATCTTTTAATGAATTAGTTACGGCACGTTTAAGTGGTACTCCAACTCAATATCTATTGGGCTATGCACCATTCCGTTACCTTTTATTTGATGTTGGTCCCGGCGTACTAATTCCACGTCCGGAAACAGAATTACTCGTTGATGCTGCGCTAGTTGAGATAAAACGAGTCCATAGCGAAGGTACAAGCGCAGTTAGCGTTGTTGATTTAGGTGCGGGAACTGGTGCAATTGCCATTTCAGTTGCTTTCGAAGCCGAACGCCACAAGTTGCCGGTGACCGTTGTCGCAGTAGAGCGAGAAATGGCAGCATGCGAGTGGCTCCGTAAGAACATTCAAAAACACGATGTAGAAGTTCGAGTTATCGAAAGCTCAGTAGAAACAGCTTTAATCGACGTTAAATGCGATCTTGTTATTGCAAATCCACCTTATATCCCAGCTGATACGCCACTACCAGCAAATGTAATCAATTTTGAGCCGCACTCAGCTCTAATCGGCGGAGTTACTGGAATCGAAGTCCCAACAGAGTTCATTGCTGCTGCGCACAGAATTCTTAAGTCTGGCGGCTTGCTGTTAATTGAACATTTTGAAACTCAAGGTGCTCTAATAGCGCAACTCTTAACTAACGGATTTAACGAAATCGAGTTGCATAATGATTTAAATAATCGACCGCGCTGGACCAGCGCGCGGAAGTTGTAGGAAAGTTCGGTCATGGCGCAAAAATTTGAAATCAAACAGGGTCCGCGTGCAAAACTCGCACCAGTGATCACAAAGTGTGTTGAGTTAATGCGTGATGGCAAAGTTCTAGTTATGCCTCTTGAAAATGGCTATGTATTTGTCTGCGATGCTTTTAACCATGCAGCAGTGCAACGAATTCATATTTTGCGTGGCGATGAAGATGGTGTGGCCTGCCAAGTATTAGTTGGTAGCTCATTAGTTGCAGCTGGCATCACAATTGATTTTGATGCGGAAGCTAAGAAGTTTGCCGAGAAATTTTGGCCGGGCTTATTGACGCTAAATCTGCCAGTACAACGCGGCATTACCTGGAATTTAGGTGACAAACGAACTTTAGATTTAGTGTCAGTACGAGTTCCAAGCAGTAAATTTGCACTTGAGCTAGCAAAAAGTTATGGCCCGTTGGCAATTGGTAGCGCCGCTCGGATAGGAATGCCGCCAACGCGAGAGACTCTTTTTGTGCCTGCGTTAGATTCTGATATTGGCGCCACCATTGAATTTGGCGAACTACCAGTTGGCGCTCCTACTACAGTGCTTACAATCGCTAATAACGAGGTTAAACTCGACCGAATCGGTGCGATATCACTCAAAGAATTGAAGTCTGTCAACAAAAATATCGTAATTACGCCGTAGGCTTTCGCGCATGCCTAATAACGACACATTCAGCTCCGAATTTTTCGGCCCAGATTTCAACCAACTGCAATCAGAAGATCCAGATATTGCGGCAGTAATTCTTTCCGAGCTCGAACGACAACGGCAGAATTTGCAATTAATTGCGAGCGAAAACTTCACTTCTTCAGCAGTTCTCGCGGCGATGGGATCAACTCTTTCAAATAAATACGCAGAAGGTTATCCAGGAAAACGTTATTACGGCGGTTGTGAAGAAGTTGACAAGGTTGAAGTGATTGGAATTGAACGAGCAAAATCACTTTTTGGCGCCGAACATGCAAACTTGCAACCACATTCTGGCGCAAGTGCAAACGTTGCGGTCTACCAAGCATTTACAAAACCTGGCGATACCGTACTTGCAATGTCACTTCCACATGGTGGCCATTTAACGCACGGATCTAAAGTCAACTTTTCTGGAAAATGGTTCAATATCATTTCTTATGGAGTGCGCCAAGATAACGAGTTAATTGATTATGACGAACTTCGCGATTTAGCGATTGCCAATAAACCAAAAATGATTTGTTCGGGTGCAACCGCATACCCATCACTTATTGATTTTGAAAAAGTTCGTGCGATCTGTGATGAAGTTGGCGCAATCATGTGGGTAGATGCAGCACATTTCATCGGACTAGTTGCTGGTAAAGCTATTCCTTCGCCAGTTCCTTATGCAGATGTAGTTTCATTTACAACGCATAAAGTTTTGCGTGGTCCACGAGGCGGCATGATTCTTAGCAAAGCTGTGCATGCGCCAGCAATTGATAAAGCAGTCTTTCCAGGTATGCAAGGTGGGCCAATCATGAGCGCAGTAGCCGGTAAAGCGGTAGCGCTAAAAGAGTGTGCCACCCTCGCGTATCAAAGTTATGCAAAGAACGTAATTAAGAATTGCCAAGCGCTTGCAAAATCCTTGGAAAATGAAGGAATGCGGGCGGTATCTGGCGGCACTGAAACCCATCTTGCGTTAATTGATATTAGAAAGACTGGAATCAACGGAAAAGTAGCCGATGAGAGATGTGACGCTTCTGGCATTACTTTAAATAAGAATTCGATTCCGTTTGATCCAGAAGCGCCTTCAGTAACCAGCGGAATTCGTGTCGGAACTGCTGCAACCACCACCCAAGGAATGGGCGTCACCGAGATGCCAGCAATCGCATCCTTTATTGCACGCGCCATAAAAGATGGTGGCGACGAGAATGTAGCTAAAAAGATTCGTTCTGAAGTTCATGACTTCACCGCAAAATTTTCGGTATATAAAAGATAATTAGTAGCGTTTAAATTTAATGCGCGAATATTTATTAACCCTCCTAATTGCGGCAACGCTCTGCTATTTAGTTACGCCATTTATCCAAAAGTTAGCCATTAGGTGGCGGGTAGTTGCGGGAATTCGTGATCGAGATATCCATACTGAAATTACGCCTAGATGGGGCGGAGTTGCAATGTGGATTGCACTTGGCCTAACGCTTTTAATCGTGCGCGATTTACATTTGGTTGGAAAAGCATATGGGCGAGAGTTACAAGGGATTTTCTTAGCAGCTACTTTTGTAGTTTTGCTTGGCGCGCTAGATGATCGTTTTGAATTAGATGCAGTTACAAAATTAGCCGGACAAGGTTTGGCAGCTGGAATTTTATTAATTCACGGAATTCAAATTCTTTGGTTGCCCATTAATGGCATTCTGATTATTCCTTCGAATATTGGCCAACTTTTAACGGTTTTAATAGTTATGGTCACCATTAATGCCGTTAACTTTATTGACGGTTTAGATGGACTAGCCGTTGGGGTGGTAGCTATTGCATCCGGGTGCTTTTTTGCCTTCGCCTATCTATTAGCGGTAACTAATGGCTTTACTCGCGCTGGCGCACCTTCGCTCATGACGGTTATCTTGATAGGGCTATGTATCGGATTCTTGCCACATAACTCGAATCCAGCTCGGATGTTTATGGGGGATTCGGGGTCAATGTTATTAGGTTTAATACTTGCAGCTTCTGCAATAACACTTACCGGGCAGATTGATGCCAATGCACTTTCAGCAGAGAGTATTGGGCCAGCGCTACTACCACTCTTTTTACCATTTGCGGTTCTAGCAATTCCACTTCTTGATCTAGTTTTAGCAATTTTGCGCCGTACCAGTTCTGGTAAATCACCTTTCGCGCCAGATAAGTTGCACTTACACCACAGGTTACTTGCATCGGGCAATTCTCAAAATAGAACTGCAATAGTGTTATATCTATGGACTGCTACCTTTGCGATACCAGTTACAGTTGCAGCATTCGCGCCAATCTGGATTGCATTTCTAGTAGCAATGCTTTTGGCAGCTATTGCTTTCTATGCTAGAAAGCGAACCCTAGACCGGAATGGGAATTTACTAAATGTCTAATCTTTCAGTTGAAATGAAATTATGGCGTGGCGCGCTGATTCCATCTTTAGTAGTCGGAATTTTGGGATTAATTTTTGCTACGCTAATACGAGGCCAATCTGGGCTAATTGGCGCGCTATTCGCACAGTTCATCGTTCTAATATTTTTTGCGATTCACTTACTGATTTCAAAATTTTCTAATAATTTAGAGCCGATGATGGTGATGGTTCTAGCAATGACTTCATACTTTGCAAAAGTATTGACTATGGGAGTTTTTTTATTGGTGCTGATGAAAAATACCAATCGAGAATTTCTAGACCGACAGAGTTTTGCCATAGTTGCAATTGCGATCACAATGGCATGGCTTGCTGGGGAGATTCGGGCTTTTCTTAAATTACGATTAACAATGCCGCTTCCTAAGCGTGACTGATATTGCCTTGCACCTCGTTCTCCAATAGATTTGACCCATGGCAACCAAAGATGAAGGCGCGTTTTGGTCAATAATCGGGTACTTACTCTCAGGGTTTTTAATCTGGGGTGGAATCGGCTGGCTCGCTGACCATTTTCTAGGCACCCATATCCTTTTCTTAGTTGGAATGTTGATGGGTACGGTCGCCTCTCTCTTCTTGATTTGGATCCGTTTCGTTAAAGAGTAGGAGTTTCCAACTCGGGCATTTTGCCCAATTCACCACCTAAGTGACCTATAACTCATGGAACCCGGTTTGGCGATAGCACCTCTTTACATCTAAGTTTGGGCGCGGATTAGGTTACTTCCCTTTGCCAAAGCCGCGGAATACTCAATAACTTACATATTCCAGATTTTTAAGGAGCTTGATTTTGTCGCTGTTGCTAGCAAAAGCAGAGAGTGGTTTCGAACCACCTAGCGCCGCCGACTTTGAATTCCAACCTATTTTTGGAAATAGCATCTATTTCACAAAGCCAGTTTTTATGGTTTTTCTTTCAGTATTAGTAATTTCAGTTTTCTTTATAACTTCGGCGCGTAAGGCTGCAATTGTTCCTTCTCGAATGCAATTTGCTGGGGAATCCGTTTATGGCTTCGTTCGCAAAACAATTGGCGAAGAAGTTATCGGTCCAGAGTTCATGCGTTTTATGCCGTTCTTATTTTCACTTTTTACATTTGTACTTGTAAATAATCTCTTTGGAATTTTCCCACTTTTGCAATTCCCAACAATGTCTCGTATTGGTTTCCCAATTTCAATAACTATCTGTACCTATCTGGTTTATCACTTTGTTTCAGTAAAACATAAAGGGCTTTTGCCTTACTTAAAGGAAATTTGCTTCATGCCAGGTATTCCAAAACCGGTGTATTTGATTCTAACTCCCGTTGAGATCGCGACTTATTTCATTACCCGTCCATTAACACTTGCTATGCGGTTATTTGCAAATATGTTTGCAGGTCACTTATTACTTCTGATATTTACACTTGGCGGAGAGTATTTGTTGCATGGCGGATTAATTTTTAAGTTTATGAGTATATTTTCATTTAGTTTTGCAATCGGGCTTACCTTCTTTGAGTTTGGTATTCAATGCCTCCAGGCTTACATTTTTACCTTGCTTTCTGCACTTTACATCGCCGGAGCACTTGCCGACGAGCACTAAAAATAAATTTGTCCAAACACCCGTTTGGTCAATAAATAAAATATGTGAAAGGGAAGAGAAATGGAAGGCACACTCGCAATCGTGGGATTCGGCCTCTCGACTATTGGACCAGGTACAGCAACTGGTTTAATTTTCGCGGCATACATCAATGGCGTCGCACGCCAACCAGAAGCACGTTCAATCCTGCAACCAATTGCGTTCTTAGGTTTCGCACTTGCAGAAGCATTGGCGCTTTTTGGTCTCGTACTCGCATTCGTTCTCTAATTCGATAGAGGATAAAAGATGAACAAGAGCTTTAGTATTTTGGCTGCAGCGGAGAGCACACATAGCCCAGTAGTTCCGCAACCTGCTGAAATCATCGTTGGCTTAGTTGCCTTCACAATCTTGTTTTTATTACTTCGCGCCAAAGCTGTGCCAAAGTTTGAAGCAGCATATAAATCTCGTACCGATGCAATTCAAGGTGGAATGGAACGTGCTGAAAAAGCACAACTAGAAGCCGAGAACGCGCTACGAAGTTATACCGCTCAACTTGCAGAAGCTCGTGGTGAAGCCCAGAAACTTCGAGAAGAAGCTCGAGTGGAAGGCGCCGAAATAATTGAACAGATGCGCACTACTGCGCAAGAAGAAGCATCACGCATTACTACAGCAGCTCGTGCAGCTATTGAGGCAGAACGCCAACAAGCGCTCAACTCTTTAGTAAGCGAAGTCGGGTCAATTGCAACTGCGTTAGCTTCCAAAATTGTTGGTGAATCACTTGATGACCAGGTCCGTCAATCAAGAGTTGTTGAACGATTCTTGAGTGATCTTGAGTCAAATTCGGAGGCGAAGAAGTAGCCATGACACTTGCCATGAAAGGAGCCAGTCGACAATCACTTGCTGCTGCTCGCGCATTGTTAGAGAAGAAAATCTCTAGCCTTGAGAGCGCTGGCATTTCCAAGGTTTCGACTGATTTACTTTCAATGGTGGCTGTTTTTGATTCCAATATCGCGCTGAGTCGAGCCCTAACTGATCCTTCACGCAAAACGGAAGATAAATCGGAACTGGTAAAACGGGTATTTGAAACTGGAGTCAGCGAGACGACTTTTGCATTTGTAAAAGAATTAATCGCGCTCCGTTGGTCATATGCATCTGATTTAGTTCGAGCAATCGAACGATTAGGCGTTGAAACCGAAGCTGCGGCTGCTGAAAAAGACGGTGCACTCGATCGACTCGAATCTGAACTTTTTGCTTTCACACAAACCATTCAGGACTCTTCCGAATTGCGCGGGGTATTGGCAGATAGAACGGTGCAATCAACTGCAAAGAAGAGCGCGCTCATTCGAACTTTACTTAACGGTAAAGCTACTGAATCTACGATTCGATTAATTGGTGCAATGGTTGATCAACCACGTGGCCGAAACGTTGAAGCCGGAATGCGCGACCTGACAGAAGCAGTAGCAGCAAGAAAAAATCGAACCATCGTTCATGTGAAGAGTGCAATTGCGCTCTCAAAAGAACAGATAGATCGCATTACCAAATCACTTTCAGCACAAATTGGTGCCACAGTTCGATTAAATGTCGAAATTGATTCAAAAATTCTTGGTGGACTTTCAGTTCGCTTTGGTGATGAATTAATTGACGGTTCAATCGCTACTCGCATTATTGGTGCAGAACGTACGCTCTCTGGACAGAGTGCGTAAGAGTTAAAGATAGAAAAGAAAAGGGAGAAATAAAATGGCGGAACTTACGATCCGGCCCGAAGAAATTCGCGATGCATTAGCGAACTTCGTTAAGTCATACGATCCAGGTGTTGCTGCTCGAGATGAAATCGGAACCGTTACAGAAGCCGGCGATGGCATTGCTCGTATTGAAGGTCTGCCTTCAACTATGACCAATGAATTGCTTAAATTTGAAAACGGAACCCTTGGTCTCGCACTTAACCTAGACGTCCGTGAAATTGGTGTGGTTATCCTCGGTGAATTCACCGGAATTGAAGAAGGAACCACAGTCCGTCGTACTGGTGAAATTCTCTCGGTACCAGTAGGCGATGCATTTTTAGGTCGGGTAGTTGATGCTCTCGGTCGTCCAATCGATGGCAAAGGCGAAATTAAAGCTGAAACAAACCGTGCCCTTGAATTACAGGCTCCCTCTGTAGTTGAGCGCCAACCTGTTAAAGAGCCATTAGCTACTGGTATCAAAGCGATCGACTCGATGACTGCGATTGGTCGCGGACAGCGTCAATTAATTATTGGTGACCGTCAAACTGGAAAGACTGCAGTTGCGATCGACACCATTATTAACCAACGCGAAAATTGGAAGAGCGGCGATCCTAAAAAGCGCGTTAAATGTATTTACGTTGCGATTGGTCAAAAAGGCTCAACAATTGCGGCGGTACGCGGCTCTCTAGAAGAAGCTGGCGCGATGGAGTACACCACCATTGTTGCAGCACCCGCATCAGATCCTGCCGGTTTCAAATATCTTGCACCATTTACTGGATCTGCAATTGGTCAGCACTGGATGTATGCCGGCGATCATGTACTAATTGTTTTTGATGATCTTTCAAAACAAGCAGATGCATACCGTTCCGTATCGTTGTTGCTACGACGTCCACCGGGTCGCGAAGCGTATCCAGGAGATGTATTTTATTTACACTCACGTTTATTAGAGCGTTGCGCAAAACTTTCTGATGAACTCGGTGGCGGCTCAATGACTGGATTACCAATCATTGAAACCAAAGGTAATGACGTATCTGCGTTCATTCCAACAAACGTAATTTCAATTACCGATGGTCAGTGCTTCTTAGAAACCGATCTATTTAACGCAGGTGTACGTCCCGCTATTAACGTAGGTATTTCGGTATCTCGCGTAGGTGGATCTGCACAAACTAAAGCGATGAAGAAGATTGCTGGTCGCCTTCGTTTAGATTTAGCTCAGTTCCGCGAACTCGAAGCGTTCGCAGCATTTGGATCAGATCTTGATGCGGCATCAAAATCTCAACTTGAGCGCGGTGGTCGACTTGTTGAACTATTAAAACAGAATCAATACACCCCGTTCATTCTTGAGAAGATGATCGCTTCAATTTGGGCTGGTACCACTGGTCAACTCGACTCAGTGCCGCTACCGGATATCAAGCGTTTTGAAGCTGAATTTTTAGAGTATCTATCGCGAGATCACAAAGGCGTTTTAGATGTAATCGCAACTACTAAAGAGTTAAGCGATGACACAGTTGCAGCACTTACCGCTGCAATTACCACCTTTAAAGATCGCTTTGTTTCCTCTGTCACTAAAGCGCTAAATGAAGCGCCAGTTAAAGCAGAAGGCGACGATTTGAATGAACAAGTTACTAAATATGTCCAGCCGGCGGCAAAGAAGTAACAAATGGGCGCCCAACTCCGTATCTATCGTCGACGCATTCGCTCGGTTAAAGCGACTAAGAAGATTACGCGCGCCATGGAGTTAATCTCCGCGTCACGAATCGTCAAAGCGCAAAACCGAGTAAGCGCATCGACTCCATACGCGAATGAATTAACGCGTGCGGTATCTGCGGTTGCAACTTTTTCAAATACAAACCACCCATTAACAACGGCTTCTGAAAATCCAAAGCGTGCGGCAGTACTTATTATTACTGCGGACCGCGGAATGGCCGGCGCATATTCAAGTAGTGCAATTAAAGAAGGCGATGGCTTAATTGCATATCTAAGAGAACGCGGGCTTGAAGTAAATACTTACCTGGTAGGTCGTAAGGCTGTTAATTATTACAAATTCCGTAATCGACCAATTAAAAATTCATGGTCTGGCTTCTCTGATAACCCAACTTATGCAAACGCTAAAGAAGTTTCAGATGAGTTAATTGGTGCCTTCATTACAGATGCCCAAACTGATATTAACGGCGTAGATGAACTTCATATTATTTACACTGAATTTGTATCGATGATTACCCAAAATCCACTTACAAAGCGAATGTTGCCACTTGAAGTTGTAGAAAGTGATGCGACGCCACCAACTGGCTTGCTGCCAATGTATGAATTCGAACCAAACGCAGGCGATGTGTTAAACGCACTTCTTCCGCGCTATATCGAATCTCGCGTATTTAACGCGATGCTTCAATCTGCTGCGTCCGAGCATGCCGCTCGACGTCGCGCCATGAAATCAGCAACTGACAATGCTGAAGATTTAATCAAGTCGTTAACCCGACTTGCGAACGCGGCCCGTCAAGCCGAAATCACACAAGAGATCAGCGAAATCGTGGGCGGCGCAGATGCGTTGTCTTCAAGTAACTCAGGGAGCGAATGATGTCCGTAAATACTAAAACTGGCACTGGACGCGTAGCGCGCGTAATTGGACCGGTAGTTGATATTGAATTTCCAGCAGATTCAATGCCATCTATCTACAACGCGCTCGAAATCGATGTCACGTTAAGCGGTAATACTAGAAAACTTACGCTAGAAGTCGCGCAACATATTGGCGATAACTTAGTCCGTGCGATCTCGATGCAACCAACTGACGGCATGGTCCGTGGGGTTGAAGTACGCGACACTGGAAGTGCGATCTCAGTTCCAGTAGGCGACGTAACTAAAGGACATGTATTTAATGCGTTAGGTGAGTCGCTAGACGTTCCAACATCATCGCTCGATATAAAAGAACGTTGGCCAATCCACCGTACTGCGCCAGCATTTGATCAACTTGAATCAAAGACTGAGATGTTTGAAACTGGAATTAAAGTTATCGATCTTCTAACACCATATGTAAAAGGCGGAAAGATCGGATTATTCGGCGGTGCAGGTGTAGGTAAGACCGTGCTTATCCAAGAAATGATTTACCGAGTAGCCGAAAACTTCGGCGGCGTATCAGTATTCGCCGGCGTTGGCGAACGTACTCGTGAAGGCAACGACTTGTTCTTGGAAATGACCGAGACCGGCGTTATTAATAAGACCGCATTAGTTTTCGGTCAGATGGATGAGCCACCTGGAACTCGTTTGCGGGTTGCGCTCTCAGCTCTAACAATGGCGGAATATTTCCGAGATGTGCAGAAACAAGACGTTTTGCTCTTCATCGACAATATTTTCCGATTCACCCAAGCTGGTTCTGAAGTATCAACACTTCTAGGACGTATGCCATCTGCTGTGGGTTACCAACCAACCCTTGCTGATGAAATGGGTGTATTACAAGAGCGTATTACATCTACTCGCGGACACTCGATTACTTCGATGCAGGCGATTTATGTACCTGCCGATGACATCACAGATCCAGCGCCACACACTACTTTTACGCACTTGGATGCTACTACTGTGTTATCTCGTCCAATTTCAGAATTGGGTATCTATCCAGCGGTAGATCCACTCGATTCAACTTCTCGAATTCTCGATCCCCGTTACATTGGTGATAATCACTTCCGCGTTGCAAACCGAATCAAGCAAATTTTGCAGCGTTACAAGGATTTACAAGACATCATCGCAATTCTTGGTATCGACGAACTCTCCGAAGAAGATCGAATCCTGGTTGGTCGCGCTCGTCGTATCCAACGCTTCCTTTCACAAAATACTTTCGTTGCTAAAGTATTTACTGGCCTCGATGGTTCATTTGTGCCACTTACTGAAACGATTTCCGCATTTGATGCGCTCGCAAATGGTGACTATGACCATGTGCCTGAGCAAGCATTCTTTATGTGCGGTGGCCTAGATGATGTTGAGCGTCGAGCTGCAGAGTTGGCTAAGAACTAGATATGAGTTCATTAAGAGTAGAATTTGTTTCGCCAGAGAAACGGGTCTGGTCGGGAGAAGCCACGTCGGTTTCGGCGCGAACTCTCGATGGAGATCTAGGCATTCTTCCTGGCCACACTCCGCTTCTCGGTGTACTTGTAGATGGATTTGTTTCAATTAAAGGTGTTGATGGAACTGTTTCCGAATTTAACGTGCACGGAGGATTTTTATCTGTGGCTAAGGATCGAGTTTCTATCCTTGGTGAAAGTACCGATTAATTAAATTAATCAACTCTTGTAACATCTGCTCCAAGTAGCTCCAACTGTTTAGCAAAATTCGGATAACCACGATCAATGTGGAATCCGCCTTCAACAAATGTAATTCCGTCAGAAACTAAGCCAGCTAAAACTAAGCCCGCACCCGCACGAATATCGGTTGCAACTACCGGTGCTGAAGATAATTGTGGAATTCCAGAGATGGCCGCGTGATGCCCATCGACCCGAATTTTCGCACCTAACCGAGTTAGTTCATTTACGAACATAAAACGCCCTTCAAATACATTCTCAGTCACGATCGCATCGCCATCTGCGATTGAATTCAGCGTAATAATCATGGGTTGCAGATCAGTTGGAAAACCTGGGTAGGGAAGGGTTGCAACATCAATTGCTTTTGGCCGATGATCCATTTTTACCCGAATGCCATCTTTTGTCGTAGTAATTACCGCACCAGCTAAAACTAATTTATCTAGCGGAACTTCTAAATCACTAGGTCGGCAATTATGAATGGTGATATCACCTTGCGTTATTGCGGCTGCAAATGCCCAGGTTCCAGTGACAACGCGATCTGGCAAAGTGGTGTGATCAGTTGGTAAAAGGGTTTTAACTCCAGTTATTAAAATTTTCGGTGTTCCAAGACCAGAAATATCAGCGCCCATCGCAATTAAAAAATTCCCAAGATCGACGATATCGGGTTCGCGAGCAGCATTATCTAAAGTAGTTTTACCTTTAGCTAATACCGCAGCAGTCATAATATTTTCGGTTGCACCTACGCTAGGAAAATCTAGCGTGATATCTGCGCCAATTAATCCGAAAGGAGCTTCCGCAATTACATAGCCATGCTCGTTATGCGCGGTTGCGCCAAGTTCAGCAAGTCCCTTCAAATGAAAATCCAAGCCGCGCGATCCGATTGCGTCGCCACCAGGCAGCGCAACTTCTGCTTCACCAAGGCGCGCAACTAACGGCCCCAAAACATTTATGGATGCGCGCATTTTTCGCACTAAATCATAATCAGCACGGTGTCCTAGTTTTTCTGGAACTTCGATTGTGATTAAACTATTTTTTTCATCATGTACTACTTTGCAACCTAATCGCGATAACAACTCAGACATAATTTCAACATCAGCAATTTTTGGAACATTTCTAATCGTGGTTTTGCCTACGGCCAGTAGCGATGCCGCCATTAATTTCAAAACTGAGTTCTTTGCACCAGTTACCGAAACTTCGCCCTTTAGAGAAGCGCCGCCGACGACTTTGAAGCGATCGAGCATGGCGGGCCTCCCCAAATTAATCAATCGGCGCTTCTAATTGGCTACATCGTAATGGCTCTATTAGGCTCATACTATGGTTCATTTGACGCGGATATATACAAAAACTGGTGATGATGGCACAACTTCGTTAGGCGATATGAGCCGCACGTCAAAAAACGATCCTCGATTAGAAGCTTATGCAACGGTCGATGAAGCAAATTCTTACATCGGTGTTGTCCTAACTGTTGAAACCTTAAATAGTGATGTGCGCAAACTATTGGTACGTATCCAAAACGATTTATTTGATGTTGGTGCTGACCTTTGTACCCCAGTTATTGATGCGCCAGCCCACGAACCCCTCCGAGTTTTAGAAAGCCAGATTTCTTATTTAGAAGAGCAGATTGATAAATATAATGCTGAATTAGAACCGCTCCGTTCTTTTGTTTTACCTTCCGGAACTCCCGCATCCTCACATTTGCATGTGGCTAGAACTATTACTCGTAGAGCCGAACGATGTACTTGGCATGCTATCCATGGGTTTGGTACTGGGGTAAATCCATTAACCGCAAAGTATTTGAACCGACTTTCAGATTTATTATTCGTATTAGCGCGCCATGAAAATAAAATACATGGCGATGAACTCTGGGTTCCTGGAGCTAATCGCTAATTCTTTATTCGTGCCGAATCTGGTGCGTAACTATTTGATGGATATGGAATTATGGATGCGCCACGTTGGCACATAAGCCTAATTCCGCTGATGTAAACCCCCGAAATCAGTGGTTCCTTGCTAATCAAAAGAATAGTTTTTTGCTCTTGTGAATAAGTTGATTTTGCAATGGTTTTGGTCGAGCCATATCGGACGGTAGCCGTATCGACATCAGATGTGGGTCCATAAACAACTGACTGAATTTCCCACCATTGGCAAGCTTTTTCGGCGGCAACTATTACAGCACCACAAGCATATTTCTTACAAAGTTTTACGTCAGAAGCTAGCGTGGTTTTAGCGGAGAGCACGCCAATCAATTCTTTTCCGGTTGGAATTTTTGCATACACCCCATCTTTAGCAACAAATCCAACTGGTGGCCATTTTGGAGTTGGCGATGGGATTGGTTTAGCACTCGCTTTTGCAGCTGGTTTTAAGGATGCGTCGCTAGCCAAAGGTGTGCCAAATCCAAGAATTAGCACCACCGAAAGTAGAAGAGTTAAGCGCTGTTTCATTCCTTCGTCCACTTAAAAGTTTTGAGCGAGATGAAAACTCCAGCAATTAACCAAGCGATCAAAATAATGGCAATTTTATTTATTTCCCAAGATTTAGCAGCTTCTTGAGTGGCGAAACTATCGGGCAAGAAGACTGAACGCATTCCTTGGGTTAACCATTTGAGTGGAAATATCGCTGCAAAATGTTGCATCCATGATGGCAAGGTAGTGAAGATAAAGAAAACTCCACTAAAGAATTGGAGCACGATTACAACTGGTGAAACTACTGCAGAAGCGCCTCTGCCAGATTTTGGCACAACTGAAAATGCAATTCCAAGAAGAGTTGAAGAGGCAGTTCCCAAGATAATTAACCAAGTAAAAGTAAGCCACTTAATTGGCTGGGTTGGAAGTTCAAGCCCAAAGAAAATTGTGCCAAAGAAAAGTAAAAGTACTAATTGCAAGAACATTGAGTAAAGAACTTGAATTCCTTTGCCGATGAAATATGCAGTAGCTGGCATTGGCGTACCGCGTAATCGCTTTAGCGTTCCTAAATCTCGCTCCATTGGAATTGAAATTGCAATTTGTTGGAATCCGGAATTTACTAAGCCAGAAGCAATCATTCCTGCCACAAAATATTGGCTGAAAGTTACACCTGGAGCAATACTGTCGTTGAAAACCGAACCGAAAATAAATAGTAAAATTACCGGAAATAAGATTGTAAAAACTACCGATTCACGTTGTCGATTAAATTGTTTTATTTCAAGCGCACCTCTAGCTAATCCCAATTGAATAGTGGAAATTTGCTTCATGAATTTTCACCAATCATTTTGAGATAAATATCTTCCAAAGTTGGGCGAGTAACCGTTAACCCAGCTATTTCTCCGCCTAATCGCGCCGCTAATTCTTGAACCGTTGCAGTCGGGGTATCACTAAATCTAGATCGGGGTTCGCCATTTTCAATCCAAGAAATCTCAACTTTAGAATTCTGTCGGCCACCGAGCGTTTTCGGGGTTGCTACTTCTAGAATCTGGCCATTATTAATAACGGCCACCCGATCGGCTAACGCTTCAGCCTCATCTAAATAGTGGGTAGTTAATAAAATTGAAGTTCCCTCATCGCGAAGGTTTCGGATTAATTCCCAAAATGCACGTCGAGCTTCAGGATCGAAACCAGTTGTTGGCTCATCTAAGAAAAGCAACTCAGGTCTGCCAATTATTCCGAGAGCAACATCTAACCTGCGACGTTGGCCACCAGATAGGGTTCGAACTTTTTCATCTACTTTTTCAGTCAAACCGACTGATTCAATAACTGCGTTTGAATCTTTAGGATTTGAATAATATTTTGCGAAGTGAGTTAGGGTTTCGCGAACCGTTAAATCAAGTGAATCCATTGTAGTTTGTAGAACAATGCCAATTTGATCGCGCCATGCGCGCTCTGCTGATTTACTTACTTTTGCATTAGGATCAAAGCCAAGTACCGATACTTTCCCACTATCGCGCTCTCGATAACCTTCTAAAATTTCGACTGTCGTTGTTTTGCCCGCACCATTTGGGCCTAACAGTGCGAATACTTCGCCCTTATGGACTTGTAGATCTATCCCGTTAACTGCAGTTTTACCACCATAAGTTTTCGTTAAATTCGAAACATCAATTACTAACGGGTGCGGCATTTCGCTATTCTAATGCTCATGAGCCCACGCCGAAATCACCCGAAACGTCGCGGCCCAAAGCCTGCCGAACGCGAAGTGGCTGCTTCTCATGAAACTATCGAAGAACATGATGAAGGAATTTATCGGGTGCGCCGGATTACTGGCTCGGGTTCCACCAAACCTTATCGGTGTCCTGGATGTGATCAAATAATTCCGATGGCAACTCCTCACACAGTTGCCTGGATAGAGCATGATGTTGAAAGCCGTAGACATTGGCACACTGCATGTTGGGACAAACGCGATGATCGCAAACCAAAAACGGAACGAACTAGAAACGCTCCTAGATATTAATTAAATCTTTCTTTGGCCGTGTAAAACCTTTACAAGTTTCATGATGAATTTATCTGCAAATTCACTTCGCTTAAATGTTGTGAAAACAATTGGAATTTTAAAGATTGGTCGCACAATAGTTCGCGCGTAAGCAAATTCAAGAAGTCCTTCGGCGCCATGGATTCGACCAATCCCACTATCTTTAATGCCGCCAAATGGGACCGATGCAATCGCTGCAAATAAAAAGACTGAATTGATCGAGACCATACCGCATTGCAATTGGCTCGCAATTTTCTCACCGCTTCGTTTCGACCAGACCGATGCTCCTAAGCCATAGCGAGTGGCGTTAGCTAGCTGGATCGCTACAGACATATTTTCAACTCGATTAATCACTAACGTTGGACCAAAAGTCTCATCAGTTACTGCAGTTGAATTTTCCGGCACATCGCACATGATGACGGGATCTACATATCTCTCATGGACTGAGTTCGGGCTACCTAAAATGAAAGTGGCCCCTTGATCTGCTGCATCTTTAATATGTGCGGAGATAACTTTTAATTGAGCTGGCCTGGTTGCAGGCCCATAACTATCGCCTTCGGTAACGCCAGTTTTTAATTGCTTAGCCATTGTGGTGATAATTTCAATAAATTTATTGGCGACCTCGCTATGTACATAAACTCGTTCTGCGCCAATACAAGATTGTCCCGCGTTAGACATGGCGGACCAAAGCGTATTTTCAGCAGCCAGCGCCAAATCGGCATCGCGATCTACCAAGACTGCGTCTTTGCCGCCGCATTCAAGAACAACTGGGATCATCCGAGCCGCACAACTCTGGCCAACTATTTTTGCGGTTTTAGTAGATCCAGTAAATGAAATTTTATCAACCGCACTCTCGGTAAGCGCTTTACCGGTTTCTGGTAACCCGGTAACCGTGGCGAAAATTGCAGCAAAAGGTGCAACTTTGTCAAAAGTTTTACTTAGCCAAGTTCCAACTCCGGGTGTGTACTCACTTGGTTTAAATACCACGGTGTTGCCCGCAGCTAACGCATATGCAATCGACCCCATTGGTGTAAATGCTGGGTAGTTCCAAGGTCCAATTACGCCAACCACGCCATAAGGTGAGCGCTCTACTTTTGCCGACATATTAAACATGAGAATTCCAGCAGGGCGAGATTGGGTAGCAAGAATTCGACCAGCGCTCTTGGCTGCCCACGCAATCTGCGAAATAGCTAGCGTTAATTCCAAACGCGCATCACCGATTGGTTTTCCAGTTTCAGATTTAATTAACAAAGCTCCGACATCAATTTCCTTAGTTAATAACGCTGCCCACTTTAAAAGAATTTTTTTTCGTTTTGCAAATCCAAGCGTTTCCCATGATTTAGCTGCGCTCTTTGCATCGGCTACGATTTTAAATACTTCTGAAATTGAGGTATTTGGGTATCGACCCACTTCAATTCCAGTAGCAGGATCAAGACTTGCGAAGGTTTCTATTTTTGCCATGGCGACAGAGTAAACTGATTTGGTGTCTGAGTTAATCCGTCCGAGTACTGTTTTGCCAGCAAATCGGCAAAAAATCACGATTCATACTCTCGATGGATTGAATTTAATTGGAGAAGTGGCAACTCCGTTAAAGCCGGCAGTAGCTACGCTCCTTTGTTTACACCCGCTACCAACCCATGGCGGCATGATGGATAGCCATATTTTTAAGAAAGCTGCGAATCGGTTACCGGCATTGGCAGATATCGCAGTACTTCGATTTAACACTAGAGGTACGGAAAGTGAAGCTGGTAGAAGTGATGGTGAATTTGGAAATGGCGAGAGTGAAAAATACGATGTTGAAGCCGCGGTTGAATATGCATTTACGGAATTGAATTTAGAAAATTTGTGGGTGATTGGTTGGTCCTTTGGAACTGAATTAGCTTTGTCATATGCAAAAGATCTACGAATCAAAGGATTAATTTTGCTCAGCCCACCACTTCGACGAACTAGTGAAATCGAATTAACTTTTTGGGCAAAAGATGGCCGGCCAGTTATTGCACTGGTGCCAGAGTTCGATGAATTTTTAAAACCAGATGAAGCTAGGAGTAAATTCTCCCTAATTCCACAAGCAAAAGTTCTTGGAATTGATGGCGCTAAACATCTCTGGGTTGGGGAACCGTTTGTTTACATCGCGCTAACCGAGATATTAAAAATTATCAACCCCGCTGCGTTACCACTACCGTTAGAAATTTAAGATTTAGCAGCGTTTGGATAAACAACTTCATCAAGAATTAATAAAATTGCCGCAGCAATCGGCACCGCTAAAATTCCACCGACTAATCCTAGAAGTGAAGTTCCTAATAGCGCAGCCACGATTGTGACAAGCCCAGGAATCGCGAGCGATTTCTTCATAATTCTTGGGGTGATTACATAATTCTCAATTTGGACATAAATTACATAACCAAGAAAAGCGATTATTGCGGTTTTAGGGGATTGCGATAACGCAACAATTGTGACTATTGAAATCCCTAGGAAGTGACCAACTAGCGGAATTAATCCACAGAAGAGCACAATCATGGCGAGTGCAGCTGAATATGGCAGAGTAAGAATCAGCGCCAATACCAAAACAAATATTCCGGCAAGAATTGCGACGATCACTTGGCTGCCCACGAATGCGCCAACTCTTTTGATGATTGCATCACTTAATCTTGTAACTCGTTCACGACGAGATGCTGGCACTAACCGATAAGCCATCTCCGTTACGCTCGGCAACGAAGCAATGAAATAAAGCGTCAAAACGATAATGGTTAGCGCGGAGAGCGTTCCCGAAATCACGGTCTTACCGACTCCAAGAACACCACCAAATGCGGATGTAGCTAATTTTCCATTCTTAATCCACTCTTGCAATTTATTATCGAGCGTATCGATCAATCCAAATTGATCATTAAATTTTGCAATGCCGGCATTTTGGCGGAGTGAATCAACTAGTTGTGGGGCACCGCTTATAAATGAGTTAACTTGTTTTATTAAAGGTGGAATTACAATAACGATAAAAATCGCAATGAATAAGAGTAAGCCAAAAATTATTGCGACCACAGCCTGTTTTCTAGAGAGACCTTTACTTTGAATCGCGGCCACAGCAGGGTTTAATCCCATGGCAAAAAAAAGTGAAATTATGATTAGTACGAAAACTTGGCTAGCCGAGGCGAGCGCTCGCATCATGGTTAAAGCTGTAATTGCGCCAGCGGCTGCAACAAATCCAAAATAGAAGGGATGATTTCTATTCATTGGCTCACCGCTAATACCAAAATTTGAAGTTGGGATAGTTTTTGCTACTTTCTTTCTTAAGATCGCCATAGCGCTATTCTAAATGGTGGATTTTCAGTTAACGCCGTAACTACCCTTTAATGTAACGCGCCGTTCACAATTATCAGAGAGAATACGGCTATGGCAACGGCTAAATCGGGATTGCGAATCACAGGGTTGGGCGATGAGATCGGCGCGCTCGCATCACTGCCTTGGTCTACGCCGTTAGAAGAGTGGCCCGAGGATCCGACGCTAACAAATCAAAGAGGCATATCCCGCCATATCGTTCGACTTGTTAGATCTAGCAACGATCCCGATAGTGAAATTTATGCAGTTAAGGAAACTGTAGAAGAGTTTGCAAATCGTGAATATTCAATTTTGCGCGAGTTGATAAAACGAAATGCACCATCTGTGGGACCTATTGCGGTGGTTGAAGGCAGATTGGATAAAAGTGGCGAGGAACTTCCCTGCACTTTAGTTACAAGATTTTTACCGTATTCACTTCCGTATCGGGTAATTCTTAGCACCAACTTATCCGACTCCGAGATTGTAAATATGGCAAACGCTTTGGCGCTCTTACTAGTTCGGCTCCACCTATTAGGTTTTTGGTGGGGAGATTGCTCGCTCTCCAATACCTTATTTCGCCGCGATGCTGACGGTTATGCCGCGTATTTAGTTGATGCTGAAACTGGTGAATTCCAAAAATCTTTAAGCAATGGCCAACGCGAACATGATTTAGAGATTGCGCGATTTAATGTCGCTGCCGAGTTAGAGGATTTAGCGATTGCTGGCGTGCTTCATGCAGGCATGGACCCAATTCGGGCGAGCGAAGCTGTAATCCGCCGCTACCACCGGCTCTGGAAATTGCTAAAGGAGCCACAAGTATTAGATCCAAGTGATCGACATGCAGTAGAGCGAGCGATGCGCTCGCTCCAAGATTTAGGGTTCGCTGTGGAAGAAGTTGAAATTTCCCTCGATGGTGAAAAACAAGCTTTAAATTTTCAACCAAAGTTAGTAGCACCGGGCTATCACAAACAACGGTTACGAGAATTAATTGGTTTAGAAACTGAAGAGTTGCAAGCCAAACGCTTACTCGCATCTTACGATCGATTTAGATCGCGCGAAGAAAAGCCAAGGCCGCCACGAGAAGAGACCATCAAGCGATGGTTAACTGAAGTTTTTGAAAAAGTTATTAGCCAAGTTCCAGAAAACTTAAAAGGCCGAGTTGAAAATGCCCAAATTTTTCATGAAGTTTTGGAACACCGATGGTATTTGGGTGAGAAAGCTGGGAAAGATGTTGGATTAGATTTTGCAACTGCAGATTATATGAATTTGATTTTGCCGTACCGAATGGATTCTGGCGTGAGCGTTAAAAGTTGATTACTTCTTAACCGGTTCAACTAATTCGATTAAAACTCCGCCACAATCTTTTGGGTGTAAAAAATTTATTTTTGCTCCAGCAGTTCCAATTTGTTCATCTTCATATAAAACTCTTATTCCAAGGGCTCGAGCCGCTGCAACTGCAGCTGAAATATCTGTAACACGGTAAGCGAGTTGTTGGATTCCAACGCCACTTTTTGCGATGAATTTAGCGATTGTAGATGCAGGGTCGGTTGCGGCTAAAAGTTGAATGGTCGAATTGCCAATTTGAATCATCGCCTCTTCGACTAGTTGTTTGCTATTGGTTTCGCGATGCGTAAGTACTGCGCCAAAATGTGTGGCATAGAACTCAATTGCTGAATCCAGATTTTCGACCGCAATTCCAACATGATCGATTCCGACAAGCCCGGGGATGCCATCCAGATGCGCACTTGATTGGTTCACATGTCGTATCGTGTCAGGTATGGCCAGCCCAGACAAACCAGCGACACGAGAAAGTGCGCTTAAATCCATCGCAAATTTCGCTGCCGATATTCGAATTGGTAATCAACGAATTATCGCTAAAGCTGCATCGCTTGTGGAAGATTTTGAATTGGTGGTTTCAGAACTAAAACCATTATTGGGAGAACCCGCGAAGTCACCGCCAATTATCGGAATAACTGGCAGCCCTGGCGTTGGAAAATCTACAACCACGAATGCTCTAATTAATTTAATCCGTAAGAATGGAGAATCGGTTGCAATAGTCGCAATTGATCCATCATCTGCAATTACCGGTGGTGCACTACTCGGTGATCGAATTAGATTGACACATCATTTTTCAGATAAAAAAGTTTTTATAAGATCGTTGGCAACACGTGGTGCACTTGGTGGATTATCGAACGCAACAGATTCTGTTGTTTATATTTTGGCAGTTGCTGGCTTTGACAATGTAATTATCGAAACAGTAGGTGTTGGGCAGAGCGAAATTGAAGTGATGCGTCATGCCGATACTGTGATGGTGGTTTTAGCCCCCGGAATGGGCGATGGCATCCAAGCTGCAAAAGCAGGTGTTATGGAGATAGGTGATGTTTATTTAATAAATAAGGAAGATCGTGGTGGTGCAGAAGAGGTTGCCAGAGAGGTGGAACGCTCACTTGCGTTATCAGCAAAAGACCCAAATTGGAAACCACCAGTATTAATTGGCTCCATGGAGAATGAATCTGGCGCAAGTGCCGTTTTAGATGCAATACAGAGCCATTTAAATTATCGTCGTTCAAAAAATTGAAATAGGATTAGTAGGTGAGTACCCCTAATTTGTCACAAAATTTTGGTAGAGCTTTCGATCTAAGTTCTCTAAAAAAACCAGCTCCAAATTCAACTCCAACTCCAACTCAACCAGGCGTAGCGATCGAAGTTACTCCAGAAAATTTAGTAAGAGATTTTGTAAGCGTTTCAAACTCAACCCCAGTAGTTCTTTTAGCCTGGTCAGCGCGGATGCCGGAGTCAGTTCAAGTCTTAGAAATACTTAATAAATTGGCTATCGACGATGGCGGCAGTTGGAGATTGGGCAGTGTAAATCTTGATAAATATCCAGAGATGGCAAATGCACTTCAAGTTCAAGCGTTGCCATTTGGAATTGCGTTAATTCAAGAGCAAGGCGTGCCACTTTTTGATGCACCACATCCAGAGCCACAACTTCGAGCAGTATTAAATAAAGTATTGGAGTTAGCTGCTGAAAAAGGTTTAAAAATTAACGGCACTTTGGCAACTAATGAACCAGCTGAACCAGTGATGGAGCCAGAAGAGCTAGAAGCAATGGCGGCTCTAGAAAAAGGCGATTACGCGCTAGCTGCGCTTTCTTACAAGAAATGGCTTTCTCGGAAACCGGTTGAGAAGTTAGCTCAAATTGGACTAGCTCAATGCGAATTGATGGTTCGAATTTCTAATTTGGATAGCGCAACCATTCTGGCAAGTGCTGCTGCAGATCCAACCAATCTAGAAGTACAAATTCAGGCTGCCGATGTTGAAGTTGCCGGCGGAAATTATGAAAGTGGCTTTAATCGTTTAATCAAGTCAATTCAAAATTCAGATAGTGACGATAAGAAGCGCGCTAAAGATCATTTACTTGCATTGTTTTCACTCGTTGACCCAATGGACCCTATTTTAATTAAAGCGCGTAGTGCGCTAGCAAGTGCGTTATTTTGATAAAACATACTAAAGAAATGGGCCGTGCCGAAAAGCAAGCCTTAGCAGCAATGTTTGGTTTATTTGGTTTTGGCGTTATGACACTTGCCCCGCGTATGCCAGATATTAAATATAATTTAGGGGTTAGCAACGGTACTTTCGGAATAATATTAAGTTCTGGCTCAATCGGCGCGCTAGTAAGCCTCTTAACTATGGGACACATCGTGCATCGGATCGGCGTAAAGTCGGTATTACTTGTTTCGACCTTCACCATGTATGGAACGCTTGCAATAATGGTTCATCTACACAATCCTGTTATTTATTTAATCTTGAATTTGATCTGTGGTGCATCATGGTCCAGCTATCACATTGCCATTAATGCACAAGCTTTCCATCGTCAAAAAGATAGTGGCCAAACCATAATCCCATTTATGCATGGATTCTGGACCGCGGGTGCGCTCGGTAGCGCAATCGTTGCATCGCTAGTTGCGCGGACGATTCCAATCACTTGGCACGTAGATACTTTAGTAACTGTAGATTTTATTGTGACGATCTTTGTAATTTATTTACTGCGAAATGTCCTATTACAAGGTAGGGAAATCACAGATTCGGATGGAGTAGTAACGCTTAAAGATATGGCGAAATCCTTCAAAATTGATTGGTTCATCAGCATCGCAGTGCTTTGTTCGCAAACTTTAGAAACCATGCTCGGCGACTGGGGTTCAATTTTTGCTCGTGAAGAAATTGGCGTAAACGCATCGCTAGCGGTGCTGCCATATATCTTTTTTATGGGCGGCATGATTTTTGGAAGAATTTCATTTGGGCCGCTCTCTAAACGTTGGTCAGAGCAGCGGTTAATTAGGATTTTTCCACTTGTTGGGGGTTTAACTTTTTCGATTTTCATGTACACCGGTTATTTGGTATCCAAAAACCATCAATTATTGGGTTTTGCAATCGTAGTTTTCGCTTTTCTAGTTGGTGGTGTTGGAATTTCATTTTTAGGTCCGCTTTTCTTAGCGATCGCTGGCCGTAGAAGCGATCGCCCAAGTGGCGTAATTGTTGCCGAAATTGGTGCCCTAAATCAGATATTGAATTTTGCAGTTCGAGTTTTACTTGCCTGGACTATCCACCTAATCGGGTTGCCTTTGATGTTAGTGATTCCAGCCCTAATGTTGGCGGCAGTTACTTTCTTCGCTGCTGCCGGCAAGAATTAGCTCAGCCGGACCCTTCAGTGTTTCCAGGATCTGCTGCAGAAACATCGTCTAGTTTATATTTATCGATTGCCGCTTGAATAACTTTCTTATTAATCTTCTTTTCTCGAACTAATTGCGAAAGTACGCCAACCACAATTGATTCAGCATCGACTTTAAAATGTCGACGGAGCGCGCCACGAGTATCGGAGAGGCCAAAGCCATCTGTGCCGAGTGAATCAAATCGTTGTGGCACCCATGGCAAAATCTGATCTTGAACTGCGCGCATGAAATCACTGACTGCAAGGACTGGACCGTTCACTGAGTTCATTCGGTCGGTAATAAACGCAGTTTTCAAATTATTTGGGTGCAATAAATTATGGCGATCAACTTCTAAACCATCACGACGCAATTCATTCCAAGAAGTTACCGACCATACATTTGCGTTAACGGCCCAGTCATCTTTTAATAACTTTTGTGCTTTCATTGCGGAATTAACTGCGACGCCAGAAGCCATAATGTTGGCTTGTCGCTTCTTTCGACCACGAGATTCTGAGTATAAATAAATACCCTTTAATAGGCCTTTAACATCGAGGTTTTCAGGTTCGGCAGGTTGCAGGTAAGGCTCGTTATACATTGTTAAATAGTAAAAAATGTTCTCACTATTTGGGCCATACATCCGACGAAGTCCATCTTTAATTATTTGGCCAATTTCAAAAGCAAATGCTGGATCATAAGAAACTACGGCAGGATTTGTGGATGCTAATAAGTGCGAGTGACCATCTTCATGTTGGAGACCTTCACCGTTTAGTGTAGTTCTGCCCGCAGTTGCACCCATCACAAAGCCACGTGTCATTTGATCGGCTGCAGCCCAAAATGCATCACCAGTTCTCTGGAAACCAAACATTGAGTAGAAAATGTAAATCGGAATCATTGGTTCATCATGAGTTGCGTATGAAGTTCCCACTGCAGTGAAAGAGGCAACTGATCCAGCTTCGTTAATTCCTTCGTGCAAAATTACGCCGCTAGTTGATTCTTTATAAGAAAGCATTAATTCTCGGTCCACCGATGTGTACATCTGACCATGAGGTGAGTAAATTTTCAGTGAAGGAAAAAGTGAATCCATTCCGAAAGTGCGAGCTTCGTCAGGAATGATTGGCACAAATCGCGAACCAAGTCCCTCATCTTTAATTAAATCTTTGAGCAATCGAACGAATGCCATCGTGGTGGCGATTTCTTGATGGCCAGAGCCACGCTTTGCGACTTCATAAGCTGAATCCGCGGGTTGTGTTAACGGTTTAGAAATTGATCTGCGTTTAGGCATCGAACCGCCGAGCGCATTTCGACGTTCCATCATGTACTTATATTCTGGTGAATCTACGCCTGGATGGAAATATGGTGGCAAATATTTATCGAGCTTGTCATCTGTAATTGGAATTTCAAGGCGATCGCGGAATTCAATAATGTTTTCCATGGTCATTTTCTTCATTTGATGGGTTGAGTTACGCCCTTCAAAGTTAGAACCAAGAGTCCAGCCTTTAATAGTTTTTGCGAGAATTACAGTTGGCCGATCTTTATGTTCAGTAGCGGCCTTATATGCAGCGTAAAGCTTTCGATAATCATGGCCGCCGCGCTTTAAGTTCCAGACTTGTTCGGGCGTCCAATTAGCAACCATTGCAGCAGTTCTCGGATCTCTGCCAAAGAAATTTTCTTTTACATAAGCGCCACCTTCAGCTTTAAATGTTTGGAAATCGCCATCTGGAGTTATATTCATTAAATCAACAAGTGCGCCTTCACGATCACCGGCAAATAGCGGATCCCATTCGCGTCCCCAAATAACTTTAATAACATTCCAACCAGCGCCAATATATAAAGCTTCTAGCTCTTGAATAATTTTGCCATTGCCTCGAACCGGACCATCTAGACGTTGTAAGTTGCAATTAATTACAAATGTTAAATTATCTAATTTTTCGCGCGCCGCTAAAGTTAGCGCTGCAACGCTCTCCGGTTCATCAGTTTCACCATCACCTAAAAATGCCCATACGTGTTGGTCACTTGTGTCTTTGATTCCGCGACCATGTAAGTAACGATTGAAGCGCGCCTGGTAAACCGCATTGATCGGACCAAGCCCCATTGAAACAGTGGGAAACTCCCAAAAATCTGGCATCAAACGTGGATGCGGATAAGAAGAAAGTCCGCCACCCGGATGTGAAAGTTCTTGGCGGAAGCCATCTAGTTGATTTTCGGTAAATCTGCCCTCTAAGAATGCGCGTGAATACATACCAGGACTGGCGTGGCCTTGATAATAAATTTGATCGCCGCCACCGGCATGATCTTTGCCGCGGAAGAAATGGTTGAAGCCAACTTCGTAAAGCGCGGCTGAAGATGCGAAAGATGAGATGTGTCCGCCAACTCCGATACCAGGGCGTTGTGCACGATGTACTAGAAGCGCAGCGTTCCATCGAATGTATGTGCGGATACGACGTTCAATTGCTTCATCGCCCGGAAATGTTGGCTCGCGCTCTGGCGGAATTGTGTTTATGTAATCGGTTAATCTAAGTGCAGGTAGATGCAATTCTTGTTGATGTGCATGTTGCAATAGTGAGAGCATTAAATAGCGGGCCCTAGTTGGACCGGCATGTTTTACTAGCGCATCAAAAGATTGATGCCATTCAGCTGTCTCTTCGGGGTTGGTGTCGATTAGGGCATCGATTGCGTTGTTCGGTAATTCATTCAAATCGCGCACAGGGCTATCTTTCCCGTTACGGGCTCAAGAGTCACATCGCAGCGCTGAAATATCGGTCACAGGCGGGGGACTTGCGCAAACGCTCGAGTTTGGGTGGACTTCTCCCTGTTCGAACGATTTCACTTACCACTAGATGCGTACGGAGAGGCAGGTCTGAGTGAGCACCCCTGTGGGGCCCGATTTAGTGGCCACCCGAATGGGAATTGTAAGTGGCCATCTAATTTTAGAATCTGGCTACGGCAGCGATTGCGATGAAAGTGTTCGCAACTCAATAATTAAGATTTCAGGTAATGAAGTTCTCTCTGGTGAAATTAACGAAGTAGTCGATGCTGTGATTCTCTGGTGGCGAGAAGATGATGGCGATCTGATAGATGAACTTGTAGATGGATTAACTTACCTTTCGGAGAGTGGATCATTTTGGCTAGTTACACCAAAAGCTGGTCGTGATGGCCATGTCGAACCAAGTGATATTCAAGATGCTGCGCCAATTGCCGGTTTAAGCGTTACGTCATCGTTTCAGATTTCATCCGATTGGACCGCGACCAAACTTGTTGCTAGAAAATCCACTAAAAAATAGTTAGGAATAAAATGACACTAACAATAGGTGCTCTCGCTCCCGACTTTGAATTGAAGAATCAACATGGCGAGGTTGTTTCACTTTCCAAATTTCGTGGAAAAAAGAATGTAGTAATTACTTTTTATCCATTCTCATTTACTGGAACTTGTACTGGCGAACTTTGTGCACTGCGCGACGACCTTAGCGCTTTCCAAAATGATGGCGTTGAACTCCTCGCAATATCTTGTGATTCACCATTCACTCAAAAAGTTTTTGCCGAGCGTGAGGCTTATCAATTTTCGGTGCTGAGTGATTTCTGGCCGCATGGTGAAGTTGCTAAAAAATATGGTGTATTTGACGAAGCTCGTGGTTGCGCACTGCGCGGCACATTCATAATTGATAAATCAGGCGTAGTTAAATGGCAAGTCATTAACGCGATTAGCGCTGCTCGCGATATCAACGAGTACAAAACCGCTTTGGCGACCCTGTAGACTTCGTCAACCAAGCTGCCAGAAAATCGGTAGCCCGGGTGCTTAGCTCAGCGGTAGAGCGCCTCGTTTACACCGAGGATGTCGGGGGTTCGATCCCCTCAGCGCCCACAAGAACTGAAATACAACTCCAAATTATTTAGCCTTCGAGGGGAGTGCCAAGTTATGAAATCCTCACCCGAAGAACAAGAGCGTGTAATTACGTTACAAACTTTAGATACTTCGCTTACCCAATTAGCGCATAAAGAAAAAACACTTTCAGTCATTCAAGCCTTAGAAATTCTCACTATTTCTCATAACTCAACCCGCGATTTAATAATCGCTGCCGAAACTGAAAAAGCTGATATCAAGCACGAATTAAGCAAATCCGAGATTGATGTAGAACAAGTTGTCACTCGAATTGAAAAAGATGAGAAGCGAATGGCTTCCGGTACTGCTTCGCCAAAAGAGTTAGAACAGATGCAACATGAACTTGCGTCACTAAATAAACGAAGAAGCGAACTTGAAGAGATTGAACTTGAAGTTATGGTGCGAGTAGATGGAATTGATGATCGAATTAAATCTCTAAGTGCAGAGCGTGATCAATTTAAGTTAAAGATGGCAGAGTTAGATGCTCAAAAAACCAAGGAGTTAACTGATATTGCAGAAGCAGTATTAAGTGCTAATAGCCAACGCGCTGATATTGCCGTAAAAATTTCAACAGAGGTAGTTGAACTCTACGAAAAAATTAAGAAAACCGGCGATGGAATTGGTGCAGCTAGATTAATTGAAGGCAAATGCGATGGCTGCCACTTATCGATAAATGCGGTTGAATTGAGCAAAATTAAGGAAACGGCTGCAGATGAAATTGTTCGATGCGAAGAATGTCGCCGAATTTTGGTGCGACCAAAAGGGTTTTAAATGGCTAGAAAATTAACAATTACCGCTGATGGTGGATCCCGTGGCAATCCTGGCCCAGCAGCTTTCGGTGCAGTGGTTTATGAGAATGGAAAGACGCTAAAAGAAGTAGCCGAAACTATTGGAGTAGCTTCTAATAATGTTGCTGAATATCGCGGTTTAATAGCTGGACTAACGGCAGCACATGAAATAGACGCAACAGCTGAGATTGAAGTTCGGATGGATAGCAAGCTCGTGGTTGAACAAATGTCGGGGCGTTGGCAGATCAAGCATCCAGATATGAAGAAGTTAGCTTTTCAAGCGCGTGATATTCATCCACGTGAGTTGATCACTTTCACTTGGATCCCCCGCGAAGAGAATTCACATGCCGACCGCATCCTTAATGATGTTTTAGATGGTGCGCCAAGCTCTGCAAGAGAGCCAATTCAACAAAATTTCTTAATGGAGCGTTTAATAAGTGGCGAAGAGCCAACCACAATTTATTTAATCCGACATGGTGAGACTATTTTAACGCCAGCGCGAAAATTTTCTGGGAGTGGTCCGTTAAATCCAGAGCTAACCGATATTGGTATTTCTCAGGCTGAAGCAGTTGCTAACGAAATTGTTAAGTTGAAACCAGATTTCTTATTTTCTTCACCGCTACGTCGTACCCAAGAAACTGCAGCCAGAATTTCGGCAAGTACAAAATTGGAAGTGATTACTCAAGATATTTGGATTGAACAATCTTTTGGAAAATGGGATGGCATGTCCGTCGCTGAAGTGTCAGCAGAATACCCAGATGAATATAAGCATTGGCTCGCTGCTACTTCTTATATCCCGCCCGAGGGTGAGTCCTATGATGAAGTCACTGCTCGAGCTTTGGAAGGAATTGATCAGGTTGCTACCGAAAATCCAGGAAAGAAAATTGTTGTAGTAACTCACAATGGAATCATCAAAACTGCGGTAGCGGCAATTATTGGCGCCCGCCCAGAGAGCATTTTCCATATCGATATTTCGCCATGCAGTATCACCACAATTTCGGTTTGGCCATCTGACAATTTGATGGCTTTGCGTGGTTGCAACGAGCGCGGCCACCTTCGAGGATAAGGTTTAACCTATGTCTTACTTAAAGTTAGCGCTACTCGTACTTATTTTCGCGGCCACTCTTTATTTAATTCGCGGCAATCGAGCAATTGGCTCTAAATTAACTGAAAACCGACGTAATTTAAAAGCGATTTCGGCCCAACTACATCAAACTGAAGATTCGCTTCAATTACTTAATCTATTAGCACTCCCTGATTTGGGAGGGAACAAGAGTTGGAAGTACATACTCTCACTAACCAGTTTCCCAGCTCGCTTTGCATCTTTACCAGAGCTCATTCCGTCAATAACAAATCAAACTTTGCCACCAAAAGAGATTCATTTAAACATTGCTAAATCTGAGATTAGTCAACTTCCACAATCTGTCAGAAATCATTTAGAAGTTGCGGGAATTAAGATTTTTGAAGTTTCGGATATCGGACCCGGAAAGAAACTAATTCCAACTCTTAATCGCACGGACCTTCCAGTCATTGTGATTGACGATGACTTAATAATCGATCCAGATTTAACTTTAAAAATTATGATTCAACATAACCTTTATCCAAATTCCGTAATTGCCAGTCGGGCACATCATGTGACCATTGAGAAAAATGGAAATATCCAAACTTTTGCGCAATGGGAGAAACAATGGAGCCAATCAAATGGTCCAGAAGCTGAAATGTTTGCAACTTCGGGTGCTGGAACGCTATTTACAAAAGAGCTTTTACACCCAGAAGCCCTTGATGAAGATCTTTATGCCGAACTCTCATTCCATACTGATGATCTTTGGTGGTATTTCCAAGCGCGAAGAATTGGCGTGAACGTACGGAGAGTTCCCGGTGTACGTCCACTTAATTTCATTCCAGATACTCAAGAGCAAGGCTTATGGCGTACCGGAAACCAAGAACGGAATGAAACTAACTTGATTCGATTGCTGGATAAGTTCGGAAAACCTTTTTAAAAGATTAACTTCCTGGGCTTACGGTGGACATATTGAAATCTTTAATTACCAGCGGCGGGAATGCAGCGCGATCGATATCGCCAGCCCATTCTCGAGCTTGCGTCCATTCGGTTGCACCGGCGTGAATAACTCGGGAGAGCACTGAAACTGGCGAATCGTTCCAACGGAAGTTATTGGTAGCGCCTTGCACTTCACCATCTTTTACGTAATAAACGCCATCACGGGTTAGGCCAGTCAATAGCAAAGTGTTTGCATCAACCATGCGGATGTACCACATCGTTGTAAGTAATAGTCCATGGTTAACTTTTTTCACTAAATCACTTAACGAACCAGTTCCATTATCAACCTTCATAATCAAGTTATCGGAAATTGGCGTGTAAGGAAGCTTGGTTGCAGCTGCGGAAGATCTAGTTTGAATTAACGAAGTTAACTCGCCATTTTTCAACCAATCAGTGCGCTTAACGCTCTGGCCATTATCAAAAACGGAGCTGAACGGTCCACTGGATGCATTAGCCACAAATGGTGCGCATTCCAAACTAGCAATTTCTTTATAGGCAGGATCGCTAAAGAGTTGCATAGAGACATTAGATAGTTTTTCACCAATTCGAGTTCCGCCACCAGGTTTGCTGAAGACTGAACGCCCTTCATGTGCAGCTCGTGCCGCACTGCTCCACATCATGTAAGTAAATAAATCAGTTACAGTTCCAGAAGGCATGATGGTGTCATAGCGACCAGCAGGCAGATCAATTTTCTTGGCTTGCCAATTTAGCCGTTCACGGATATTTGCATCGATATTTGCAATCTTTACATTTGAAAAATCTCGAGTTGCAATGCCATCCCATGTAGATCTAGTACGTTGATGAGATTTACCGGTCATCTCGACCCGACCAACAGGCAAGTCGTAGCGAAGTCTTAAGCCACCCTTTGAGCCGACGAAGGTGGTGGCGTTTGTATGTTCGGCATAACCAAATAGTTCAATTTTATCTGCGACGGAACGAGCGAACATATCGCCCAAATCAGGCGCAATCTTTGCGAAAACTTCCGGCCCGGTTGGATTATGTGCATCCTGCCAAGTTCCACTTACAACGCTTTTCGCTAGCGGTACAAAATCTTCGGCAGCCCCTGATGCTTTTGCAGCAGCACTTGCTTCTGCAAGAACTGTTGGAATATCACCAATATTAATATCAGTACGAGTTACCGAGCCCGCGGCCATTCCACCATCCACTGCAATAAATGCAATGACTGTTATCGAGCGTTCTGCAATCACGCCGTTTGTGGTTAGCGTGCTATTTGCCCAACGAAGATTTGCTTGAGTTTTTTCGGAGATAACAACTACGCAATCATCAGTAGTCGCTGCAGATGTAATACGTTCGATTAAATCTTGTGGACTGATCATTTGCCGGCCTCCGCAACAGTATTGAGAACATTTACTTTGTCGAAGATTGCCGCTGGGCAACCATGACTCACCGCCGCGATTTGTCCAGGTTGTCCTTTTCCGCAGTTAAATGCGCCGCCTAGAACATAAGTCGATGGCCCGCCAACTACTTTCATTGATCCCCAGAAATCTGTGGTGGTTGCTTGGTATGCAACATCTTTTAATTGGCCCGCTAGTTTTCCATTCTTAATTCGATGAAATTGTTGACCAGTAAATTGGAAGTTATAACGTTGCATATCGATCGACCAAGATTTATCGCCCAATATGTAGATGCCATCTTCAATAGATTCGATCATTGCGTTTAGATCTGGACCAGCTGGATTTGGCTTTAGTGAAACGTTTGGCATTCTTTGAATTGGTACATGCGCTGGCGAATCCGCAAAAGCACATCCATTGCTGCGATCGCGATTTACATGTGCTGCGATTCGGCGATCAAGTTGGTATCCGACCAGAATTCCGTCTTTGACGATATCCCATTCTTGGCCAGCAACGCCTTCATCGTCATATCCAACAGTGCTTAAACCATGGTCAGTAAATCGATCGCCAGTGATATTCATTAACGGGGAGCCATATTTCAAGGTTCCTAATTTATCTACGGTTGCAAATGATGTACCAGCGTAATTCGCTTCATAGCCAATTGCGCGATCAAGTTCGGTTGCATGGCCAATTGATTCATGAATAGTTAGCCAGAGATTTGTTGGATCGATGAGTAAGTCATATCGACCAGGCGTTACAGAAGGCGCTGCCACCTTTTCTGCAAGTAGCGCTGGTAATTTTTCAATTTCAGAATCCCAATCGTAAACATCGTTACGCATCCACTCCCAGCCAAAACCAGCAGGTTGAGCAAGCGTACGCATCGATTCAAAACCATGTGAACCGACCGAGATTGCATCAATCTGGGTCTGCATCCGAACTCGTTGTTGGGTTGTGCTGGTGCCGTGCGAATCGGCATAATGTTTCTGCTCTTTTACAAACATTGTGTGTGCGCTTGCATGGTTCACGCCTTTCGCAGCTAACAATTTTGAACTTAGCGAGGCAAGGCGATCTTTCTTTTCACTATCGGAAACTGAGAATGGATCAATTTCATATTTAGAAACCCAAGTTTTATTTGCATAAACCGGTTCAGCAACTAGCGATATTTCATCAGTAGAAAGCGGTTTACTTGTTTTAGCCATCGCCACCGCAGTTACTGCCAATTTCTTTGCGACATCAATTGATATTTCTGGTGATGAAGCGAATCCCCACGCGCCGTTAACGATAACTCGAACGCCAATTCCCGCAGTTGTATCATCCGCTTGGGTTTCAGGTTTCGCATCGCGAAGTTGTAAGTAGCCAGTTCGGGTTCGTTCGATTCGGATATCAACATGCGAAGCGCCACCGCTAGTGCCAGTTGATATTGCGGCATCACTTATTGCGGAGAGTGGAAGTGCGAGAAAGTCTGCATCTACGGTTTTGGACATGGGGTTATTCTGGTTGAAACCCGCGCTATTCTCTAGTCATGGCTACTAATTCATCTAGGTCACGAATATTGCACGCTGCTACTGGGTCAAACCTCACTGCAAAAGGCTGGGGACAAGAAGCCGCGATTCGGATGCTTCATAACAATCTAGATCCTGCAGTCGCAGAGCACCCAGAAAATCTCGTCGTCTATGGCGGAACCGGAAAAGCTGCCCGTGATTGGCCATCCTTTGATGCAATTGTAAAAACTCTTACCAAAATGAAAGATGATGAAACTCTTTTAGTGCAATCTGGAAAGCCAGTAGGAGTTTTTCAAACTCATGAATGGGCGCCTCGAGTATTAATCGCAAACTCAAATTTAGTAGGGGATTGGGCAAATTGGCCGGAGTTTCGTAGGTTAGAACAACTTGGTTTAACCATGTACGGGCAAATGACTGCTGGTTCTTGGATTTATATTGGCACCCAAGGAATTTTGCAAGGAACTTATGAAACATTTGCCGCAATCGCAAATAAAAAATTTAACGGCTCTCTCCAAGGTACATTGACTTTAACTGGAGGTTGTGGCGGAATGGGTGGTGCGCAACCACTCGCCGTGACTATGAACGGCGGCGTCTGTTTAATTATTGATATTGATAAATCTAGATTAGAGAAGCGCATTGAAAGTCGTTACTTAGATGAGATTGCAGATAACTTAACCGATGCGGTTGAACGGGTATTGAAGGCTAAGAATTCGGGTACGCCGCTTTCAGTTGGGTTAGTTGGAAATACTGCCGAACTTTTTCCATTGCTACTTTCAATGGGAGTCGCAATCGATATTGTGACCGACCAAACTTCGGCGCACGATCCGCTTTCATATGTACCAATTGGTGTTGATATTAATGATGCTGCGCGAATTGCAAAAGAAGATCCAGTCGATTACACAAAACGTTCTCAGAACGCCATGGCTAAACATGTTGAAGCCATGGTTGGCTTCATGGATATCGGTGCCGAAGTATTTGATTATGGAAATTCAATCCGTGACGAAGCCCGACAAGGTGGGTTTAAGCGCGCTTTCGCATTCCCCGGTTTTGTGCCGGCTTACATCCGCCCGCTATTTTGCGAAGGAAAAGGGCCATTTAGATGGGTAGCGCTCTCGGGAGATCCAAAAGATATTTACCGTACCGATAAAGCAGTCCTTGATTTATTTCCAGAAAATGAAGGGCTGAATCGTTGGATCACAATGGCGCAAGAGAAAGTTGCTTTCCAAGGGTTACCTGCTCGAATTTGTTGGCTTGGATATGGCGAACGAGATAAAGCCGGATTAGCTTTTAATGATTTAGTTGCTCGCGGTGAAGTATCTGCCCCAATAGTTATTGGTCGCGATCACTTAGATTGTGGTTCAGTCGCCTCTCCATATCGTGAAACTGAATCAATGCTCGATGGCTCAGATGCAATTGCAGATTGGCCGCTATTAAATGCAATGATAAATATTTCCTCTGGCGCATCATGGGTTTCAATTCACCATGGCGGCGGCGTCGGTATTGGTCGTTCCATTCATGCTGGCCAAGTTTCAGTTGCAGATGGCACAAAACTTGCAGCTCAAAAATTAGAGCGGGTTCTCACAAACGATCCAGGCATGGGCGTTATCCGTCACTCTGACGCAGGTTACGACATTGCCCTCAACACCGCCCGTGAAAAACATGTGCACTTACCAATGTTAGATACCGAATAAGTAATGTGGCGCATGTTAATTTTCAATATTGGATTATTAGTTACAAATGATCCAAATCAAGATGGCACGCCACTTGGAATTATAAAAGATGCAGCGCTAGTAATTGAAAATGGTGTAATTTCTTGGGTCGGCTCTAATCGCGAGGCAGCCAAAAGTGATTTTAAGAATTCAATTGATGCGCGCGGAAATTGTGTAATACCGGGATTTGTAGATAGTCACTCACATATCATTTTTGCTGGCGATCGGAGCGATGAATTTAGAGCCCGGATGAAAGGTGAGAAATATTCCGCAGGTGGCATAAATTCAACAGTCGCACTCACTCGCGCTGCGACAAATCAAGAGCTTCTTTCTAATGCGCATCGCATACTTGCCGAGGCTAATTCCACTGGGACAACGACTTTAGAGATCAAATCCGGTTATGGCTTAACCGTAAAAGATGAAGCCAGGTCGCTAGAAATCGCTAGTTCCTTAACTGAAGAAACCACTTTTTTGGGTGCCCATGTAGTTCCAATTGAGTTTCAAAATGATTCTGAAGGATATGTTGATTTAGTTTGTGGGGAGATGCTGGATGCGGTTAAACCTCACGCCAAATGGATCGATGTTTTCTGCGATAAAGGGGCATTCACTCCAGATCAAAGTAGAAAGATATTGAAAGCCGGAATTGCAAAAGGTTTAAAGCCAAGGTTGCATGCGAATCAGTTAGAGGCAGGGGAGGGCATAAAAATTGGAGTCGAACTTGATGCTGCATCTGTAGATCATGTCAGCCATATCTCCGAGCGCGATATTTCCTTACTTTCTAAATCCAACACTGTTGCCACAATTTTGCCTGGCGCTGAATTTTCTACCCGTTCAAAATATCTAGACTCAAGACCATTATTTGAAGCAGAGATAAATATTGCCCTAGCAAGTGATTGCAATCCAGGAAGTTCTTACACTTCCAATATGCAATTCATCATTGCACTTGCAGTCCGCGAATTCTTCTTTTCACCAGAGCAAGCGCTCTGGTCCGCAACAATGGGTGGCGCGAAAGCGCTCCGTCGAACCGATATCGGGCACCTCGGAGTTGGTGCCAGCGCAGACTTTTCAATTCTAAAAACACCTTCTTATATTCATCTTGCATATCGTCCAGGAGTTCAACTAATAGAAGAGGTATGGCGCCGTGGTAACAGAATCTAAATTTATAAATAACAAAAAAGAAGTTTCACTTGATGTTAGCGGTGCAACTTTTGCCGATGTTATTGCGGTAGCGCGCTTTGACGCAAAGGTATCGATTGCACCAACAGCAATCACCGCTATGAACACTTCTCGTAAATTCATCGAAGATTATGCAGCGGGTGGGGAACCGGTCTATGGAGTTTCAACTGGATTCGGAGCCCTTGCTAATTTACATATCGATGTTAAAGATCGAATCCAATTACAGAAATCACTTATACGCTCTCATGCTGCCGGAGTTGGCCCAGCAGTAGAACGTGAAGTTGTACGCGCTTTAATGTTTTTACGCTTAAGAACTATGACTTCTGGCCGTACTGGTGTTCGCGTCGCTCTAGCTCAAACGTATGTAGATTATCTAAATGCCGGCATAACACCTATCGTCCCCGAATTCGGTTCGCTTGGATGTAGCGGCGATTTAGCGCCACTTTCACATTGCGCACTCGCAATGATGGGCGAAGGAAGCGTTCATGACAATTCAGGTATAGAAATGTCAGCGATAGCTGCAATGAAAGCAGCCGGAATTTCACCAATCGAACTCGAAGCTAAAGAGGGTTTAGCTCTTATCAATGGCACCGATGGCATGCTCGGCATGTTAATTATGGCTTGCGCAGATTTATCAGATCTTTGTACGGTCGCCGACATTACCGCTGCGATGAGTATCGAGGGTTTGCTTGGAACAGATCGAGTCTACGCACCAGAACTTCACGCGCCATTGCGGCCACAACTTGGCCAAGAAGTAAGCGCTGCTAATTTATTTGCGCTATTAAAGGACTCCGGAATAGTTGCATCGCATTTGCATGACACTTCCATGGTTCAAGATGCATATTCACTTCGGTGCGCGCCACAAGTCGCCGGTGCAGTTCGTGACACTATCGATCACGCACTTACTATTGCTGGTCGCGAGTTGCAAAGTGCGATTGATAACCCAGTAGTACTTCCAGATGGCCGAGTGCAATCAAATGGAAATTTCCACGGCGCACCCGTCGCATACGTTTTGGATTTTCTCGCAATTGCCGCGGCAGATCTAGGTTCCATCGCAGAACGCCGTACTGATCGCGCACTCGATAAGAATCGTTCAAATGGTTTGCCACCATTTCTTGCAAATAATCCTGGAGTAGATTCCGGTTTGATGATTGCGCAATACACACAAGCCAGTTTGGTTAGCGAAAATAAACGGCTAGCGGCACCAGCTAGCGTTGATTCAATTCCGAGCTCTGCAATGCAAGAAGATCACGTTTCTATGGGCTGGAACGCAGCTCGCAAATTACGCAAAGTCGTTGAAAACTTAACGCGGATTTTGGCAATCGAATTGGTAACTGCCGGTCGAGCAATCGAATTTCGAAGTGGCTTGCAGCCAGCTCCGGCCACCGCTGCCGTATTAAAAACTCTAAGAACGGTAGTTCCAGGTATTGGACCGGATCGCTTCCTATCACCAGAACTTGAGGCCGCTGTAACGCTAGTTCACTCTGGAAAAGTTATCGAAGCTGCAAAATCAGTTGTTAAAGAACTGCGCTAACGCTTTCGTTTAGCAAAACCAGCAGCAGCTTCTAAAACTAAGAGCACCGCAAGTCGTACCGTTCTTTGATCATCAGCATCGAGTGATGCATCAATTTCGGTAATGTCTATCGCGCGAACTCGGCTATCACTTCCCGCTAAATTAGCCGCTTGTCGCAATTCATCGGCGCTAATTCCACCAGGTACTGATGCTGGACATGCTGGCGCGACAGAGCGATCACAGACATCTACATCTAAATCAATATAAATTTCCCGACCACCGCTGCCGGCTATATCTAGCGCTTCAGCCATCACATCTGAAATTGGCCGTTTACGCAGCGCATCTCGATAAACAACATGGACGCCATTTTCGTTAGCTCGATCTGCGTACGCTTTACTATTTGCAAAATCACTAATCCCAATTTGCACAATATTCTTGCCAGGCAAACCACCTTGAATTAGCCGCCAAACTGGCGATCCATTAGAAATACCATCACGAAGATCGTGATGCGCATCTAGAGTTATTAAGCCAATTTTAGATAAATCCGGCCAAAGTCCAGCAGCGACCGAGTAAGTAATCGAGTTATCGCCGCCAAGGGCAATTAATAATTTGTAATTCTCTCGGACATCTGCAAGAAAAGCGGCTACTCGTTTTTCGCCATCTTCATGATCGGGATTTGCAATATCTCCAAGGTCAGAAAATGCTAATCCATTCAATTCAATTTCATCAGTGCCTGAATAAGTCGAATATCTAAAGAGCGCTGCTCGAATTGCAGCAGGCGTTAGATTTGCGGAACTCTTTGATAAACAAGTTTCAAAGGCTGGAACCCCAACTAAAGCAATATCCGCGCCATTTTTAGAGCCTTCAAACAAAGTATTTGCGCGCTGCCACTTAGAATCATGCGACAAATTAGGCGTATTTGCTTGGCTTTCCATGGTGGTAATCGTATTGGTATCCTTCGCGTTAAGTAGAGTCGCCCGGATCGCCGCGTTATTGATTGATTAATTTCAATATATACCGAGGAAAGTCCGGACTCCATTGGGCAGAGTGGTGGGTAATACCCACCCGGAGAAATCCGCGGGATTAGTGCAACAGAAAGTAAACCGCCAACGAAAGTTGGTAAGGGTGAAACGGCGGTGTAAGAGACCACCAGTGCACAAAGTAATTTGTGTAGCTATGTAAACCCCACTCGGAGCAAGACCAGATAGTTGGCGTTTGAATGTGCCCACATGAGCCAACGGGTAGGTTGCTTGAATCTGTTAGTAATAACAGGTCTAGATGGATGGTGATCCGTTCGCAAGAACGACAGAATCCGGCTTATAGGGCGACTCTTCTTTAAATTAGGTGGGCGTAGGTTAAAACTGCGCTCACCTTTCTGCATTTTGGTTGAACAAGTTATGACAAAACCTCTCACAGAATAATAGTTTATTGATAAAATTCTCGGCAGCAATCACCTAAGGGAAGTATCGTCCAAATGAGTTCAAAGAAAGATAAGGGAAAACCTAAGTCCGTCTCCAACGATCGACAAAGTAAGCTCTACATCTACGGTACCGGCCTTGCCCTCACACTCATACTAGTTGGCGCAACTGCATTTTCAATTCTTAACTCGAATAATCAAGAGAGTGCCCTTGATTTAGCCGCCTCAAAGCCGATCGCAGGAGTTCAAAGCTTTACTGGACTTTCACGTAACCACGTCACTACAGATCTTGCCCCAACAACACTGCCTCCAACCGGGGGAGATCATGCAGCTAATTGGACTGAGTGTGGCATCTACACCTCACCTGCTAATACATCGATGAGTGTTCACTCACTTGAGCACGGAGCAGCCTGGATCTCATACCAAACCACATTGCCAAAAGATCAGATCAAAACCCTTGAATCCTTTGTCACTCCAAACTCGTACCGCTTAATCGCTCCCTATGACAACTTAGCTTCTCCAATAGTCTTAAGTGCATGGGGTAAGCAATTATCAGTTGATAACGCATCAGATTCTCGTATTGCAGTCTTCTTAAAAGCATTTACTCAAGGACTAGACACCCCTGAACCCGGAGCGCCTTGCTAAGTGTTTCTCCATCACAGTAATCAGCAGTTCTTTTCCCAAACTTTTTGGGGCAATTATGAGGGCAATAACTTTTTTTGAGCGTGACCTCACGCATAACAATGTCGTCTCCGGCTTATAGGGCGACTCTTCTAGTTACTAATTTATAATGTGATAAATTATGAAATGCAAGGACTCGAGCTGGTAACTCCTTCACAAGAAGTCTTTGCTGGAGCTGGTGACATTTAGAAGTCCTGAGATTCGTCTTGGGACTTCTTTGTTTTCCACAACATTTAACCTTGCACATTTTACAAATCCGTTTCCTGCAATTTGCTACCCACCGGCCATTCTTAGCCTGCGATGTTGGTGTGGCGTAATGGCTAGCGTATTAACTCTCACCAAGTTAGAGGTACGGGTTCGATTCCCGTCACCAGCTCCGCAGACTTGCAATTGGGCGGAGGTTATTGGTCAAACCACATTGCTGAACAATTGCATGCAAGAGGGAGCCTCG
>Ga0208960_1000035_pt1 | contig 67927 bp, 67 predicted proteins | sample GreLakmeON33MSRF_FD_187703 | JGI IMG/M metagenome (GOLD analysis project Ga0208960, IMG submission 187703) | Freshwater lentic microbial communities from great Laurentian Lakes, MI, USA - Great Lakes metaG ON33MSRF (SPAdes) | ecosystem: Environmental > Aquatic > Freshwater > Lake | place: Great... | reverse complement strand
GCCTTTGCTGCGATGGACATTACACGGGCCACATGCTCGTAATGAGCATTCCGGTCAGCACGAATATGCAGCTCGGTATTAGGACTCTGTGCCGTTATCGCTGCAAATCTCTCAGCCAGTTGTTCTAGCTCGACCGGTTCACCATTCCAGTAGAGGCTGGCATCACTACGGATACCGAACTCGATATGGTCCGGCTGTGTGATATTGGGGCTGCTCGATACCTTCGGTAGATCGACCTTCACTGAATGAGTGAGTAATGGAGCGGTGATGATGAAGATCACTAGCAGTACCAACATCACATCCACCAGTGGCACCACATTGATCTCTGCCAGCGGCGCCTGTCGGGAGCTTGCGTTCATGCTTCCGAATGCCATTATTTACCCCCCTTGGACGAAGTTAATACGCGCATCGGAGGTACATCATCCGCAGAGCTATTCGTCTTGGCACCGACAGCGATCAGTGTAAATAAATCATGAGCAAAGGCATCTAATCGCGCCAACCAAATGCGGTTCCGTCTCACGAATGCGTTATAGGCGAGCACAGCAGGTATCGCTACCGCCAGTCCCAGTGCCGTCATGATCAATGCCTCACCCACTGGCCCCGCCACCTTGTCCAGCGTCCCTTGCCCAGACAGGCCGATCTGGACCAGCGCATGATAGATCCCCCATACCGTCCCAAATAGACCGATATAGGGCGAAGCCGAGCCGGCAGAGGCGATTAGGGTGAGACCGTTCTCAACACGCGTAGCCTCCTGATCGATGCCATTGCGTAATACTCGGGTGAAGAACTCACTCGCCCCGCCCGCAGCCTCCAACTTCTGAAGATCATGCTTCTCAAAAGCGGTAGCGGCATCTAATGCCAATTGTGCGAGCTGTGCAAAGGCATTATCTGCTAGGGGACCTTTCATCGTTGAACTCACTTCCTGCAGGGAATCTGCATCCCAGAATCCTTTGAGAAAAACTTCTGCTCGTTTACCCTCCAGCAGATTGGCAATCCCCTTGGTGAATATCAGATACCAACTCGCAACCGATAAGGCCAGTAATAGGACCAGTACGCTGATACCGACTCCGTCGACTTGAGCAAGAAAGTGTGCGAAGCCAAGTTCTTTTTCCATCGTGTTAATCTCCGTGCAATACAAAGTTGAAGGGTTGCAGAGCAATGGCCCTAACCGGTATGCCATTACGCCGAGGAGGGTTGCATCGCCATGTCTTTACCGCGGCCATAGCGGCATCATCCAGACGCTTGTGGCCGCTGCTATTAATCACTTGGGCAATATGGATGTGTCCAATCTCATCCAGTTCCACCCGTAGTACCAACTTCCCTTCCTCTCCCAGTCGGCGGGACAGTGGCGGGTAGGATGGTGCGCTCAATTCAGGGCAGACGACTGATAGCTCGGCAGACAGGGTGACCGGACCTTGTGGCATCTGAGTCGGTGAAGCTACTGATGCGGTTTCTTGCACTTTCGGTGGCGATGGTGCGACCGGTTCATTGTCATTCAGTGCCGGTGTTTCAGCGACCAGTTGACGTGATTTTGGATTCTTTTCTGGTTTTGGTTTTGGGGGCTGCATCTCTGTTTTCAATTCTTCCGCTGGTCTGGAGGCAGTAATAAAGTTAACGAATAGTGTTGCTATCTTTTCAGGGGGAGGGATCATTCGCTGGCTCCACAGGCCATATAGCAAGGCGACATGAGCTAAAATAACAAGCAACAATCCTGGCAAGAGGGCTGGGTTACGCCGGGTTGTTTGATACTCAGCGCTGGGTCGAGTCAGGTGTAACATTACGAGCTATCCAGTCTTCGATAAACTGTTGGTTGATCAAACCGGTCTTGATCTCACGTTGATGTGCACGGTCGTAAAAATGCGTACGTGGTATCTCTCCATACCAACGTCGGTCAATCTCAAAACGTAATCGCTCCGGCATATCTTCTGAAAAGACCCATTGCTCTACCTTGCCCATCCCATAGCTCTTCACTCGTTTTGCAAGTTGCTGAGCCTCATTAGGCGTATCGGTAGCAACCAGAACAATATCTAGCTTAGGGTGGCGCTTTTTAAATGATCCTAACATTCTCAACTCTGCTGGGCAGTATTGGCACTCGAGAGACCAGAGGGCAAGGATGAAGGGTCTACCCTCACGATCAGCTAATATTTGAGCCAGGCTTCCGGGTATGAAGGGGCGTACATCGTGAGTGGCCATTGCCACATCTGACATGGTCAGCATCAGCACAAGGAGTAAATGTCTCATCACTTGGACGTGGTAAATAAGAGAATTTCGTAATTCATTATTTAAGATTCTAGCAAGTGGTCGTACAGTCTATCTGTGACTGGTAAGGGACGGCAGCATATGGAGAACTCTTCCAACAGATCAAGTAAAAAGTTCGAATAATAGGCGTATGAGTGATCCAATGCAATGTGGCAAATTGTCGCAGGTCAGGAATGAGCACTCATGCCGAGTCTATTAAGAATGATCGGATTCCTCTGCCGGTTCGCATTATCCTATGAAAAGGCACCTATCTGAGAAGAAGAATTGGTTTTTTGGATCATTTCTATAGGCTCAGTCGTAACCGATCCCCAACCGGCCTTCTGTAAACTATTCGGGTAAGTCGGAAAAGTTTGCTACCATCGAGGATTATGTAACTAACCTCTTATAGGTGATATGCGGTTGAGCCGATACAAACAATTTAAGATCTCCTAGGGTAGGCACTCTCACTCCTTCATTAGAGAGACCGAGCCAAGCTTCTTGTCGACCGAATTCCAGTTATAGATTTACTTATCATCGTGAAAGAGACCTTACTGAATCAAGACTCTGAAAGAACAAAGCCACCGATATCTCGATTCTGGCGGAGGATACTTAGCATGATCTATGAGGCACTGCTCCTGCTTGCAGTATTATTTATTGCCAGTTTTATTTTCCATCTCGTACTCCGCAATCCAGACTCCTCCTTCTTTAAGATTGCCCACCAGTTTTATCTGCTACTGGTAATGGGCGCTTACTTCATTTGGTTCTGGATTCATGGCGGACAGACCCTGGCAATGCAAACTTGGAAATTAAAGCTGACCACTGCAACTGGAGAGGGGCTTAATCTGAAGCAGGGGATCACGCGCTACCTATATGCAGTAGTCGGGATTTCCCTGTTTGGGTTTGGGATATTCTGGGCCCTGTTTGACCGTGATCACCAGTTTATGCATGACCGGCTCGCGGGTACTAGAATCATAAATGTTACAGGATGAGATTGGGATTTTATAAAACGATTTAGCAGAGCAATCCCTACGCAGTCCCACCTACCGTCAGACCATCGATCCGTAACGTAGGCTGACCCACTCCGACCGGTACGCTTTGGCCCTCTTTGCCACAAGTGCCGACACCTGGGTCAAGCATCATGTCGTTTCCTATCATGGATACACGGGTAAGTACCTCGGGCCCATTTCCGATTAGAGTTGCTCCCTTTACTGGGTAAGAGATCTTCCCATCCTCGATCATATAGGCCTCTGCAGCAGAGAAAACAAATTTCCCGCTGGTAATGTCTACCTGTCCGCCACCAAAGTTCGCTGCATATAGTCCATGCTTAACTGAGGCGATGATCTCTTCTGGATTCTTGTCACCATTCAACATATAAGTATTGGTCATTCGTGGCATGGGGATATGGGCGAAGGATTCTCGCCTAGCATTACCGGTGATGGGAACCCCCATCAGCCTTGCATTCAGACTGTCTTGTAGATAACCCTTGAGGATGCCATTCTCGATCAGTACAGTGCACTGAGTAGGGTTACCCTCATCGTCAATGTTTAGTGATCCCCGTCTCCTTGCTAAGGTGCCATCATCCACCACAGTTACACCGTTGGCAGCGACGCGTTCACCGACGCGCCCGGAGAATGCAGAACTCCCCTTACGGTTGAAATCCCCTTCTAGGCCATGGCCAATGGCTTCATGCAAGAGTATCCCAGGCCAGCCAGCACCCAGAACCACCGTCATGGTTCCGGCCGGTGCAGGTTTTGCGTTGAGATTGACGAGAGCCTGATGGACTGCTTTTTCGGCATAGTCTTGCAAGACATCATCGGTGAAATAGGCGTAATCGAACCGCCCACCACCACCTGCAACACCCTGCTCGCGACGACCATCCTGCTCCGCAATGACTTGTAGAGAGACTCTTACCAGTGGCCGCACATCCGCTGCCATTAAGCCGTCGCTACGGGCCACAAGGACTACTTCATACTCTCCAGCGAGGGATGCGATCACCTGGATGATGCGTTTATCGACCGCTCGGGCATAACCTTCAAGTCTTTCTAGCAGGGATACTTTATCAGCATCTCCCAGACTTGCGATTGGATCCTGAGGCAAGTAAAGCTCGCGTCCTTTAGCGCGCCTGACACCCTGGACCGAACCTGCTGACCCCTGACTCGCAATGGCACGCGTGGCTTTTGCCGCCGTGATAAGTGCAGGCATACTGATGTCATCAGAATAGGCGAATGCAGTCTTGTCGCCACTCACGGCTCTTACCCCAACCCCTTGGTCGATATTGAAGCTGCCGGACTTAACGATACCCTCTTCCAACACCCATCCCTCTGCACGGTTATACTGAAAGTAGAGGTCGGCATAATCGACATGGTGTGTGAGTATCTGCCCGAAAACTTGCTTCAGTCCGGCTGCATCTATCTCGTAGGGCTTTAGCAGGCAACGCTCGGCTATGGCAAAGAGATCGTTCGACTCGGTGATGGGTTCGGTAATCATGGTATCCAGTTGTATTATCTGATCAATCAGAAAAAGTATTCTTCGCGAAAGACTTTAACAATGGTGCAAGGTACGGTGGTTCAATGCGGGTAAACTTTTACGTAGGTTGGACTGATACTCCGGATTGATGTTGGCAATCACAATACCAGCCCCATGCGGCAGGCGGTCGAGCACCACTCCCCATGGATCAACGATCATGCTATCGCCATGTGTTTCACGACCATTAACATGGCAGCCCCCTTGAGCGGGTGCAATTACATATGCCAGATTCTCGATGGCGCGTGCGCGGATCAATGTCTCCCAATGTGCCTTGCCAGTTATCGCTGTAAAGGCCGCCGGGGCGAGAATGATATCCACCCGACCCATTGATCGATAAAGCTCTGGGAATCGTAGATCGTAGCATATGGATAGTCCGATACGACCGAACGGAGACTCGAAGGAGACCACCTTGTTACCGGCCTCGATAGTCTTTTCCTCAGAATAATGCTCTCTACCAAGCTCAAGACCAAATAAGTGTATCTTGTCGTAACGGGCCATCCGATTGCCAGTATCGTCATAGACTAGGCAGCTATTACGCACCTTGTCGGGTCTGGATGATATCAATGGCACCGACCCGCCGATCAGCCAGATACCAAGACGTTTGGCGGTCGCACTTAGGAATTCCTGTATCGGCCCACTGCCATCCTCTTCGCTTGCTTCGACTTTGTCAGACTCGTTCGCGCCCATTAGGAAAAAATACTCTGGCAGCGCCGCAAGCTTAGCCCCCCGAGAGGCGGCCATCTCGATTAGGCGTGAAGCCTCTTCAAGATTAGAGGATATGCTGGTACCTGCTACCATCTGTATGGCTGCGACACATACCGGGCCATTAGCTCTTCCTGATATGGGTGCGTTGAGAGTGGTCGGGTGGTTAGTCATTAATTTCCTTACTTAACGAACTACTTCAGTTATGAGCGGATCCGCCCAAGTACCGGTAACATTATATTCTCTCGACACCACTTGATCGAATGGATCCTTCAGTTCTTGATTTACTATCATGGAGGCAATCCCCACCACCGGGGTAACCAGGCCCAATGATGGGATGACCTTGACATTTAATTTCTGGGTCTCCGCTGCCAGATCGACCTCTCCACTCATGGCGAGCTTCGCTGCAGATCCCCTAATTCTGAGATCATTAGTGGTTGCTACACCGCGATTAATTTTTACATTACCGGTAATATCTTCGAAGCCAAAACCTTCATTGAGTATATCGCGAAAGTCTAGTGTAATCCTCCGAGGTAGTGACTGTAGGTCAAAGATGCTGAACAGTTTTCCAATACCTGTTTCAAGTTTAGGGAATTGACCCTGCTTGGCTTTTAGTTTGAGGCTGCCGGACAGCGTAGGGTAATCGATCGATTGGGGGTTGCCGGACCACGATATGACCCCCTCAAGCTCACCTCTGCCACGCTTCACCCGCTCGGGATAACCCAAGCGCGTCAGAAGCTTGCTGATATCGCTAGCCTCTAGTTTGATGTCTGCCTGAATACGAGGTGGTATGGCATGACTCTGCCATATTCCTTTTGCCGCCAACGAACTGTCGGAGTTGGTGATGTGCAGCCTCTCAACATGCCAATCTTGTTTTTGTTGATTCGCTAGCAGCTCGAGCTTGCCCAGTGATTTTTCGTTGACGCTGAAATTATCTACTACGATATCCAGCGCGGGTAGGCTCTTCTCTTGCAACTGTGTCTGCTTTTCTGCAATGGGCTTGGCGGGAGAGGCAGCTGGGATAACCAAATTTTTCAAACGAGCAACCAACTTACCATTTCCGGAGGGGCGCCATTTTATATCACCATTGATCTCCTTACTCGAGATGGTGGAGTTCCATTCTCCCCTGTCGATGAATGCATTCAGACCGATGTTGTGAAAACTTCTCTCAAGAAACTTGAGTGTACCGATGTGCAGGTTGATTCGTGACGGATCCAGCGGAAGGTGCCCTTCTTCATTGTCCTGCTTGAATAAGCTTCGCCACTGATCCAGATCTAATGATTTTAATGATCCATTGACGGTTACACCATTTTTTTCAGATGATAGGGTGGATGTGGTGCCGAAACTGACTATGCCACGGTTTACTCGGTAATTACCTGAGCTATCTCGGGAACGCGTGATCTGTGCGGCCACTAGTCCACCATAGCGCAGGATCAGATCATCTCGACGTGAGTCTATTGATTTTCTTTCAAAACGTAGGGGCAGAGGATCTGTCGCGGCCTTAGAGAAAGGCTCTGGGAGGACGGAGACAAGCCCCCGCATGGATGACTCGATGGATACATTAAACAGTTTTTTGCGTATATTCATAACAGCTTGCCAATCGGTGCTCCCGCGGAAGTGCTGTGCCCACGTTTGAGTGGCAACTGGGGACTTATTCCGACCGAGTTGACGCAGATTGTCGAGGTTTGCCTTGCCCGTAGCGGTTATGCGCATACCCCCCTCTGGCGGCGTAGAGGAACGGAAGTCAACGGGCCCACCAAGTGCCTGAGCAGAGATCTTTTCTATTCCAATGCCAGACTCAGTAAAGGTCAGAACTCCGTCTAACTGATCCAGGTTGGGTAGGTAGGGTCCAGGATTAATCTGGTTATTAATGAAACGATAACTTCCAATGAGCTTGATATCATTCAAACGATATAATGGAATGTCGAGCTTGAGCAGCAGTTTGCCATCCCCCACCGCAGTGATACCACCGACTATTCCACTGGTGTAGCTGGATAGGTCGCTCTTCTCAATAAATTTAATGAAATCTCTGGTAGCACCCGTGGCTTCGCCCTCTATTTTAAGTGTCGCATCAGGGTCAGTCATATCGGAAAACCATATTTTTACATTGCTCAGATTGGCATCAAAAATATTTGCACGGGGAGAAATAATTTCCATACGGCTACCATGAAACAGTAGATCTGCAGATATATTTTCTATCTTTGGCCATTCGGAGAGATAATTTAGTTCTACGCTAGAGGCCTTCGCATTTATCTGAAAGACGCCATTCTCGCTATTGTTAAATGGAAACTCTGCCAGATTACCCTTGAGACGCAGCCTTACATCACTGAGATTTCCTGCCACAATCGATTGTTCAATCCAATCACGAGCAGATTGACTTACCATTGTCGGCACATGCTGACCTACATAGCGCGCATCTGCCTGTGTCAGGTGAGCATTTAGGTCAATCATGTCTGCCCCGTCTGGTGCGCTATGGTAGCTACCAGAAATGGACCCGGCGGCATGGTCATTGGAAAATTCAACACTGTTAAACTTAAATTCGATGAGATTCTTGTCGGTTAATAATTCCCAATTAACTTGGCCATTGAGTTTGTCTAGTATTACCGGTTTTCGAAGTACTTCTGGTAATGCCATGCTGACCTTCTGTGAGCCAAGATTAAGGGTGCCCCCTTTCTCAGTACCGGCAATATTGCCGCTGATTCCGCTAAAGGCTGGTATTGGGTAGAATTTCTTCATTCCAAGGTTGGTGAATCCACCCTTTATATTAAATTGCGCGGGGGCGGGCCACTCACCATTCCATTCTGCCTGTATGTCACGAATCTCACCAATGGGGGATAACTCATCAAGTCTTTCACGCAGCGATACTTGGACCGGCAGATATTCCACCAGATTCATCAGAGTCTCGAGATTCAGAACATTGAGGTTCAGTCTTCCACTGCCGGACTTATCGTTGATTGTGGGGAATGTTTGCAGAGATAGATTCAGTGGATGTAAGGTCTCTTCGCCATGAATCGAGATACTGAGTCCGCGTGTGGACAATTCAGTACCTTCATCGGTGCCGTTATTAATTCGCTTCCACCCAACACGACCCTTTAGGCTGATAAGGTTTAGCTCTGGCAATTCTTGAGCAAGACGTGTCTTAACATTCTGTAGACGAACATCTGCTGTCAGCCCTTCCACGACAGTCCCATCTATTCCAAGCCACATTCGGATTGATCCTGCACCGCGATCAAATTCAATTGTTTCAGGGAAGGGTAGCCATGGGCGCCAGGCTGCGATATCAGCGTAATCAAGCTGTGTAAATATTTGGCCGCGCCACTTCTCAAGAGAGCCTAAAGAATCTCCAGTAAAGTCTCCACGTATATCCAGAGGTGCGGCAAGGTTTCTAGGGGGGGTGGCATGTATTCCAAACCGATGGCGCTGTCCTCTATTTTCCAGTCGCAAGTTGACGGTTTTCAGTTCTAAGGCTGGCGAGCCGCGTTGATCATCCTGCCACGCAATATTGGCATCACTGAGGATCAGCTGTCTCTGGCGCAGTAACCAGTCAGCGAAGCCGCCCTCACTCTGATCAGAGCTGAGTGCAACCCCTGCAACATGGATGATGCCTTCGGTATCGCGGCGTATGGTCAGATCTGGCTTGTTGATCCTGATGGTATGAAAGCGAGCCTCGCCGTGCAGTATCGATAGCCAAGACAGTGTGCTATCTATCTGGTTTAGGATTAATGCTGGGTCACCTTCTTTGTTATGGACCTGTACCGTGCGCAGCATCAGGTGAGGGCGCAGTCCATCCCACTCCGCGCTGACTGCGCCGATGGTTACTCGTTGCCCGGCAGCTTGGGTAATGGCGGCAGCAATATCTTGTCGGTAGTGATCAATATCCGGCAGCAGCCAGTAACGCAAAGCCAGCAACAGTACTGAGAAGCAAATCGCTGTGACCAGAAGGCTCCGCGTTAGTAGCTGGAACCAGAAGCCACTACGCTGAACAAGGGGTAAAATGGCTGGTAAATTCAACAAATAATTCCAGTTTTACAGCTGGGAAAGTGTGCTTAACTCTGTCTTGAAAGGGAATAGTATTTTTAGAAATCGTCCAAAATGGTGGTGTACAGCATCATACCTAGACTTAGTATATATGTTTGGCTTCTCTTTATTTGAAGTGCGTAGGTGGACTGCATAGATAATGCCAGTATAACCAGTTTCATAGAATTTTAACTCCGAATTCTCAAGCATGCACATGGCCATCAAATCTGCTGAAGAAATAATCGAATCCGTCTTGCCGTTTAGTCGGTATGCACAATGCATACTGACGAGTGAGCCGGAGTTGCACGCCGAACTTTTGCAAGATCTCCGGTCTCCTTTTCTCAGAGAAGAAATGCAGGCAAGGCTAGATGAAAGTTGCGGGAATGCTACGAACGAGATCGCACTTAACAAGGCATTACGTGACCTTCGTAAGAGAGTGTTACTGCGTCTTATCATTCGTGATCTTAGCGGAATGGCGGATCTTGTCGAGGTCATGGAGAGCATGACCCACTTAGCCGAAATTACTATCAGATTTGCGCTGGAACGTCATCAAGGCTGGTTAACTGATCATACACGCTACGGTTCCCCTAGGGGGGCTGAGAGTGGGGCGGTTCAGGATATGCTGGTAGTTGCTATGGGTAAGCTAGGTGGCGGGGAGCTTAATGTTTCGTCGGATGTAGATCTGATTTTTGTTTATCCGGAGGATGGCGAAACCGATGGACAAAGACGTATCTCTAACCATGATTTTTTTGCGAGACTGGGTCGAAAGCTGATTGCCAGTCTGCATGATATTACAGCGGATGGGTTTGTGTTCAGGGTGGATATGAGGTTGCGCCCCTATGGAGATAGCGGACCACTGGCAATGAGCTTCAGCATGCTGGAGAAGTATCTAATCACCCAGGGGCGCGAATGGGAGCGCTATGCCTGGATTAAGAGTCGATTAATTGGTATCGGTTCGAGTATAGAAGAATCAAGGATCATGCAGCAGATAGCCAGACCATTCATATACCGTAAATACCTTGATTTTGGTGCTTATGAATCTATGCGCGGTCTGCACTCGCAAATCCGCAATGAGGTCAGTCGACGTGAGATCCATGATGATATCAAGCTCGGACCCGGTGGTATTCGCGAAATTGAATTTATTGCACAGGTATTTCAGTTAGTACGTGGAGGTCGTGATGCTGATCTGCGTATTCGCCCAACTCTCGCCGTTCTGCGGTGTCTTCAAGAGAAAAATCAATTACCTGATAAAACGGTTCTGGAGTTAGTGGGTGCCTATCATTTTCTGCGTAATCTGGAACACCGGTTGCAGTATCTCGACGATCATCAGACTCATATGTTGCCAGGTACTTTAGCAGATCAGGAACTGATATCAAGATCCATGGGATTTCCAAGTCATGTTGATTTCTTGCAAAATCTTGATACCCACCGTAGGAATGTAACCCGTCACTTTGAATTAGTTTTTTCTACTCCTCAAGAATCTCAAAATAGGGATACCCTGGCGTGGTTATGGCAAGAACACTCGGGCGATGAATCCGAAACCAAGGCGGCGAATGATCAACTGGCCGCAATAGGATTCTCAGATCCAGCGGCAGTGCTATTCCGTCTGCAGGAGTTCCGCCGTAGCGGCCGTTATAGGCAGTTACCTGAATCCAGTCGGAGGCGGGTTGATTCGTTGGTTCCTTCCATCATAGAAGTGGCAGCCAAGTTTTCGCCGGCTGATCAGACACTGGAACGTATGTTGCAGTTGCTGGAGAGTGTAAGCCGTCGCGCGGCCTATCTCGCTCTGTTATTGGAATTTCCGCAAGCTTTGGAACGTATAGCCAAGCTTGCCAGTACTAGCCAATGGGCAAGTGAGTATCTGGGTCGGCATTCGATCTTGTTGGATGAATTACTCAATCCGGCTGATCTTAACAGCATATCCGACTGGACCAGAGTTAAGACGGAATTGGCGCAACAGTTAAATGAGGCCAACCAATTCGGTGATGATACTGAGCAACAGATGGATGTGCTGCGGCATTTCCAACATGCTCAAGTATTCCAGTTGTTGGTCAGGGATCTTGAGGGTCTGTTGCCGCTGGAGACTCTGAGTGATCATTTGACTGAGCTCGCTGATTTAGTACTGGATACGGTATTGAACCTAGCATGGTCAGGCCTGAGAAAGAGGCACCGTGATCTCCCCGCTTTTGCGATCATCGGTTACGGTAAGCTGGGTGGGAAAGAGCTTGGCTATGCATCTGATCTTGATATCATCTTTCTATACAATGATTCCCATCCAGATGCCCCTGAGATTTATGCTAGGTTTGCTCAGCGAATTAATTCATGGCTTACCAGCTACACTTCGGCAGGGTTGCTTTATGAGGCCGATCTGCGCCTTCGCCCCAATGGCAGTAGCGGTCTGTTAGTTAGTTCAATTGAAACTTTTGAGCAATACCAACGGAAGCAAGCTTGGATGTGGGAGCATCAGGCGTTGACACGGGCTCGCTTCGTAGTGGGTGATTGTCAGGTAGGGAATGCTTTTGAGAGTCTTCGTAAGGAGGTTCTTTGCCAACGACGTGACCTAGAAAATTTGAGGAATGAGGTTCTTTTAATGCGTCAGAAAATGCTAGATACTCATCCCAACTCAAGCGGGCTATTTGATATTAAGCATGACCGTGGCGGCATTATTGATGTTGAGTTTATGGTGCAGTATCTCGTCCTTGGTCACGCCTGTGAGCATCCTGAATTGACGGCTAATATCGGTAACATTGCACTGTTAAAACTTGCCGGAAAATTGAATCTCATTCCTGTACAGCTTGCTGAGAAAGTGCTCAATGCTTATCGTGAATTCAGGAGGGTGCAGCACCGTCTCAGGCTGAGTGGAGACTCTGTATCGACAGGCGCATCATCAATGTCTGACAAGCTACGGAAGTTTGCTCGTGTTGATGCAGACGACCTGAGCGACGCTCGTGTGGCGGTATTGGGGTTATGGGAAGAGATATTCGGTGTCTAGAAAGAATGACTTACCGCTCTATTGTAATTCTTCCTTGGAAAATACGTTAAAATGAAGTCTTTTGAATCTCTGTGGGAGTCCCTGTATGTCAATGGCTGACCGCGATGGCGTGATCTGGAATGATGGGAAGATGGTTCCCTGGCGTGATGCTACGACGCATGTACTCACGCATACGCTGCACTATGGAATGGGAGTATTTGAAGGTGCGCGCGCCTACCAGACTGCCAGAGGACCTGCAATTTTCAGACTGCAGGAGCATACAGACCGGCTATTCAATTCGGCACACATCTTTATGATGAAGATGCCTTATGACAAGGCCACACTGATTCAGGCCCAATGTGAAGTGGTCAAACAGAATAAGCTAGAGTCATGCTACATCCGCCCGATTGTTTTCTATGGTTCTGAAGCGATGGGTATTTCTGCTAAGACACTCACGGTACATGTAGCGATCGCTGCCTGGCCTTGGGGGGCTTATCTCGGTGTGGATGGAATAGAGAAAGGTATTCGTGTTAAGACTTCATCCTTCTCGCGTCACCATGTCAATGTGAACATGTGCCGGGCTAAATCGGTCACTACCTATGCCAACTCAATCTTAGCTCACCAAGAGGCGGCCCATGATGGTTACGATGAGGCATTGTTACTGGATGTGGACGGTTATGTGTCTGAAGGTTCCGGTGAAAATATTTTCATCATCAAGCATGGAAAGCTCTATACCCCAGACATGACGTCCTGTCTGGAGGGTATCACCCGCGCCTCAATTATTGAACTTGCCGGAGAGATTGGTCTCTCTGTGATTGAAAAGCGTATCACCCGGGACGAAGTCTATTGTGCCGAAGAGGCATTTTTTACTGGGACAGCAGCAGAGGTCACGCCGATCCGTGAGCTTGATAACCGAACTATTGGTGACGGAAAGCGTGGCCCGATCACCACTAAGCTACAAGCTATGTTTTTTGACTGTGTCAGCGGCAAAGATAAGAATCATGCTGATTGGCTAACTTATGTTTGATCAAGTTTGACGGAGTTGCCTATGCAGGACCATCTCACTGACAATAAGCAGAGGCAGATAGAAGTATCTGAGGAGGATTTGCCGCTGCATTGCCCAATGCCGTCGATGCTTCTCTGGAACTCGCACCCCCGCGTATACCTGCCGATTGAAAATACGGGTGAGGCGCTTTGCCCCTACTGTGGCACCCACTATACGCTTAAGGTTGGAGCGACCTCATCAGGTCATCACTAGACTCGTAACTCACTCGAATTTATTGCTGCAGCATCCCCACCAGATTGGTCTGGCTAACTAGTGACCAGTTATTGAGAAGCCCTTTGCAAAATCTCCCCAACGAAATTTTTAAGGCCTACGATATTCGAGGTATCGTCGGTAAAACGCTGACCGTTTCCATCGTCGAGGCCATCGGCCATGCCATCGGTTCGGAAGCACGGTCGCGTGGACTTACATCGGTTGCAATCGGGCGGGATGGAAGGTTATCGGGATTGGATTTGTCCCAAGCTCTGGCAAAGGGTTTGCAAAAAAGCGGCGTTAATGTGGTGGATGTGGGAATGGTTGCCACACCCATGCTTTACTTTGCAGCCCATGAGTTATGTGGTTACTCTGGGGTGATGGTCACGGGAAGCCATAACCCACCTGATTATAATGGCCTGAAGATGGTGCTGGGTGGCGAGACTTTGGCAGCCGAATCGATTCAGTCATTGCGCATTCGCCTCGAAAAAAGTGATCTGGTAGATGGCAGTGGAGAGTATCAAACACGTGATATCAGCTCGACTTATCTTCAGAGAATTGCTAACGGCATCAAGTTAGCTCGTCCGATGAAGGTCATTGTTGATTGCGGGAATGGCGTGGCTGGCGCCTACGTTCCAGAACTCTATCGCAGCCTTGGGTGCGAAGTGGTTGAGCTATTCTGTGAGGTTGATGGGACATTCCCTAACCATCATCCAGATCCATCTGTACCTGAGAATCTGAGAGACTTGATCGGCATACTCAAGACGACTGATGCCGAGATCGGACTCGCGTTTGATGGTGATGGAGACCGTCTGGGTATTGTTGCTAAGGATGGTAGCATCATCTATGCTGATCGTCAGTTAATGCTTTTTGCAGCTGATGTGTTGTCTAGAAACCCCGGCGGGCAGATTATTTTTGATGTGAAATGTACGCGCAACTTAGCGCCATGGATCGAGCATCATGGTGGTAAGCCGATCATGTGGAAGACAGGACATTCTTTCATCAAAGGAAAGCTCAAAGAGACTGGCGCACTCCTGGCAGGAGAAATGAGTGGCCACATTTTCTTTAAAGAGCGTTGGTATGGATTTGATGATGGTCTCTATGCGGGAGCACGGTTACTAGAGTTGCTCAGTCAGCAGGTCGATATCAATGCCACTCTGCACTCCATCCCAGACGCGATCAGCACTCCGGAGCTGCAGATTAGACTCAAAGAAGGCGAGAATTACACGCTCATCGCGCAACTGCAAAAGACTGCTCGTTTTGATGATCCAGAACGCGTCATCACCATCGACGGTCTGAGAGTGGAATACCGGGACGGTTTTGGTTTGGCACGCTCGTCCAATACCACCCCGGTAATTGTATTGCGATTCGAGGCTGATAATGAATCAGCATTAAAGCGTATTCAGGAAGATTTTCGTAAGGTTATCCTGCAAGCCAAGCCAGACGCAATACTGCCGTATTAGAGGATGTATCGGCAACTACCCAAAGACTGTAACTTCGTATCTATGAGACTGTGGTTATGAGCTCGGAAGAAATTATGGAAACTCGAGTTCTGTTTGTCTGCATGGGCAATATCTGTCGTTCGCCTACTGCGGAGGCTGTATTCAGACACCAGGTTGGGATGGCAGGAGTTGATAAGCAACTTTATATCGATTCTGCCGGCACCCATAGTTATCATATTGGTGCCCCACCAGATGAAAGGGCGCAGAGTGCGGCACAGCGTCGTGGCTACGATATGAAGGCGCTGCGTGCGCGGCAGGTACAGATATCAGATTTTGAGATGTTCCATCATATTCTGGCAATGGACGAGGATAATCTTGCTCTACTTCAACAGCAATGCCCGCCACAATATAGCAATAAGATCGGATTGCTGATGCAGCATAGTAAAAAATTTACTGGTCGGAAGGAAGTTCCTGATCCCTATTTTGGTGGGAACCAAGGTTTTGAAGAGGTGTTGGATATGGTAGAGGAGGCCGGCCTAGAACTATTGAATCACATCCTCAATAAAAAATAACTGCAGAGTGTGGATGTAGAGTTCCTACATCTTCCCCCTGTAGTTGTACTTAAAAAGGGTGTGGGCCGGTGCACACCCTTTTATTTGGCGCTACTCTTTGTGTGTTTCGATTTGCACTAGTGATTCATTTTCTGCTATGGATGGGGATGCCAATCTTTCTCGCTTGCGCTTCGGTTGTATCGTTTGTTCTGATACATCGGCCTCAACCTGTTTCACCTTCTCAGGGAAGGTCTCAATCATAATTAAACCACTCGCAGCTAGGTTCACCAGCTCTGGTACTGTTGCCATAGGCTGGCTTGCGCGGATTTCTGGTTCAGTCTTTGTAACCGTTGGCGCAATTTGCTGAACGAGGTCAATCTCGACTTGGCCGGAGGTCGCTACAGGCGTGATGCGGGTGGGGATGATATCGACCGGTATTGATTCCAGAGCGGTTGGTACCAATGCATTGTTGACCTTCACGGGAGACTCCATCGCATGCTGTGGCGCATCGTCGTTAGTAGTTGATCTCTGCTCTTCAGTAATGCCTCCTGATAGCTCCTGTGATGGTGCGAAGGAGGCTGTATATACTGATTCCACGGGGAGTGAGGTCTGGGTCGAAGCAACGGACTCCGTTGGATTAGTTTGGACGGCTGAGCCCTGGTCTTCACGACTACCACGTTCACCACGGTTACCACGGTCACGTTGTCTGCCTCCGCGATGCCTACGTGATCGTCCGCCATCTTCACCCTGTTGCGGTTGGCCCTCTCCAGAGAGTGGAGACTCCCCCGCCAATTGTTCGTCTCCCGCTTGCGGCTTGGCCTCGGTCCGGTTGCGTTCTTCCCGCGGCGGTCGGGATGGTTTTTTCTGGCTGGGTCTGTCTCCCTTGGGCTCTTGCTCTCCGCGTGGGGGGCGCTGAGCGGGAGCTGCCCGCCCTTGAATCAGAGCGCCACCAGCCTCGCTACCAGGTTCACCACGTTCACCACGCTTACCATCGCGCCCACGTTCCTGACGTCCACGCGGGTGTTCCTGTCTTTGTGGTCGAGTTCTGATCTGTTTTGGCTCTTCCTTTCGTTCCTCACTGCTCGGTTGTGAGAACCAGCCGAAGAGTTTACTCAGGAGGGACGTCTCTTTGATTTGAGATTGCGGCCTTTCATCACGTATTGGGGCGGGTTGTGATGGCGTGATGCCCTTTACAACGGCTTGTGGCCGTGGGGGCTTGGACTCCTGTGCTGCTGATGGGAGAGTAATCTCTTCTGTTGGCTTCTCTACCATCTGATAGCTGGTCTGCACCTCTCCCAGCTTGACGTCGTCATGACGCAGACGGTTAATCGTGTAGTTTGGGGTTTCTAAGTGAACGTTCGGAATCAATATCACGCTCATCTTCAGACGTGCTTCAATGGCATGAATCTCTGCACGCTTCTCGTTCAGTAAGTAGGTGGCAACATCCACCGGGACCTGAACGTGTAGCGCGGCCGTATTTTCTTTCATCGCTTCTTCCTGGATGATCCGGAGTATATGCAGGGCAGATGAATCAGTGCCACGGATATGACCGGTCCCGTGGCAGCGAGGGCAGGAGATATAGCTACTCTCGCCTAGCGAAGGACGGAGACGCTGCCTAGACAATTCCAGCAGTCCGAAACGAGAGATCTTCCCAACTTGAACCCGTGCTCGGTCATAACGCAGTGCATCATGCAGCCGACCTTCCACCTCACGCTGATTGCGAGTAACTTCCATATCGATGAAATCGATGACGACCAGTCCACCCAGATCGCGCAAGCGTAATTGGCGCGCTATCTCGTCAGCAGCTTCTAGATTGGTGTTGAGTGCAGTCTGCTCGATGTCAGAGCCACGGGTTGCTCGTGCGGAATTGACGTCAACCGATACCAGAGCCTCCGTGTGATCAATAACGATAGCCCCTCCGGAGGGTAGGGTTACTTGTCGAGAGTACGCGGTCTCAATCTGATGCTCAATCTGGAAACGTGAAAACAAGGGTACGTCATCATGATAGAGCTTGACCCGGTTAACATTGGCCGGCATAACATGGCTCATGAACTGACAGGCTTGATCGTAAATACTTTCGGTATCAATCAGGATCTCACCGATCTCCTGATGGAAGTAGTCGCGTATAGCCCGTATTACCAGACTGCTTTCCTGGTAGATCAGGAAAGCGCCGTTCTGACTCTTAGAAGCATCCTCAATAGCGCGCCACAACTGCATCAGGTAGTTGAGATCCCACTGCAACTCTTCTTCGCTACGACCTATTCCGGCGGTGCGGGCAATGATGCTCATGCCCGTTGGAACATCCAGTTGAGACATCACGTCTCGTAGTTCAGCCCGGTCTTCGCCCTCGATGCGGCGAGATACCCCACCACCACGAGGATTGTTCGGCATCAGAACAAGGTACCGACCGGCCAGTGAGATGAAGGTGGTGAGTGCCGCACCCTTGGTGCCTCGCTCGTCCTTGTCTACCTGGACAATTAGTTCCTGTCCTTCCCGCAGCGCGTCTTGAATACGGACCTTGGCAGGGTCAGAATTTTCTTTGAAGTAAACACGGGAGATTTCTTTGAAGGGTAGGAATCCATGACGGTCTCCACCATACTCGACAAAGGCAGCCTCAAGACTGGGCTCGAGGCGGGTAATGACTGCCTTGTAGATGTTACTTTTTCGTTGTTCTTTACCGGCTGATTCTATGTCAAGGTCTATCAGTTTCTGACCGTCAACAATGGCAACACGAAGCTCTTCTGGCTGTGTCGCATTAAATAACATGCGTTTCATTTTATGCCTCCCGCGCTCTGGTCACGGGCGTACAATCCACGCGTTCGCAGGACATCATCCTGCACGCGAATATGAGAACTTATTAGTCAGGCAACTTGGTCATAATGTCGGGCTGCTTGTTTAATGATGACTATTCTCTGGATTGTCACTAGGGGCCTGCTTCATTGGCAAGCAGACCCGGAAATTAAGTTTCAGTTCAGTTTTAACCGGGTTCCGACTAGAGTTTCTCGGGAAACGGGTACTATAAAAACTGTAAACTGAAATCTACGTGTACTTTGAGCGCACAAATCAATTAGTATCGCTGCTTTTATTGGTGAGCGAAGTTAACCAGGTTTTAGGGTCGGCTCTTTTCTGACATGCAGGGAAAGATTCCATCAATAGTGCCATTTCGCACACACCGGATAGAGGATAGGCTCGAACTCCCAATTGGCAAGTATAAGTAAAATTAAGGATTTAGGCAAAGAATTTCCTCTAAATGCCGTAGTCAAGGAGGTTGTTGGCGAGGATAGTAGCGGCCAGCGTATTGACAATTTTTTAATCAAACGTCTCAAGGGCGTCCCGAAAAGCCACATCTACCGGTTGTTGCGTAGCGGGCAGGTACGGGTCAATAGCAAGCGTATCGGTGCAGATTATCATTTAGATCAAGGGGATACCGTACGTATCCCGCCAGTGAGAAGGCCTCCTGAGGTACCGAAGGGCACAAATAAGATCACAAAGTCCCGGCTCATCTCGTTTGAGGTGTTATTTCAGGATGAGTCGATCCTGGCGATCAATAAGCCTGCCGGAGTGGCGGTTCATGGTGGTAGTGGTGTGAGTTTTGGCGTGATCGAGCAGTTGCGTGCTAGGCATCCTGATTGGAATTTTCTGGAGTTGGTTCATCGGCTCGATAGAGAGACTTCCGGAGTCCTGCTACTCGCTAAAAAACGTCCTGCACTGGTTGCATTGCATCAGCAAATCCGTGAAGGTCTGATGGAGAAGCGGTATTTAGTGTTGGTTAAGGGGAGATGGTGTAACCCTAAGCAGAGTGTGAAGATGTTACTTCACAAGTATGTGACGGCATCGGGAGAGAGGCGGGTGGAGGTAACTTCAGATGAGAAGATGGGGATGTCTTCTCATACAGTGTTCACACTTCAGAAGTCTTGGCAGGATTTCTGTCTGTTAGAGGCAGAACTGAAAACTGGACGGACCCATCAGATCCGTGTTCATCTCTCTCACCTTGGCTTTCCAGTCGTGGGAGATGATAAGTACGGTGACTTTGCTCTTAACAAGAGGTTGGCCAAACCTACCCAAAAGTCAGGCTTGGGACGTATGTTCCTTCATGCCCTTACAGCAGTGGTGAAACACCCTGTCAGTGGTGAGCAGTTGCGCATAGAGGCGCCTCTAGCAAATGATCTACAAAAGTTTTTGGACCGGTTGGATGAGGATGGTGGCGGCACCTCAGACCAAGTGGTCCAGTAATGGCCTATTGGTACGTTTTTAATGTTGAATCAATTCGACCTGATAATATTTGACTGGGATGGGACCTTACTGGATTCAACCAGTGTCATAGTCTCATCACTTCAGAGTGCAGCCGACGATGTGGATCTGCCGCAACCCTCGGCTGAGGATGCTCGTCATGTCATTGGTTTGGGGTTGAGTGACGCATTGGAGTATCTCTTTCCGATCGCATCCTCACAGCAGGTTGGGCTGTTGGTGGATCGTTACTTTCATCATTATTCCGTATATGGGCAGAGGGTCTCCCTATTCGAGGGAGTGACCGAGGTCATTGAGAGCCTGCATACGAAGGAGCTCCTGCTGGCAGTAGCCACGGGCAAGGGACGATCTGAACTCGATAACGCGTTTGAATCTAGCGGGCTGGGGCAGTATTTCCATGCAAGCCGATGTGCCGATGAGACTTTCTCAAAGCCTCACCCAGCAATGATATTGGAATTGATGGAGCAATTTGACGTTGAGCCAAGGCGCGCTCTTATGGTAGGTGATACCACCCACGATTTACAGATGGCGATCAATGCCAAGGTTGCTGGATTAGGTGTGACGTACGGTGCCCATCCTCGAGAGAGTCTTCTTTCGCTGGCACCGCTTGACTGTGTCAACAGCATTGTGGAATTGAATTTATGGTTCGAGACGAACGTCTAATTTTTTTAAGCAGCGAAATTTCAGATGACGGTAAGGGCGTCCGTTTCATCGTGGAGCTACCGAATGAATCACGATCTGCCCCGGCATTTATGGTCCGGCATCAGGGGAAAATCTATGCCTATCTTAACCGTTGCGCCCATATAGGCGTGGAGTTGGACTGGATAGAAGGAGAATTCTTCGATGATTCAGGGTTATACTTAATCTGTTCGACTCATGGTGCGACCTACGAGCCACACACTGGATTTTGTGTCGGTGGACCATGCAAGGGGAAGAGTCTGCAACGTCTGGAAATTGAAGAGCGGGATGGCAACATCTTTTTGAAGGATTGAAGTAACTATGTCGGATTCAGAAAAGCACGACGAAGATTGGGAGAAGAGGGTACTAGAGAGGCTGGTATTCTCTTCCCTTCAAGAGCAGAGACGGGCACGGCAGTGGGGGATACTGTTTAAGTCTCTCACTTTCCTTTACCTGACCATTCTGCTATTCCTCGCAATGGGCTGGACCGGTGGTAAGGATGGTCCCATTTCCACCAAGCACACAGCACTGGTAGAGCTTCGAGGCGTAATTTCAGCTGACAGCGTCAGTAGCGCTGACAATATTAATGCAGGCCTGCAGGAGGCCTTCAAGGATAAAAAAACACAGGGAGTGATCCTGAGGATTAATAGCCCTGGCGGCAGTCCGGTGCAGGCGGGTTATATCAACGATGAAATACGCCGTCTACGTGCAGAATACCCTGATATCCCTCTCTATGCGGTGGTCGGGGATATCTGTGCATCAGGGGGTTATTATGTTGCTGCGGCTGCAGACAAGATTTATGTGGATAAGGCGAGCATGGTCGGGTCCATCGGCGTGCTAATGGATGGGTTCGGTTTTACAGGGACGATGGAAAAGCTCGGCATCGAACGACGGCTACTCACAGCGGGGGAGAACAAAGGATTTCTTGACCCATTCTCGCCCTCTAATCCGAAACAGCAGGATCATGCCCGAGAAATGTTGGTTGATATTCATCAACAGTTCATCCGGGTTGTTCAGGAGGGAAGGGGTAAACGTTTGAAGGATGCCCCAGAGATTTTTAGCGGAATTGTCTGGACCGGCCAGAAGAGTATAGATCTGGGGCTTGCTGATGCCATGGGCAGTGCTGAGTATGTTGCACGTGAAGTCATCAAGGCCGAGCATATTGTAGACTACACCACCCAGGAAGGTGTCATTGAGCGATTTGCCAAACGATTTGGTGCAGTGACTGCAAGCACAATCATCAGTGCTGCAGGCGGCGGGTGGGGGATACGATACTAAGAGGGTACTGAATGGTGCTCACGTGACGGTAGCTTTATGAGTGGGAACCGGAGTGGACGGTCACTTCCTTATAGGCCAGACACTAAAGACCGCGTGCAAATAAGCGTCTTATACTCGATCAGCCATGCAACAGAAATATAGAGGGTCTCTTGTTGATGTTGGGCAGGAGGTGATTCCATTCTTTGGTCGTTTTGGTTGTTATGTATTCACTGGTCAGAGTGATATCGCTGGCGATGCATAGACTGGTAGTGCCGTGGCAGACCTGTACGATCGCTTCAAGCATTTTCTGATTGCGGTAGGGGGTCTCGATGAATATCTGGGTCTGGTCACGGCTTATTGACTCTTTCTCCAGTTCGAGAATTTTCATAAGACGCTTCTCAGGATCCACCGGCAGGTAGCCGTGGAACATGAACCGTTGACCATTCAATCCGGACGCCATCAATGCGAGCAGGATGGAGGATGGTCCAACCAGCGGAACCACTCTGATACCTTTCTGGTGAGCTACTCGTACTAGCTCTGCACCAGGATCGGCTACTGCCGGGCAACCGGCCTCGGATAATAGCCCAACATCATTTCCCGCTAGGAGTGGGCTGAGGAGGTGAGCAATATCCTCGGGTCTGGTATGCTCATCGAGCACCTGCATTTTAATTTCTTGTAATGACAGGGTGCAGCCGATTTGTTTTAGAAATTGCCGAGCAGTTTTTGGGTGCTCCACGATAAAGTGGCCAAGAGCTGAGACACGTTGTTGGACTGCAACCGGAATTACCCAGGCGATATCACCCGGACCGAGTGGCACCGGGATGAGATAGAGCGTTCCTTGATTCATATGACCTCTATCCCTTCATGGGACAGCATCTCGACCAGTGCGATCAGCGGCAGTCCTATCAAGCCATTGGGGTCATCTCCTACGATGCGTTCAATTAACGCGATACCTAATCCCTCAGACTTAGCACTGCCAGCACAGTTATAGGGCTGCTCTTTGACGAGATAATTTTCGATCTTCTGGTCATTTAATTCGCGAAACTTGACATGAGAGAGAGTGAGACGGGTCTGTATGCTGTTGGTACGGCTATTGAAAAGGCTCAGTGCGGTATAAAATATCACCTCCCTGCCGCTCAGTAAGCGTAACTGCCTCACTGCATTTTCATGGGTCAGTGGCTTGCCGAGGGGTGTACTCTCCAGTACAGCCACCTGGTCGGCACCAATGATGAGTCCGTCAGGGTAGACTAAGGCGACCGCCCGAGCTTTTTTTTCGGCCAAACGTAGAGCGGTTTCCCTAGGTACTTCACCGGGCAAAGGAGTCTCGTCAATATCTGGGCTACAGATCTCAAAAGGGATCTGCAATCGTTGAAGTAATTCGCGGCGATAAATGGAGCTGGACCCCAATACAAGTTGTTGAGTCAGGTGCGGCATATGTAGAATTCACTCAGGATGGTTGATTTTTGACAGTCGGGGGGCAAAAATATATCATGCGCAACTTATGTCCGCACGGTTTGTCATAGATGCCCTTGATTTTGTGCGTAATGCTGGGGCACATCATGGTAAAATCACACCCGCTGAATTTGTACGATTGCAAGATTATCTGACCGATAGTCAGGGCTGGCTCGAGTATACAATCAGCGGCGTTATAGGCAGTGAAGGTAAGCCACTTTTACGGATTGCCGTTCAGGGGGAGATTAACCTCCAGTGCCAGCGTTGTCTTGCTAGTATGGTGCATTTGCTGGACTTGAAGACAGATATTTTACTGGCGAGAGATGAGAATGAGCTCTCTCGTTTTGATGAAGACGATTCTGTAGATGGAGTTTTGGCAGTGCCTGAGATGGATGTGCTGGAGCTGATTGAGGATGAGATCATCCTGAGCTTACCAATTTCAGCCCGTCATCTGGAAGGTAAGTGTTCAACAAGCAGGCCGGTTGGTGAAGAGGCGGTCGGCAGGGAGCATCTCTTTGCTGCGTTGGCGGCACTAAAAAAGCTGCACTGAAATTATTTAAGGAGCGAATTGTTATGGCAGTACAACAGAATAAGAAGTCCCCATCAAAGCGTGGTATGCACCGTTCGCATGATTTTCTGACTAGCTCACCACTAGCGGTCGAGCCCAGCACCGGCGAGGTTCATCTTCGCCATCATATTAGCCCTAACGGCTATTATAGAGGCAAGAAAGTCATCAAGACTAAGGACGATTAAGTCACTTGCGGCTATTCTTCGAGTCACGAAGTTTAGAGTTCAAAGTCTTCAGTCTGTCTGAGCCTTAATGGGACTTAAAACGGACATTACCGTAGCAATAGATTGCATGGGCGGTGATCACGGCCCCCATGTCACAGTCCCCTCGGCTGTCAATTATCTTCGATCTAATCCAGGAATCAATATTCTTTTAGTAGGATTGCCTGACGCGATCGAGGCTGAGTTGGCTGCTATCAAGTTTATGCCGGATCCCCGCCTGAGAGTTCATGCCGCGAGCGAAGTGGTCAGTATGGACGAGTCGCCCGCGATAGCCATGCGTGATAAGAAAGACTCTTCGATGCGAGTTGCCATTGATCTGGTTAAGCGTGGTGAGGCGCAAGCCTGTGTCAGTGCCGGCAATACGGGGGCATTGATAGCAACCTCCCGTTTTGTGCTGAAAACGTTGCCAGGGGTGGACCGACCGGCTCTTGCGGTGGTGCTTCCTACCATGAAGGGTCACACTTATGTGCTGGATCTGGGTGCTAATGTAGATTGTAGCGCGGAGCAGTTGTTTCAGTTTGGTGTCATGGGGGCTGCTCTAGTCTCTTCTGTAGAGGGTAAAGAACGACCAAGTGTTGGTCTATTGAATATAGGTGAAGAAGAGATAAAGGGTAACGAGGTGGTGAAGCACGCGGCAGAGCTGCTACGTAATAGTGATCTTAATTTCTACGGTAATATTGAGGGTAATGATATTTACAAGGGTACAACCGATGTAGTGGTGTGCGATGGCTTTGTCGGCAATGTCACCCTGAAAGCTTCAGAGGGTGTAGCACAGATGTTGGCCACCTATTTACGTGAGGAATTTAAGCGCAACCTTCTGACCAGACTTGCAGGGCTCGTCGCACTGCCGGTCATCAAGGCATTCAAACGCCGAGTGGACCATCGTCGCTATAATGGAGCGAGTCTATTGGGGTTAAGGGGTATTGTCATTAAGAGCCACGGATCGGCTGATGGGTATGCATTCAATTTTGCTATTGAGCGCGCGGTGAGTGAAGTGCGAGGTGGAATGTTGCAACATATCAGTGGGCGTGTGGCGGGTCTGCAACACCAGCATCAAGTCTCATCCTTGCATCCTCAAACACTATCAAAAGAAGACGCGGCATGAAGTATTCCAGAATCGTTGGAACGGGCGGCTACCTACCCGAAAAAATTCTTACCAACCAAGATCTTGAGAGACTGGTGGATACCAGCGACGAGTGGATACGAAGCCGAACGGGCATCACTCAACGGCACATTGCGGCCGATCATGAAATGGCGAGTGACCTGGCATTACACGCTAGCCGTAAAGCGATAGAGGCTGCGGGAATAAAGGTTGATGAGATCGATCTCATCATTGTTGCTACAACAACACCGGATATGGTTTTTCCCAGCACTGCCTGTATCCTTCAGGATAAATTGGGTGCTCGGAACTGTCCTGCATTTGACGTGCAGGCGGTTTGTAGTGGTTTCGTCTATGCACTTGCCACTGCAGACATGTTCATCCGCGCAGGCAAATGCCGCAATGCACTAGTGGTAGGGACCGAAGTTTACTCTCGCATACTCGACTGGAAGGATCGTAGTACTTGTGTACTCTTCGGTGATGGCGCAGGTGCGGTCGTGCTGAGTCAGGGTGACCAACCAGGAATTCTCTCAAGTCATCTTCATGCCGATGGTAGCTATAGTAAAATTCTATCAGTGCCTGGGAGTATTTGTGACGGTAAGGTTCAAGGCACTCCGTTCTTGATCATGGAGGGGAACGCGGTTTTTAAGTTCGCGGTAAGAGTCTTGGAAGAAGTAGTATATGAGGCCCTTGCCGAGAATAATTTACAATCATCAGATATTGATTGGTTGATCCCACATCAAGCTAATATCCGTATCATCCAGTCAACCGCGAAAAAGCTAGGCATCTCAATGGAAAAGGTGGTGGTCACGGTCGATAAGCATGGGAATACTTCGGCTGCTTCTATCCCACTGGCTCTAGATACTGCGGTCCGTGACGGACGTATCAAGTCTGGTCAGACTGTCTTGTTAGAGGGAGTGGGTGGAGGTTTCACTTGGGGTGCTGTGTTACTTCGCTGGTGAGATATGAAATTCGCTTTTGTTTTTCCTGGTCAGGGTTCTCAATCAATCGGCATGATGAAGGGGTATGCCGATCTCCCCGTGGTACGGGAAACTTTTGCTGAGGCGTCTGATATCCTAGGCCAGGATTTCTGGGCGATGGCAAATGAAGGGCCCGCAGAAGACCTCAATCTAACGGTTAATACTCAACCATTGATGCTGATGGCAGGAGTTTCAGCATACCGTGCATGGGAGAGTTTGACGGGTGCAAGACCGGTATTCATGGCCGGTCACAGCTTAGGTGAATACAGTGCATTGGTCGCCGCAGGATGCCTGACCTTCGCTGATGCGCTCTCACTGGTACGGTTCCGAGCGGAGGTAATGCAGCAATCAGTTCCAGAGGGAACAGGTGGCATGGCAGCTGTTTTAGGATTGGATGATGATAAGGTGCGGATGGTGTGCGATGAGGTCATGAGTACCCATCGCGGGAAATCGTTGGAGCCAGCAAACTTTAACTCACCCGGTCAAGTGGTAATCGCGGGGCATAGGGATGCGGTACTGCATGGAATGGAGTTAGCCAAGGCAAAAGGTGCAAAACGCGCAATCATGTTGCCCATGAGCGTGCCTTCACATTGTTCGTTGATGAATCATGCCGCAGAAAAAATGCAGCAGCGACTGGAACAGGTGACGCTGCAATCGCCTGCTATTTCAATATTGCATAATGCCGATGTGCAGTCGCATACAGATGCTGCATCGATCAGAAACATCTTAGTCCGGCAACTATGCAAACCGGTACGATGGACAGAGACGATCCATGCTCTTGCCAGCGCTGGAGTCACTCATGTGGTTGAGTGTGGACCGGGAAAAGTGCTATCTGGACTTAATAAACGTATCGACGAGAGGGTGCAGAGTCTAGCCCTGACAGATAGCGAATCATTGCATCAGGCTGCAAGCCTATTGGGTTAGATTGGAATCGTATGGGATTTTTCACCATGATTATGGATATTAATCTATGAAAGAACATGTCAAAGAGATGTTGCTGCAAGATCAAGTGGTTCTTGTAACGGGAGCTAGTCGTGGGATTGGACAGGCTATCGCATTGAAACTAGGTAAGCAAGGTGCTTCTGTCGTTGGCACCGCTACCACTGAGGGTGGAGCAGAGAGAATCAGTCATTACCTGAATCAGGCCAACATCAAGGGAGTGGGGATGCTGCTGGATGTAACGAAGGCCACTCAGATTGAAAGTCTGCTGGCAGCGATACCTGTTAAGTTTGGTGAGATCACGATATTGGTAAATAACGCAGGGATCACGCGTGATAGCCTGCTGGTCCGGATGAAAGATGAGGATTGGGATGACATCATGGAGACCGATCTTAAATCGGTATTTCGTTTGAGCCGTGGGGTGCTCCGGGCTATGATGAAGGCACATTCTGGTCGTATCATTAATATTTCATCAGTAGTAGGTGCAATAGGTAACCCGGGACAGGCTAATTATGCAGCCGCGAAGGCTGGGATATTTGGTTTTAGTAAGTCACTAGCACGTGAGGTGGGTAGCCGAAATATCACAGTGAATTGTATTGCCCCTGGTTTCATAGAGACGGACATGACCCGCACACTAACTGACAAGCAGCAGCGGGACTTAATTCAGCATGTACCTCTGGGAAGGTTGGGAAGGCCTGAGGAAGTGGCATCGGCTGTCGCGTTCCTTGCTTCATCAGCTGCGGGATACATTACTGGTACGACACTTCATGTGAATGGCGGTATGCACATGGATTAGGTAGGGATGATCGGTACGGCGGCTATTTACTATGCTCGGAGTGGCTAAAATCCAAAGTAATGGCTGATTTGTATCGTTTGATTTGGATTGTCTGTGATCAGCAAGTATCTATGGCTAATATCTAAACCCGGGTGAGTGGTGTTCTGGTATTGCAAATACCGAAAATTTGCTAGAATGCTGGAGGTTTTTTCTTATATAAGAGAAGGGGTGTCTGATGGAAAATGTTGAACAGCGCATAAAAAAAATCGTAGCCGAGCAACTGGGTGTGAATGAGACTGAAGTTAACAACGAATCATCTTTCGTAGATGACTTGGGTGCAGACTCACTTGATACCGTTGAGTTGGTCATGGCTCTGGAAGAAGAGTTTGAGTGCGAAATTCCGGACGAGGAAGCAGAGAAAATCAATACCGTTCAGCAGGCGATTGATTACATCAACTCCCAGAAGAGTTAATTCTATTTTAACGACGCCCCATGTCAAAGCTATCTTGTCCAAGCGAAGAGTAGTCATTACAGGGCTGGGCATTGTTTCTCCTGTTGGCAACACTGTTCCAGATGCATGGGCGAGCATCCTCGCAGGAAAGTCTGGTATCGATAGAATCAGTCGGTTCGATGCCGCAACCTTTACTTCCCAAATAGCGGGTGAGGTAAAGGGTTTCGATATCACGCAATATATTCCCACCAAAGAAGCTCGTCGCATGGATACCTTTATCCATTACGGTATGGCAGCAGCCATCCAAGCGATAAAAGACGCAGGTATTGATGATATTGCTAGTGGTGATCTTGATGCAGAACGTATCGGTGTAAATATTGGTTCTGGTATTGGCGGTCTACCAATGATCGAGGGAACCCATGACGTTTATCTTGCCGGCGGCCCTCGTAAAATCTCGCCATTCTTTGTTCCTAGCGTCATCATCAATATGGTAGCGGGTAATCTGTCAATCATGTTTGGCTTCAAGGGACCTAATCTGGCCATTGTTACCGCATGTACGACCGCGACTCATTGTATTGGAGATTCCGCACGTATGATCGAGTACGGGGATGCGGATATGATGGTTGCAGGTGGAACAGAATCATGTGTAACCCCACTCACCATTGGTGGTTTCGCTTCAGCGAGAGCACTATCAACCCGCAATGACGACCCTACTACAGCTAGCCGGCCGTGGGACACAGATAGGGATGGTTTTGTGCTGGGTGAAGGTGCGGGTGTTCTGGTATTAGAAGAGATGGAGCATGCCAAGCGTCGTGGTGCAAAGATTTACGCTGAACTGGCTGGTTTTGGTATGAGTGCAGATGCCCATCATATGACCGCACCCCCTGAAGATGGTGAAGGTGCTGCTCGGTGTATGAGGATTGCACTTAAGAATGCAGGTATGGCTAATGATGAGATGGATTACATCAATGCTCATGGTACTTCAACACCGCTGGGTGATCTAGCCGAAACAATGGCGATAAAACGCTGTTTTGGTGAACATGCAAAAGATCTCGTGGTTAACTCTACCAAGTCCATGACAGGCCATTTGCTCGGTGCAGCTGGTGGGGTGGAGGCAATCTTTTCTACATTAGCCGTATACCATCAGGTGGCACCTCCGACCATTAATATCTTCAACCAAGATCCGAAGTGTGATCTGGATTATGTCCCCAATACCGCAAGGGAGATGAAGATCAATGCGGCGATGTCAAATTCATTTGGATTTGGGGGCACGAACGGTACGCTGGTTTTCCGTAAGGTCTGACCATGCTCTCGTAGTGCAGTGAGTATCTGCAAGACATGCATATACTAAAACGCATAACTCTCTTAGCCTTGGTTGCCGCTTCCTTGTTTGTTGGGTGGTTTGCCTATCATGTTCAAGATCCTGTTCAGATTCCCATAACTCCCTACGAACTCTCAATTAAACCTGGAAGTAGCCTCAGAACTGTTGCCAAGCAGTTAGTCGGCGCAGGCGCTTTACACGATGCCTGGTCATTCATACTGTTATCACGGTTAATGGGTTACTCCTCATCACTCAAAGCGGGAGATTACGAACTCGCTGAGAGCATTTCGCCATGGCAACTACTAAAGCGAGTCACCAACGGTGATGTTAATCAGAGCGAGATTAGATTCATAGAGGGTTGGACCTTCTCTCAGCTCAGAAAAACCCTGAATGAAAATCCAGCGCTTCAGCATGACACCGCCGGTTTGACAGATTTTCAGGTCATGCAGCTAATCGGTGCCAGTGAAACGATGGCAGAGGGATTATTCTCTCCAGATACCTATTATTTTGTCCGGGGTAATAGTGATGTTGCGATACTAAAGCGTGCTTACCATGCAATGCAGAATAATCTCAATACCGCTTGGACTGGACGGGCCACGAATCTTCCGTTGACGGATAGCTATCAGGCCTTAATTCTGGCATCTATCGTTGAAAAAGAAACCGGGAGGGAGAGTGACCGTGCCAACGTCGCCGGCGTATTCATCAACCGCCTACGGATAGGTATGCGTCTTCAAACGGATCCCACTGTCATTTATGGATTGGGGGATAAATTTGATGGTAACTTGCGCAAGAAAGACCTACTGACCGATCAAGAATATAACACCTACACTCGAAGCGGCTTGCCTCCTACGCCAATTGCTCTTCCAGGGATGGCCTCAATTAGAGCAGCGCTGAATCCGGCAAAGACTAGTTCTTTATACTTTGTCGCAAAGGGCAATGGGGAATCACACTTTTCTAGTAATCTGACAGATCACAACCGTGCAGTATCGAAGTATCAAAAATGATGAGACACGGAATTGAGCCTGCAGGAGAGTCGAGGGGACTGCTGAAATATAGTGTGGAAGATTTTGGTATTATCTAACTTCTGATGCCATGTTCAGAGTTTTTTGTTAAGGCTATAACGTCAGCTCAACGGTCACCGGAGCATGGTCTGATGGCCGCTCAAATCTGCGAGCTTCTTTGTCGATGGTACATGAAGTACAGACCTTGGAAAGGTCGTTACTCAGCAGAATATGGTCTATCCGCATGCCAATATTACGACGGAAGGCCATCATCCGGTAGTCCCACCAAGTATATGATTTATCTGGTTGATTGAATAATCTAAAGCTATCTACGAGACCGAGGTTGATCAGTTCTTGGAATGCATCTCTCTCGGGTTGGCTGAAAAGAACCTTCCCCCGCCATAGTTCAGGGTCATGTACATCGCACTCTTCCGGAGCGATGTTGAAATCACCGAGCAGTACTAGTTTTGGATGTTTATGTAACTCATCCTGTAGCCATAGATTAAGAGCAGTTAGCCATTTCATCTTGTATTGATATTTTTCTGACTCGACACTTTCGCCATTCGGAACATAGATACAAATTACTCTTACATCGCCATAGGTTACTGCTAGAACCCGTTTCTGAGGATCTTCTAAGTCGGGGATAGAGCTGATGATTTCACCGCATGACCGCTTGCTAATCACCGCCACGCCGTTATAGGTTTTCTGTCCAGCATAGCTTGCCTGATATCCTGCCGCAGCGATCTCAGCTAGCGGAAAGTTTTCGTCTTGCAGCTTAGTCTCCTGTAGGCACAGCACATCAGGCTGATTGGTCATCAGCCAATGGATGACTTGTGGGAGGCGGACTTTAATCGAGTTGACATTCCAGGTGACAATCTTCATACCAGCGCTAACTTTTCGGCTCTGATTTTACCCATGCAGATGCTTGTCGCCGCGCTTCGGCAATCTGTTCGGGTGTCATTTTTGCTTCGATAATAGAACGATTCTTGATGGCTCTCTCCTCACCACCGACAGTCGCAAGGCTGAACCACTTATGAGCTTCGATATAGTCCTGGCTAACTCCTTTGCCATCAGCATATCTAATGCCTAAATTATACTGTGCATCAGCATCGCCCTGATCTGCGGCCTTACGGTACCAGATCACGGCCTGCTGATCATCCTGTCCAACCCCTTGGCCTTTTGTATACATAACACCTAGGTTGTATTGAGCATCCGCGTAGCCCTGATCTGCTGCCTTGCGGTACCAGGTCAGGGCCTGCTGCTCATCCTGTGCAACCCCTCGGCCTTTTGCGTACATCACGCCCAGATTGTACTGAGCATCCACGTACCCCTGATCTGCCGCTCTACGGTACCAGATTACAGCCTGGTGCTCGTCTTGTTCAACCTCCCGACCCTTCGCATACATGACACCTAGATTATATTGAGCCCATGGGTGACCTCTCTCAGCGGCTTTGAGATACCATGTCACAGCCTCTCGATCATCTTGGGGAACACCTTGCCCCTTGAGGTACATGAGTCCTAGAATTGCTTGAGACGGAACATCACCCTGCTCGGCAGCCTTTCGATACCATATCGCCGCCTGTTTTTCGTTTTGTGTAGCTCCCCGACCTTTAGCGTACATGAATCCTAAGTTGAATTGAGCCCCTGGATGTTCCTTTTCAGCGGCCTTGAGGTACCAAGACACAGCCTGACGGTCATCCTGTGAAACGCCGGTGCCTTTAGCGTACAAGACTCCCAAGCTATATTGAGCCTCTGCATGATTCTTCTCGGCTGCCTTAAGGTACCAAGATGCGGCCTCCTTCTCATCTTGTGGAACGCCACGTCCTTTGAGATACATAAAGCCTAGAATCGCTTGAGCTGGAAGGTCCCCCTGATCTGCCGCTAGACGGTACCATGCCGCCGCCTGTTGTTCATCCTGTGCAACTCCCTGACCACGGGAATACATCACACCCAGGTTGAATTGGGCATCCATATTCCCCTGCTCCGCAGCCTTCTTAAAGGATGCCACGGCTTGGGTGTAATCCCTGTTAGCCGCAAACTGCCTGCCATCCTCAAAGTCTCCGGAAAAGACTGGGAGTGCAAGAGATACAAGTATCAGGCCCGTAAAGGTTAATAGCCACATAATTTACTCAGCACGAGTTCACTCGATAGGATCTGAACTACTCAGTCTTTTCCACATCCACAGATTCGGCTTCAACCTGAGTCGAGTCTGGATTCTCGTCAGACGGTGTCTTACCTTTATCTAGCTTACGTTGTCTTTTCTCTTCCTGTTTCTTTTTCTTGGCTAAATCTTTCTGGCGCTTTTCATATTGGAAATTTTGCTGGGCCAATTTGTTACTCCTCTAGTGGCTATTTCTGAAGCAGAGAGAACCAGATAAGACTTGATTCTTACTTTGATTATTCTACGTGGAAATGGGGGATCTATCTGTACATATTTGGACTAGGAGGGGGTCAGATGGGAAGTTGAGGGAGAGGATTTATCAGAACGTCAATTGATACCGCACCCTTTCGGTTTGTAGCAATTCAGAAGAGTGTCGCTCAAGGTTTGCTCGGGGTTATTGGATTTTGGAAATGATCGAGGGGAGGGGGATGCTTCTACATTATTAATTATTATGAACGGCCATTCAGTCTCTAAGCTACGACTGTATTCATATGTTTTAATTCTGCCACTGTACTATCTAATGCCTTCAGGAAATCTTCGACCTGCATCGGCGTGTTGGTACTACCTAGGCTGACTCGTACCGCACACCGCGCCAGCGTGGGATCGACCCCCATCGCTTCTAGCACATGACTCTTGCCGGGCGTTGCGCTGGAGCAAGCCGCACCACTGGCCACTGCAAATCCGACTTTATCCAATCGGACTGCTAGAGTATCACCCTCGATACCGGGAATCGCAAAGTAACAGGTATTTGGTAAGCGTATTGCTCCCAGACCGAAGATGACAGCACCCATTGAAATCAGCCCCTTCTCTAAGAGGGTATGCATGACCCTAATACGCGTGGTCATCTCAATCATGCGCGTCTTGGCTAGTTCACAGGCAGCACCAAGACCAACGATGGCGGGAACATTCTCTGTACCTGAGCGTAGTCCACTCTCCTGCCCACCCCCAAAGATGAGTGGCTTAAGTAATAACCGTTTATCCATAATCAGCGCAGCAGAACCCTTAGGTCCATAAATCTTGTGGCCTGACAGTGTCATGGCATGAACTCTGAGCGCCTCAAAATTTATCGGAATCTTTCCAAGGGCCTGCACCGCATCGGTGTGCATCCATGCGCCATTCTCCCGAGCTTTTTCTGCAATCGCTGGTACATCCTGAATTACGCCGGTTTCATTATTCGCTAACATCACTGATACCAGTCCGGGTCTTTGTTCGGTCATGGCATCATTTACGTCATCTAGGGCCACTTGCCCAAGATGGTCTACCGCCAACCGTCGCAGATCCCATTTCTCATACCCCCTCCGTGCTAACTCCTGGGCGGGTCGTAATACGCAAGGATGCTCAATCGCACTGATGATGATTCGGGTGGGCTTTAGGTAGCCTGCCGCTCCTAGGATGAAGAGATTATTGGCCTCTGAGCCACCACTGCAGAAGATCACCTGCTCTGGCTGTACGCCAACAGAATTAGCTACCTGTTCACGTGCTTGGTCTATTGCCCGGCGTGCGGCCATTCCACCGAGATGGCGACTGGAGGGGTTACTGAAGTCACCTTGTAAATAAGGCATCATTACATCAAGCACCGCATCGTCCAATGCAGTGGTGGCATTATGATCAAAATAGACTTGTAACTTCCTATTCATCTTTAAATTTCTCTAGCTATTTGCGCACCCGAAGATCTTGCAATACAGCGACACTTTTTACTTTTGGACTCGTCACCAGTTGTTCAAGCGTGATCAGGGTCAAGTAGTCTCGTATCTTGGCATTGAGACTGGTCCAAAGGTCATGGGTCATGCAGCGTTGGTCATTGTGGCAATTCTCCTTGCCCTTGCACTGAGTAGCATCAATGGGCTCATCCACGGCGAGGATGATGTCAGCCACGGAGACTTTATTCATCGGACGCATCAAGCGGTATCCCCCTCCGGGACCGCGAACGCTGCTGACCAGTTTATTACGTCTTAATTTTCCGAATAACTGTTCCAGATAAGAGAGTGAAATCTTTTGTCGCTCGCTGATACCGGCTAATGTGACCGGTCCATTATCACCATGCAGTGCCAGATCGATCATTGCAGTTACTGCAAACCGTCCCTTGGTCGTCAATCGCATCTTTGCTCCTGATCAGAATCAATACTTCGGTTTAATGATCATCTCTTGGATATTGGCGCCAATACCCGACAATTTTTATCAAGTATATAAAGTCCTACTTTTTCAGTCAACTATCTTACCCGAACAATTCGGAATGGATTTTGCTGCTGATCCATTACATCTGTTTCTTTTATCTATGCTTCTGTAGAGCGTTTAGAATGCCTCGTAATATATTCACCTCTTCCTTCTCCAATCGTGCGCGCGCAAATAAGCGACGCATTCGCTGCAGCAGGCGTTTCGGCTCCTGAGGATCTAGAAAGCCGCTGACTATCATGCTCTGTTCTAAATGACCGAAGAATGATTCAATCTCACCAAGGCTGGCGAGTGTACCGATAGGTTGGGAGAGCTTCCCAAGTTCAGATAATGCCATGCGTAACTCATAGGCCATTACTTGAACCGCGCTGGCAAGGTTGAGGGAGGAGTAGTCTGGGTTGGCGGGAATATGCACAATAATTTGACACCTGCTTACCTCAACCGTGGTCAGACCGGATACCTCTGTTCCAAAAACCAACGCTACCGGATGCTGCCTTGCATGGGTACACAACTCCTGTGCACCTTGACGTGAATCGACTACTTCATGCGAGAGTCCGCGAGGGCGGGCTGTAATTGCTGCTGCCAGCACTGTATCACCGAGGGCTTCATCAAGACTGCTACAGACCTTGGCGGAGTTCAGAACATCCCATGCACCAGCAGCACGCGTCTCCGCTTCTTTATCTGGAAACGACTTTGGATTTACTAGGTAGAGGGTACTCAGACCCATAGTCTTCATTGCCCGTGCAGCAGCACCGATATTCCCGGGATGACTGGTATGGCTCAACACTACACGGACATTAGCAAGCGGGCAGGGGGGATTCATATTAAAATCCTAGTTTTATTTAATCTTGAGCCCAGAAAATGCATCCCATGCTCACCATTGCAGTAAAAGCCGCGCGCCGCGCTGGTGGTATTATCAACCGAGCTGCGCAGAATCTGGATTTGCTGCACGTCTCACGTAAGGCGCACAATGACTTTGTCAGTGAGGTGGATGGTGCGGCGGAAGATGCCATCATCCAAGTGCTTCTGGATGCCTATCCGGCCCACGCGATTCTAGCAGAAGAGAGCGGTTCTCGTGGTGACCAGGAGAAGTCCGAATATCAGTGGATCATCGATCCGCTCGATGGGACCACCAATTTTCTACACGGGTTTCCCCAGTACTCAGTCTCGATTGCACTGATGCATAAGGGCATACTGACTCAGGCCGTAGTATACGACCCCTGTAGCAATGAGCTGTTCACTGCAAGCCGCGGGCGTGGAGCCTATCTCAATGACCGTCGCCTGCGAGTGAGTAAGCGTACGCAACTCGCTGACTGTCTGATCGGAACTGGATTCCCATTTCGGGATTTCACTCATGTAGATGCTTATCTTGCAATATTCAAGGACATTATGCCCAGAACTTCGGGTATTCGGCGACCCGGTTCTGCTGCTCTGGATTTGGCCTATGTAGCTGCTGGACGATATGACGGTTTCTGGGAGATGGGGTTATCTCCGTGGGATATGGCCGCGGGTTGTCTATTAATTACTGAGGCGGGTGGGTTGGTATCCGATCTGGAAGGTAACGCGACCTATCTAAAAAGTGGAAATATTGTCGCGGGTAATCCAAAAACATTTGGACAACTGCTCCAGGTGATTTCGCCTCATCTGACCAAAGAATTGAAATCCTAGAGAATTTAAGTCATCAGCAAAATTCAGATCGATTAACTTATCACCCAGTAGCCAAAAGGAATACATCATGAATACGGAACAACTAAATACCGAATACGCTATCCCGGGTCAACTCAAGTTCATTCAGGGTGCGGGAGGGCTCCCTTTCATTGAGGTTACCACTGCCAATTCCAGTGCCTTGATCTCGGTCTATGCAGGACAGGTATTGTCTTTTCGTCCGGCGGGAGAGATGGACGACCTGATGTTTCTCAGTGAGAAGGCCTATTATCAGACAGGAAAAGCGATCAAGGGAGGAGCGCCGGTCTGCTGGCCGTGGTTCGGTGCTGATCCGCAAGGATTGGGTCGGCCGGCCCATGGTTTTGTACGCAATCGCATGTGGAATGTAGTCGCAACAGAAATCACCGTATCCGGTGCGATCCGAGTCATTTTAGGGCTAGAGGATACTCCAGAGACGATCGAGATCTGGCCTCAATCCTTTACCTTGATGCTGGAGATCACGGTTGGGAAGTCTCTAAATCTAGAGCTGGTTACCCGTAATACGGGTGCACAGTTATTTCCTGTGACGCAGGCATTCCATACTTACTTTAAGGTTGGGGATATCAGTCAGGTAAGTGTATCGGGACTGGAAGATACCGACTATATTGATAAGGTCGATAATAGTGCACTAAAAAAACAGATTGGCCCAGTTGTGATCAATGAGGAAGTGGATCGTATCTATCTCGGTGTTCGAGATGAATTAGTCATTAATGATATTGCTCTGAAGCGGCGCATCCGGATTAGATCGGGTGGTAGTAAAACGGCCGTGGTCTGGAATCCATGGGCCAAGATTTCCGCAGAGATGGCAGATCTTCAGGACAATGACTACCGGAACCTTCTCTGCGCCGAGACGACCAATGCAGCTACCGATGTGGTGGAAGTGTCACCCGGTAGAGAGTCTCGGTTAGTGGCAAACTATTCCATAGAGAGAACTTGATCGTAGTTTCGTAGAGTCATCCTTCTCACCAGATGTAGTTCTATCCATCGTTCCATTTACTCGGATCATGTCAAGCCAGCATACCCCAATGATGCAGCAATACCTGCGCATCAAGGCACAGCATTCAGACATGCTGATGTTCTATCGAATGGGGGATTTCTACGAACTTTTTTTTGATGATGCGGAAAAGGCTGCAAGGCTACTTGATATCACATTAACCCGTCGAGGAGTCTCGGCGGGTGAGCCGATCAAGATGGCGGGTGTGCCATACCACGCTGCCGAGCAGTATTTGGCGAAGCTTGTCAGGATGGGCGAGTCGGTTGCAATTTGTGAACAGACTGGTGACCCTGCAACCGCTAAGGGCCCCGTGGAACGTCAGGTCACACGGATCATCACGCCCGGAACGCTGACAGATGCTGCACTGTTAGAAGAAAAACGTGACTGTGTCCTGTTGGCGATGGTCCTGAATGAGTCCACTCTGGGATTATCCTGGCTTAATCTCGCAGCCGGTCAGTTCTACATCATGGAGACAACGGCTGATAATCTGGCAAGTGAGTTGGAACGATTGAAGCCATCCGAGGTGCTTCTGCCAGAGTCGATGAAAAACTCTACTTTATTTAACAGTGTGACAGTGCTCAAAAGTTTAAGCTTTAAGTATCTGCCGGTATGGCAGTTTGATAGTGATGCCGCCGTACGCAATCTTACCCAGCAGTTTGGAACTCGTGATCTTTCTGGCTTCGGTTGTGATGACTCCCATCTAGGATTGGGTTCGGCCGGTGCGCTGCTAGAGTATGCACGTCTCACGCAGGGTGCAAGCATCATTCATATTAAGTCGCTGCAAGCTGAGCGAGATAGTGCTTATGTGAGGATGGATGCTGCTACCCGTCGCAATCTAGAAATTTCAGAAACCATACGAGGCGAAGTATCCCCCACACTGCTATCACTGCTCGACACCTGTTCAAACAGCATGGGGAGTCGTTTACTTCGGCACTGGTTGCATCACCCGTTACGCGACCAAGCCGTTATCCAGCGTCGCCTCGATAGCGTATCTGAATTAATGGGGTCAGCTGGACTAGGACCATATCATGCGGTCCGAGAATGTTTTAAGCGTGTGTCAGATATAGAGCGGATCACCGCACGGATTGGACTGAAGTCTGCACGTCCAAGGGATTTATCGGGACTGCGTGATAGCTTGAAATGTCTTCCTGAAGTTATGTCGGTAGTTGCCAACTGTACCAGTGAACGTATCGATGTACTTACGCAAGCAATCATGCCAGACGCTAATCTCACTAGTCTTCTGGAGAGCGCTCTCCGTGAAGAGCCGAGTGCGGTGCTAAGGGAAGGTGGCGTAATCGCAGACGGCTATGATGATGAGTTGGATGGATTTCGCGCGATACAGAATAACGGTGGTGAATTCCTGGTGCAGTTGGAGGCACGGGAGAGGGCACGCACAGGCATTGCTACTCTCAGGGTGGAGTATAACCGGGTGCATGGATTCTATATCGAGGTCACTCATGCTCATACTGAGAAAATTCCTGATGACTACCGGAGGCGGCAGACGCTGAAGAATGCAGAGCGTTATATCACGCCTGAACTTAAGACTTTCGAGGATATGGCACTATCCGCACAGGATCGGGCATTGGCACGTGAGAAATTCTTGTATGAGAGCTTGCTAGAATCACTTTTACCATTCATTGATTATTTACAGCGGGTCGCTCGTGCTGTCGCTGAATTGGATGTGTTGGCTACTTTCGCTGAGCGTTCACTGTTACTTGGTTACACCATGCCGACATTCACCGATTTAGCCAAGATCGAGATCGTGGCGGGACGTCATCCGGTAGTGGAGGATCAGGTTGAGAACTTCATCGCTAATGATGTGAGTCTCGGTACTGTGGATAGTGGCAACCGTCAAATGCTCATTATTACCGGGCCTAATATGGGGGGGAAGTCCACCTACATGAGGCAGGTGGCATTGATTACATTACTCGCACATTGCGGTAGCTATGTTCCCGCTGATAGTGCATGTCTTGGCCCACTAGACCAGATATTTACCCGTATCGGCGCATCTGATGACCTTGCCGGCGGGAGATCGACCTTCATGGTTGAGATGACTGAGGCTGCCAATATTCTGCATAATGCAACCCAGCAGAGTCTGGTATTGATGGATGAGGTTGGGCGAGGCACTTCCACGTTCGACGGCCTGGCGTTGGCATTTGCAATTGCCCGTTATTTGCTGGAAAAGAATCGATGCTATACGTTGTTTGCTACCCATTACTTCGAACTGACAAGGCTTACGGAAGAGTTCTCTCAGGCGGTTAATGTGCATCTGCAAGCGGTGGAGCATAAACACCATATCGTATTTCTGCATGCGGTCAATGAGGGTCCCGCCAGTCAGAGTTACGGCCTTCAGGTTGCAGCACTCGCTGGAATCCCAGAGCAGGTCATCAAGGTCGCGAGGACACATCTGATGAAGTTAGAGCAGGAGAATTCAGGCAGGAATCTGCAGGGGGATCTATTCTCAGAAGGTGTAGTAGCGGCAGAAATGCTGCAGGAGCACCCCGCGTTGCTTAAGTTGCGTATTATCATACCGGACGAGTTAAGTCCGAAAGAGGCGTTGGAGCAGCTCTATATATTAAAAAAGATTGTGGAGAATTAGTAGCGCTGATGGCTCAATTGGGTCACTGACTTAAGGCTGAATCAGATCAAGAAGAATCAGTTCTCGTACCCATGAGCATCGTGGATATGGCCATGTGAGATTTCTTCAGCCGTGGCGGAGCGCACATCAGTGACTGTACAATTGAAACGTAGTGTCATCCCAGCGAGTGGATGATTGCCATCCACCACCACCTTATCGTCAGCAATATCGGTGACGGTGAAGATGATAACGTCATCTGAGTCCTCCTCATCGTCACCCTCGAACTGCATTCCGACCACGATGTCATCAGGGAACGCATCGCGCGGCTCCATCCGAACTAGGTCGCTATCGTATTCACCAAAGGTATTCGCAGGCTCCATATAGACCAAGCAGATATGACCGATCTCCTTATTATGGAGGGCCTCTTCCACCATTGGGAAGATGCCATCATAGCCGCCGTGCAAGTAAGTGATCGGAGAACCAGCTTTTTCTAGAATCTTGCCGGTCGAGTCCGATAGTTCATAACTGAGAGATACGACGGTATTCTTGACGATGCGCATGTTGTTTCCGTGTGTGAGTTGATGAATATGCAACCAGATCCTGCCAAAGTAGCCAGCCAATTTTTAAAAGATTAAGGGCAGCATTGTATCAGCAGTATATTTTAGAGTCATCGCAAATAGTGTACCCACAGCTACTGAGATATCACGAATAGTCTGGGTACCAGATCAGCAACTCGACATGTGAAGTGAGCACTGAAAGATCGGGATTTCAAGGTCTATATTGCATTATCAGTTTTTTTACGGGTGCAAAACTACGGCGGTGCTCGCTGGAGATACCATGCTTTTGCAATGCGATGATATGCGCAGCGGTGGGGTATCCCTTGTGCCGATCGAACCCATAGTGCGGAAAGTCTTGATGCAGCCTCATCATCTCAGCATCGCGTGCAGTCTTAGCCAGGATCGATGCTGCTGAAATCTCAGGAATCAGGCTATCTCCGCGGATGATTGTCTGGATTGGGAAATTTAGGTAGGGTCTGTGGTTTCCGTCCACTAGCACCTGATCGGGAGTGAATGTCAGGCTTTCTACGGCCCTCTTCATCGCCAGTAAGCTCGCTTGCAAAATATTCAATTGGTCAATCTCATCCACGGATGCAGAGGCAATAGCCCATGCTATGGAGTGTGTCTTGATGGCTATTTCTAATTTAGTTCGGATTTTTTCACTCAGCTTCTTGGAGTCTGCCAGACCCTCTATCCGGTAGTCCGGGTTGAGTACCACACAAGCAGCGAACACGGGTCCCGCAAGCGGCCCTCTGCCAGCCTCATCAACGCCGCAGATCCAGGTGTGTTTTTCGATTGGCAACGCTACTGATCTCTAGTTATCTGATTAAGCTCGTAACTAGATACTCCTCATCGTGCACATCAGTTCAGCCTCTGCGGCAATCTGACCCGCCACTTCTGCACGAGCAGAGTACTTCCAGATACCTCTGACTTGCCGTGTGATGGAGACCTTGAGAAGCAACTGATCACCCGGCTGTATCGGTCTTTTGAAGCGGGCGCCATCTATCCCGACAAAATAATAAATTGAGTCATTATCTGCTTTCACTCCAGCAGTCTTGAGTGTCAAGATTGCTGCAGCCTGAGCTAGCGCTTCAATGATCAGTACGCCAGGCATGACAGGATGATGGGGGAAATGGCCAACAAAGAATGGTTCATTGATAGTTACATTCTTGAGTGCGACGATATCCTTACCGGATTCGCAAGAGAGCACCCGGTCCACCAGTAAGAAGGGATATCGGTGTGGTAGGTACTCCAGAATTTCATGAATATCCATGGCTGTCGTGGTCTCACCTGTTAGGTCTTTGGTTTCCTTTTCCATGATTATTTGTCGGCCAGTGCTTTAATAACTTTATCGGTAATATCGATGCGCTGGCTCCGGTAGACTGAATCCTGCAACTGCAGGATCAGGTCGTACTTCTCTGCCTCCGCGATCGACTGAATGATCTTGCTAGCATTCACTTGAATAACAGCGAACTCGTCATTCTGACGCAGACTCAGATCTTCTCGCAACTGCCTTTGTGCTCGCTGAAACTCACGGTTGAGGTTCGCGAGTTCACGTTCCTTGCCGCGACGATCTATCTCTTGGAGTGACGTTCCCTCTTTCTCTAATTGTTCCTGCAGAACTTTGATCTGAGAGGTCATTTTTTTGAGTTCCTGATCACGTGGCAGGAACTCCTTCTCTATCTTCTTCTGAGCCCGTATTGCTGGAGCTGATTCGATTAGGACTCTCTCGGTATTGACGATGCCTATCTTGATCTCAGCCGCATTGAGGCTGCTGGGGATCGCGATCGATGCAATGACCATGCAGGCAGCGGTTAAAATTTGTTGGTATTGGGTTATCTCTTTCAATTTTTTCTCCTGATGGACCATTCAAAAATTTAAAATTGCTGACCAAATTGGAATTGGAATATCTGCAGCCTATCACCAGGTTGGTCATTCAGTGGCTGTGCGAGACTCACTTTGAGAGGACCCATCGGCGAGATCCACATAACAGCAAGCCCAGTGGAGTAACGCATCCCTTCATTTATTTTGAATTTTGCAGAGCCACCCGGGCCAAATACTGTACCACCATCCAAGAAGAGACTCAGTCGTACTGACCGGTCATTCTTCATGCCGGGTAAAGGAAACATCAGTTCCGCACTTCCGACCACGCGCTCAGTTCCGCCGAGAGGTCTGCCGAGTTCGTCACGTGGACCCAGTGCACTAATGTAGTAGCCACGAACCGATGTGTTGCCGCCAGCAAAGAAATTTTTGAAGAATGCCAAGTTTTGTCCATTATAACCGTCACCTTTCCCGAGTTCACCATGCAGCATCACAGTAAAATCTTTTGAGATTGGGAGAAACCACTTGAGAGCGTAGTTTGCCTTGTAGTACTGAAGATCACCTCCTGGAACACCTGCTTCGAGACTTACTCGGTGAGTGGTTCCACTGGTTGTCCAGATGGCGCTGTCACGACCGTCACGTGACCAACTGAGTGTCACTGGAAGATTAGTGGTGATCTGACCAAATTCTGTCACAAAATCTTTATTACGTTGGACTGGACCAGCATTCTTTATATTCGTTTGCTCTGCACCAAACCCAACGCCGATGGTATCATTTTCATTAACTGGGATGCCATACCGTAGGCCAGCACCGGTCGTGGCGGTATGAAATCCACCCGCTAGTTGATTAAATGCACCCATATTAAGGTCACGTTGATAAATATCAAAACCAGCACTGATACCATCCTTAGTGAAGTAGGGATTTGTGTATGAGAGTGAGTACACCTTATTAATTTGTCCGGTGCTGACATTGAGGGCAACATTCTTCCCGCTACCGAAGATATTGTCCTGAGCGACAGAAGCGCTTAGTATGAGGCCTTGCTGCTGGGCGTAGCCTGCTCCAAACATAACAGCGCCAGTAGGCCTCTCCTTCACCGCAATATCGATATCGACCTGATCACTGACCCCCGGAACTGCTGGTGTTTCCAAAGAGACTTCAGTAAAAAAATTCAGTCTATCGATTCGTATCTTGGACTGAGCAATCTTGGCAGTTGAGTACCATCCACCTTCGAATTGACGCATCTCTCGCCGTATCACTTCATCGCGAGTGCGATCATTGCCGGTGACGTTAATACGCCTTACGTAGACCCGGCGGCCTGGATCAATGAAGAAGGTGAATCCTACCTGTTTTTTTTCCTTATCGACTTCCGGCGATGCATTGACATTAGCAAATGCATATCCATCATTTCCCAGTCGGTCGGTAATGAGCTTGACTGATTCAGTCAGTTTCTCACGTGAGAATACCTGACCAGGAGCAAGCTGGATGAGTTTACGTATCTCTTCTTCCGGCACTAGCATCTCACCCGCCAGCTTGACCTCTGAAACTGTGTGGCTCGCCCCCTCCGTAATATTTATTGTGATATAAATATCCTGCATATCTGGCGTGATAGAGACTTGGGTGGAATCTATGAGGAGTTCCAGATAGCCTCGGTTCAGATAGTAGGATCGCAGTGATTCTAGGTCCCCACCTAGTTTCTGTTTTGAATATTGATCATCCTTGCTAAACCATGTCAGTAGGCCGGGGGTTCTGAGTGTAAGCTGGCTCAGCAATTCCTTCTCATTGAAGGCATTGTTTCCGACGATATTGATCTTACGTATCTTTGCAACCTGACCCTCATCGATATTAAAGTCAATGGCGACACGGTTACGTTCTAGGGGTGTGGTCGTTGTGGTGATCTTTACGGCGTATCTGCCACGACTGAGATACTGCTGCTTTATTTCTTGCTCTGCCCGTTCCAGCATTGAACGATCAAAGATGCGAGACTCCGTTAATCCGGCCTGCTTAAGACCATCTTTTAATTTGCTCTTCTCGAATTCTTTGGCACCGATTATATTGATTTGTGCGATGGCGGGACGCTCTTCCAGCACCACGAGAAGGACCCCATTATCTGACTCCAGTCTGACATCTTTGAAGAAACCGGTTGCATAGAGAGCCTTGATGGCAGCGGCTGCCTTCTCATCGTCTAGCGTGTCTCCCACCTTGATCGGTAGATAGCTGAAAACGGTCCCTGCTTCGGTACGCTGTATGCCCTCCACCCGGATATCCTTCACCACAAAAGGTTCGATCGCCCATGAGACCGATGAACAGAAGGAGATGGCAAGTGCGGCCAGGTACTTGACTTTCATTTTTAACTTGAGACAAGCCGGCTGATGTCGTTATATAGCGCACAAGCCATCAGGGCAAAGAGTAGAGCCATCCCGATCCGCTGTCCCATTTCCATCGCATGGTCAGAGAGTGGGCTGCCTTTGACGATTTCAATTGCATAGTATAGAAGATGTCCCCCATCCAGTATCGGGATAGGCAAGAGATTCAGAACCCCAAGGCTAATACTGATCAGTGCAAGGAATCCTAGATAAGGGGCCAACCCCATTTGCGCTGACTGGCCAGCATAATCGGCAATTGTAATGGGTCCACTGACATTTTTCCACGATACCTCCCCAGCCACCATCTTCCCCAACATTCGTAGCGTAAATATGGATGTTTCCCAGGTTCTTTCCATCGCCTTAATCATTGATACGCCTAACGGATAACTGGTCTTTACCAGCAGCCCTTCAAATTCAGAAGGATCAATTTTTGGCGCAATACCGATCTTGCCAATCTTCTCGTTTTTCTCCGTGACCGTATCTGGAGTGACCTGGATATCGAGGACAGAATTTCCGCGATGAATTTCTAGCATGAGTGGCTGACCCGGGTTGCCTCGTATCTGGCCAACCAAATCTTCCCAGCTTGTAATCTGTTCATCATTTACCGATAGAATTTCATCATCGGCTAACAGACCGGCACGACTACCCGCACCCTCTGGTGTCACTTGTGCAATGATGGGTCTTATTGCGGGTTGGTAAATATTCAGTCCGATCTTCTTCAGAAAATCCCCATCGAGATCATCGGCTTGAAAGTCACTTAAATCTAGATTGCGCCAACCGATTTCCCCCCGCTGGTTGAGAGTCTCGACGGTGACTACTGGAGATTTGTCCACGACCTGTTCTAATAGTATCCAGCGCGCATCCTGCCAGGTCGACACAGGCTCAGTACCAATCTTCACGATGGTCTCCCCGGCTTCAAATCCCGCAAATGCTGCCGGCGTTGCGGGTGTTACCGGGCCTAGGACTGGCTTCATTCCGCTGACGCCGAGCATGAATAGAAAGCAATAGAGCAGGATAGCCAGTATAAAGTTAGCGATGGGCCCCGCGGCGACTATAGCGATACGACGTGCGACTGATTTTCGGTTAAACGATCGTGGTAAATCTTCAGGTGCGACCTCGCCCTCACGCTCATCTAGCATCTTGACATAACCGCCGAGCGGAAAAGCAGCGATCACCCATTCGGTCTGATCCTTACCCCATTTTTTCTTAAGTAGGGGCCGACCAAATCCAATAGAGAATCGAAGGACCTTTACCCCGCAACAGCGTGCAACTAGGTAGTGACCAAACTCATGGAAAATAATCAGCACACCCAGTGCGACTACGAAAGAAATGATCGTGAGGGGGATCGTCATGCGATTGAGTCGATGTGGGTATTTCGAAGGAAGATTTCCAGACAGCAATCTGGATTTTTTAGACTTTCTAATTCCTGACTAGCAGGGATATGCGAGCGGGCTGAGTATAGAGTGACCAGGAAGGACGAGGTCGGGGTCTTCTTGGAGGATAATATTCCTGACACTTTACACCAGGGAAGACAGCCAATCATGCGCTGTTTCACGTGCTTCTCGGTCTGCTTCCAAGACATCTTCCAGACTGGCGATATCTTTGCGACTGACCGACTGCATGACCTGTTCGATCATGATAGGAATTGCGGTAAATGGCATGCGACGCTTCAGAAATGATTCCACCGCCACCTCGTTAGCAGCATTAAGGATGGCCGGTGTGCTGCCTCCAGCTGCAAGGGCTTGGTAGGCAAGCCCTAGACAGGGGAATCGTTTGAAGTCAGGCGCTTCAAAATTGAGCCGACCAATCTTAAACATGTCCAGAGATGCTACCTCCGTTTCAATCCGATCAGGGAGTCCCAAGGCATGAGCGATCGGGGTGCGCATATCAGGGTTACCGAGTTGCGCGAGTACCGAACCATCTACATACTCGACCATGGAATGGATGACGCTTTGGGGATGGATCACGACCTGAATTTTCTCAGGTGCTGCGTTAAACAGCCAATGGGCCTCAATCACCTCCAGCCCCTTGTTCATCATGGTTGCAGAATCAACTGAAATCTTTTTTCCCATAACCCAGTTGGGGTGAGCGCAGGCTTGTTCTGGTGTGACCTGTTCCAGTGATGCTAAGGATGATTGTCGGAATGGCCCGCCAGATGCAGTCAGTAAAATCCGACGTACCCCGACCGCGGCTAGGTCACCGGTGAAGTGGTGTGGTAGTGATTGGAAGATGGCGTTATGTTCGCTATCAATCGGCAGCAGTGTTGCATGATGCTGCTTTACCACGTCCATAAAGATGCGGCCCGCCATCACCAGGGTCTCCTTATTGGCAAGCAGCACATTCTTACCGGCCCTTGCAGCCGCAAAGGTGGGACGTATGCCGGCGGCACCTACGATGGCGGCCATCACGGTATCTACTTCGGGTAGCGATGCAACCTTCTCCAGCGATTCAACTCCCCACATCACCTCGGTTGCGATTCCTGCTTCACGAATCGCCATCTGCAACTTCTCTCCACTGCCTTTATCCAACATGACCGCATAACGAGGCCGGAAGAGGCGGCACTGCTCAAGCATTTTTTCAATACTATGGTTAGCAGTGAGAGCAATAATCTGAAATCGATTGGGGTGGCGTGTGACCACGTCCAGCGTACTCACGCCGATACTGCCGGTTGAGCCGAGGATGGTCAGATGGCGAATGCTAGGCATAATTTAGGCAGTAAATATCAGCAACGCTAGAACAGCAGTAGGCAGGGTTGAGGTGAGTGCATCAATCCGATCAAGTATACCACCGTGGCCGGGTAAAATATTGCCGCTATCCTTGACACCGGCATGGCGTTTCATTAGTGATTCAAACAGATCGCCGATGATTCCCAGAATGACAAGGCCAAGCAGTAATGGCAGTAACAATACGACCCGGGCTTCCTCTCCAGCCATCTGGCTCCAGACAAACGCATAGACAGAGACTGCCACCAATGCACCCGCCACCCCCTCCCAGGTCTTGCCTGGGCTGATGCCTGGTGCGAGCTTATGCTTGCCATATGCGCGTCCTGCAAAATATGCTGCGGTATCAGAGATCCAGATGGCCGCCATAAAACCCAGCAGCAAGAGTGGACTGATGGCGCGTAATTGGTAGAGTGCTAGACCGGTTGGCAGTAGCAGTAGCCAGCCTATTATGCACATCAGAAGGGGGCTCTTAATCGGGTAGTTCGATTTCAGAAGGGCTGGCGCAGCTATTATCCAAAATAACAGTGATGCGGCATAGAGCCATAGGAATGAGGTCGTGTAGGGGTCGATCAGAACCGCACGGCTCAATATATACAGCAGCTCCCCACCCAGCAAGACGGTCAACATCAGGTAAATAGTCGAGTGGGTAGCTGAGAACTTCCCAAGCTTACTCCACTCCACTGCCCCAGTCAGCACTAGGGTGAGCAGCACTGCCATCCAGAAGATAGGCGACAAATAAAACAGAGCCGACAGAAACAGGATCAGCGCGATGACAGCGGTTAGAGTGCGGGTTTTAAGCATGGATAATGGGGTCCCAACTCAGAGATTCACCGGTTGGGATTTTGCGAGTGTTAGGCCTGCTCAGTGGCCTCAAACCTTCTCGCTCCTTCTGTAGACGATGAGACTTCAATTTGCTCGCTGGTGCGGCCGAAGCGGCGCTCCCGCTGCTGGTATGACTCGATGGCAAGGTCCAACGCCCTAGCATCGAAATCTGGCCACAGGGTATCGGTGAAGTAGAGTTCGGTATAGGCTAATTGCCATAACAGAAAGTTGCTGATGCGCTTCTCACCGCCGGTCCGGATGAATAGATCCGGTTCAGGTGCATAGCTCATTGCGAAGTGTGGCATCAGGTCTTCTTCCTCGAAACTGTGGGCTGATTCAGGGCGTTGAGAGAGCATTTTACGAGTCGCCTGCATGATGTCCCACCGTCCACCATAATTGGCCGCAACCGTAAGTGTAAGATTAGTATTGGCAGCGGTCAGCCTTTCTCCATTGCGGATGAATTCAATTATTTTCGGCTCGAACTGCGATAAGTCGCCAACCACTTTGAATCGGATGCCATTCTCATGTAGCTTGCCGACCTCCTGCTCCAACGCGACCATGAAGAGTTGCATCAGGACAGAGATTTCAGCCTTCGGCCTGCGCCAGTTCTCGCTACTGAAAGCGAATAATGTGAGATAACCGATTTCCCGTTCAGCGCAGGCCTTGACGATGCCTCTTACTGTATCCATCGCCTGTTTATGCCCTGCGACTCGCGGCAAGAAGCGGTTCTTAGCCCATCGACCATTCCCGTCCATGATGATTGCAACATGACGGGGAATGATTCCGGTCTTGGGTATCTCGAGGGTTGAGCTAATATTTATGGGCATGAGGAATACAGTTCAAAATCAAACTGCCATTAACTCGACTTCCTTGATTTGCAGCATCTTGTCGATCTCGAGAATATGTCGGTCTGTGAGCTTCTGAATTTCATCCTGCCCCCGTCTCTCGTCATCCTCTGCGACCTTCTTCTCTTTGAGTAGTTCCTTCAGGTGAGTATTGGCATCGCGCCGGATATTGCGCATCGCTATGCGCGCATCCTCAGCCTCGTGCTTGACGATCTTGGTGAGATCACGTCGGCGTTCCTCGGTTAGAGAGGGCATTGGTACCCTGATCACCTCTCCAATCGTCATCGGGTTTAGTCCTAAGTCTGAGTCGCGAATTGCTTTTTCAACCACACCCAGCATCTTCTTCTCCCAGGGAGAGACACCAATAGTACGGGCATCTATCAAATTAACATTGGCCACCTGGTTGATTGGCATGGGGGTGCCATAGTAATCCACGTTGATATGGTCGAGTAGACCGGTATGAGCACGACCGGTTCGAACCTTTCCTAGATCAACTTTCAATGCTTCTAGGCTTTTCTGCATTTTTTGTTCTGCTGCTTTCTTGATGTCAGCGATCATGATATTTATCTCGTGCGAAAAGATTAGAAATAAAAACCTACACTGTCTTGCTGTTCGTAGCGACTCAGACGTGAACCAGAGTCCCCTCATCCTCACCCATGACCACTCTTTTCAAGGCCCCTGTTTTGAAGAGACTGAATACATTGAGTGGCAACTTATTGTCTCGGCACAGAGTCAATGCCGTGGCATCCATGATCTGAAGATTCTTTGATATAGCCTCATTAAAGGTTAGCTTCTGGTAGCGGACTGCATCTGGGTTATTTTTCGGGTCGCTGGTATAGACACCATCCACCTTGGTGGCCTTGAGTACGATATCTACATTCATTTCCATACCGCGCAAAGCGGCTGCGGTATCGGTCGTGAAGAAGGGGTTGCCAGTACCGGCGGCAAAGATAACGATCTTGCCCTCTTCCAGATAACGCATCGCCTTACCGCGGATGTAGGGTTCAACCACCTGATCGATACGCAGAGCCGACTGTACCCGACTCGTCAGTCCGCTGCATCGCATCACATCTTGCAGCGCGAGGGCATTCATGACAGTTGCAAGCATCCCCATATAATCGGCTGTGGCCCGGTCCATACCACCCTTGGCCGATGTCATTCCGCGAAAGATGTTGCCACCGCCAATGACCACCGCAACCTCAACGCCGAGTTGAGTTACCTCGGCAATCTCGGTAACGATACGCTCTATCATAAAGCGGTTGATACCGTAGCTGTCTTCGCCCATCAGGGCTTCACCCGAGAGCTTTAGTAAGATGCGTTTATAGGCTTTACTGGTCATGGGTACGGTTGGACTATTTATAGTGTGGTTTTATTATTTCGCTTGGTTTACTTGGGCCATTACCTCTGCTGCAAAATCGCAGGACTTCTTTTCCATTCCCTCTCCCACAACAAACATGGTAAATCCATTGACCTTCGAGGATTTCGCTGAGAGCAGTTTTTCCACGGTTTGATCGGGATCCTTGACGAAAGGCTGTCCGAGAAGAGTGACTTCGGCAAGATACTTGGAGACCCGGCCTTCTACCATCTTCGCTACGATATCTGCAGGCTTGCCACTCTCGGCTGCCTGCGCAGTGTAGATCAGACGCTCTCGTGCCAGAAGTTCAGACGACACCTGTTCCTTGGAGACACATATCGGTTTACTGGCGGCAATGTGCATCGCTAAGTCTTTACCGATGGACTCATCGCCACCAGTGTAGTCGATCATCACACCGATCTTGCTGCCATGTAGGTAAGTTGCAAGGCGCCCCTGTGTTTGATAGCGGATGCTACGGCGGATGCTGATATTTTCACCCAGTTTCATAACCAGTGCCTTTCTGAACCCTTCTACATTCTCACCATTTGCTAGGGTTGCCGCTGACAAAGAATCGGTATCAGTCAGATTCTGGTTCGTTACAAGTTGTGCGAGGTTCTTGGCAAAGTTGACGAAGTCCTCATTCCTAGCAACAAAGTCAGTCTCACAGTTAACCTCCACCATCGCACCACTTCTGCTATCTGTCGAGGTATATGCCCCTATCATCCCTTCTGCTGCAAGACGACCGGCTGCCTTACTTGCTTTAGCACCGCTTTTGATGCGCAGCAAGTCTTCTGCCGCTTTCATGTCACCACCAGACTCGGTCAATGCTTTCTTGCATTCCATCATGCCGAGCCCTGTCAGGTCTCGTAGTTCTTTTACCATGCCCGCGGTAATGTCCGCCATATCTTCTCCAACAAAATTAGTCAAAATATCTGGTAGTGCAGCTCAATCTTTCGGTGAAAGAAAGTCCCGAATTGGGCTTACCTAGTAGGTAAAAAAAGGGGGCAGATCGCCCCCTTTTTTTACCGTTTACCCGGAAAAGCGTTCTTCGGTCATTGCCTCATCTACTTCCACAAATTCGTTCCTTACGATCTCGTGAATGATCTGACTACGCCCTTCCAGTATCGCATCAGCCATACCACGTGCGTACAAGCGTATCGCCTGGCTGGAGTCATCATTGCCAGGGATCACATAGTCCACTCCATGAGGATCGTGATTGGTATCGACCACACCAACGACCGGGATGCCGAGCTTTTTGGCTTCGGTGATGGCGCCCTTGTGATAGCCCACATCAATCACGAACATGGCATCGGGTATGCCCTTCATATCCTTGATACCACCCAGACTGCGGTTCAGTTTTTCCAGTTCACGTTGAATATCGAGTGATTCTTTCTTGGTGAGCTTGTCGAGTGTGCCGTCCTGCGTCATCGCTTCCATATCGTGTAAGCGTTTGACCGACAGCGTCATTGTCTTGAAGTTGGTCAACATCCCACCCAACCAGCGCTGATCAACGTAGGGAGAGTTACACCGTAGGGCCTCTTCGCGAACGATATCGCGTGCCTGGCGCTTGGTGCCGACAAAAAGGATATTTCCCTTATTGGCTGATAACTGACGCGTGTACTTTATTGCATCCTGATACATTGCCAGTGTCTTTTCCAGGTTGATGATGTGTATCTTGTTCCGATGGCCGAAGATATAAGGTGCCATCTTGGGATTCCAGAAACGGGTCATGTGTCCGAAATGAACACCCGCCTCCAGCATTTGTCGCATGGTTACTGACATGAATTTCTCCTATAGGGTTGAGCCTCTGCTTGCCATAGTCACTCTCATTTCCTTGATGGAGAGAGCACCCCAAGATTAGCAAGCATGCGAATTTGATTCAGCCGTTGACTCGTAATTAAGCCGCAGAGCCAAATCAGCGCGAGATTATAGCAGTTTGCCATGGCCCACTCAAGGCAAACTAAGGATCCCCCATAGGTTGTTTTTGCTGCACATTTGCCCTGATAGAGTGATGCGGGTAAGCTGATCTTCGAAGACGAAGAGACAGTCTTCCAATCACCAGTTTTTAAAAAAAAGATGGCGGAACTCTACGACCTGATCATCATTGGTAGTGGCATTCATGGTGCGGGCATTGCTCAAGCAGCGGCAGCACGGGGCCTGTCGGTGATGGTGCTTGAGCAGGCCGGTATTGCAAACGGCAGTTCCAGTCGATCCAGCAAGCTCATACATGGGGGGCTCCGCTATCTGGAAAGCGGCCAATTCTCACTGGTACGAGAATGTCTACAAGAGCGTGCGCTACTGCTTGAACTGGCGCCGCAGTTAGTCAAGATTAAGTCCTTCTATATCCCTGTATATCCTGACACCAGCCGTAGGCCATGGCTTTTACACGCGGGTCTGAGCCTTTATGCATTATTGGGTGGAATGCGGCCAGAGGTAAGATTTTCCAGAGTTCCATCAAGCCGATGGCAGAATCTAGATGGATTAGATACAGACAACCTTGGTGCGGTATTTCAATACAGCGACGCGCAGACCGATGACGCCGCATTAACCCGTGCGGTAATGAGATCGGCTCAGCAGATGGGCGCTCAATTAAAAGTCACAGCCACCTTCACTGGTGCACGACTGGGTCAGAATGGGGAACGCGATATCATTATCGAGTACCGGTATCACGGAGTAAACGAGACCTGTGCAGCGAAAGTACTGGTGAATGCGGCCGGCCCGTGGGTGACGCAAGTATTAAACCGGATCAGCCCTATACCGGCCCAACTCGGAATTGAGTTAGTGCAAGGTACTCATATCATTGTTCCAGGTACGATTACGCAGGGAATTTATTATGTGGAAGCGGAAGATAAGCGCGCGGTATTTGTGATGCCATGGCAGGGTAATACTCTGATCGGGACCACTGAATCGGTTTATCACGGGGATCCAGCAGATGTTAGGCCGTTACCGCAGGAGGAGGCTTATTTACTCAGAACTTTCGCACGTTATTTTCCAAAGCGGGGCGGTGATCAGACAGTGCTTTCAGCGATGGCAGGTTTACGGGTGCTGCCTTCTTGTGGGTCTGAGGAGGAGGCGGTGTCGGTTAATACGCGTTCGCGTGAAACGCTGCTGCATCTTGACAGTGAGGATCACCCCCGCGTGCTGACAGTCTATGGCGGCAAGCTAACGACCTATCGCCTGACCGCTGAACGAGCAATGGCACGTCTGGCAGGGGTTCTGCCGGTGCGTAAGGTAGTCGCGGATACCCGTTATCTGAAGCTTGATTAGAGTGGTAGTGGATTCTTGGTTAGAGCGACCAACACGATATAAAAGAATGTGACATGTGCAGCCACCAATGCAGTGACCTTAATTTTACGGGTCTTGCCGCGCTTCAATGCAATCATGCCGAGCCAGATATAGAGTAGTAGCCCAGCGACCTTGGCACCGAGCCATGGATCCTTTATTGGACTCTGATGTAATGTTACTGCCAACCCGATAGCGCTGGTCAGGAGTACGGTATCGATCATGTGGGGAACGATCTTGACCCAACGCCGTTGCAGCAGATCAGAGCTCTGAACCATCCATATCCCACGCAGCGTAAATAGTAGATAACTCAGGGCTACGCTGGTGACATGAATCATCTGTAATGCGGCATAGCTCATTCTAATTCCAGACGTGACTTACTGCAGGTAAAACAATTCACTGGATCGAATCCGTTCTTCGCAGTACTCATACAGCAAAGATTTTTCGTAACCTTGGACTCGAGCGCAGATTTTGCCCAGATTATTGCGCCTGTGAGATATTGCTGCCTGGTGGAACGCTGTGTGTGAGCCAGACATTGCCGCCGATGGTCGATCCGCAGCCGATCGTGATGCGGCCGAGTATGGTGGCTCCGGCATAGATAATCACATCATCCTCGACGATGGGGTGGCGTGCATTCCCCTTTACCAGTGCGCCATGCTCGTCCACCGGGAAACGTTTAGCACCCAGCGTCACTGCCTGGTATAGGCGTACATTCTTACCGATGATTGCAGTTTCCCCGATGACGACACCCGTTCCATGATCGATAAAAAAACTGCTATCTATCTGAGCGCCAGGGTGAATTTCAATTCCTGTAGACGAATGAGCAATTTCTGAAATCATACGTGCGATCAATGGAACTCCGAGTTGATATAGCTCATGCGCGAGTCGGTAGTACATGATGGCAGTAATGCCAGGGTAGCAGACTAATACCTCATCGACGCTGCGGGCAGCTGGATCACCTTCGTAGGCTGCGCAGATATCATGATCGAGTAAATTTCGGATGCTGGGTAAGCGCTTGGCAAATTCATGAGTGATGGAGGATGCACGATCGAGATCTTGGTCATCAGTCGTTTCTGGAGCGGATGCATAGTTGAGCTCTCTTTGTACTTGTGACAGAAGATCCTTTAGTGACTTATCTAATGTTTTTCCGACATAGTGATCAATATCCTCATCCGTGAGTTTCGGTGATCCGAGGCGATTCGGGAACAGGGCTGCACTCAGGCCATCTGTGATATCGGCCAGTATCTTGCGTGATGGGAGGCGGGGAGGGCGATCGTGACGCTTTCGCTGTTCCAGAGAGGCTATACGCAAGTTACGCAGATCTGCCACAATCGTATCCATCTCCAGAAGAGATTTATTCGGTGATGGATTGCTAACTTTCTTACGGGTGATCACAATGACACCAATCCTTGGCCGTCGAACATATTCTCAAAAAGTATGGTGCTCAGGTAACGCTCACCGGAATCGGGCAGGATGACAACGATCATCTTGCCCGCATTTTCAGGACGCTTGGCCTGGCGCACCGCCGCCGCAACTGCGCCGCCGCATGAGATGCCAGAGATGATCCCTTCCTCGCGAGCAAGGCGTCGTGCGTAGAGGATTGACTCTTCATTACTGACCTGCTCAATCTCGTCTACCAGCGACAGATCCAAGTTCCCCGGAACGAACCCTGCGCCGATCCCTTGAATCTTATGTGGAGCAGGTTTTAGGGGTTCACCGGCGCGTTGTTGGGTGAGTACTGGGCTGGCCGAGGGTTCAACTGCAACCGAAATAATGGCCTTGCCTTTGGTCTTTTTGATGTAGCGTGAAATTCCGGTAATCGTTCCCCCCGTCCCCACACCGGAGACAAGGATATCAATAGCGCCATCGGTATCATTCCAGATTTCTGGACCCGTGGTCTGTTCGTGGATTGACGGGTTGGCAGGATTGTTGAACTGCTGCAGAAGAAGGTAACGACCAGATTCAGAGGCAACAATCTCCTCGGCCTTCTCGATTGCGCCTTTCATGCCTCGAGCACCTTCCGTCAAAATTAGCTTGGCTCCATAGGCAATCAGCAGCTTGCGGCGTTCTAGACTCATTGTTTCCGGCATGGTCAAGGTCAGTGGAATACCTCTTGCCGCTGCGACGAATGCCAGTGCAATACCGGTATTGCCGCTGGTCGGTTCTACTAACTCTTTGCCGGGACTGAGCAGTCCCCGGCGGTCCGCATCCTCGATCATCGCCGCGCCAATGCGGCACTTGACGGAGTAGCCAGGATTGCGACCCTCGATCTTCGCCAGTACCGTTGCAGGTGCGCCATCGGTGATGCGGTTGAGTCGGACGAGTGGTGTCTGCCCGATGGATTGAGAGTTATCCTTGAACCAGTGCGACATGGGGGTACCTTTCTTGTCTAAGGAATTGTTGAACAAGCTCCCGAGGAGCCCACTATAGGCAGATTCGGGCTGGTTTCAAGATACTTGTCACCACCCTTAGAATTGCCACCTGCAGATGGCGGGCTAGTGATTTCATCTTTTTGATGTTAACCACTTGGGTAAACAATTGCAACGATTGGTGCTCCATCTAAAATAACGGAGGCGTGCGGATTCCCTCAGATATTCATTGTCAAAAAAATCCCACACATATCCACTCAGAACCGGCTCAGCAGCGCCAAAGTCTTGCCATTCCAAGCTGCAGATTGGTTATAATCCGTCTGTTGAATTCATTATAAAATGAAAGTCATGCAGAAAACCATGTTGCAAGCCAAGTTGCATAGGGTCCGAGTGACTCACTCTGAGCTCAATTATGAGGGCTCGTGTGCGATTGATGATGCACTACTCGATGCTGCCACTATCTCCGAGTACCAACAGATCGACATCTACAACATCACCAATGGCGAAAGATTCACCACCTATGCCATTCGTGCCCAGCGCAATTCGGGGATAATTTCGGTGAATGGGGCTGCTGCACATAAGGCGAGCCCAGGGGATATCCTTATCATCGCTAGCTATGCGACTTATTCTGAGTCGGAGTTACGTCTCTACCAGCCAAGACTGGTCTACGTGAACGAGATGAACCGTATCATCAATCAGCGGGGAAGTATTCCGGTACAAGCAGTGTGATAGTGTCCTCGAACAACTGCTAGAGACCCTACTTAGCACCGGCCTCTTTAAGAACTTTAATCACCTCTTGATGTTGATACTTCGAGGCGAGCGTCATCGCGGTGGCACCATTGGCAGCCTTAGTATTCACATCCGGTTTGGCGGCAAGTAGAGCATGAACCGCTCTGAGTTGTCCCATCTGAGATGCCAGCATCAAGGCATTAGCGCCGTTGCTGAGCTGTGCATTTACATCGGCCTTGGCGGCGAGCAAGAGTGACACTATCTGCCAGCGTCCTTCCTGTGAGGCCTCCATCAAGGCTGTGAGACCGTCACTCTTTCGGGCACTCACATCTACCCCAGCGCCGAGTAAGGTCTGTACCGCATGACGGTGACCCTTTTGTGAGGCAATGATTAGTGCGGTATTGCCATCATTTGACTTTGCATTTACATCGGCATGAGCCTCAATCAGCATACGTGCCACCTCATGAAAGCCATTTTGAGAGGCGATCATCAATGCGGTGGTGCCATCGTTTGATGTAGCATTCACATTTGCCTTAGCGGCGAGCAGCGCTTCGACCACCTCTTCATGCCCATTCTCAGATGCCGCCATCAGTGCGGTGATACCATCGACAGATTTGGCATTCACATTAGACCTCTTCGAAAGTGAAGCCTTAACACCCGGGAGGTTGCCCTTTCCGGCTGCGACGATGAGAGGATTCTCCTTCATTTGGGACCATGTGCTTGCCGAGGCACAAGACAAGGTTGCCAGCATGCCCAGAAAGTATATATGTTTGAGCCTAATCATCCAGAATCTCCTTGTCATTACATATTTCTGATTTGAAACTAATCGAGTCGCCCCCATAATCCCATGACTGGGCGTTGTATCACACCGGCGGCTGGTCTCACTTTTTTTTGGAAGAGATAGCTGGTTGTGCAAACAGGGGAAAGGATTAAGGATAGCGTAAAATATTAGTCTTGATAAAGAGTTCTTGCCAAGAGACGATCGGTTGGTTAAGACGGGTCACCGGAGGGTGGTTATAATAACGGCCTTTTAAGCTGCATTTCCACTATTTCTCGGTATTCATGTAAATTAAGTACTCAAGCTTTCAATCAAATAAATAAGATGGGATGGTCTGAATGCCTCTAGAGATTGTCAACTGTGTAAGGTGTAATGGAATCACTTGATCTCCCCATCGCTAGTAGCGCCCAGGGGGTAGTACGTTTGCCAGGCTCCAAGAGTATTTCAAACCGAATATTGCTGCTCGCAACACTTGCGAAAGGGGAAACCCAGATACGCGAACTGCTTGCATCCGATGACACGGCAAGGATGCTGGAGGCGCTTAAGGCTTTGGGTGTATCGATCACTCAGAGTGGCGACAATGATTATCTGGTGAAGGGTATCGGTGGGCAATCTCCAGTACGCTTTCCGGTCGCTGAGGCGGACTTTTTTTTGGGCAATGCCGGCACGGCATTCCGTCCACTGACGGCAGTCTTGGCGATGGCTCAGGGGCATTACCGACTCTCCGGAGTGCCGCGTATGCATCAGCGGCCGATCGGTGATCTGGTGGATGCGCTGAGGCAACTAGGCGCGGAGATAAATTACCTAGGCAGTGATGGATTTCCACCTCTGGAAATAAAGCCTGCTCATATCCATGCAGGTAGGGTGACACTCAGGGGCAACATTTCCAGCCAGTTTCTGACTGGCCTTCTGTTGGCACTACCTCTGTCAGAGATAGTTGCTGGGGAGAGGGTGACGATAGAGGTGATGGGGGAGCTCATTTCACGCCCCTATGTCGAGCTGACCATCGCCCTGATGGCTCGTTTTGGGGTACATGTCGAGCATGATGGTTGGCAACATTTCACTCTGTGTGGTGGTCAGCATTACCGGAGCCCAGGCGAAGTATTTGTTGAGGGAGACGCCTCATCAGCATCTTACTTTCTGGCAGCAGGCGCCATCGGTGGTGGCCCGGTGAGGGTGGAGGGAGTGGGTCGGGGAAGCCTTCAGGGGGATATTTGTTTCGCTGAAGCGTTACAGAAAATGGGGGCCGGCATCACCTTCGGGGATAACTGGATCGAGGCTTGCGCACCGAAGTCTGGGAGGCTCCAGCCAATCGATATTGACTGCAACCATATTCCAGACGCAGCCATGACACTTGCGGTGGCAGCCCTGTTCGCGGATGGCGTCACCGTTCTACGCAATATTGCAAGCTGGCGTGTGAAGGAGACCGATCGTCTTGAAGCGATGGCCAGGGAGTTGCGTAAACTCGGTGCGGAGGTGGAGGAGGGGGTGGACTTTCTACGTATTGAGCCCTCGCCGTCACACCAATTTCGGTATGCGGAGATCGATACGTACGACGATCATCGGATGGCGATGTGCTTCTCACTCGCATCCCTAGGTACGTCGTTAAGGATCAATGATCCGAATTGTGTAGCCAAGACCTTTCCTGATTATTTCGAGAAATTTTCCGCAATAGTCAGGGTCTGATTGGGTATGTTTTTTTGTGTGTAACTACTGCGTGTAACTATTAAGGCTATCTATGGAAATGAATGGCACTCCGGTGATCGCGATTGACGGGCCCTCTGCTTCCGGTAAGGGAACGGTTGCACAGATGGTGGCAGAAAGACTCCGGTTTCATTACCTCGATAGCGGTGCGCTTTATCGGTTGGTTGCTTATACAGCGATACAATCAGAGGTGGGTTTTGACGATGAAACAACGCTTTCTGGCATCGCTAGAGACCTGGATGTTGTTTTTACTGGCGCGAAGATCCTTCTGAAGGAGGAAGATGTGGCCGATGCAATCCGTGCTGAGATCTTTAGCAACGGAGCTTCTAAGGTTGCTGCGTACCCCCAGGTTAGGGAATCGTTACTGGATCGTCAGAGGGCATTTCGTCAGATACCTGGACTGGTGGCGGATGGCCGGGATATGGGGTCGGTGGTATTTCCCGATGCGGTGCTGAAAATTTTTCTGACAGCTGATGCCGAGACGCGCGCTCAGAGGCGCTATAAACAGTTGATGGAGAAAGGAATCGATGCTAATATCTCAACCCTTTTGCAGGATATAAGGGACCGTGATGCTCGCGATATTAATCGCAGCGCCGCACCCCTGCAACAGGGAGCAGATGCAATCTTGCTGGATACGACATCTCTCAACATCGCCCAGGCAGTGGATGAGGTGCTAAGACGGTATCACGAGATCTGACCAAAGTTTGCTTGATTGCGATGATACGGCAAGATGACCTTGTTTTATAAGTAGGGCACAAGTCCGATCATGTATTCAAGCAGTTTTATTAACCAACCACCTCGCCAGTTGATTGTTTGAGCGTGATTTAAAACCGGGTTTTTTTACAATGACAACTGCCTCCCCCGCAACCAGCTCCCCAGAAAGTTTCGCCGCTCTGTTTGAAGAGAGTCTCACCCGCCAGGAAATGCGCATTGGGGAAGTAATTACCGCCGAAGTCGTCCGCGTTGACTTCAATATCGTAGTCGTAAATGCAGGACTCAAGTCCGAGAGTTTTATCCCGGTAGAAGAATTTAAGAATGATAAGGGCGAGGTCGAGGTCAAGCCGGGTGATTTCATCACCGTGGCGATCGAGGCTCTGGAAGATGGTTACGGAGAGACCCGTCTGTCACGAGACAAGGCCAAACGACTGACCGCATGGCACGATCTGGAAAAGGCCATGGAGATGGGTACTATCGTTAGTGGCATGGTGAATGGAAAGGTCAAGGGTGGTCTGACCGCAATGATTAACGGTATCCGAGCCTTCCTGCCCGGGTCATTGGTGGACATCCGTCCGGTCAAGGACACCACTCCCTATGAGAATAAGGAGATGGAGTTTAAGGTTATCAAGCTTGATCGCAAACGCAATAACGTGGTTGTCTCACGCCGGGCCGTGCTCGAGGCAAGCCAAGGCGCAGATCGTCAGTCACTGCTGTCGAACCTGCAGGAGGGCGCAGTCGTAAAGGGCATTGTCAAGAACATCACCGATTACGGTGCATTCGTTGACCTCGGTGGGATAGATGGACTGCTGCATATTACAGATCTGGCCTGGAGACGGGTCAAGCACCCTTCAGAAGTGATCAATGTTGGCGATGAAGTTACCGCTAAAATTCTCAAATTTGATCAGGAAAAAAATCGTGTCTCATTAGGGATGAAGCAACTTAGCGAGGATCCATGGGTGGGCCTCTCACGTCGATACCCACAGGGTACTCGTCTTTTTGGCAAGGTCAGCAACCTGACTGATTATGGCGCATTCGTTGAGATCGAACAGGGTATAGAGGGTCTGGTCCATGTTTCCGAGATGGATTGGACCAATAAGAATATGTATCCCTCTAAGATGGTTCAGCTAGGAGATGAGGTCGAGGTGATGATCCTTGAGATTGATGAGGAACGTCGTCGTATCTCCCTCGGGATGAAACAGTGCAAGCCTAATCCTTGGGAAGACTTCGCCATTAATCATAAGAAGGGTGACAGGGTTCAGGGTCAAATAAAATCGATTACAGACTTCGGCGTATTTATTGGACTACTGGGCGGCATAGACGGACTGGTCCATCTATCTGATCTCTCCTGGAATCAGACCGGAGAGGATGCTGTTAGTAATTATAAGAAGGGCGATGATTTAGAGGCGATGGTCCTGTCGATCGATGTTGAGCGGGAACGCATATCACTGGGTATCAAGCAATTGGAAGGGGACCCATTCAATAGCTTTGTCTCAGTTAATGACAAGAATAGTATCGTTACGGGCACCGTTAAGTCGATGGACGCGAAGGGTGCTGTGATTACGCTGGACAATGATGTGGAAGGTTATCTGAGAGCATCAGAAGTATCTCGTGACCGGGTAGAGGATATCCGCTCGCACCTGAAGGAAGGTGATACGGTTGAGGCGATGATCATCAATGTCGATCGTAAGAACCGCAGCATCAACCTCTCCATCAAGGCGAAGGATATGTCTGAGGAGACCGATGCGATGCAGAAGGTCACAACAGAGAGCTCTCCAAGTTCTGGAACTACGAGTCTGGGTGCCCTGCTCAAGGCGAAGATGGACGTTAAAAATATTGAACAGTAGAGGGTCCTCATGACGAAGTCTGAATTGATCTCTAGGCTTGCAGGGCGTTATCCGCAGCTGGTAGCGAAGGATGCAGAGCTGGCGGTGAAAATAATACTCGGTGCCATGGTTAAAAGCCTATTGCAGGGAGAGCGTATCGAGATCCGCGGTTTTGGAAGTTTCAACCTGAACTGCCGCCCGCCCCGTGTGGGACGTAATCCAAAGACGGGCGAGAAGGTGAAGGTGCCGGAAAAGTATATACCCCACTTCAAGGCCGGGAAAGAGCTGCGTGAGCGGGTGGACAGTAAGGACTGAAACGAGTCCCAGACAAGAAGAATATAATGGCAGCGGGTCGTAAGATCACGCTGCTTTTTTTATCTTGGGGTGAATCATGCAATACCTGACATGGTTCGTACGTATCGTGTTGTTTCTGCTATTTCTCGGTTTCGCCGTGAAGAACGTCGATACGGTGAGGCTTCAATATTTTTTTGGTTATGAGTGGCAGGCCCCGCTGGTGATGATACTGTTGCTCTTCTTTACGCTTGGGGTGGCGATTGGGGTACTCTCATGTCTGGGTAAGATATTCAGACAGAGGCGAGAGATCGCGGCATACAGAAGAGCGAATTCCACCAATGAAGATCATGAGAGCGCTAACAATCTAGGCGACAGATTGAAGTAAGGTAAACAACCGAGTGAACTCCCCGCATATTATCGTTGCTCTTGATTTCCCTGCCGCTGATCTAGCGCTCTCGCTTGCAATGCAGCTTGATCCCAGACTGTGCAGGGTGAAGGTGGGTAAAGAGTTATTCACTGCTGCAGGGCCGCAGCTGGTGGAGCATCTTATGGGCAAGGGTTTTGAAGTCTTTCTTGATCTGAAATTTCATGATATCCCCAACACCGTGGCGGGCGCATGCAAGGCTGCAGCAAGTCTGGGTGTTTGGATGGTGAATGTACATGCGCTTGGCGGCAGAAAGATGCTCTCCGCCGCACGCGAGGCGCTACCGATGGGAACAACTAAGCTGATAGCGGTGACCCTTCTCACCAGTATGGGGAGGGATGATCTGTCGGATATCGGACTGAGCGGAGAGCCCGAGATGGTGGTTCAACGTCTGGCGAGTCTGTCCAGTTCGTGCGGACTGGATGGCGTTGTCTGCTCTGCTCTGGAGACCCCACATCTCAGACAGATGATGGGAAAAGACTTCTGCCTAGTCACACCCGGAATTCGCCCGTTAGATGCTTCGGTGGATGACCAGCAGCGAGTTACTACGCCGAGTCAAGCAATTGCAAATGGGGCAGACTACCTTGTGATAGGACGCCCTATCACCCAGGCGACCGACCCGCTGGCGATGTTGCAACGTCTACACGCTGAAATCACACCAGCCTGATCGCTGCACGCTTCTGAGAGCTACCCACTTCCTATTCGCCCTCTCTAAATCTCCCACTGCTTCTGGCCGATCCTTTTTGTAGGTAACCATGATGTCGGCCGCATTTCAATCAAGAGCTCATGTGCGATAATTGACGCAACCATTTAAGAATCTCCTCTCCATGCTTAAGAATATTGAAGACTTTGTCGGCACTACCCCGCTCGTAAGATTGAAGCGCCTGCCGGGGGTGACCAGCAATGTCATCCTCGCTAAATTGGAGGGTAATAATCCTGCCGGGTCGGTCAAGGACCGTCCTGCATTGTCGATGATTTCACGAGCACAGTCGCGTGGTGAGATCAAGCCGGGGGATACTCTGATCGAGGCCACCAGTGGCAATACCGGAATTGCTCTGGCGATGACTGCGGCGGTGATGGGGTATCGCATGGTGCTGGTGATGCCAGAGCACTTGAGCATCGAGCGTCGGCAATCAATGAGTGCATTCGGTGCGCAGATCATACTAACGCCGAAGGAGGGGAGTATGGAGCAGGCTCGAGATGTGGCTGAGAGTATGCGGGATGAGGGTCGTGGAATCATCCTCGACCAGTTCGCCAATCCAGACAATCCACTCGCTCATTATCTAGGAACCGCTCCCGAGATTTGGCGTGATACCGATGGCCAGATTAGTCACTTTGTCAGCAGCATGGGGACCACCGGCACCATCATGGGTTGCGGCCGATATCTCAAAGAAAAGAATCCAGCAGTTCAAATTATTGGTGTGCAGCCGGAGGACGGGGCGCAGATTCCTGGCATTCGTAAGTGGCCTCAGGCCTATCTACCAAGAATATATGATCCTGATAAGGTGGACCGTATCATGCTCGTTTCTCAGGCCGAGGCCGAGAATATGACCAGACGTTTGGCGAGCGAGGAGGGAATTTTTGCAGGAATATCAACGGGTGGTGCGCTTGCGATGGCGCTCAAAATTTCTGACGAGGTAGAGAATTCAGTGATCGTTTTTATTGCTTGCGATCGGGGTGACCGCTATCTATCTACAGGAGTCTTCGCATCATGACGCCATTACTGGTATTTGACATTGAGACTGTGCCCGATATCGAAGGGATACGTAAGCTCAATGATCTGGAATCGGAACTGGCCGCAGCCGATGTGGCTGAGATGGCATTTCAGGCTCGCCGACAAGCAACTGGAAATGATTTTCTCCAGCTACACTTGCAGAGGGTGGTGGCGATTTCGTGTGCATTGCGTGACAAGAATGATTTCCGAGTCTGGTCACTCGGGGTTGCGGCGGACTCTGAAGATGAACTGATACGTCGTTTTTTCGAAGGTGTCGATAAGTACACGCCTCAATTGATTTCATGGAATGGTGGCGGATTCGATCTCCCAGTGCTGCACTATCGCAGCCTAATACATGGCATTCAGGCACGTCGTTATTGGGAGATGGGTGAGGATGACCGCGAGTTCAAGTGGAATAATTACCTCAGCCGTTACCATACACGCCACTTAGATCTGATGGATTTGCTGGCGCTATATCAGCCACGTGCCAATGCCCCTCTTAATGATCTGGCAAGACTGCTGAACCTGCCCGGCAAGCTTGGGATGGATGGTTCACAGGTATGGAGTGCTTATCAGAACGGCGAGATTGCTGCCATCCGAAACTATTGTGAGACCGATGTGGTGAACACTTATTTGGTGTATTTACGCTTTCAGTTGATGAGAGGAGTTCTGAGTCAAAATCAGTATCAACAAGAATCTGAGCTAGTTCGTGCCACCCTTGTCAAATCAACTGAACCCCATTGGCATGAATTTCTCAGTCAGTGGAAGTGATCAGGCAGTCTCAACCCCCTCTCGCTCGCTCTCGATCACCACTCATCCAGACTGATATAAGATGATTTCCCCCGTCATAGTCGAATCTCTCGATCAGGAAGGGCGGGGTGTTGCGCACTCTGAGGGCAAGGTTATCTTCATCGAAGGTGCGCTACCGGGTGAGCTTGTCACCTACAGTCCCTACCGGAAGAAGCCTAGTTTTGAACTGGCACAGGTCAACAAGGTACTCAAGACGGGCTCATTAAGAGTAAATCCACGTTGCAACTACTTCGGTATATGCGGTGGGTGCAGCCTGCAACATATGGATGACCGGGCACAGGTTGCGGCGAAGCAACGGGTTCTTGAGAGTGATCTCAAGCATATCGGCAAGGTCGAGTCTGAGATAATTCTGCCGGCTGTTTATGGATCCGCTTGGGGATACCGATACCGTGCCCGGATGTCGGTTCGTTACGTCGCAAAAAAGGGCGGCGTATTAGTAGGCTTTCATGAGAAGCGCAGCAGCTTTGTTGCCGATATGCAGTCATGTGAAGTCATGCCGCCACGTATTTCTGCATTGATTGGACCGCTACGGGAACTGATTGGGAGCATATCTCTTCGCGAGAGATTGCCACAAGTGGAGGTCTCTTTGGGAGAGGCAGTGGATGTGCTGGTGTTGCGCATCATGGACCCCCTCACCGATCAGGATAAATCCTTACTTAAAGCCTTTGCCGACAAGCACACAGTTCAGTTTTTTCTTCAGACGAAGGGGCCTGAGACGGCTTATCCATTTTACCCGATCGGCTCACCGGAACTGAATTACACCCTACCTGAGTTCGGTATCGTTATGCCCTTTCATCCGACCGAGTTCACCCAGGTCAATCCTGCGATGAACCGTATCTTGGTGAGGCGTGCGCTGAGTTTGCTTGGACCTCTCAAGGGGGACCGGATCGCGGACCTCTTCTGTGGATTGGGCAACTTTACCCTGCCGATCGCTAGGAGTGGGGCTCGAGTGATGGGTTACGAGGGTAGCTCAAACATGGTAAGGCGAGCAGGGGAGAATGCAGAGCGTAACCAGCTATCAGGCAATACTAATTTTAGCGAAAAAAATCTGTTTGAGATTGATGCGGCGTGGTTGCAAGGCGAGGGTGTGTTCAACAAGTTGTTGCTCGACCCGCCGCGTGATGGTGCATTTGCAGTAGTTAACTCCTTGGGTGAGGGAGACTCAGCACCCACCCGTATTGTGTACGTCTCTTGTAATCCAGCCACACTGTCGAGGGATGCTGGGGTGCTGGTCCATGCTAAGGGTTATCAACTCAAAGCAGTCGGGGTGGTGAATATGTTCCCTCATACCTCTCATATCGAATCGATTGCACTGTTTGAGAAGTCGTAGGTATGAACACATTAGAAATGCAAGAGGGCGACTGTTACCAGCCGCCCTCTTGTTGTAGTTGATGCTATTCGCGCGTCGCGTCAGTCTTTCTCGCCCGAGAATGCCAGCAGCAGATGCAGCAAGCTCATGAAAAGATTGTAGATGCTGAGATAAATTCCCATTGTTGCCATGACGTAGTTGGTCTCCCCACCGTTGACGACACGGCTGACGTCAAACAGGATGAACCCGGAGAATAACAGCACCGCTACTGATGAGATGGCAAGTGAGGCCGCCGGTATGGCGAAGAACAGGTTGGCAACAGAAGCGAGAACCAACATCACTAGGCCCACCATCAGGAAGTTGCTCATGAAGCTAAAATCCTTTCGGGTCACGGTAGCGACTGTCGCTAAGGTGAGGAAGATGGCTCCAGTTCCGCCGGCAGCAATACCGACTAGCTGCGCCCCATTTCTTAAGTTAAGAGCGTATTGCAGCATTGGACCGAGCCACCATCCTGCAACGAATGTAAATACGAATAGGAGTATGACTCCCATCACGCTGTTGCGGGTAGCGCTGACGCCAAACATCAATCCGATCATGACTGCCAACATCACCAGAGGGCCCATGATCGGGGACTGGGCGAGGAAAGAGAAGTTGGTGCTCATGCCGACCATTGCCCCAATCACCGTCGGTATCATGGTTAGGCCCAGCATTCCGTAAGTGTTGCGCAGAACCTTGTTTCGCTCAACCGCGAGTGCGCTGGTTGCATTTTGGTTCGAATATCTTAGTTCAGGTTGCATCATTCCTCCTTGGTTGATGAACTGTACAAGCCGTAAGACTACGCATATTGGTAATAAGTTGCAATATAAATAAAGGACATACGAAACTTGCTGGCAAAGTTAGTCGCAAGAAGGTAATATCCTCGCCTAATTTGATGATAAATCAAGGAAAAGCTCGTTAGGCTGGGTCGTAACAGAATTGTTGGAGATTTTTGTGTTAAGAGTGGACTCTATTCCTCCTTATCTAGGTAGGTCGTCATTCTAGAACCTAAAACGGATTCCAGACATTTTTTGTCGTTGAATAGCAGTAAAAATGGAAGCGTGGCCGAGTGGTTTAAGGCTGCAGTCTTGAAAACTGCCGTAGGGGTAACTCTACCGTGAGTTCGAATCTCACCGCTTCCGCCAAGAACAT
>Ga0208960_1000034_pt1 | contig 68166 bp, 50 predicted proteins | sample GreLakmeON33MSRF_FD_187703 | JGI IMG/M metagenome (GOLD analysis project Ga0208960, IMG submission 187703) | Freshwater lentic microbial communities from great Laurentian Lakes, MI, USA - Great Lakes metaG ON33MSRF (SPAdes) | ecosystem: Environmental > Aquatic > Freshwater > Lake | place: Great... | reverse complement strand
CCGGGCTGGAAGCGGGACGTTGGCAGGCGTCTGGATGCGCTCATCACACGCACTGTGCCGCGGGTGCGCAAGGCGATGCGGTGGAACACGCCCTTCTATGGCATAGAGGGCGAGGGCTGGTTCCTCGGGTTCCATTGCATCACCCAATATGTGAAGGTGGCGTTCTTCCGTCGCTCGTCCCTGCGCCCGCAACCCCCTGTCGAGTCCAAGACGCAGGCAGTGCGCTACCTGCATATCTATGAGGATGGCAAGTTCGACGAGGAACAGGTGACGGAATGGATTAGACAGGCCTCGAAGCTGCCGGAGATGGCGTGCTTCTGAGAAGTCTGCCCCGCATCGGGCCTGCGGCCATTTGCTCCCCGCCTCCGAGGAAGGGAGCAGACGCGCGAGGGGGCGTCCGGTTGGCATTGCCCTACCCGCTTCCCGCTGCAGCCTCCGTCCTCACTCGTAGCGGAGGGATTCGACGGGGTCTAGGTTCGCAGCTTTGATGGCGGGGTAGGTTCCGAAGAGGATGCCCACGAGGGAGCAGATACCTAGGGCGATGAGGGCCCAGTCCATGGGGAAGATGGGCGGGAGCTTCATCATGTAGGCGCCGAGGTTGCCTCCGGCCACGCCGAGGAGGACGCCGATGAGGCCGCCGACTTCGCAGATGACGACGGCTTCCATGATGAATTGCGTGAGGATGTTGCGCCGCTTCGCTCCCACGGCTCGGCGGATGCCTATCTCGCGAGTGCGCTCGGTGACGGAGACGAGCATGATGTTCATGATGCCCACGCCGGCGGCGAGCAGGGAGATGCTGCTCACGACGGCGACGCCGGCGCGGATGACCAATGTCAGGTCGCGGAACTGTGCGATGAGGGAGTCGTTGGAGGAGATCTCGAAGTCGTCGGGCTCGCCGGGGGGAACCTTGCGGACCTTGCGCAGGACGCCGCGGACCTGCTCCACGGTGTCCTCCATCTCGGCTTGGCTGTGGGCTTGGACGAAGAAGGCGAGGCTGCGCCATTGCTGCCCGCCGAAACGGTTCAGGCCGGTGGTGATGGGGATGAGGATGAAGTTGTCTTGTGGCTGGCCGCCGAAGCCACCCTTGGGCTCGAGGTAGCCGATGACTTGGTAGCTGACGCCCATGAACTTGACGCGCTCGCCAAGGGCGGAGCCTTGGGGGAAGAGCTTCTTCATGACGGTGTTGCCCAGCACGCATACGTTGCGCGAGCTGTCGAGGTCGCCGGGTAAGAGGGCGCGCCCAGCCTCCACTATCCAGTTGCGAGCGAGGAAGGCCTCGGGGGTCGCGCCGATGCAGGCGGTGTCGGGGTTGGTGGTCTCGGTGCGCGAGGTCACCTCGCCGGTGGCCATGAAGGCCTCGGCGGCGACGCTGCGGGCGCGAGTAGCTTGGTCGCGCAAGGCCTGCCAGTGAGCGAGGGAAAGGTTTTTGCGCCGGCGGAACTTCTCCCAGCCCGAGGGCCCCTCGAAGTTCACCGCGGGCCACCTCTCGATGGTGAAGGTGTTTGCGCCCAGGCCGCTCAGCTCGCCCTCGATGTTCTGTTGCAAGCCGCGCATGGCGGTCATCACCAGGATAATGCTGAACACCCCTACGGTGACGCCCACAAGAGTGAGGGCGGAGCGGAGCTTGTGTGCGGCGAGCGCGGCCATCGCCATGACGAAGCTCTCGACGAACTCAACTCGCAGGACGGTGAAGGCGCCGGGGCGAGGGCGGGAGGGAGTCATGCGGGAAGTGGACTCCTCATTCCGCCCTGAGCGCGTCCACGGGGTTTAACTTCGAGGCCCGCCAAGCCGGCAGGAAGCCTGCGATGACGCCGGTCGTCACCGAGACAAGCAGCGCGATGCCCACGAGCGAGGCGGACAATACCGCGGGCATGAAGCGATCCATCACGAGCGTGATGGGATAGGCAATGGCGAGGCCGATGAGGCCACCGAGCAAGCAGATCAATGCCGCCTCGATGAGGAACTGTGTGAGGATGGCGCGGCGCTTGGCCCCGATGGCCTTGCGGATGCCAATCTCACGCGTCCGCTCGGCGACGGTGACGAACATGATGTTCATGATGCCGATGCCCCCGACGAAGAGCGACAGGCCGGTGATGAAAAGGCCCGCGCTGGCGAGCACGGTGTTCATCCGCTCGAAGGTTTGGAGGAAGGCACCCTGCTCGTTGATGGCGAAATCGTCCGGATCGCCCGGCGCAAGGCATCGGAGCTTGCGCATGATGCCGCGGATCTCCTCGCGAGCCTCATCCATCTCCTTCAGATCGCGCAGCTTGATGCGCACCAAGACGGGCGGGCGGGCAGCAATGAGGTCGGATACCAACTTGGTGACGGGGATGAGGACTTGGTTGTCGAGGCTCTCCATGCCCAGGAACTTGCCGCGCTTCTCCAACACACCGATGACCTCGAGGTTACTCCCCTCAATGCGCACCTTCCTCCCGAGCGGCGATTCGAAAGGGAAGAAGTTCGCCGCCAACTCCGAGCCGATGACGCAGACAGGGCGCCCGCCATCCACCTCCGCCGCCGAGAGGAAGCGGCCTTCCTTCAGGACCAGCCCGCCCACCTCCGCGCCGCCCTCGGTGGTGCCGTTGACATTGACGCCGGTCGCGGAGAGGTCGCGGTAACGCACGGTCATGCGGCGGTTCACGTCAATCGAGGTCGCGCGGGCGAAGGTGGTCTGGCGGACAAGGGCGCGCGCGTCGGCGAGAAGGATGGGACGGCGGTTGCGCATCTTCCACCATGGCTCGTCACTGAACCACTGCCACGGCGCAACGAAGAAGACATCGGTGCCGATGGCCGAGATGCTCTTGATGAAGGCTGCGTTCAAGCCCGCCAAGGCCGTTCCCATCAGCGTGACGGTCACGATGCCGATGACGATGCCCAGGGTGGTGAGCGCGGAGCGGAGTTTGTTCGCGCGCAACGAATCCCACGCGATGAACAGGCCCTCGCGAAGCTCGGAGAGGAAATTCATGGCCGCACCACCGGCTGATCGCTCGCGATGTTCCCGTCCAGAATCCGCACGATGCGGCGGGCATGAAGCGCGACCTTCTCCTCGTGCGTGACGACGATGATGGTATTGCCCTTGCTGGCGAGCTGGTCGAAGAGCGCGAGGATTTCCACGCCCGTCTTGGAGTCGAGGTTCCCCGTCGGCTCGTCGGCGAGGAGGATGGAAGGCGTGTTCACCAGCGCGCGGGCCACGGCGACGCGCTGCTTCTGGCCGCCGGAGAGTTCGTTCGGGCGGTGGTCCACGCGGTCAGCAAGACCGACGGAGGTGAGCGCGGCCATCGCCTTCTCGCGACGCTCATCAGGCGAGACGCCGGCATAGACCATCGGCAACTCGACGTTGCGGAGCGCAGTGGCGCGGGCGAGGAGGTTGAAAGTCTGGAAGACGAAACCGATTTCACGGTTGCGGATTTCAGCCAGCTCGTTGTCGTCCATGCCGCTCACGTCGGTGCCGTTCAGCTCGTAAGTGCCGCTGGTGGGCGTGTCGAGGCAGCCGAGGAGATTCATCATCGTGGACTTGCCCGAGCCGCTCGGCCCCATGATGGCGACGTATTCGCCGCGCTCGATGGAGAGCGAGACGCCGCGCAACGCGTGAACCGTCTCAGCCGCCATCTGGTAGCTGCGCCAGATGTCTTGCAGGCGAATCAGCGGCACAGGGAAAAATTGTTAGCCACAGATGGACACAGATGAAACACAGATAGGCGGGGAGGAGATTTATAAGGAGAGCAGGAAGACAGGAGAGGGATGCCGTCCGAGCACGACTTTGCTTTCTCTCCTGCCGTCCTGTTCTCCTGATGAAAATTCCATCTGTGTTTCATCTGTGTCCATCTGTGGCCGCAACTACTTGGCAGCTCCTGGCTGCTTCTTTTCATTGTCCACCTTCACCAGCTTACCGTCCTCCAGTTCACGGTTGATGGCTTTGAAGCCGCCGGAGATGACTTCCACGCCCTCGGTCACGCCTTCGACGATTTCCACAAAGCTGTCGTCGCTGATGCCGCGCTTGACGGGGACTTGCTTCACGGTCTCGCCATCGCTCTGGAAGATGACTTCGATGGGCTTGTGCGGCTCGTCCTTCTTCTTGCCGTCGGGACCGCTCTTGTCGCCGTTGCCGTAGGCTTCCTTCGTATCGGACTTCCCGGCCTTGTCGGCCTTGCCCGCCGCACCTTTGGGCAGGCGCGTGGTCACGCTTTGGATGGGCACGCAAAGGACGTTTGTCCGGTAGCGCGTCTCGACCTCGGCGGTCACGCTCATGCCCGGACGGAAAATCTCCTGCTCCCGCACGCGGATGCGGACCTCGAACTTCGTCGCCTCCTGCTGCGTGCCGAGGCCGCTGGACTTCGCGGTGTTGGCAATCTCGGTGACCTCGCCGGCGAACTTCCGATCGCGGAAGGCGTCCACCTCCAGCCGCGCGATTTGCCCGACCTTGATGAGCACCACGTCCACCTCGCCGATGTCCACGCGTGCCTCCATCGTGTCGAGGTCGGCGATGGTCATCACATCGGTGCCGGCCATGGTGGCGGTGCCGACCACGCGCTCGCCAAGCTGGGAGTTGAGCTTGCTGATAGTGCCGGCGAGCGGGGAGTAAATCGTCGTCTTCGCGAGGTCATCGAGCGAGCGGTCCAGCGCGGCCTTGGCGACCTCGGTCTGGTGCTGCGCGGACTTCACCTGCGCCTGGGTGACTTCATGACCGGTCTTCGCCTCCTGATACTGCGACTCGGAAAGCAGCTTCCCATCGAAGAGCTTTTTGTTCCGCTCGAACTCAAGGCGCGCCTTCTCCCGGTTCGCCTGCGCGAGCGTGAGGCCGGCTTGCGAGGACTTGAAGCTGGCGTCGGCGGAGTTGGTGTTGGCGATGTAGAAGTCGGGTTTAATTTTCAGGAGCAGGTCGCCCTTCTGCACGCGCTGGCCTTCCTTCACGGGCAGGTCGGTGATTTCACCGCTCACCTCGGGGCTGATTTTGACGAGCGTGACGGGCTGGATTTTGCCAGTGGCGACGACAACCTCGGTGAGATTGCGGCGCGCGACCTTCTCGGTCTGCACGGTGATGAAGACGACTTTGTTCTTGTTGAACCACCACCCGCCACCGCCGCCCGCTGCGCCGAGCAACAGCAACACGAGGAACCATCGCAGACCGGAACGGCGCTTGGGTTTGGGAGGCACGGACATAGAATCAGGACACGGCTGACAGGCGGAGAGTTTCACGAAAGGCCGGCGGCGTTCAATCGTGGAAACGGCTCGCGCGGACGTCCCCCTACCCACCGCTCAAATCTCGACCTGCATCCCCAGCTCGACGACGCGGTTCGCCGGCAGGCCGAAGAAGGTCGTGGCGGTCTGCGCGTTGCGGGCGAGCACGGCGAAGAGCCACTTGCGCCAGCGCGACATCCGGGACTTGCCGGTGTCCAGCACCGTCTCGCGGCTGAGGAAGAAAGTGGTCTTTGCAATCTCCAACGGGCCACCGGTGAGCGGGCAGGTTTGCAGGAGTTGGAGCACGTCCGGCTCTTCCATGAAGCCGTAGCGACCCACGACGCGCTGGAAGCCGCAGGGCAGTTGCTCCACTTCCACGCGCTCGGCCTCGGGCACGTGCGCGACCTCGTCGGTGATGATGGTGAGCAGGATGTTGCGCGTGTGGAGGACTTTGTTGTGCTTGAGATTGTGGAGCAGGGCGACGGGCGTGCCGTTGGGGTTGCCGGCCATGAAGATGGCGGTGCCGGGGACGCGCACGGGCGGGTTGACCTCGATGTCGGCGAAGAAGAGGTCGCGCGGGAGGGTGGCGTTCTTAATGCGCTCCCAGACGAGGCGGCGGCCGGTCTTCCAGGTGGTCATCACGGTGAAGATGAGGGCGCCGACGAGCAGCGGAAACCAGCCGCCCTGGCCGACTTTGAGGAGGTTCGAGCTGAGGAACGCGAGTTCGAGCACGAGCAGAAAGCCGCAGAGCGCGAGGGCTTGCGCGGTGGACCAGTTCCACAGCCGGCGCGCGGCGAAGAAGAAGAGCGTGGTGGTGACGACTTCCGTGCAGGCGACAGCAATGCCGTAAGCGGCGGCGAGATTCGACGAGCTGCCGAAGCCCAGCACGAGGCCGAGGCACGCGACCATCAAGGCCCAGTTCACATGCGGCATATAGATTTGCCCGCGCTCGGTGCGGCTGGTGTGGAAGATGGCCATGCGCGGGAGGTAGCCGAGTTGCACGGCCTGCATCGAGAGCGAGAACGCGCCGGAGATGAGGGCTTGCGAGGCGATGCACGCGGCGGCGGTGGCGAGGGCGATGAGCGGGTAGAGCGCCCAGGTCGGGGCGAGGAGGAAGAAGGGCTGCGCCGCCGCCTCGGGGTGGGTGAGCAGGAGCGCGCCTTGGCCGAGGTAGTTCAAGAAGAGTGCGGGCAACACGATGCAGAACCACGCGCGGCGGATGGGTTGCACGCCGAAGTGGCCCATGTCCGCGTAGAGCGCCTCGCCGCCGGTCACGACGAGGAAGACGGCGCCGATGATGACGAAGCCGGCATGGCCGCCGGTGGCGAGGAGTTGCAGGCCGAGGAGCGGATTGAAGGCCAGCAGAACCTTCGGCGCGAGGAGCACGCCTTTGATGCCCAGCAGGGCGAGGGTGGCGAACCACACCACCATCACGGGGCCGAAGAGCTTGCCCACGCGCCCGGTGCCGATGCGTTGCAGACTGAACAAGCCCACGAGCACGACGCAGGCGATGAGGGGCACGAAGGACTTGATTTGATCGCTGGCCACGGTGAGGCCCTCGACCGCGCTCAACACGGAGATGGCCGGGGTAATCATGCCGTCGCCGTAGAGCAGCGCGGCGCCGAAGACGCCGCCGGCCATGAGCACGAGGCGCTGGCGGCTGGGCTTGTCGCGCTCGGGGAAGGCCAGCGCCATGAGCGCGAGGATGCCGCCTTCGCCGCGGTTGCTCATGCGCATCACGAAGCCGAGATACTTCACGCTCACGATGATGAGGAGGGACCAGAAGATGAGGGAGAGGACGCCCATGACGTTCTCCGGCGTGGCCGGGAGCGCGTGGGGTCCGCTGAAGCACTCGCGCAGCGCGTAAAGCGGGCTGGTGCCGATGTCGCCGAAGACGACGCCGAGGGCGGCGAGGGTGAGGGCGGGGAGCGCGGGGCGGGCCGAGTCGTTGCTTTGCATGAGGCGGGGGGAGTTTGGCAATGGTGACGACGCGGGACGAATCAAAAAGGAAGCCAACCTGAGGCAGTGGGGAGTTTCAATCGCGCCTCCTTGTGAGCGTAGAAACGCGTCAAACCGCAGTCGGCGCAGACCAGCACATCAAAATCGGCGCCACGCCAGAACGTGCCAAGCTGTGGAAGGAGGTTCGGCCCATACCCACCAGCTGAATTCGTCGTGGTTCGATAAAGCGACTCCGCTTCACACTCAGGACCCTTCGCAGTCTCAGTTTTCATACGCGCACACAGTTCAAACCGGCGGAGCGTGGTGAACGCCCGCCGTCCGTCCGCGAGGGACGAAAGTTGCCAGCGGGGTGAACGTGGGTGGCGCACTCGCGCTCCCAGAGGATTCGCCCTTCCCCATGCCTGCGAGGTTAGCTGACGGGCTGGGCCTGGAAAGTGGCCCCGGTGACCTCACCGTTCGCCCCGGTCCGGTTGTCCGGACTTTGGGTTCCCCGCTCGCGGCTTCGGGAAGAGGCCGCGATTCGGCTGCTGGGCGAATGCATCTCACAACCGCCCTGCCCTGTCAAATCACCCGCCAGCAATCACGAATCCGAATTGCCTTCACCTGTTCCGCCGACATACTCCGGCGCATGAAGCACATTCTCATCCTCTGCGCGGCTGTTCAGCTCGTCTCCGCCCCGCTCGCACACAGCGCCGATGACTACAAGCTTGGCGCGGACTCCCAGCCGCAGCCCGGCACGCCCACCGGCACCCTCGAGAAGTTCACCTTCAAGTCTTCCCAGATTTTCCCCGGCACCGAGCGCGATTACTGGGTTTATGTGCCGAAGCAATACAACTCCGCCAAGCCCGCCGCCCTCATGGTCTTCCAAGACGGCGCCGGTTATCAGAGCACCAACGGCTCCTTCCGCGCCCCCGTCGTGATGGACAACCTCATCGCGAGGAAGGAAATGCCCGTCACCATCGGCGTCTTCATCAACCCCGGCAATATCCCCGCCGCCGAGCCAGGCCAGAAGGGCCGCAGCAACCGCAGCTACGAATACGACTCGATGGGCGATGCCTACACGCGCTTCCTGCTGGAGGAACTGCTGCCGGAGGTCGAGAAGAAGTGGAACGTCACCAAAGACCCTGCTAGCCGCTGCACCGTCGGCATCAGCTCCGGGGGCATCGCCGCCTTCACCGTGGCGTGGGAGCGGCCCGACTCCTTCGGCAAGGTCATCAGCCACATCGGCAGCTTCACCAACATCCGCGGCGGCCACGTCTACCCCGCCCTCGTCCGGAAGCTGGCAAAGGAACCCGCCGCCACCGCGCCCGAAGCCGAACGAACCCGCTGGGCACAAATCCAAAAGCTCCGCGTCTTCCTGCAAGAGGGCTCCAACGATCTCGACAACCTCCACGGCAACTGGCCGCTGGCCAACCGCGAGATGGAAGCCGCACTGAAGTTTGCCAAGATCGAATCCCAGCTCGTCATGGGCGACGGCGGCCACGGCGGCAAGCACGGAGGCGCCATCCTGCCCGACACGATGCGCTGGATCTGGCGCGGCCACGAGAAGTAGACCCAGCAGAAGCCCGGCTCCACCACGCACCGAAAGAGCGCAAGATCACGTGCGGGAGCGCGAAAGCCACTGCGTGGCAGGAAGCTAGGCTGCGCCCCCGCCCGCCGGCCGCTCACTCCACGGGTCACCCGAAATGTTTCTTGCGAGGAAGTGCCCACGATTTACAGTGCTCGCTAGATCATGAAGACAACTCAGCCCAACCGCCCGGCACACCGCAGCGGTTTCACCCTCATCGAACTACTCGTCGTCATCGCCATCATCGCCATTCTGGCGGGGATGCTCTTGCCGGCCTTGAGCAAGGCCAAGATGAAGGCACAGGCCACCAATTGTCTGAACAACCTCAAACAACTGGGCTTGGCTTGGAACATCTACGCCACCGAGTTCGATGACCGACTCGTGCTCGGGCATTATCAGCAACTCAATGCAGCGGGCACAGCCACCGTGGCAAACAGCATCAACATGAGCGCCTGGTGCAATGGCGACCAGAAGGACGCGGGCGCCAATCCCTACACCCCGTATCTCCCGGGTCTGAGTTCAACAAACGAGCAGGCCATTAAGGACGGCCAGCTCTTCCGATATGTTGGCGCAGCCAAAAGCTACAAGGACCCCGCCGACAGGCGGATGACCAACGGGGTGAACAAGAACCGCAGCTACTCGATGAACAGCTGGGTTTCCGAGCTGAAGGTCGGGGGAGCAGGTTCCTCTGCCCCGTTCCTCGCCAACGCCAACTACCCCCTTTTCCGCAGGCTCGGCGACTTTACCACCACCAGCGCCACTGACGTGTGGGTGATGATTGACGAGCACGAAGCGGGTCTCAACGACTCGTGGTTCGCGGTGGACCTGAGCGGCAGTCGCACCTGGCTGGACCTGCCCACCGCCCGGCATGGCGGTGCCTACGCCCTGAATTTCGCCGACGGACACTCGGAAATATTCAAGCTCCAGCAAGTTGGAATGTTCTCCGGCGCGGCCCCCACCATTCCGCTCAACGTTGCACAAGCCGCACAGCCAGCAAACAACGACTGGCTCAAGCTCCGCAATGTGTCGGGGGGCAAATAAAAATTTTGATTCAGTTCTGAACTTACGCATATGACCACTTCGTCATCCCGCCGCGCCCGCAGCGGTTTCACCCTCATCGAACTACTCGTCGTCATCGCCATCATCGCCATTCTGGCGGGGATGCTCTTGCCGGCATTGGGGAAAGCCAAATCAAAGGCACATGATATTGCCTGCAAGAATAATTTAAAGACCTTGGCGCTTGCTTCGATGCTCTACGGACAGGACTACGATGATTTGACCCCCATCACTTATGGCACTACGGCAGTAGTCGGTCCGGAAGGGATTTGGTATCGAAGCTTGGGCACTTACGTTGGGAAGGTGGGAGCCACAGGCCGGGCGGGTAAGGTCTTCGAATGCCCGGGTTTCAAGCCCATCGCGTCGCAAAACACTCCCGGCTGGCTTGCCGGCATTGGAATTTGCTATGCACAAAACCGCTATTTGACGCAGGAGCCGGGCACCAAGGTGCGCTTCGCACAGGTTGATGACCCGACGGAGACTCAGATCCATGCGGACACCGACGGATACAACGCGGTCAACTACCAGGACAACCTCGCTACTTTTCCCGTTGGGGTGAACACGACCCTCTATCGGCATGGAGGCGGGACGGAGACCAGCGGCATGGGTAACCAATATACCCGCCCAATTCCAGCGGGCATGGGGCTGCCCGTTGGCCCCACCGCGGGCACCGCCAACCTGAACTGGGTAGACGGCCATGTGTCCCAGCTGAAGTGGACCAACAACATCACGCGCCTTTTCACCATCCAGCGTGACTGACTCCCGCCAACTCCTCACCTCCTGTGCGAGGAGTTAGCAACTCGTGGTAAGCGCGTTTCCTTCCGGGCTCCCGTTTCTTGTGACCTGCCCCGGACCAATTGAGGTCGTTTCCGACTTTGATTACGCCAACCGCGTCAGCTCACCCGTGCTGTCGCCAAGCTGCTGGGTCTTGAGGTCCATCCGGTTCAGGAGGGAGAGCCAGAGGTTGTTCAGCGGCGTGTCCTTGGGATAGACGACATGGCGGCCCGGCTTAAGCGTGCCGCAACCGCCCCCGGCCAGCAGCAGCGGGAGGTTGTCGTGGTTGTGCGCGTTGCCGTCGGAGTTGCCGCTGCCGTAGGCGAGCATGCAGTGGTCGAGCAGCGTGCCGTCGCCTTCCTTCACGGCCTTGAGCTTGCCAATCAGGTAGGCGAGCTGCGTGGTGTGGAAGCGGTTAATCTGGGCAATCTTCGCCTTCTTCTCCAGGTCGTTGCCGTGGTGCGAAAGGTCGTGGTGGCCTTCGCGGACGTTGATGAAGGGGTAGGCTTTGTTGCTCCCCTCGTTGGCGAGGACGAAGGTGCAGACGCGCGTGGTGTCGGTCTGGAAGGCGAGCACCATGAGGTCGGCCATGAGGCGGATGTGCTCCTCGTAAGTCGGGGGGATGCCGGTGGGCGCGGCAAAGCCCTCGGGGGCCTTCGGCTCGCCGAACTGGCCGGCGCGCTCGATGCGCAGCTCGATATCGCGGACGGCGGAAAAATACTCGTCGAGCTTGCGCTGGTCGCTGCGGCCCAATTTGCCATTGAGGTCGCTGAAGTCGGCTTTCACCAAGTCGAGCACGCTCTTGCGTTGCGCGTCGCGCTTCGCCCGCTCGGCGGCGGAACCCGCACCGAAGAGGCGGTCGAAGACGAGCTTGGGGTTCACTTCCTTGGGCTGCGGCTGGGTGGCCGAGCGCCAGGACATCGTGGAGGAGTAAACGCAGGAGTAGCCGGAGTCGCAGTTGCCCGCCATCGAACCGGCCTCCGTGCCGATCTCAAGGGAGGCCAGACGCGTCTTGTCCGCGAGCCGCGAGGCGGCGACCTGGTCCACGGAGACGCCAGAGCGGATGTCGGTGCCGTCCGTCTTGCGCGGCTGGCAGCCGGTGAGGAAGGCAGCGAGCGCACGGGCGTGGTCGCCGCCGCCGTCGCCGTTGGCGCGGGCCTTGTCCGCCGTGAGGCCGGTGAGGATGGAGAAATCGCTGCGATACGGCGCGATGGGCTGAAGGATCGCGGGCAGCTCGGCGGGCAGATCGCCCTCGGCCTTCGGCGTCCAGTCCACCATGTTCTTGCCGTTGGGGACGTAGAGGAAGGCCATGCGGTTGGGCGCGGCCTTGCTGGCGGGGGTGTTGCCGGCGGCCCAGCCCGTCATCGGCCCCATCGCTTCGAGCCACGGGAGCGCGAGGGTCGCGCCGAGACCTTTGAGTGCGGTGCGGCGGGAGAGTGGGGAGGTTTTCACGTGCATAATTTCGTTGGCGTTTTGGACGGGGCGAGGAGCAATTCCTTCAGTTGGCTATCAGCGGTCAGCGGTCAGCGGCCAGCAACCAAGAGAACGTGCCCGAATACAGGCCCCTCTTGGCTGACCGCTGATAGCTGACCGCTCTCTTCCTACGCTCCGACTTCGGCGCGGGCGTCCGCTGCGAGGGCGGTGCTGAGATAGCGCTCACCGGTGGAGCAGGCGATGGCCACGAGGGTCTTGCCCTTGCTGCCGGGGCGCCTGGCGACTTCGATGGCCGCCCAGACATTCGCGCCGGTCGAAATACCGACGAGCAATCCCTCTTCCTTCGCCAACCGGCGGGCCATCGCGAACGCGTCGTCATTGGAGACCTGCACGCACTCGGTGATCTGCGGGACGCCCTTGGCGTCCTTAAGGTGCAGGTTGGCCGGCACGAAGCCCGCGCCGGTGCCTTGAATCTTGTGCGGCCCCGGCTTCACCGGCTCGCCGTTGAGCGTCTGCGTGATGACGGGGGAATCCTTCGGCTCGACGGCGATGGCCTGGAAGGAGGGCTTGCGCGGCTTGATGACCTCGCAGCAACCAGTGAGCGTGCCGCCGGTGCCGACAGCGGCGATGAGGAAGTCCACCTTGCCGTCAGTGTCGTCCCAGATTTCCTCAGCCGTGGTGCGGCGATGGATTTCCGGATTGGCGGGATTCTCGAACTGCTGGGGAATCCAGGAGTTGGGCGTGGCGGCGGCGAGTTCCTCCGCCTTGGCAATCGCGCCCTTCATCCCTTTCGCGCCCTCGGTGAGGACAAGCTTCGCGCCGAGCATGGCGAGCAACACGCGCCGCTCCAGCGACATCGTCTCGGGCATGGTGAGGATGATCTGGTAGCCCTTGGCGGCGGCGACGAACGCGAGGGCGATGCCGGTGTTGCCGCTGGTGGGCTCGATGATGACGGTGTCCTTGTTGAGCCGGCCGCTGCGCTCGGCGGCCTCGATCATGGCCATGCCGATGCGGTCCTTGACGCTGCCGAGCGGGTTGAAGAACTCGCACTTGAGGAGAATCTGCGTGGCCGGGTCCACGCCGAGGCTGGCGGGGATGCGGTTGAGGCGCACAAGCGGCGTGTGGCCCACGGTCTCGACGATGTTGTTATAGATGCGGCCCATAATTGTGAATGGTTCTGAAGTGGAGCTGAACTGTGTCCGCGATTGTGGGCGGCAACGGGGAGGCGGCAAGGTTTTTCTCGGACACCTGCAATCAGTCCACCGCAGGCCACACGCCCGGGCCAAGTTGCTCTGACACCCGCCACGCACGTTGGCCGGTGTTTCATTTCAGCGTTGCCAAGACGAGCGCAACCCTGCGGGTGAGGCACCGCGTTCGCGCAGCATCCGTAGGCTCAGCGCGTCGTGACGCTTGGCGAGGCGCACGCCGTGTTCATCGGTCATGAGAGGGCAGTGGGAAAAACCCGGAGCGGCGAAGCCGAGCGCTTCGTAGAGCAAAAGCTGGCGGGCAGTGCTGGCCAGCAAGTCCGAGCCCCGCACCACTTCGGTGATGCCCATCGCCGCGTCGTCCACCACCACGGCAAGCTGGTAGGCGGGCAGGTCGTCGTTCCGCCAGACCACGAAATCACCGAAGTCCACGCCCGCCTCGAAAGACTGCGGGCCGAGCTGGCCGTCGCGGAACTGGACCGCGCGCCCGTCCGGCACGCGGAAGCGCCAAGAGGGAGCGGGTTCTGAGTTTGGAGTTTTGAGTTCTGAGTTAAGGCACGTTCTACCGTTCAACTCCGAACTGTTCCTGCACGTGCCCGGATAGACCGGCTCGTCATCGCCTTGATGCGGCGCTTGAAGTGCGCGCAGCACGTCCTGCCGCGAGCAGGTGCACGGATAGAGAAAGCCGGCGGCGCGGAGCTGCTCGAACGCGACACGGTAGTGGGCCATCCGCTCGCTCTGCGTGTAGGGCGCGTGCAGCCCGCCGATGTCCGGCCCCTCCGCCCACGCGAAACCAAACCATCGCAAGTCCTCGAACATCGCCGCCACGAACTCTGGCTTGCAGCGCTGGCGGTCGAGGTCCTCGTTGCGGAGAAGGAGCGTGCCGCCCTGCTCCACAGCGCGCTCCTGCGCGGTCCAGAAGGTCCGCGCGTGGCCGAGGTGCAGATGGCCGGTCGGCGACGGCGCGAGCCGTCCACGGTAGGGACGCGAGGAGTTTATGCGACCTCCTGCGAATGCTGCGCCAGTGCTGCCGCCATGCCGGGGAGCGGGAAGGACAGGAGCCGCTGCACCTTCGCACAGTTCATCGAGCAATCGGGCGGGCGAGGCGGGCCTTGGTAATTCTTCACCGAGTCAGGCTGAATTTTTCCGGGCAACGCGGGCCAGTGAGGGAGCAGGAGATTGGCGATTTCCCAGCGCGATAGCCGATCCGCGCCGCACAGATGGAACCGACCCGTCGCGCGCTGCCGGAGCAGTTCCCACATCGCACGCGCGGTGACGGGCGCGGCGGTGGGACAGCGGAACTCGTCCGTGAACAGGGAAAAGTTTTTCCCCGCCGCGAGGTCGGCGCGCAGCAGTTCGTTGAAGCCGCGGTTGCCGGTCGGGGACCGGCCAAAGTTGAGCGAGAGCCGCAGCACGGTGTGGCGCGGGTTCGCCAGCACGATCTGTTCAGCGGCGACCTTCGTCTCGGCATAGACGCTCAACGGATTCGGTGCGTCGGTCTCGGTGTAGTTGCCGCGCTGCCCGTCGAAGACGAGGTCGGAGGAACAAAAGAAAAGCGGCAGGTCTGCGGCCAGTTCCGCGAGGCAGCGCGTGACCTCGATGTTCACCTTGCGCGCCAGCTCAGGATCGCGCTGGCAGACGGGGGGGTGCGCGATGGCTGCGCAGTGGAGAATCGCGGCGGGTTGGTCAGCCCGGAAACGTGCGCGCACCGCAGAGAAGTCGGTCAGGTCGAGTTCCGCTCGCCGCAGCCCGACGACCTGCCAGCCGAGTGCGAACTGCGGCGCGGTCTTGAGGAGATAGCTTCCAAGCAAACCGCCGGCTCCGGTGATCCAAACGCGGGAAGTGGTCATGGTCATTAGCCTGTCGCTCGCTGGAGCGGTGATTCTGGAGCCGCCGTTTCCCGGCCGCTACAGCGCTTCGCGCTCAGTCCGAGAGCCGCTTCGTCAGATCACCGTAGGCATCAATCCGCCGGTCGCGCAGGAAAGGCCAGTGCGTGCGCGTCACGTCCACCTTCGCGAGGTCAATCGGGACCAGCAGGTTTTCCTCCTTGTCCACGCTCGCCTTGGCGAGGATTTGGCCGCTGGTGCCAGCGACGAAGCTTTGGCCCCAGAACTCCAAACCGTCACCGCCGATCGGCGTCTCCAAGCCGATACGGTTCGCGACCGCGACGTAGCAGCCGTTGGCGACGGCGTGGCTGCGCTGGATGGTTTCCCACGCGCCGTGCTGGTTCACGCCGTATTCCGCCTTCTCGCCCGGGTGCCAGCCGATGGCAGTGGGATAGAAAAGGATTTCCGCGCCCTGCATCGCGGTGAGGCGGGCGGCCTCGGGATACCACTGGTCCCAGCAAATCAGGACGCCGATCTTCGCGTAGCGCGTCTGCCACGCCTTGAAGCCAAGGTCGCCGGGGGTGAAGTAAAATTTCTCGTAGAAGAGCGGGTCATCCGGGATGTGCATCTTCCGGTAGATGCCCAGCATGGAGCCGTCCGCGTCAATAATGGCAGCCGTGTTGTGGTAGAGGCCGGAGGCGCGCTTCTCGAAGAGTGACGCGATGATGACGACCTTGTGCTTCCGCGCCAGCTTGCAGAAGGCGTCAGTGGTTGGGCCGGGGATGGACTCGGCGAGCTTGAAGTTTGCGTGATCCTCGCTCTGGCAAAAATACTGCGAGCGGAAGAGCTCCTGCGTGCTGATGATTTGCGCGCCGGCCTTCGCGCAGCGCTCCACTTGGGCGAGGGTCTTGCGGAGGTTCTCGGCGGGACTCGCGGAACAACTGGTTTGAACCAGACCGAGCGTGACGGTCGTATCGGAGCGCGAACGCTTCATGGGCGGCTATATCTTCGCAACCTGCACGGCCTCGTCTATGCGGACCGTGTTCCCCTTGGAGTTCTGAATCTGCTTGGGGTCCACCTGCCCAAAGATCTGCCGAATGAATCGGCCCATTGTCTCGTTCGTGGGTCCGTAGCCAGCGTCGTAGATGTAGTGCTCCAAATCCTGGAGCAACTCATCGGCATTCGGGTAGCGCTTGCTCAAGTCCCGCTCCAGGCACTTGTGGATGACCTTGTTCAGCGGCTCGTCAATGCGCGGGTCCAGCGTCCGGAAATCGGGGATCGCCATGTTCTGCACCCGCTCGCACGACTCGCTCATGCTCGAGCCCTTGAAGATGTTATGCCCGAGGAGCAACTGGGCGAGCACGATCCCGACCGAGAAGATGTCCGAGCGCTTATCGGTGATCTGGAAGTTCGACTGCTCGGGACTCATGTAGTCCACCTTGCCAGCAAGGACCTCACCCTCCTGATCCTGCAAAAGTCCACTCGCCTTCGCGATGCCGAAGTCGGTGACCTTCACGTCGCCCTCGAAGGAGATCATCACGTTCTTCAGGTTGATGTCGCGATGCACGATGCCCAACGTCTTGCCGTCTTTGTCTGCCTTCGCATGGGCGTAGGCGAGGCCGCGCGCGATCCGGCTGGCGATGAACACCGCGAGATCCTTGGGCAACTGCCGATTTTGCTCGCCGCACTTCACGATGAACTGCTCGACGTTCGCTCCGCGAATCATCTCCATCGCGATGAAGAACGTCCCGTCCGTCTCGCCCAGGTGGTAGGTCTGGACGATGTTGGTGTGGATGAGGTCGGCGACGAGCTTGGCTTCGCCGATAAAATTCTCGATGAAGAGCTTCTGGTTCGCGTAGCTCTGGCGGATGACCTTGATGGCCACGCGCTTGATGAAGCCGCTCGCGCCATGCTGTTCCGCCTCGTAAACCACGCCCATGCCACCCTCAAAAATCTTGTTAACGATCTTGTAGCGAACCGGACATTGGATGCTGAACAGGCCTAGCACGGGCAAACGACACTGAAAAACGGACTACCAGTCAAGCACCGACCCGCTCGCAGAGGTGATTTTGCGCTACAGAAAATCCTTAGCATCAGCATCTATCACCACCCGCCCTCACTCCATTGAAACCTTGCTGCCGAGCTTCAGCAGGCCCATGCCGATCTTGTCCACGTCGAACTTGCCCGCCATCGCGTCGCCGTAATTCGCGAGGACGAGGACGCCGATGTGCTGCGCGCGGTTGAAGCCGATGAAACTCACGTAGCCTCCCGTGCCGCCGTTGTGCCAGTAGATTTCCAAACCACCCTGCAACGTCACCTCACGCTGCCAGCCAAGCGGCAGGTCCCCTGCCTCACCCGTTTTTTGAAGCTGGCGAGCACGAGTCAGCGACCGGCCCACGGGCGTCTCTGCGGCCCCGAGATTCGCCTCGATGAACGCGAGCATATCGTCGGCACTCGAGCGAAAGGCACCCGTCGGTGCGAAGACATCGAAGTCCCAGCCGGACACCTCCTCGCCCTTGGGCGAATGGCCGCGCGTGAGCCGGGCGCGCTGCTCGTCACTCAGCCGAATCGCCGTGTTCGCCATGCCCAGCGGCTCCAACAGCGTGCCCCTCACCAAGTCCTCGTAGGGCTGCTCCGCCTTGAGCGTGAGGACATGGCCGAGCAGGGCGAAGCCGACGTTCGAGTAATCCACCAGCCGGCCCGGCGGGTTGTTCGGCTTCGCGCTGGCGAGGAACTCGTAAAGCTCCTCGGCGCGATACTTGGCGTATGGATTCGCGAGATTAGCCTCGGAGGTGTCCAAGTTCCCCGGCAGGCGCGGCAGCCCGGACGTGTGCGTGGCGAGGTGCAGCAGCGTGACCGGCCCCAGCCCCTGCGCGAGCGCGACCTTCTCCGGCAGCGACGCGCGCAACGAGTTCGTGAGCTTCACCTTCCCGTCCAGTTCGAGCCGCGCCAGCGCGATGGCGGTGAAAACCTTCGTGAGGGAGCCGATTTCAAACAAGGTCTGCGCATCCGGCGGGGCGGCGTTCGTCGAGCTCACCCGGCCGAAGCCCAGCACGGCGCGCTTCCCCCGCTGCGTGACGCCGATGACGAGCGCGGCGTCCTTGTGATCCGCGACGTAGCCCGCGCCCATCTTCGTCGCGCGCTGCTTGAGGTCGTGCGTGTCGGTGAGCTTGTCCCACTTGCGCTTCTCATGGACGACGTAGGTGATGATGCCGCCGAACAGCAGCGCCAGCAGGAGCAGGACACCGCCGCCAATTTTCAGGGCAAGCCAGAAGAATTTACGCGCCGGGTCATCTTGCATCAGGCGCGATGCAACCCCGGGCGCGCCTGCGGCTCAAGGGAAATTCCGCACCGCAGCCCGTTCGTGAAGAACTTGGGCCTCGAACCAGGCGCAGCAGGTCCCGCTCTAGCAAGGCTGACCGGGTGACGGTATCGAGAGCACTGAAGCCTCGACAACGGGCGCAGGAATCCAGTAGTAGCGACGGTGCTACATGATGAATTTAGGGACACCTAAGGTGCACTCTCGCACGGACGACGGACGCCCCTGCCCCGGTAGGGCCGCGTTGCGCGCGGCAGCGTCCTTCCATTCAGATTTCCGAGAACGCGCCCCTTCATGAGCACAGACGAATTTCCATCCGAATAACGCAACCCCCAGACCCAAAATAATATGTGGCACTACAGCGACGGCACCAACCCCCACGGTCCAATCGACGAAGCAGCCCTTCGGGAAATGCTTCTCCGTGGCACCGTCAACCGCAACACGCTCATCTGGCGTGAGGGCATGAGCGAGTGGAAGTCCTACGGCAGCATCTTTGTCGAGAGCCAACCCCAAGCCAGCAGCCGTGGCAACGGCGGCAACGATCGCGCCTACGCACTCAACCGGGTGAAAGGCCCGGCGATTTTCATGATTGTCAACGCCGCGCTCACCATCGTGAGTTCGTTGGTGCAACTCCTGATCAATCTCGGATTGTTCTCAATCGGTGCACTGGGTGATCTTGGTAAAAACGACCAAGCGCAGATGCTTCTCCAGGGTGCGGGCGGGGTCGTCGGTGCCGTTGTCGCTGTGATCTTCGCCATCGTCGTCCTCGTGGGTGCTCTCAAGATGAAAGGGCTCACGAGCTATGGATTCGCCATGACCGCAGCCATCATGGGCATCCTCTGCACCAACGTGTGCTGCTGTCCCGTGGGTTTGGGGGCGGGCATTTGGGCGCTGGTCGTCCTCAACGATCCCAAGGTGAAAGCTGCTTTCTGAGTCGCGCCCATGACTGAGTCATTCTCCAGAACCGCCGCCCCCTCCGGACCACCACCCATTCCCCGCAGCCACCGGGTGGGCACGGGGTGGGCTGTGGGGTTGCTCGTGGTGATAGCCTTGGTCACGCTGTTTCTCTGCGAGCCGCACGGCCAGCCGTTCTATCCGCAATGCGGACTCTATGTGGCGACCGGCCTAGCCTGCCCCGGCTGCGGGGGACTGCGGGCCGCACATCAGCTCTTGCATGGGAATGTATCGGCAGCTTTTGCACTCAATCCCCTTTTCATAGTGCTGATTCCAGCAGTCGCCTGGCTGCTCGTGAATCAAGCGGGGCGGAAAGTCTTCGGCCGCCCTTGGTCCCCGCCCTTCCAGCACCGGGCTTGGATTTGGCTGGCCGTGGGACTCATCGTTGGTGTCAGCATCTTCCGCAACCTCCCCAATCTTCAACATCTCTTACACCATGTATTGTAATCATTGCGGTCGGTTGGATTGCTTTCCTTGCCGCAATCCAAAAATTCCGCGTCTCGCGACAGCCTGAGCGTGGTCCTCCGGCGTGTTCAAATTCTGCAACTGGTCACGACCCGCGCCACGGAGCTTGAGCCGACTCGCGCGCAGACTCCTCGCGAGTGACTGAAGCGAGAAAACTCGTGCCGCAAGGGCGGCCTCCACCACTGGGAACGCAGCATCCCGGTCCAGTGCGAAGGGAAAGCCCGCTCCTTCGGCCGTCTCCACGAACACTCCCCTGCCCTTCCGCTGCGCCACGGCGCGGATCAGTTCCGGCGTCACGAACGGCATGTCGCATGAGAGAAATACAAGCCGCTCCGCCCGGCTGCGGCGCAACGCAGTCCACACTCCCCCCAGCGGCCCGCAGCGCGGCACGAGGTCGCGCCGGATGACGCGCACCGGCCAGCCAGTCGCGCGGGCCGCCGCGCGCACCCACGCCAGCAACGTGCGCCCGCGCAGCCGCAGCCGCGCCTTGTCTCGCCCCATGCGCGCGCTCAACCCGCCCGCGAGAATGAACACCTCCACGGGCTGCAACTGACCGCCGACCGCTGACCGCTGACCGCTCTTTCGCATCGCCTTCATTGTGCCTCCGATCTGCCGTCAGACCCGGGTTCCGCGCAATCTCTTTTCCTGAAAAAGGGTGATCTCGATCTGCCCACGGGTTTGCCGCGGCTCGAAACGCATGCCGCAGGATGACTGACTGCTGAAGGCTTTCCTCCAGCCAACGAACCACCGCAGGCTGCCCAAGTCTTGAAGCTGTCCTGCGCTCGAACTAGCCGAACAATCCCATGACGGGTTTGCCCGAGGAGAACGGCGGACGGATGATGCCAGTGTTCTTGCCGAGGTCGCTCAGAGGCACGCCCAACGCGTGGAGAATGGTGGCGTGGAGGTCCTGGGGCGTCACCGGATTGCTCTTCGGTGCGGCCCCGGTTTTGTCCGACTCGCCATACACGGCCCCGCCGCGAATCCCGCAGCCGGCCACAATCGCGGAGAAGCATTGCGGCCAGTGCTGCCGACCGGGCGGCCCCTCCGTCAGGATGACCGGCGTGCGTCCGAACTCGCCCACGGCGACCACCATCGTGTCCTCCAGCATCCCGCGCTCTTTCAGATCGGTCAGGAGGGCGGAGAGAGATTCATCCAGCCGCGGCAGGCAAAAATTCATGCCGTAGGAGCCGTTGCTGAAGGCGTTGCCCATCCCCATGTTGCCGCCGTGCATGTCCCAACTGGAACTGGGCGGCCCACCGCCGGTCTCACCGGGCGCCGGGCCGACCCAGCCGTTCACGGTCACGAAGCGCACGCCGGCCTCCACCATCCGCCGCGCGAGGAGCAGGTTCTGCCCGAGCGGGTGCATGCCGTAACGCTCACGGACGGCCAACGGCTCTTGCTTCAAGTCGAAAGCCGCGCGCCCTTCCGGCCGGGTCATCGCGTCGTAGGCCAACTCGCGCAGTTCATGCCAGTCCTTGGCCTGCGGTTCTTCTGCGAGGCGGTTCGACTCCAAGGTGTCGAGCAGCTTGCGCCGTTCCTGCATCCGGGCGGGATCACCGGAATCATAAATCTCGGGCAGCTTGAACTTCGGCATCGCCGGATGATTGTCAGCGGAGCCGATGAACACCGGCGCGTAGCTCGATCCGAGATAACCGCCGGAGCCGAGGTTTGGAGCGCAGAAGACTGGCGCTCCCACGCACTTGATGAGCCACGCGTTGGTGATCAGGTTGCGCTCATTGGAAAGATGCTTGGCCACGACCGACCCGATGTAGGGCAGGTCGTCAGGGACACCTTCGCGGACCCGCTCGACCACCTGCCCGCACAGCAGGTTGTGCATGGCGTCGAAGTGGTTGTTGATCGGGCGCGGATGCGTCATCGAGCGGATGAGGCAGAACTGATCAGTCACCTGGGAGAGCTTGGGATGGAGTTCGCTCAACTGCATGCCGGGAACCTTCGAGCGGATGGGTTTGTAAGGCCCGCGAATCTCGGACGGCGCATCCGGCTTCAAATCCCAAGTATCAATGTGGCTCGGGCCGCCGCACAGCAGCACGAAGATGCAGCACTTCTTCGAAGCCACGGCCTTGCCCGTGGCATCGAACTTGTCCTTGCCGACGACCAGGCCGGGGACCGCGAGGTTGAGCAATCCGACGCCGCCGGCTTTAAGCGCCGTGCGCCGAGAAGTCTTGGGCAGGTTCATAGACATGGCTTGGTTGACGTGAAGTGAAAGGACTTGGTCGGGAGCCTACCTCCCAATCACCTCGACGCAACGAGAATACTCGATGAGGAAAACTCTCCCCGTTTCGAGGCGGAGAGGGAGGCGACGCTCAGACTCAGGCCAAAATCTTCCGGCAGGCCGCTTCCAGCTTCTTCAACTGCTTCGCCGACTTGGCCTCGATGTAGCAGCGGATGAGCGGTTCGGTGCCGCTGGCGCGGAAGGCGACCCACTCGCGGTTGGGCAGGAGGAACTTGAAGCCGTCGGTAGTGATGAATTTCTCCACGGGTAGGCCGCCCACGTCCTTGAGGCCGGCCTTGAGCTTTCCGAGCAAGGCGTCCTTGGTCTCGGGGTTGATCTTGATGTTGATGCGCGTGGTGTGGAATTCGCCGGTCTGCTTCTCGATCGCGGCGAGAATCTGGCCGAGGGATTTCTTCTCGGTGGCGACGAGTTCGGCCATGAGCAGGCAGGCGAGGATGCCGTCCTTCTCGGGCACATGGCCTTTCACGCTCAGGCCGCCGCTCTCCTCGCCGCCGACGATGACGGGTTCGCTCTCCATGAGCGCGCCGATGTATTTGAAGCCCACGGGGGTCTCGTGGAGTTTCACGCCGAGCAGCTCGGCCACGGCGTCCACCTGATGGCTCGTGGGCACGGTGCGGACGACCGCGCCGGTCCAGCCACGGTTCTTCTTCAAGTGGTAGAGGGCGAGCGCGAGAATCTGGTTCGGGGTGAGCCACACGCCGCTCTTGTCCACGATGCCGAAGCGGTCGGCGTCGCCGTCGAGGCCGAGGCCGAACTGGGCTTTGCCCGCGAGGACGAACTTGCTGACTTCCTCCATGCCGTGCGCGTCCGGCTCCGGGTGATGCCCGCCGAAGAGCGGGTTCAGCTCGTTGTGGAAGGTGGTGACCTTCGCGCCGCCGTCCTCGGTGAGCAGCGTGTCGAGGTAGCCGCGCCCGGTGCCATACATCAGCTCGACGGCGATCTTGAGCTTCGCCTTCCGGATGGTGTCGAAGTCGATGAGCTTGCGGATCTGCTTAAAGTAGTCGGGCTGCGGGTCAATGGTCTTGCACGCGAAGGTGCCGACGACAGCGGCCTTGAAGGTCCAGCCCTCGGCCTGGCGCTGGGCGATGTTGTCCTCGATTTGTTTCGTGACCTCCGGCGTGGCGGGTGCGCCGTTGTAGGTGGAGAACTTGAGGCCCTGATACTCCGCCGGGTTGTGGCTGGCGGTCATGTTGATGCCGCCGATGGCCTTGCGGACGCGGATGGTGTGCGCGATGACGGGCGTGGGGGCGTCGCGCTGGCAGAGGAGGCAGGTGAGGCCGTTGGCGGTGAGCACCTCGGCGACGGCGAGGCTGAACTCGCGCCCGAGGAAGCGGGTGTCGTGGCCGATGATGACGATGGGCTTTCGCCCCTGAAGTTGAGAGTTGGGAGTTGAGAGTTGAGAGTTGAGGTAGTCCGCGATGCCTTGGGCGGCGAGGCGGACGCCGTCGAAGGTGAAGTCGCGCGCGATGAGGCCGCGCCAGCCGGAGGTGCCGAATTTGATTTGGATGCTCATGGGGAGGTGGTTGAAGAGCTGAAGGGTGGGTGGTCGGGAAAACTCTTCACCCTTTAACGCTTCAACGCTTCAACTCCGCTAACTTAGCTTTTCCAATCCAACGCGCCCTTCTTCAGCGCGTAGAGGTAGCCGACGAAGAGGATGCCGACGAAGGATGCCATCGAGCCGAGGATGAGCGCGGCGTTTTGGGCGAGGACTTCCCGATAGACGACCGCCCACGGGTAGAGGAACACCACTTCAATGTCGAAGAGGATGAAGATCATCGCGACCAGATAGAACTTCACCGAGAAACGAGAGCTGCCGCCGCCGATGGGGAGCATGCCGCACTCGTAGGGGGTGTCCTTCATCTGCGTGGTGCGCGCGGCGATCTTGCGATTGAGGAGACGCCCGGCGATCTCGGACAGGATGAGAATACCGCCCGCGATGGCGAGGGCCACGAGGAGGAGGAACAGCACCGGGATGTATTGCGCCAACTGCGAATCCATGGGCCGGACGGTAGAAATGCCCTCCCCCCTTGGCAAGGGCAAAGGCCGAACTCGACCGAACTCTACACGTTGAACTTGAACAGCAGCACATCGCCGTCCTTGACGATGTATTCCTTGCCTTCCATCCGGTAGAGGCCCTTCTCGCGCGCGCTGGCCACGGAGCCGAGCTTCACCAAGTCGTCGTAGGCGACGGTCTCGGCCTTGATGAAGCCGCGCTCGAAGTCGGAGTGGATGACGCCCGCCGCTTGGGGCGCGGTGTCGCCGGCGTGGATGGTCCACGCGCGGACTTCCTTCTCGCCCGCCGTGAAGTAGGTGCGCAGGCCGAGCAGGTGGTAAGTGCCGCGGATGAGCGCGCCCACGCCACTCTCGTCCACGCCCAGCTCTTTGAGAAAAGCCTTCGCCTCCTCGGGCGTGAGGTCCGTCAGGTCGCTCTCGATCTGCGCGCTGATGACGACGGCCTCGCAGGCAAGATGCGTCTTGGTGTAGTCGCGGACTTTCTGGACGTAGGCGTTCGTCTCGGCGGTGGCGAGGTCGGACTCCTTCACGTTGCAGGCGAAGATGGTGGGCTTGTCGGTGAGCAGCCAGAAGGTGCGGGAGATGACCCGCTCCTCGGGCGTGAGCTGCACGGAGAGGGCGAGCTTGCCGCTGTCGAGGACGGGCTCGAACTTCGCGAGCACGGCGTCTTCAGCGATGGCAACCTTGTCGCCGCGCTTGGCGTCCTTGGCGACTTTTTCGCGGCGCTTCTTCACGGACTCGAGGTCGGCGAGGACCAACTCCGTGTTGATGATCTCGATGTCACGGACGGGGTCCACGGTGCCGGTGACGTGGTGGATGTCGGCGTCCTCGAAGCAGCGGACGACCTGCACGATGGCGTCCACCTCGCGGATGTGGGTGAGGAACTTGTTGCCCAAACCCTCGCCCGCGCTCGCGCCCTTCACGAGGCCGGCGATGTCCACGAACTCGATGGCCGCGGGGATGACGACGTTGGTCTTGGCGATCTTCTGGAGCACATACATCCGCTCGTCGGGCACGGTGACGACGCCGACGTTGGGGTCAATGGTGCAGAAGGGGTAATTCGCCGCCTCGGCCTTGCGGGTGCGCGTGACGGCGTTGAACAGGGTGGACTTGCCAACGTTGGGCAGACCGACGATTCCAGCTTTGAGCATAAGAGGGCGCAGAGGGTGCGCGGCAGGAGGGGCTTTGCAAGCGCAAAGGCAGGGCAGCGCGTGGACGGGCGCATCTCAGTTTCTTAGCGCAGGCCCAGCGGCTTTGGCATTGAGCGGGCAGGGGCGTTTGCCTAAGCTCCGTGCCCATGAATGTCTTTGTCACCGGGGGCGCGGGCTACATCGGCTCGGTGTGCGTGGAGGAACTCCTCAACGCGGGCAACACGGTCACGGTGTTCGACAATCTCAGCGAGGGCCATCGCTCGGCGGTGGACCCCCGGGCGAAGTTCATCCTCGGCGACCTCGCGGACCGGGAGCTGGTGGCGCGCGCGGTGGTGAATGCGCAGGTGGAGGCGGTGATTCACTTCGCCGCACATGCGCTTGTGGGCGAGTCCATGCAGAACCCGGGGAAGTATTTTCGCAACAACGTGGCGCATGGGCTGAACTTGCTGGACGCCGCCGTGGCCGCGCGGGTGCGGAAGTTTGTCTTCAGCTCGACGTGCGCGACCTACGGCGTGCCGGAGACGATGCCGATGGATGAGTCACTGCCGCAGCGGCCGGTGAATCCTTACGGCGAGTCCAAGCTGATGTTCGAGACGATGCTGCGGTGGTATCACCAGATTCACGGGCTGGAGTTCGTGGCGTTCCGCTATTTCAACGCAGCCGGGGCGAGCCGGAAGTTCGGCGAGCACCATCGCATCGAGACGCACCTCATCCCGAACGTGCTCAAGGTCGCGCTGGGCCAACGCCCGCAGTGCGAGATCTTCGGCACGGACTACCCGACCCCGGACGGCACTTGCATCCGCGACTACATCCACATCGTGGATTTGGCGCAGGCGCACATCCTCGCGCTCGCGCCGGGCAAGGCGGGGTTCTTCAATCTGGGCAACGGCTCGGGCTACTCGGTGCGCGAGGTGATCCAGACGTGCGCGCAACTCTCGGGGCAGCCCATCACGGCGGTGGAACAGCCGCGTCGGCCCGGCGACCCGCCGCGCCTCGTGGCCGCCGCAGGCAAGGCACTGAGCGAGCTGGGCTGGCAACCGAAGTTCCCGAGACTGGAGGACATCGTCGCGACGGCGTGGGACTGGCACAAGCGGCACCCGGCGGGGTATCGGGACTGATGCGGGGAGTTGAACCACGGATGGGCACCTAGTAATATGGCTGAGGGCGGGCGGCAATCACGGAGCACGGCGGCGGCTAAGGGATTTACCCGAAGCAATTCCTTCGCACAGTTCTCGAGTCGCGCTGTCAATGACTCCCAATGACCACCCGCACGGCAGATTCAGACAACGCTTCGGTGATCCCGGCGCAACGGGAAGCTCGACGCTGCTCCGGCCCGCTTTTGGAATGGACAAAGCCCCTTCGCTCGCCTTCAAGTATGGGCTCTCTTTCGGCCCGCAAGGCCAACTGAATTTCACTCCATGAGCGCCGAACTGCCGAAGTCTGACGGTCCAAAAAAATCCGAGCCGAAGCCGAAGGCTTCCGCCGCGTCCGCCGCGAAGGCCGCCACCCCGGCACCGAGTCCGGTGGCCCCGCTCTTCCAAGCGGTGGACTGGCTCACGTTCGCCATCACCACGCTCGTGGTGTTCATCGGCTACTACTTCTCGCTCGCGCCGGACCTGACGCTGGAGGACTCCGGCGAGCTGGCCGTCGGCTCCTTTTACGCGGGCGTGCCGCACCCGCCGGGCTACCCGGTCTGGACGCTCTTCACCTGGCTGATCTGCGAGTTGGTCCCGTTCAACAACATCGCGTGGCGCGTGGCGCTGGCCTCGGCCATCTGCGGCGCGCTGGGGTGCGGACTTCTCAGCATGATGGTGTCGCGGGGCAGCGCGATGATCATCGAGGGCTTCGAGACTCTCCGGGGCATCGAGTCGAAGGTGCGCAACGGCATCTGTATGATGTCCGGCTACGTGGGCGGGATGGTGATGGCCTTCAACGGCTACCTCTGGAGCCAGGCGGTCATCGTGGAGGTGTATGCGATCAGCGTGCTGTCGCTGGTATTGATGCTCGTCTCGATCATGCGCTGGATGCACGCGCCGCACCAGTCGCGCTACATCTGGTGGGCGTCGTTCTGGCTGGGCATTTGTTTCACGAACCACCAGACGCTGCTCGTGGCGGTGCTGGGCCTGCAAGTCGCCGTGCTCGCGCGGGACGCGAAGCTGGGGCGCGACGTGTTCTTCGGCAACATAGTAATCTTCATGCTGGCCGGCATCGGGATGCTGGTGGCCTTTGGCGGCGTGAAGGGCATCGCGGACTCCGGGTTCAACCTCGCGTATGTGAAGTCGTTTGTGATCATCGGCCTCGCCTCGATCGTCGTGACGGGCGCGCTGCTCATCCACACGGGCGGCAAGCTGGGGAGCGAGTTCGTGCCAGCCTTCGGCATGGCCATCGCCTTCGGGCTGGGCGCGGGCTTCTACCTGTATATGCCACTGGCGGGCATGACCATCCCGCCGATGCAATGGGGCTACCCGCGCACCATCGAGGGCTTCAAGCACGCGCTGACGCGCGGCCAATACGAGAAGGGCAACCCCACCTCGGGCCTCGATCGTTTCTTCGGCCAGATACAGACCTACGTGGAGGCTTCGATCGAGGAGATGAATCTGGTCCTGCTCGTCATCGGCCTCATCCCGCTGGCCGTCATCTTCTACCGCCGCATCGAGCCGCAGGAGAAAGTCTGGCTCGGGGTAATCTCAGCCTTCTACGGCTTCTTCTGCCTGCTCAAGCTGACGATGAACTTCGCAGAATACCGACCGGTCGTGCCCGGCATGATTTGCGGCTACGTCTTCCTGCTCATCGGCATCATCCCCTTCCTGTTCTTCCGACACGCGGGCGGGCGGCCCGAGCGCGCTTGGCTGGCGGGGTTGACGACGGTGTTCCTGTTCCTCTCGCTGATGCTGATCTACCTACTGAACCCGCCGCCGGACCGGCAGAGCCAGGGGTTGAACAAGGTGTTCTTCACCGCCTCCTACGTGCCGATCTCCATGCTGGTGGGCTACGGCCTCGCGATGATCGCAGCGGCGGCGGTGGCGAACTACGCGGTGTTCCGCCGATGGCTGCTCATCGGCAGCTCGCTGGCTGGCGCGGTCGCCTGGTATGCGCACGACATCAATAAGGTGGAATATCCGCTGGCCATCTTCACCACGAAATTCGGCATGGGCCTGTCCGTGGCGTTCATCGCCCTCTTCCTGTTCGCACGCACGCGTCTGCCGGTGACGCTGATGCTCGCGCTCTTCTGCGCACTGCCAGCGCACACCATCCTCTCGCACTGGGCGGAGAACGAGCAGCGCGGCCATCGCTTCGGCTACTGGTTTGGCCACGATATGTTCACGCCCCCGTTCGAGGACAGCAAAGGCAACCTCAGCTATGACCGCAAGGAACGTGAGACTGCTCAGAAGGATCCCGCCCGCGCCAAGTTCACCTACCCGGAGATGACGCGGGACACGGTGCTCTACGGCGGCACGGACCCCGGCCGCTTCTGCCCCACCTACATGATTTTCTGCGAGAGCTTCATCAAGCCAGAGCAGCGCCACAACCCGGACTTCGACCGGCGCGACGTTTATCTCATCACCCAGAACGCCCTCGCGGACGCCACCTACCTCATGTATATCCGCTCCCACTACAACCGGAGCAACCAGAAGGATCCGCCGTTCTTTGCCGGCACGGTGGATTACCTGCAAGGAATCGTCCTCGGCAGCAAGGCACGAAACGCCAAAGCCCAGGGTCAGCCCTACGAGACCGGCGGCCTCGCCAAACTCGTCGGCCTCCTCCACTCGCCCGCCAAGCCGCTCGACTCACTCTTCGGCGACAACATCGGCAAGGCCGTCGAGCGCAAGCGCCGCGCGGGCAGCTCCCTCTTCGAGCCGGAGCACTTCACCAACGTCAAGGCCCTCGCTGCCAGACTCACACCCGGTCCCGCGCAAGACCCGCTTTCCAAGTGGCTGCACGAGCAACTCACACCAGACACCCGCGCGCTCCTGGCCAGCGGGAGTGAAGCCGCGCTCCGCAAGGCGCTGGCCAGAGAGTTCAACCTTCTCATCGAACGCGAAATGCCAGAGCGCTGGGTAATCTTCGAGGACCTGCACCGCATCCACGCCGAGTATGCCGAGGCCGAAGCCAGGGCATCCCAGCAGGGCAACGAATTGCAAAGTTCCATCCAGAATCAAGCCCAGCAGCAGAAGGCCGATGTGAAGATGCTCCAGCAAACCCTCGCCCGGGTGCAGGCCGAGACCGCGCAAAAGTTGCGATCCATCCAAGACGCACGCGAGAAAGCCAAGCAGGCACGCCGCGAACAGTTCCAGAATTCCCCCGCGCCCTTCTATCACCCGGACCGCTTCGGCCACCTGAAACTCGACTCGCGCATGCTGCGCTTCGCCCGACAGGACCTCACTTGGGCCAGCATTCGCCTCAACCGCATCCTCCTCGAAACCGCCTACCCCGACGCCATCTCAAAGAGCGAAGGCGGCGTCTATCCCGACCTCGAAATCCAGAGCGCGACCGTCGAGGACTCCTCCAAAGCCTTCTCCGAATACGTCGAGGACGCCCGTCGCCGTCTCGACCACGACCAAAAGCTTCCCAACGAGCCGCGCCAGATCAAACCCGGCGAGGACGTCCGCTACGACGAGGCCACCGGTCGCATCCAAGTCAGCGGCCAGGTCGCCGTCATGGCCATCAACGGACTGCTCACCAAAGTCATGTTCGACAAAAATCCTGACCATGACTTCTACGTGGAGGAGAGCTTCCCGCTGGAGTGGATGTATCCGCACCTCACCCCCTCCGGCATCATCATGAAGATCAACCGCCAGCCACTGGTGGAGATGACGCAGGAAGTCGTGGACCGCGACCACCAGTTCTGGAGCAAGTATTCCGAGCGCCTCATCGGCAACTGGCTCACCTACGACACCTCCGTCTCCAACATCTGCCGGGTCGCCGAGCAGGTTTACATCAAGCGCAACTACGAGAACCTCAAAGTGGACGGCGTTGACGTGAAGCCCGACTCCCGCTTTGTCCGCGATGACGACGCGCAAAAGGCCTTCTCCAAACTCCGCAGCGCCATCGCCGGCGTCTACTTCTGGCGCATCAACGAGGCCGGTCGCAAGGGCAACGAATGCGCCCAGCGCGGCGATGCCGCCGGCCAGTCCCGCCACCTCGCCGAGCAGCAGCGCATGATCCGCGAGTGCGACTTCGCCTTCCGTCAGGCCTTCGCCTTCTGCCCCTTCAGCCCCGAGGCCGTGTTCCGCTACGCGAACCTCCTCATGAGCCTGGGCAAGTTCGACGACGCGCTGCTCATCGCGCGCACCTTCCAAAAGCTGGACCCGAACAACGCCTCGGCGAAGGGCCTCATCGAGCAACTCCTCGATGTCCGCAAGCAGATCGGTGCCAACCAGCAAATGCAGAGGACGACCGAACAAGCACAGAACAAACTCATCCAGCTTGATGGAGCCTATCGCGCCAACCCCGCGAACGCTCAAGTCGGCCTCCAATACGCCGCCGCGCTCGCCCAATCGCGCCGCACCAACGACGCCGTCGCAGTCCTCGACACGTTGGCTCAAACCGGCAGCAACAACGCGGCCGTGCTCCTGCCCGTCACGCACGCCTACAACCAGCTCGGTCAGACCGCCAAGGCCCAGCTCTCCGTCACCCGGCTGTTGCCGCTCTGCGAACAAATCCTCGCCGACCCGCTGGCCGACAACAACAGCCTCCAAGCCGCGCTCCAGACCTATCAAATCCTTGGCAACGTCGTGAAGATGGAGGAATCGTTGCAGCGCCTCGTGAAGCTGCATCCCACCAGCCCCGAGCTTTCTTACGACCTCGGCGCACTCCTCACCTTCCAGCGCAAAACCAACGCCGCGATCGGCGCCTTGAGCAACTCCATCCACCACAGCAACGCGCGCCTCAAACAAGCGCCCGCAGCGCAGGACCTCCGCGCCCTCGCCGCCGGCGACACCAACTACATCCCCCTCCGCGCCCATCCGGAGTTCCCCAAATTAGTCGCACCGAAGTAGAGCAGGTGAGCAGGTGAGCAGGTGAGAAAGTGAGAAGATGGTCCGTCTCGCCCTCCCACTTTCCCACTTTCTCACCTGCGCCCGCTACACCCCCGCCAGCAGCCGCTCCACCTGCGTCACCGTCACCTCCGCCCCGCCCTCTGTCCAAATCACGAAGTCCGACTGCGCCAGCTTCTTCTCGGTGGGCCACTGCGCCGCGTTGCGCTGCTGGATTTGCTCCGCGCTCCATCCGCGCGCTGTCAGCCGCTGCTGCTGCGTCGCCGCCGAGCAAGCCACGCAGATGACTTTGTCGAACTGCTTCGCCACGTTTATCTCGAACAGCAGCGGGATCACCACCACACCGAGCCGCACGCCGTCCGCCCTCCACTGGTCCACCTGCGCCTGCCACAACGCGCGGATGCGCGGATGCAGAATCGCCTCAAGCTGCCTTCGCGAGATGTCGCTGGCGAACACCCGCCGCGCCAACTCGTCGCGCCGCAACGCCCCGTCCGGGCCGATGACCGCCGCGCCGAACATCTCCTGAATTGCCACCAGTGCCGGCTGCCCCGGCTCCACGACCTTGCGGGCCAGCAGATCCGTGTCCACCACTGGCACCCCTCGCCGCTCCAGCAACTGCGCCACGGCGCTCTTCCCCATGCCGATACCGCCGGTCAGTCCGAAGATTTTCGTTGAAATCACGGCGGAAAACTATCGGCACACGATGCGGCTGTGCGAGCAGGAATTTTCCCGCCTCGGCTCACGGGTCGCCACGCGAATTTCCATATGTTTCACTTTGACTCCGCCTGCGCTGTCGCAAACCCTGCGGCGCAAATCGCTGCTGCCTGACTCCCATGTCCGACACCCTCGCCACCCCACCGCCGCATCCGCGCGAAGAGCGCGTCCACGCCTTGGACAACCTCCGCGCCGTGGCGATGCTCCTGGGCATCGTCCTCCACGCCGCGCTCTCGTTCATGACGCTGCCGATTCCGTGGGTCGCGCGCGATGTGAGCCGCGGCCTCGGCTTCGACGTGATGGTCGGCGTCATCCACGGGTTTCGGATGCAGCTCTTCTTTTTCCTCGCCGGCTATTTCGCGCACCTCCTGTGGCAGCGGCTCGGCTCGAAGGCGTTTCTCCAACAGCGCTGGAAACGGATCGGCCTCCCCTTCCTCCTCGGCATGATCACGCTGATGCCGCTCATCGTCGTGGTCTGGGGTTGGGCGGAGATGCGGACTGTGCCCCCTCCGACGCGTCCGCAATACGGCGCGCTGACCCTCTTCTCCGTTCCGACCGGCCACCTGTGGTTTCTCGAAATGCTGATGATACTTTATGCCAGCGCAGCACTAATCGCGTGGGTGGGGCGGAAGCTGAACGCGTCTGTGTGGCTGCCTCGGCTCGACGCCGCGTTCGACTGGTTCATCGCGCAACGCTGCAAGCCGCTGCTGCTCGTGCCACCGACCGCGCTCTGCCTGTGGGGAGGGCCGATGCTGGGCGAAATTGACACCGCCGGCCTGCGTCTGCTGCCCGCCGGACGCGCGGTGGTTTACTACGGACTGTTCTTCGTCGTGGGCTGGTGGCTGCACCGACGACGCCACCAACTCGACGCGTTGCGCGGATCGCTCAAAACCTACTTCGCGCTCGCAGTGATCGCTTTCCTCACGCTGGGCGCGTGTCACCTAGCGCAAGCCAAGCCCGCCGATGCGCACATCCTGCAGGTCAAGCTGCTCGCGCTCACCGCCGCGGCGCTCTATGCGTGGGCCATGACCTTCGCGGTGACAGGCTGGTTCATGCGCTTCGCCGGCCAGCACCGGCCGTGGATTCGCTACCTCGCAGACGCCTCCTACTGGTGCTACCTCCTGCACCTGCCGCTCGTTCTGTGGCTGCAAGTCCTCGTCGCGCAATGGCCGGTGAACGGCTGGCTCAAGTTCGCCTTCATCATGGCGGTGAACATCGTCGTGCTGCTCGCCAGTTACCACACGTGCGTGCGCTACACGTGGATAGGTCGCCTGCTCAACGGTCCGAGGGAGAGACCGGAAAATGTTACCCGCGGATAACACGGATGACGCGGATTGAGGAAGCTTCCCATCCGCGTCATCCGTTTTATCCGCGGGCAGTCTCCTCCCGCTTGATCTCTCTGCGCCCTCTCGCGGCGAAACAACAGCTACTTCAGGAACGGCCCGACCACTTCCTTCCAAATCGCGTAGCCCTGCTCGTTCATGTGCAGCTTGTCCTCCACGAAAATGTCGGGCTTGGGCGTCCCGTCCGGGCCCAGCATGTGCGGGAAGACGTTGATGAAGGCGAGTTGCGGGTCGGCCTTCGTGATGGCCTCGATACGGCGGTTGGCCTCGCGCACCGTGTCCACCTGCTTCCACCGCGCCGGGTTGCCCGCGATGGAAATGCAGGCCACGCGTGTCCCCGGCAGCTTCTGCTTCACGAGCGCGACAAAGGCCTTGAAATCCGCCTCCACGCGCTCCGCCGTCAGGCCCGCATTGATGTCGTTGCCGCCCGCGTAGAGCACGATGAGGCGCGGCTGATGCGGCAGCACGGCGCGGTCGAAATAGTTCACCGAGTCGAACATCCCGGACCCGCCAAAGCCCCGGTTCACGACCTTGTGCTCCGGGAAATCCTGCGCGAGCGACTTCCAGCGCACGATACTCGAGCTGCCCACGAAGACGATGCCGCCCTTCACCGGCGGGTTCGTCGCGTTCTGCTTCGCGAAGCCGTCCATCGCCCCCTGCCACTTGATGCAGGACGTGACGATGTCGTAGGCCGCCTCGCTGAAGTGCAACTTGTCCGCCACGAACAACTCCGCGCGGGGCTGTCCGTCGTCGCCGAGCAACTGCGGGAAATAGTTGATGAAACCAAGCTGGCCGTCCGCCTTCGCGTAGTCGGCGATGAGCTGGTTCGCCTGCCTCGCCTGCTCCACCTCACTCCAGCGCGCTGGCGAAGTCGGGATGCACAGGTAGTTGATCTGGGTCTTGGGCAGCGCCGCGCGGACCTTCGTCACGAACGCCTTGAAGTCCGCGAGCACTTGCGCCGGCGACTTGCCCGCGTGCAGGTCGTTGCCGCCCGCGTTGAGGTAAATCGTCTTCGGGGCGTAGGGGATGACCACGCGGTCCGCGAAGTGGACGCAGTCACTCAACTGCGAGCCGCCGAAGCCGCGGTTGATAACCTTCTGCTTGCCGAAGCGCTGCGGCAGCGACTTCCACAAACGGATGTTCGACGCCCCATAAAACAGCGTCGCGTCCTTCGGCGGCGCGTTGGTCTTGTCCTCGGCCTCGTAAGCGGCAATGGCCTTCTCGAAGCGTGCCGGGTCAGCGGCCTTCTCGGCAGCACACGCTGGCAACAGCCCCAGCGAACCAGCGGCGATGAGGGCGAGGAACCGCAGGCGACCGAGTAGAACAACAGGTAGCTTCATGCGCGCGAGTCTCCGCACTGTCTGCGAAAGGGAAAGTGCAAAGATTTCCCTGAAACAATCTCTGCTGGCACCCGTCGCAGATGGAGCTACTTTACGCCTATGTTGACCTTGCCCGGAAAAGCAACCCGCGCCTTCTGCGACGGCCAATCGCGCCGCGACTTCCTCCGCATCGGCGCGCTCGGCTTTGGTGGCCTGACCCTGCCGGACTTGTTGCGCGTCGAGGCGCAAGCGGGCATTCGCAAATCCCACAAGGCCATCATCAACATCTTCCTGCCCGGCGGCCCGCCGCATCAGGACATGTTCGACCTGAAGATGGACGCCCCGCGCGAGATTCGCGGTGAGCTGCGGCCCATCAACACCAACGTCCCCGGCATCCAGATTGGCGAGTTGCTCCCGCGCACCGCCGCCATCATGGACAAGCTCGTCCTCATCCGCTCCGTCGTCGGCGCGGTGGACGACCACAACGCCTTCCAGTGCCAGACCGGCCGCCTCGCGCGCGGAGCCACCCAACCGCCCGGCGGCTGGCCCTCCCTCGGCTCCGTCCTCTCCAAGCTCCAAGGCCCCGTGGACAAATCCGTCCCGCCCTTCTTCGGCCTCGCGCCCAAGATGGGTGAGATGCGCTGGGCCGACGCCGGCCAGCCCGGCTTCCTCGGCATCGGCCACGCGCCCTTCAAACCCTCCGGCGCGGGCAAGGACGACATGGTCCTCGACGGCCTCACCCTCGACCGCCTCGACGACCGCAAACGCCTCCTCACCAGCTTCGACAACTTCCGCCGCGACGTGGACAGCAGCGGCCTCATGGACGGCCTCGACAGCTTCACGCAACAAGCCTTCGGGATGCTCACCTCCAGCAAAGTCCTCGAAGCCCTCGACCTCGATAAAGAAGACCCGAAAGTCCGCGCCCGTTACGGCCGGGGCGACGCGAAGAACCGCGACGACGGCGGCCCCAAGCTCATGGAGCAAATGCTCGTCGCCCGCCGCCTCGTCGAAGCCGGCGCGCGCTGCGTCACCCTCGCCTTCAGCCGCTGGGACCATCACGGACGCATCTTCGACGCCCTCCGCCAAGACTGCCCGCTGTTGGACCAAGGCTTCAGCGCCCTCATCGAAGACCTTTATCAACGCGGCCTCGATAAGGACGTGACCGTCATCCTGTGGGGCGAATTTGGCCGCACGCCCAAGATCAACGCCCAAGGCGGGCGCGACCACTGGCCGCAAGTCTCCTGCGCCCTTCTGTCCGGCGGCGGCATGAGGACCGGCCAAGTCATCGGCAGCACCGACCGCCTGGGCGGCGAGGCCAACGAACGCCCCGTCCACTTCGGCGAAATCTTCGCCACCCTCTACGACCGCGTCGGGATCAACGCCAATCAAGTCACCGTCCCCGACCTCTCCGGTCGCCCGCAATACCTCGTGGACGGCTGGGAGCCGCTGAAGGAAGTCAGCTAGCCCGACACCGGGAACCTCCCCCTCCCGCTCGCAATCCTTCCTGAACAAGGTTGTGCCGTAGAAGCTTGCCGCAGACCTGAAAGCGCGCGTAATTTGTGCCCGATGCCGAGTGTGCAGAAAATAAATGCGTTGGCTGTTTTCTCCCATCGGGACGTAAGCAGCTCTTTATGGATTGGTTGCGCTTGTAGCTCAGTTGGATAGAGCATCCGCCTTCTAAGCGGACGGTCGTGGGTTCGACTCCCGCCGAGCGCACCACTTCTGATTGCCGATTGAGTCGCACCCAGCCAACCTTTCTCCCGATGCTCACGCTCGAATTCCTCGCCGGCCTTTTGGAGAAGAACCGACCTGCCGCGCAGGCTCGCGTGCGTGAGTTTGCGCTTGGCGGACAGGGGTTCAGTTTCAACTCCGAACCGGCCATCATGGGCGTGGTCAACCTCTCCGCCGGCTCGTGGTATCGCGAAAGCGTCTGTCTTTCCGCCGAGGCCGCAATCGCGCGCGGCAAAGTGCTCGCCGCACAGGGCGCGGCTATCGTGGACCTCGGCGCGGAGTCCACGCTGTCCAACACAGAGTTGGTCGGCGCGGAGTTGCAGAACTCGAAACTACTCCCCGTCTTGAGCGGACTGCGCGCTGCCGGGGTGCTCGTCTCGGTCGAGACCTATCAACCCGAAGTCGCCCGCGCCTGCCTCGCCGCCGGGGCCAACGTCCTCAACCTCACCGGCACCGAGCGCGGCGAAACGATCTATCGGGCCGTCGCCGAGCACGACGCGGCGGTCATCCTCTGCTACGTGCAAGGCGCGAACGTCCGCGCCGTCGGCGACTTCGATCTCACCGCCGACCCGGTGCCCGCGATGTATGAGTTCTTCGCCCGCGAGATCGAGACGGCGACGCGCTGCGGTGTGCAGAAAATCTTCGTGGACCCCGGCCTGGGCTTCTACTACCGCAACTTGCAGGACAGCACCGTCCGTGTGCGGCACCAGATGACGACCTTCCTGAACACCTTTCGCTTGCGCACGCTGGGCTTCCCCACCTGCCACGCGCTGCCGCACGCCTTCGAGTATTTCGGTGAGGAAGTCCGCAGCGCCGAACCGTTCTTCGCCGTGCTCGCTGCGCTGGGCAAGACCGACCTCTTCCGCACGCACGAAGTGCCCCGCATCAAGGCCGTGCTGGAGACGATGAAGGTGTTCTGAGCTCCTTGCTGAGCAAGTCGAACTCAGCCACCCAGCGTCGTCGGGTCCGTCACGTCGCCCTTGTTGTAATCCACGTAAGCCTCGGTGAGGTCGGCGGCATACATCAGGGCGTCGGCCTTGCCGAGGTTGAGGCGGATGTGAAGGTCAAACTCCTTCGGCGCAGCGGCGGTGCAGAGTTCCTTGAACGTGGCCTTCGTCGGCTGGCCACGCTTGAGGCTCCAGAGAATCTTCCGGCTGCCCGGCGCGCTGTAGCCAATGTCCACGCGATCCTCCACCACCGTCGCGGCGCTGTAGCCGAGCGCGTCAATGATGCGGCCCCAGTTCGGGTCGCCGCCGTGCCAACTCGTCTTCACCAGCGCGCTGTTCGCCACCGCGCGCGCGGCGGCATCGGCCTCCTGAATCGTCTTCGCGCCCGCGACGCGCACGGTCACGACGCGATGCACGCCCTCGCCGTCACGCACGATCATCTTGGCAAGTTCGAGGCAGACGTGCTGAAGAGCCGCTTGGAAAATTCTGACTTCTGACTTCTGACTTCTGACTTCTTCGTTCCCCGCCAACCCGTTTGCCAGCACCAACACCGTGTCGTTCGTGCTCATGTCGCCGTCCACCGTGATGCGGTTGAAGCTGTTCGCCACCGCTTCCTGAAGGCACGCGTGGAGCGCCTTTGCTTCGATGGCTGCGTCGGTCGTGATGAAGCACAGCATGGTCGCGTGCAGGCCCTGCGGCAGCGCGGCGGGGCGTGCGCCGGTCGCGCTCATGCCGGGCTGAATCATCCCCGCGCCCTTGCACATGCCGCCGATGCGCACGGTCTTGCCACCCAGCTTGAACTCGGTGGCAATCTGCTTGGGCCGCGTGTCGCTGGTCATGATGGCCTCGACCGCTTCGTCCGCGCACACCACCTCATTCCCCAGCAACTGAGCGGCGGCGAGGATTCCCTCGCGCACGTTCGCCATCGGCAGGGTCACGCCGATGCGCCCGGTGCTGCCGACGAGAATGTGTTCATCGGGAATGTGAAGCTGCTTCGCCACCAGCGCGGTCATCGCGCGCGCGTCCTTCATGCCCTGTTTGCCGGTGCAGGCGTTGGCGTTGCCGGAGTTCACCACGATGGCCTGTGCGGTGCCGGCCTGCACGCGTTCGGCGCAGACCTTCACCGGAGCGGCACAAATCTGATTCGTCGTAAACATCCCCGCCACGATCGCAGGCACTTCGGACACGATGAGCGCGAGATCGCGCTTCTGTCCTTTGTTCGAGCCTTTGCCGGTGCCGAGACGTTTGATGTCGCAGAAAACTCCGCTGGCGAGGAAGCCCTGCGGCGCGACCACGGAACCCAGCACGACTTTGAATTTTAGTTTGCTCATGTTTTGGCGCGCGAACGGAAACAACTCGCCGCGCGGGTGTCAACAGCGGGTCTTGGTAGGGCCGGCCTGCTGGTCGTCCGCAGGTCGGCCCTGCCAAATCTCACGCCGCCACGCCCAACCGGTCGCCCATGCGCGCGTAGAGTTCGCGACGCTCCGCCGTGTGCACCAAGAGGTCGGCATCCAGCTTCACGCGGCCCGGCTCGAAGAGCGTGATGGTGGAGGAGCCGCCGAACTTGAAGTAACCCTTCTCCGCGCCCTTCGCCACGCGCGTGTTCGGAGTGAAAGTGTATTCGAAGCTGCCCACGTTCGTCGCCCCGACCTCCAGCATCAGCACCGTGCCAAACTCCGGCGACTCGATGCGCGTGATGGCCCGCTTGTTCTCCGTGAAGATGCGGATGTTCCGCCGCAGCGCGATGGGGCTGACGGAGTAGAGCCAGCCGTTGAGCAGGCGAGGCTCCGTCGCGAGGCCGCCGACGGGAAAGTGGTAGCGATGATAGTCCACCGGGCAAAGGCGCGAGAGCACCATCGAGCCGCGCTGGAAACGCTCGGCCAGCTCGCGGTCGCGGAGCAGCTCGCCAAGGCTGAAGACCGCGCCCTTCACGAAGATGCCTTCCATGCGCGACACGTCCGCGAAGCCAAGATGCCGCCCGTCCGCCGGGAATACCGCCGTCCGCGCGTCGCCTGCGATGAGGCGCGCGCCGGGCTTGAGCTTGCGATAAAAGAACTCGTTGAAGGTGCGAAACGACTCTGGCGCATCGGCGAACTCGCCGGGGTCCACGCGGAAGTTCTGGATGAACGGCGCGACCTTCGCACGGCTCGCGGCACGGTCCATGCGCCAGCCATACCAGCGCGAGAAAAACCCGCGCTTTGCCACCGCATGCAGCGCGAGCCGACCTGACAGCGAGCCGTATATCCACCGCAGGAAACCCTCGCCATAAATCTGCTCCGCCTCCACGCGTTGCGTGTAGCGGTTGAAGTATTGGATGGCGTCGGGGTGCATGGACTTTGCAAGTGCGGCTCAGCTCGCCAGCGCTGCGTCCATGCGCGCGAGCACGCGGTCGCGACCGAGCACTTCGAGCAAGTGGTAGAGACTCGGGCCGCTGGGCTTGCCGGTGCAGGCGAAGCGCGCGGGATGCACCAGCACGCCGTTCTTCACGCCGAGGGATTTCGCAGTCTCCTTCAATGCGGCTTCCAGATTCACGGCGGTGAAGTCCGCCAGCGCACCGCAGGCGTCACGGAGCTTCTTCAGCCGCTCGCGGGCCTCGCTGGTCAGCGCGGCCTTCGCGTCCGCGTCGAGTTCCACCTTCTCCGTAAAGTAGAATCCGCCGTAGCCCAGCAGTTCGGTGAAGACGCGGAGCTTGCCCATGCAAGTGTCCAACGCAGCCCGCACGTAGCTTGTGGAAAACTGGTTCGTGTCCACGCCGGCGCGGGCAAGGGTGTGGACGGCCAGTTCGTAAAAGCGGTCCGGCGACATCGCGCGGAGGTATTCGCCGTTCATCCACTTGAGCTTTTCGTGGTCGAAGCGCGCGTTGCTCCGGAGGATTTGCGGGAGGTCGAAGTTCGCGATGAGTTCCTGCACCGGGATGACTTCGCGCCCGTCCTTCGGCGACCAGCCTAGGAGGCAGAGGTAGTTCAGCACCGCCTCGGGCGCGTAGCCGTTCTCCAGGTAGTAAGTCAGCGCAGCGCCGTCGTCGCGCTTGGACATCTTCGAGCCGTCGGCATTGAGGATCAGCGGGATGTGCGCATACTTCGGTGGTTCCACGCCAAAGGCTTGAAAGAGCGCGACGTGCTTTGCCGTGTTGCTCAAGTGGTCCTCGCCTCGAATGACGTGCGTGATGCCCATTTCCAAGTCATCCACGACGTTGACGAAGTGGAAAACCGGCGAGCCGTCCGAACGCATGATGACGAAGTCCGGCTCCTGCTCCTCGCGGTCGGTGAGCGCGCGTGTCACGTCGCCGACGACGAGGTCGCGGATGACCACCGGTTCGCGCGTCATCTTGAATCGCACCGCGCCCTCGCTCTCGTAGGCCAGCCCGCGCGCGAGGAGCGCCTCGACGCGACGCGTGTAGTTCTCCTTCCGCTGCGACTGAAAGTAAGGCCCACGGTCGCCCTTGCTCGGCCCGGTGGCGTCGGCGGTGAGCGGGCCTTCGTCCCAGTCCAACCCGAGCCAGCGCAGGCCGTCGAGGATGACGTTGACGGCCTCCTGCGAGTTGCGCGCGGCATCGGTGTCCTCGACACGCAGGAGGAACGTGCCGCCGGTGTGGCGGGCATAGAGCCAGTTGAACAGCGCCGTGCGCGCGCCGCCGATGTGCAGGTAGCCGGTGGGACTGGGGGCAAAGCGGACGCGGACGCTCATGGAATTGGGAGTGTGGGTTCGGTTGTCGTCGCTCAAATCGTGCGCGCAGCATAGGACCGCGCACGAGGAGAGCGCAAGCGGAGCGCGGCGTTCACGCCGCAGCGGCGACTTGCGCAACAGGCGGGTTTAACCCTTGAAGCTACCTTTTCTGTCCATCCTCCTGCAGCGCGAACGCCGCACTCCCGCCCAAATCGCGTCGCCAACCGAATTCGTTCTTGAATCACCCATCCCCTTGCGGCGAAATGGCGGGGCGGATTTTCTCGTATGACGCTCGCTGACATTCTTAGGAAAGAGCAAATCGTTGCCGACCTCCAGGCCAGCAACCGCTGGGAGGCCATTGACGAACTCCTCGACCTCCTCGTCCACTGCGGCAAGATCAAGCCCGAGAACCGCGAGGCCATCGCCGCCGTCGTGCGCAAGCGTGAGAACTCGATGAGCACCGGCATCGGCTTTGGCATCGGCATCCCGCACGCCAGCACCGACCTCATCCCGGAAGTCATCGGCGCGTTCGGACGCAGCCCCAAGGGCATCAACTTCGACGCGCTCGACAACCAACCCGTCAAGCTCGTCATGCTCTTCCTCGTGCCGCAGGGCCAGTTTCAGAAACACCTGCACACTCTCGCGAACATCGCCAAGATGCTTCACAGCAAAGATTTTCGCGCCGCCCTCGAAGCCGCTCCGGACGCCGACGCGATGTTCAAGACGATCACGGAGCAGGCACCGAAGAAGTAGCCCGTCCCGTAGGAGGCGACGCGAGCAGTGTCTGACTGAACACTGAGTGCTACGCAGTTCAGTTCAATCCAGTCCCGCCCGCACCGCCGCCACCAGCGCGGCCACCCGCATCTTCAGCGGAAAATCCGACGGTGCCTCCAGCGTGTAGCTCAATCGCGTGCTGTGTTGCAGCAGCCAGAAAGCCTCCGGCCACTGTGGGCGCGCCTCCGGATCGTGGCTGGGATGAATGATGCCGCCACGCGCCGCACGGCCCTCGATCACGTCCGCCAAATCAATCGGACACTCTCGCGCCACGGCGTCCACCATGCACTGCGCCCGCGACGGTAGCGCGTCAGGGTTAAGCTCGTAGAGGTAGAATCCATTCGCCTCCCAGTCTTCGTGCAGGCAGAAGGCTATGTCGAACTGCGGCAACCCCTTCAGCCACACCACATGCGTCCGCACCTCCGCCGTTTCGAAATGGTTGTAGTCACGGTTCAAGTCCTTGCCGTCCGCGTTTTCGCGCCGGTTCAGCGCGAATCCCGTCGGGTTTAGGCACGCGCAGACGAAAAGATTCGCGTCCCTCGGCCAGCGGTTCTCTTCCAACAAGCGTCGTAGCGCGACTGGCCCCGCCGGTTCGTCCCCGTGAATGCCCGCCGAGAGATACACGTTGCGCCCGGCGCCCGGCGTGTGCCGCTGGAACGTGAGCAACTCCCCTCCCCCGTCGAACGGAAGCGCCACCACCTGCCAGCCATGCCGCCGCGCCGCGCGCACGGAAGCTGCACAGACGCGGTGAATGTCAACCTGTTCGCCGTGATAGCCACCGTGATTTTTGCCGAGTCGTTCCATGTTTGCGCTGCGCCATCGTAGCGCGCGACCAAAGCCCGAAAAGACTTCTCGCAGCGGGAACGGACGGACCGCACATGGCCAAGCAGATGTTGCCGTAGCACGAGCAGCGGCAGCCCATCTCATTTCAGGAGTGTTTTCCGGGACGCGCCGTCTAACCTGCCGCCATGAAACCGTTGCTCGCCGCTGTCGCTTTCCTTTCCCTTGCCGCCTCGCTCTTCGCCGCTGAACCGCCCGCAACCTACGCCGCGCAGAAGGCCGAGGCGGAGAAGTTCTTCGCGGAGAAATCCTTTCTCAAGGCGAACGAGATTTATCGCGCAGTCAATGTCACGAACCTCCCGCCGGCCGAGCAGCGCTGGGTGCAGTTCCGGCGCGCGGACACGCTGTGGCGTTCGGAGGCCAGCACGCAGCGGGCGGACCAGACCAAGTTCAATCAGGCGCGGCAGGAGCTGAACGTCCTCGTGCGCGATGTGCAGCGCGAGGAGGAGAAGGACCGCGGGTGGGTCGAGGCCCAGGAGTCGCTCGGGGACTCGCACTGGACGCCGCGCAACCAGCGCAACTGGGGCGGCGCGTGGCAGCACTACTCGCAGGCGCTCGATTGGTGGGCCGGCCAGCGCGCGGGCGATGAGTCGCGGGACCGCTATCTCGGCATCGTGTGGCGTTCCGCCAAGCCGCCCGGGGCCGAGCCTTACTATCGCTACGGCAACTACGGGAACGCGCTTCCGCTGAACATCCTCGAGAACACCCTCAAGATTGCCGCGACCGACAACGACAAGGCCCACGCGCATTATCTCCTCGCCGTGTCGTTCCAATACCACGGCGGCGATTGGGACGCCCGCGCCCGCGTGCCGGAACATTTCGAGGCGGCGCTCAAGCCGGGCAAAGGGACGGACTGGTATGACGACGCGCTGTATCACTACGCCGAGTGGATGATGAACCAGGGCCGCGCCGTCCCGCTCAAGGACGGCAACTGGACGCAGGAGCAGGATTACGTGAAGGCGCTCGAACTCTTCCGTCGCTTCGTGAAGGAGTTCAACAAGGGCGAGTCGCGCTACTGGGAGCAGGCGCAAAGCCAAATTCGTAACATCACGCAGGTCAACCTCGGCGTCGGCGTCTCACACGTCTTCCTGCCGGACTCGGAGATTCAGTATCACCTCAACTGGAGGAACGTGAAGCGCATCGATCTGGCGCTCTATCCGGTGGACCTCACCAAGGACGTGAACCTCGCGACGCAGGACGGCAACAAGCGTCCCTCGTGGCTCCAGACCATCGAGCTAGCCGGTCGCGAGAAGGCGAAGGCGTGGGCGCACGACACGAAGGACAAGGGCGACTACCGCCCGGGCAACGCGGCGTTGCGCGTGGACGGCAAGCTGCGCCCCGGCGCTTACGTCCTCGAAGCGCAGGGCGGCGGGCAGTCCGCGCGCGACCTCGTGCTCGTGACCGATGCGGCGCTGGTGCTGAAGACGAGTGGCAAGACCGCGCTGGTCTTCGTCACCGACGCGCTCTCCGGCAAGCCGCTGGCGAACGCGAAGACTCGCCTCTGGGAACGGTGGCATGTGGGCAACAACAAGTGGGAGGCGCGCTCGCAGGACAAGTCGACGGACAAGGACGGCCTCGCGGTGTTTGAAGTCACCCGGTCGGTGAACAACAACGTGGAAATCTTCGCCGCCGCCGCGCTCGGGGACAAACAAGCCTTCAGCCCCGGCAACACTTACTCCTATCGCGACCCGCACGAGTCGTGGCGCATCTACGCCTTCACTGACCGCCCGGCGTATCGCCCGAAGGAGACGGTGCAGTGGAAGGCGATGGTTCGCCGCTACAACGGCTCGGTGTATGCCACGCCGGCGAACGAGACGATTGCCTTCACCATCACCGGCCCGGACGGCGCGAAGGTAAAGGAGGGCGACCTCAAGCTGAACGAGTTCGGCACCGGTTGGGCGTCGCTCGAACTCACCGAGCAGCAGCGTCTCGGCGAGTATCAGGTGCAGTTCCGCGACAAGGGCAACAACACGCACATCGGCAACGCGACGCTCTTTCGCTTGGAGGAATACAAGCTGCCGGAGTTCAAGGTCGCCGTGCAGACGCCCGAGGTGGACGGGCGCAAGAAAGCCTTCCGCACCGGCGACAAGGTCGAGGTCAACATCCAGGCCGACTACTATTTCGGCGGGCCGGTGGCGAACGCGACGGTCGAGGTCATCGTGCATCAAGACCCGTATCACTTCGCGTGGAAGGAGCCGCGCGAGTTCGGCTGGTTCTACGAGGAGAACGAAGGCTTCAACCGCTTCGGTCGCGGGCGCGGCTTTCGCGGCGGTGGCAGCGGGCAAATCCTGAAACGCGAGACGCTCAAGACCGACGCGACGGGCAAGGCGATGTTGGAGTTCGAGTCGCCGAAGGACTACGGGCAGGACTTCGAGTTCCGCATCGAGGCGCGCGTGGTGGACGCGAGCCGGCGCGAAATCACCGGCAGCGGCACGGTGCGCGTCACGCGCCAGCGCTACTACGTCCACGCCAAGCCGGAGCACAACCTCCACCAGCCCGGCGACAAGGCGACCGTGAACTTCCGCGCGCAGGACGCGAACGAGCAACCCGCCGTCATCGAAGGCCTCGTCAAGGTCACGCGCGAGTATTGGGAAGAAATCTGGGTGAACCCCGCTGGCAAGGAAGTGAAGGGGCCGGAGCTGAAGGCGCTGCAAAGCGATGGGAAGTTCCCGCCCGCGCCGCAGGTCGGGCAGCGTCCGTGGCGGCTGAAATTCCGTGGCTATCACAGCGACGAAATTCTCACGCGCACGCTCAAGACGGACGCCGAGGGCAAGGTGGACTTGGTCTTCACGCCGGAGCGCGAGGGCTATTACAAGGTGACGTGGCTGACGGAAGACGCGTTCCCGAATCGCCCGCCGCAGCCCATCCGCACAGAGACGACGCTGTGGGTCGCGAACAACGCGAGCACTGAACTCGGCTACCGCCACGGCGGCGTGGAAATCATCGTGGACCGCGACACGTTCCGCAGCGGACAGAAGGCTCCCGTCATGCTCGTGGCGAACAGCAACGACCGTTACGTGCTCTTCACCGTCGAGGCGGACGAGCTCATCAGCCATCAGGTCGTGCATCTCACCGGCACGGTGAAGCTGGTCGAGCTGCAACTCAGCGATGCCCATGTGCCCAACGTGTTCCTCAGCGCCGCGATGGTCGCGGACAAGCAGGTTCACATGGACACGAAGCAGGTCATCGTGCCGCCCACAAAGCATTTCCTCACGGTGGACGTGAAGCCCGACCGCGCCCAATACCAGCCGCGCGAGGAAGGCACGTTGCTCGTCACGACGCGCGACCACGAGGGCAAGCCCGTCGCCGCCGAGGTGGCCGTGGGCCTCGTGGACGAGTCGGTCTATTACATCCAGAGCGATTACGCGGGCGACCCGCGCAAGTTCTTCTTCGGCACGAAGCGCCAGCAGCGCACGCAGACGCAGAGCACGTTCAACCAAAAGTCTTACGCTAAGCTCGTGGAGTGGGAAGAGGACGGCGTGAAGATGGTGCTGGAGCAGAGCGATGCGCTGGCGCGCGACGACGCGAAGAAGCGGAACTGGGCGTTCGAGAGCGACAAGGGCGGGCGGCAAGAGCTGCGCAAGGCGGGCGAGATGAAAGACGGCTTGGAGATGGAACAGGCAGCGGGTGGGTTTGGCGGGAATGCGAACCGGATGCGTGGACTGGCAATGGCCGACGCGCCGGCGATGATGGCTCCCATGTCCGCGCCGATGGGGGCCGCGAAGTTCGCCGCCGCTGACGCGCGTCGCAGTGACCGGGACGAAAAGGGGAAGGGTGAGAAGCAAGCGCTCGGCGATGGCGGCGAGGCCGAACCAAACGTCGTCGTCCGCACGGACTTCCGCTCCACCATCCTCTGGCTGCCAGACGTGAAGACCGGCGCGGACGGCACCGCGCGCGTGCCGGTGAAGTATCCCGACTCGCTCACCGGCTGGAAGACCACCGCCCGCGCGGTCGGCAGCGGCGCGCAGTTCGGCATCGCCAACGCCACCACGCGCACGAAGCAGCCGCTCATCGTGCGCCTCCAAGCCCCGCGCTTTTTCTCCGTGGGTGACGAGGTGGTGTTGAGCGCGGTCGTGAACAACAACACAGAGGCGGAGTTGAGCGTGAAGGTCACGTTGGATGCGTCGGGCAACTTGGCGATTCTCGACGCGGCGCAAGCCGCGCCGGGGAGCGCACGCGGCCCGCGTGCTCCGGTCGGCGGCCCGCCGACCGGAACTCCGAACTCTAATCAGAAGGACGAGTTGGCGGCGGGCCGCCGCCAACAGCAGGCCGGCGGCCTGCGCTCCCCGGAGCTGACGCTCCGCGTCGCCGCCAACAGCGAAGCCCGCGCCGACTGGAAAGCCCGCGTCGTGACGCCCGGCGAAGTTCGCCTCAAGACCACGGCGGTCGGCGGGAAGTTCAGCGACGCGATGGAGAAGACCTACTTGTCCCACGAGCACGGCATTGAGCGCTTCCTCACCAAGGCCGGCAAGGTGCGCGGCTCCGACATCACCGTGCGGCTGGACATCCCCGCCGCGCGCAAGAAGGACACCACCACGCTCGTCGTGCAGGTCGCGCCCAGCCTCGCCGTGACGATGCTCGACGCCCTGCCTTACCTGATTGATTACCCCTACGGCTGCACCGAGCAGACCATGAGCCGCTTCCTGCCGTCCGTCGTCACGGCGAAGACCTTGAAAGACCTCGGCCTTCAGCCCGAGGACGTGATGAGCCGTGTGTTTGGAGGCATTGAAGCCCGTGCCGGTGGCGCGGCTCCGCCGAATCTCGGCGCGAAGAAAGACTTGTCGAAGCTCAACGAAATGACCGACGCCGGCCTGAAACGCCTCTACGACTTCCAGCACGGCGACGGCGGCTGGGGCTGGTGGAAGGAAGGCACGAGCGACCGTTGGATGACCGCCTACGTCGTGTGGGGCCTCACGCTCGCGAAGCAATCCGGCGTGGCCATCAAGGCCAATACCATCGAGCGCGGCGCGGCTTACCTCGACAAGACGCTGGTCGAAGAAGAACTCAACTTCGACATGCAGGCCTTCATGCTGCACTCGCTCGCCGTGCAACGTGCGGACGCCAAGCAAGCTGGCTTGTCGCCGTTCCAGACAAAGGCGTTTGACAACCTGTGGAAGAACCGCGAGGCGCTCAACGCCTACACCCGCGCGCTGCTCGCCCTGTCCGCGCACCACTTCGGCAAAGGCGCGGAAGCCAAGACGCTCATCGCCAACCTGGAGAACGGCGTGAAGCGCGACGCCCGCCCGGACCTGTCCGTGCTCGTCGCCCCCTCAACTCTCAACCCTCAACTCTCAACTCCCGTCATGGGCACGGCGCATTGGGGCGAGGACGGCGTTTACTGGCGTTGGTCCGACGGCGGCGTGGAGGCCACGGCCTTTGCGCTCCGCGCGTTGCTGGCGATTGACCCGCAGAACAAGCTCATCGAGCCGGTCACCAACTGGCTGCTCAAGGGACGGCGCGGCGCGCAGTGGAGCAACACCCGCGACACCGCCATCACCATCCTCGCGCTGAACGATTACCTGCGCGTGACCAAGGAGCTCTCGCCCGAGTTGGAATACGAGGTGACCGTGAACGGCACGAGCATCGCCAAGCGCAAGGTCAGCGGCGCGGAGGTCTTCGCCGCGCCCAGCCGCTTCGCCGTGGACACGAAGCTCATCAAGGACGGCGCGAACGACATCCGCATCAAGCGCAAGGGCGAGGGGCCGGTCTATTTCGCCGTCGAAGCCAAGTTCTTCAGTCTCGAAGAACCCATCCCCGCGAGCGGCAACGAGATTTTCGTGAAGCGCGAATACTTCAAGCTGGTGGGCCGCCCGACGCTGCTCAAGGGCCTGCTCTACGACAAGGTGCCGCTGCTCGACGGCGAGACCGTGAAGAGCGGCGAGCGCATCGAGACCGTCCTGACCATCGAGGCGAAGAACAACTACGAGTATCTGCTCTTCGAGGATTTGAAGCCCGCCGGCTTCGAGGCCGTGGCCGTCCGCAGCGGTGAGAGTCTCTACGCGCGCGAGCTGAAGAGCGGCGCGGTGGAGCGGAAGTTTGGGCTGGTCGGACAGCCGGCGACGCAGCCGGGTCCAAAGTCCAAAGGTCCAAAGTCCAAAGTCGGTGCGGCCGTTGCCGCTGAGGCGCAAGTCGCCGCACCGATGCTGGTGGCCGCCGCGCCCGCGCGTGTCGGCATCGCCCCACCGATTGGTTTCCTCCCGCCTCGGCCCATCGGCATCGGCGAGCCGGATTTCACGGGCCGCACGCGCTGGGTCTATCAGGAGCTGCGCGACCGCAAGGTCGCCCTGTTCCTCGACAAGCTGCCCGAAGGCGTCTGGCAACTCCGATACGAGATGCGCGCGGAAGTCCCCGGAGCCTTCCACGCCCTCCCCGTCCTCGGCCACGCCATGTATGTGCCGGAGATTCGCTGCAACGGCGCGGAGTTGCGCGTGACAGTGGTGGATGCGAAGTGACCGATGACAGGCCAATGCACCTCGTTGCCTAGGATGAGTGTGCCCGCACTCGATCGGTCCGCTCAGTAAATTACGAGCGACTTGACCGGGTAGCCCTTGAGCTTGCTGCGGCCGTCGAGGAACTGAAGCTCGATGAGGAAGTGGACTTCCAAAATCTTCGCGCCGATTTTCTCCAGCAGATGCACCGCCGCCGAGGCCGTGCCGCCGGTGGCGAGGAGATCGTCCACGAGCAGCACGCGCGCACCGGGTTTCACGGCGTCGATGTGGATGGCCACGGTGTTGGAGCCGTATTCGAGGTCGTAGCTCTGCTCGTGCGTGGCGTAGGGGAGCTTGCCCTGCTTGCGCACGGGCACGAAGCCTGCGCCCAGCCGCAGCGCGACTGCGGCAGCGAAGATGAAGCCGCGCGCGTCAATGCCCACCACCGCGTCCACATCGCCGGGCTTGTAGCTCTCGCAGAGCAGGTCAATGGTGCCGGCGAAGAGGCGGCCATCGGCGAGCACGGGGGTGATGTCCTTGAACTGGATGCCGGGCTTGGGGAAGTCCGGGACGTTGCGGATGGCTGCGGAGATGTCGGCGGCAGTGACTTTGGCGTGGCTCATGAATGGCTAGGTGATCTGCGTTTCGCGCCGCTCGATCATGCGGCGCATTTTGCGAAGGGCGAGGTTTTGAATCTGGCGGATGCGCTCGCGCGTGACGTGGAACTTCTGTCCGACCTCCTCCAACGTGCGTGCGCTCCCGCCATCGAGGCCGAAGCGGAAGGTGAGGATGGTCGCTTCGCGCGGTGCCAGAGTCTTGACCATCTCGCGCAGCATGGCGGTGACCGTCTTTTCCTCCAACTGTTCGTAGGGCGTGTCCGCGTGCTCGTCCTCAATGATCTCCCCGAAGAGGTGCGAATCGCCCTCATCGCCCACGGGCGCATCCAGCGAGGCGGGGCGAATGGCGGCGGTGCGAAGCTGGGCCACGCGGCTGGCGGTCATGCCCATCTCCGCGCCCACTTCCTCGTCGGTCGGCTCGCGGCCCAACATCTCCAGGAGCTTCATCGCCACGCGGCGCAGCTTGGAAATCTTGTCCACCAGGTGGATGGGGAGGCGGATGGTTTTGCCCTGGTTGGCGAGGGCGCGCTTGATGGATTGCTTGATCCACCACGCGCCGTAGGTGGAGAGCTTGCCGCCTTTCTTGGGGTCAAAGCGCTCGACGGCTTTCATCAGGCCAATGTTGCCCTCGTTGATGAGATCGAGCAGCGGCATCCCGAGCCAGTCGTAGTCGTGGGCGATCTTCACCACAAGGCGGAGGTTGGCCTTGATCATCAATTCGCGCGCTGCCTTGTCGCCCTTCTGAATCTTGGCGGCGAGATCGATCTCCTGCTGGATGGTCAGCAGCGGCACTTGGCCAATTTCGCGAAGGTAGAGCCGGATGGCGCTCTCGCCGTCGTAGGGCGTGCGGATGCGCTCGGCGGATTCGCCCGGCGTGGGCAAGTCCACGCGTGGCACGCGGACGCCGGGCACCGGGAGGGCGGCTTCGGCGGGCGGGGGCGCATTCGGCGTGACAGGACGCGGACGCGGGCGGAAGACGTTGAAGGGGCGGGCGGGCTTACGCGGAGCGGGTTTGGACGGAGCCGGCTTACGGGCAGGGGTCGCGGCCGTGCGCGGTTTCGTCCTCTTCGCCTTGGATTTGCGCGTGGCCATGTTGCGGGCAGAGAATTCGCCAGCGGCGACTCGCGCAGCAAGAATAATTCCCGACCGCGTTCCGCACCGCTCAACGGCCCAGGTTTTCCAAGTGCGCGATGCGTTCCTCCAACGGCGGGTGCGTGGAGAAGAGCGCCATGAAGCCGCCGGCCTTGCCGGAGATTTGCAAGGCTTGGTAGCCGGAGCCAGAGGCTTGCGCGGCAACTTGCGGATTGTAGATGCGTTGCAATGCGCGCAATGCGCCGACCATCTGCGGCTTGCCCGCGAGCAGCATCCCGCCGGCGTCCGCGCGGAACTCGCGCTTCCGGGAGAACCACGCGACCACGATGCTGCCGAGCAGGGTGAAGAGGATTTCAAAGACGATCACAAAGACCATCTCCATGAGCGAACTCCCGAAGCTGGGGCGGTCATCGTTGCTGCTGCTTTTGCCGCGCAGGGCCTGCGAGGCGAGGAACGCCAGCACGCGCGAGAGGAAGATGACGAACGCGTTGATGATGCCCTGCACGAGGGTCATCGTGACCATGTCGCCGTTGGCGATGTGCGCGACCTCGTGCGCGATGACGCCCTCGGTCTCCGTGCGGTTCATCTGGTGGAGCAACCCGGTGGAGACGGCCACGAGCGAGCGGGACTTGCTCGGTCCGGTCGCGAAGGCATTCACGTCCGGCGACTCATAGACGCCTACCTCGGGCATCGCGGGCAGGCCGGCGCGCGCGGCGAAGCCGTGCACCATCCGCACGAGCTCGCGGGCCTCGGGGTCGTTGGTGTTCGGGTCAATCACCTGCACGCCCATCATCCACTTGGCCATCATGCGCGAGATCGCCAGCGAGATGAACGCGCCGCCGAAGCCAAAGACGAGGCTGAACACGGCCATGTAACCGAGCCAGCCGCTGGTGCCTCGGCGGCCGCCGATTTGCGGGAAGAAATGGAGCACTATGCTCAGGACAATCCCGAGCGTGATCATCACCAGCAGGTTCACTGCGATGAAGAGGAAGAACCGCTTGCCCATCTGCATAAAGTTTTTCATGTCTTGTTCAGTTGCCTGTCGCCGTTTCTAGGTTTGACATCCATGACCACGGCCGCGTTCAGTTCAGCCCGAGTTGAGCCAGCATCCCAGTGGAATACCGAGGGAGGATTTATAGGTGATTCTCCATCAAAGGCAATCGGCGATTGGACCACCGCCGGCGCACTGTGCCAGCCGATGCTCACACGCCGAACAGCCGGTCGCCCGCGTCGCCGAGGCCGGGGACGATGTAGCCCTGGTGGTTCAGCTTGCGGTCCAGCGCGGCGGTGAAGATCGGGACTTCTGGATGGTGCCGGTGGACGAACTTGATGCCCTCCGGCGCGGCGAGCAGGTTCACGAGCCGCACGCGCCTGGCCCTGCGCTCCGCCATCAAGTCCAGCGCGGACACCGCGCTGCCGCCGGTTGCGAGCATCGGGTCCATGAGGATGATTTCAAAGCCGCTCAAGTCCTCGGGCAAACTCTTGTGATACGTCGCCGCCTCCAGCGTGTGCTCGTTGCGCTTGAGGCCGATGAAGCCCACGCGCGCGTGCGGGAGGAGGCGAAGAATCGGGTCGAGCATCCCCAATCCTGCGCGCAGCACGGGCACCAGCAGCACCTCGCGGCGCAGCCGCACGCCACGCGTCTTCTCCAGCGGCGTCTGCACGGTCACGCGCTCCGTGGCGAACGTGCGCGTGGCCTCATACACCATGAGCGCGGCGACCTCGCCCAGCGCGCGGCGGAACTCCTCCGGCTGCGTGGTCCGGTCACGGAGGCGCGTGAGGTTTTGCTGGATGAGCGGGTGGGTGATGACGGTGAGGTTTTTCATGGGACAAGAGGATTAGCCGCGAAAGAACACAGAGGACACAGAGCAAAGAACTTTCGACTTCTAGCGCTCGACGTTCAATGCCGCATTCGCAAGCGTGGGCGTGGGATGCGCTTCCTTCCCAACTTTGCGCTCTCTGCGCCCTTTCGCGGCAAAGACTACTGCACGACGTTGAACGACAGGAAATACATCCGGCCCGCCTGCAAGCGCGGGAAGTCGAAGCCCAGGTCCACCTTCACGGCGGGCACCTCCGTCTTGCCGAGGAACCGCAGCAGGTTCCCGAACGCGAAGGGTTGCTGATACCGCACGAGGTTCGCTTCGGTGATGCCGGCCAGCTTCTGCGCGCGCTTCACCGCCACGTCGAAGTTGCCCAATTCGTCCACGAACCCCAACCGCTTCGCCTCCTTGCCGGAGAAGATGCGGCCGTCCGCATACGACTCCCAATCGCCCGCCAGCTCGGCGCTTTCCTTCTCCAGACCCGCCTGCTTGTTCGCCGCGCGCGAGGCCTCGCGACCCTTGCGCACCACGCCCTTGAACGTCGCGTAGGTCTCGTCAATGAGCGCCTGCATCATCTCGCGCTCGCCGGCGGGAATGTCCTCGGGCCGGCGCGTGCTGCTCATCATGTCCTTGAACTTCCCGCTCTTATAGACCTCCGGGCGGATGCCGACCTTGTCCATCAAGCCGCGGAAGTTCATCCCCGACATGATCACGCCGATGCTCCCGGTGAGCGTCAGCTCGTTGGCCACGATCCACCGGCACGGCGCACTGACGTAGTAGCCGCCGGACGCCGCGAGGCTGCCCATCTGCGCGATCACGGGCTTGCCGGTCTTGTCCTGAAACTCATGGATGGCCCGGTAAATGTCGTCGGAAGCCAGCACTTCGCCGCCGGGTGAATCCACCTTGAGGATGACGGCCTTGACCTGCTCGTCCTTCTCCGCCAGCTCCAACTGATCCTTCACGCGCTCCACCATGTCCCCCGAACCGTCGAGGTCGTGGCTCGTGATGATGCCCTGCACGTCGATCACTACGATCTTGTCGCTCGTGTCCTTGTCCGTGAGCGAGTGCTCTTGATAAAACTTTCCGTCGAGCCGCGCCGTGCGCTGGTGCACGCCGCCAAAGACCGAGATGAACCACAGCATCCCGACCACCCCGAGCGCGCCCAACACCAGCAGCCAAACCCACGCCCGGCTGCGACCCGGCGGAGGTGTTTTCGCCGGCAGGTAAAACTGCGGTGGCGGTGCCGAAGCCAGCGGCGGCGGCATCGCCGGTGGGGGCGCGATGGGCGGAGGGGTTGGCTGGGATGCAGGCGGCAACGGATTCTCACTCGATTCCATGAGGCGCACGCTACTGGCCGTCGCGAGAGCGGGCAAGCGTGTTTCACGCTGCGCCACCCTGATCAGGACGACGCCAGCACGACGCGCAACACGGCGGCAAGGCGTTGGGCGGCGGACTTCGAGCGACTGCCCAGGGCCATGAGCGCGGGAATTTTATGCGGCCGCCGGAGGATTGCGCCCGCCAGCTTGCCGAGGTGAATCGTGCCGTCCGCCTGCATCAGCGGGTTGAAGTCCAGCGGCAGGTCTTCGTGCGCAGCGTCGGAGATGACGCGCACGGTGGCGCTGGGGATGCCGCGCTCGTGGCACAGCCGCCGGATGATGCCAGACTCCATCTCCACCGCGTCCGCTCCGGTGCGCTCACGCAGCGCGGTCTTCTCCGCGGCGGTCACGGCGACGCGCTCGGCGCAGTGGAAACGCCCGGCGACCGCGCCGGCTTCGAGCAGCGCGTGGTGCAGTGGAAAATCCGCGTCCGCCTCGAAGACGACGGTTTCCGGACGGAGGGCGGGGTTGAGTCCACCCGCGAAGCCGCAGGTGAGAACAAGTCCCCACTTACGCTCAACGAGCTTGGCCGTCGCCGCGCGTTCGGCAGCGGCAGCGCCCATACCCGTGACGAGGGTTTCAACCCCGGCGGGCAGCGCGCGGAGGAAGGGCGCCGCCTCTTCCTTCACGGCGAAGCAGATGAGGATGGGGCCGTGCGCCATGCCGGTCAGGGGCTAGCGGGCAGTCGCTTGGCCGTGCGCCACCTGGCCGTTCACTTGTCCGGCGGGTCTGGCCTTCGCGTCGCGCAACTTCCGATAAGTCGCCAGCGCGAGCAGCGGCCAGGAGTTCCGATACATGTCGTATTTCAGGTAGAAGACGCAGGGGAAGCCGGTGCCAGTAATCTCGTCCTCGCTCCATGAGCCGTCGGGATTCTGAGTGTCGCAGAGGTAGGCGATACCGCGTTTGAGCGCGGGCATGTCCGGGTCGCCGAAGGTGCAGAGGCCCATGACGGCCCAGGCGGTCTGCGAGGCGGTGCTGGGGCCAAGGCCTTTGTGGACGGGATCGTCGTAGGTGTTGCAGCGCTCGCCCCAGCCGCCGTCCGCGTGCTGCACGCTGACGAGCCAGTCGTGCGCGCGCAGCAGCCACGGCTCAGTCATGTGGTAGTTGAAGGTCTTAAGGCCGCGCAGGACTTGCCAGGTGCCGTAGATGTAGTTCACACCCCAGCGGCCGTAGAAGGAGCCGTCGGGGTCTTGGGACTTCTTGATGAAAGTGAGGCCGCGCTGGACCTGCGGGTTGGACAGCGGCACGCCTTCGAGGCCCATGACTTCGAGGATGCGCGCGGTGATGTCCACGCACTCGGGGTCGAGCATCGCGTTGTGGTCGGCGAAGGGGACTTTCTCCAGAATGCTTTTGGTGCAGTCCTTGTCGAAGGCCGCCCAGCCTCCGTCCTTGCACTGGAAGGCGAGCATCCAGTCGTAACCGCGCTTGAAGCACTCGTCGCGGCGCTTCGTGTTGTCCGTCGGCGTCAGTCGCAACGCGAGCAGCACCATCGCGGTGTCGTCCACGTCGGGGTTCCACTTGTTGTTGAACTCGAAGACCCAGCCGCTCGGTTCCACCGCCACGGGGTTCTTGTGATACCAGTCGCCCCGGAAACGAATCTCGCGGTCCATCAACCAACTCGCGGCTTGCTGCATGCGCGGGTCCTCGGCGGGCACGCCCGACTCGCGCAAGGCGATGCTCACGATGGCCGTGTCCCACACGGGCGAGAAGCACGGCTCGATGCGCACCGAGTCGGCCGTGTGATGCTCGAGCTTCTTCAGCTCCGCGTATTCGCGGGCGAAGATGGGATGGTCGCGCGGGTAGCCGAGGACTTCGAGAGCGATGACGCTGTTGAGCATCGCCGGGAAGATTGCCGCTAGGCCATCGCTGCCTTCGTAGCGTTCCAGCATCCACTGCTCGCACTTCTTGAGCGCGCGCTTGCGGAAGGGATGCACGCTCTTGCGCGCCACCCACTCGGAGAGCTTGTGCAAGCGGTCGAGCCAGAGGAACGCATTGCGCAGGCCGAAGTCGAAGTAGCGCGGGCGCAGCGCCTCATCGAGTTCCCACTTCCCGTTGGGATAAAGCTCATCGAGCGTCACGCCACTCTTCAACGGGCGCGTCGGGCGGTAGTGATTGATGATCGCCAGCGGCACGAGCATGGCGCGCGACCAGTTACTCATATCCCAGAAGTTGACGTGGAACCATTTGCCGATGAGCAGCACCTCGCAAGGGATGGACGGGACGTGGTTCCAGCCCACGAGGCCAAGCAGCGCGAGGTAGAGCTTGGAGAAGGTGTTCATCCGCGGGACACCGCCGAGGTTGCGGGCCACCTCGCGGGCCTTGAGCATACGCGGGTCCGTGACGGCGAGGCCGGCGAGCTTGAGCGCGAGGTAAGCCTTCACGGTGGCGTTCACCTCGGAGGGACCGTGGGGGTAGATGTTCCAGCCGCCGTCTCCGAGCTGGCGGTCGAGGATGTGGTTCACCGCCTTGCGCTGCCATTCCGCGTCCACCGTGTCCGACCAGTGGTGATACGCCACCATGTCGGACACGAGCGTCACGTCCACGATGAGTTCGCCGAGCCAGTAGCCTTCCCCGTGCTGGATGCTGAAGAGATACTCCTGCGACCGCTGCGTGGCCGCCGCGAGCGCGGCTTCGGAGAACTGGCCGAAGGCATGAGCGGCCTCGGCGGAAGGTGACGCGCCACGAGTCGGAGGGATTGCAACTGACATCGGACTCGAATCTGGAAAGCAGCGCGCGGGGAGTAAAGGATTATTCCCGCGCGCCGCCGGGGGGACCGTAAGCCGTGCGCCGCTGCACTCCGACGGCTCGGCCGCTGAACCCTGGCCCCGCAACTCCCCGCTCGCACCGCTGCCCCTCCGCGACTACGCTGCCCCCGTGCGCGCGCCAGAACCGACTGAGCAACCCGCGGACCCGTGGGGCGCGGAGTTCCTCGCCCACCTCGCCACCGACCGTGCCGCATCCCGCTACACGCACCGCAACTACGCCCAAGCCCTGGCCGAATTCACCCGCTGGTATTCGGGGGCGCGGCAGACGCAACCCCCCTGGGCCACCCTTCAGCGCGATGACTTCCGCACCTTCCTCCGCCATCTCAGCCAGCGGAAACTCAGGCGCGCCACCATCCACCTCACCTTCAGCGCGCTGCGGACCTTCTACAAATTCCTCATCCGCCGCGGCCACGTCGCCGCCTCGCCCATCCGCTACCTCACCCTCCCCAAACCCGAGCACCGCCTGCCCAAGTTCCTCACCCTCACGCAAGCCGACGACCTCCTCCGCGCGCCGCTGCGCGAACTCGAACGCGAACGCCACACCCGCGAGCAGCCCGTGGACCCACTTCCCTTCCTGCGCGACGCTGCGATGCTCGAGACCCTCTACTCCAGCGGTCTGCGCGTCAGCGAACTCTGCGGCCTGCGCGTCGAGGACCTCACCGCGACGGAGTGCCTCCTGCGCGTGCGCGGCAAGGGACGCAAAGAACGCCTCGTGCCCATCGGCGAGCCTGCCCTCCGATGCATTCTCACCTACTGGCAGGCCTTGCCACTGAGACCGACCTCGGGCGAACCCATCTTCCATGCCCAAGCCCAGAGCGGCGAACCCGTCACCCCCTCGCTGGTGCAACGCCACCTCAAGCGCTACCTCCTCGCCGCCGGACTCGACCTCCGCCTCACCCCCCACAAACTCCGCCACAGCTTCGCCACGCACCTCCTAGACCGTGGCGCCGACCTCCGCAGCGTGCAGGAACTCCTCGGCCACAAAAACCTCATCAGCACGCAGGTCTATACCCACGTCACCACCGAACGGTTGAAACAAGCCTACGCCGCCGCCCATCCGCGCGCGACTTCTACTCCTACCCGACGGGCCGCAGCGCCCGCGCGAGGTAATCCGCCAAGTGAATTGTCTCCACCTGACCTGCCCCGGCCTGATCCAGGCCTGCGCGCATCTGGAGCAGACACCCCGGATTCGTCGTGACCACGCAGGTCGCGCCACTGCGCAGGATGTTGGCCACCTTCCGCACTTGGAGCCGCTCGGCCATCGCTGGCTCCGTGAGGTTGTAACTTCCGGCGCTGCCACAGCAGACATCCGACTCCGGCATCTCCACGTAGTTATCCCCTGCGACCGCCTTCACCAGCACGCGCGGCGCGTGGGTGATACGTTGCGCGTGCGCCAGATGGCAAGCGTCGTGGAAGGAGACGAGCTGAGTTGAGAGTTGAAAGTTGAGAGTTGAGTGGGGGCCGCTCTCCACGAGGAACTCGCTCAAGTCTTTGACCTTGGCACTGAAGGCCGCGGCCCGCGGATCATCGGGGAGCAAGTGGGCATACTCCTTCAGCGTGCTGCCGCAGCCAGCGGCGTTGATGATAATGGCGTCGAGCGGTTCCCGGGCGAAGGCGTCCAAGTTGGCGCGCGCCGCGGCGCGGGCCGCGGCGAGATTACCCCCGTGGGCATGCAGTGCGCCGCAGCAGCCTTGGTCTCGAGGGGTGACGACATCGTAGCCCGCGAGGTTCAGGAGCCGGATGGTATTCTCGTTCGTGCGTCCGAAGAGGACATTCATCACGCAGCCCCGGATGAAACCGACGCGCCCCCGGGCCGGGGAGTTGCCCCCGCCTCCTGCTCCTAATCCTGATCCTGCTCCTAATCCTCCCTGGTCGTGAAAGAGAGCAGGATTAGGATTAGGAGCAGGAGATGCTGCGGGAAATATCCCAAGTGCGGGCAACCCATCATCCCCTCCCGCTCCTCTCATCCGATGAAGGGAGAGGGAGACGGCGCAGGCCCGAGAGAGTTCCGGCAAGTCCCCTTCCCTCATCTCCTCGGGGAGCAGGGCCAGCGCGTCGCGAAGGAACTTGGGAAGCCAGCGGCCGACGCCCAACCACTTGAGCAGGCGCGCAGGGACGAGGGCGAGTTTCATCCGCCCAGGATGCGGGAAGACGCGCTCGATCAGGACGCGCCGCAGCAGGGTCTGCCAGGGCGAACGCCGATGGTGGCGCTCGATATGGTCGCGCGTGGCTTCGAGCAGCTCACCGTAGTGGACGCCGCTGGGACACGCCGCTTCGCAAGCGCGACAACCCAGACAGTTATCTATATGCCGGACAGCCGTCTCGACGAGGGGGAGACGGCCCTCCTGAAGGGCGCGCATGAGATAAATCCGGCCCCGGGGGGAATCGTTCTCATTGCCCGTCTCCAAGTAAGTCGGGCACGAGCCAAGGCAGAGTCCGCAATGGATGCAGGCGAGCGACTTAGCCTCGTCGAGGAAGCGCGGGAGGTTAGGGGAAGTTGAACTCATAGGAAGTGGGTAGGGCGCGACACCCCTTCTCCCCTTCTCGGAGGAGGGGAGAAGGTGGCCGCAGGCCGGATGAGGGGTGCGGCCGCTTGCGCCGCAACGGGCAACCCCTCTCCCCGGCCCTCTCCCCCCGCCCACGGGCCGGGGACTTGCACCCGCCTCCTGCTCCTAATCCTGATCCTGCTCCTCCCTGCTCCTGAAAGAGAGCAGGATCAGGATTAGGAGCAGGCGATGCCGCGGGAAATATCCCAAGTGCAGGCAACCCCTCACCCCAACCCTCTCCCCTCATCCGAGGATGGGAGAGGGAGAAGACACCGAATCGGTAGGTGTCCGGGGGCTTCACTGGCAGGTTGTTCAGGGCGGATACGGTCTCAGTCATGCTCGGAGGGAGTCAGAGCGGGATGGCGGGGAGTATATGATGGGGGTCGAAGGTGTCCTTGAGTCGCCCGGTCAATGCCTTCGGGGCGGTGGCCGGAGCGGGCAAGGGGGCGCCGCGATGGTGGAGTATGCCATTCGCAGCGCGCGCGAGGAAGGGGGCGGGGCCAAGTCGGGCGATGGCGACGGGCAGGGCGGAGGGCAGGACGGAGTGGGTCTGGACCGGAAGGGGGTTGGACCAAAAGGCTTGCTCAGGGTCGGGCGCATCGGCGGGCAACCCCTCATCCAGCCCCGCTCCTCTCAGTTGATGAAGGGAGCGGGTGAAGCCGGTGGCACGGGCTACTTGCCAGGCGACTTCCTCGGCGGTGCCGGCCAAGCCGAGGCGGACGGTGAAGGGGGCGGAGGCAGAGCCGTCCGGGGCGAGGTTGTGGAGGTCGAGGATGACGGGGGTAAGGGGGGATTGCAGGAGGTTGACCACGGCGGCCCAGGCGGCATCGAGGGTGGAGAACTGCTCGGTGAGGAGAACTTCTGCAACGGGGAGGGGGCGGAGCTTAAACGTGGCGGCGCTGATGATGCCCAGGCTGTCGCGCGCACCAACGAAGAGCTTGAGCACGTCGTAACCGGCTACATTCTTCACCACGCGCCCTCCGGAGTGGGTGATCCGACCATCGGCAAGGACGGCTTCCAGTCCGATGAGGTGCTCACGAATGGTCCCGAAGCCGCAGCGCCGGGGGCCGAAGAGGTTTTCCGAGAGCAGCTGGCGGAGGGTGACGCGCCCGGGGTGGGGCGGGTCGATCGGAAGCCACTGGCCATGAGTGGCGAGGGTGGCTTGGAGGGCGGCGAGGGTCAGGCCACCTTCGGCGGTGATGGTCATGTCCTCCGGCGTGTATTCGCGGACGGCGGCGAGGGCGGCGAGGTCCACGGCGGTGACCGGAAGCCTCGCGGCATGGCAGTCAGCGAGTTGCCGGGAGAGGTCAGCGAGAGTTGCCGGGGCGAAGATCATGCAGCGGAGCGTGCGAGCGCCTTCAGGCCCAGCTTCTTCAGCTGCTTCTGCTCTGGGAAAGGTCCGTGTGGATGGCAAGCACGGCGCTGGGGCACTCGTCCGCGTCGCGCATAAGGCTCCAGCGGGCGCTGACGACGACCTCGGTGCCGCTCTTGGTGAACTGGCGGAGCTCGCCGCTCCACGATCCCTTGTCGAGGAGTTCCCGCTGCGCGACTGCGAAGGCGGCGGCGTCACGGTAGAGCAGCTCGGTGACTGGATGGCCCTTGATTTCCTCCGCCGTCCAGCCGAAGAGCCGTTCCGCGCCCTTGTTCCACGCGGTGATCCAGTGGCCAAGGTCGCGGACGATGATGGCGTCCTGAGCGAGGTCAATGAGGCTGGCCTGCTGAAGGATTTTCCGCTCGGTCCGCTTGCGCTCGGTGAGGTCGCGGAAGCTCCAGACGCGGCCGACAATCTGCCCGCCCACGCGCTGGGGCTGGGAGTAACGCTCGAAGATGCGACCATCCACGAACTCGATCAGGTCGCAGCTCGCGGCCTCGGGCGTGGCGTCCAGCTCGCGGAACTTCTGGTTAAAGCCCTCGGGGTCCTTGATTTGCCAGAGCACCGCATTGAGCATCTCCTGGTAGTGCTTGGACTCGATGAGCGAGGGCGGGAGGTTCCAGAGGGCGAGGAATTTTTGGTTGTGGCCTGCCATGCGGCCCGCTTGGTTCACGACGAGGATGCCGTCGGCGGTGGCGTCGAGCGTGGCCTGGGCGAGGGCGAGGGACCGCTCAAGCTGCGCGGTGCGCTCCGCGACGAGGGCCTCCAGGCTCCGCATCTGCGAGCGGACCTGCTGGGCGAGGTCGGCTTTTTCCGTGAGCGCGACGACGAGTTGGCTGACCTCGACGTTGTCGAACGGCTTTTTCAGTATCAGCAAGCGGTCGTTGCGGCCCAGCTTGCCGACCATTTCCTCCCACGAGTAATCCGAGTAGGCGGTGCAGATGACGCAATGCAGATGCGGGTCCACCTGCCACAAACGGGTGATCGTCTCCACGCCGTCCCAGCCCGGGGGCATCCGCACGTCCACGAACGCGAGGCTGTAGGGACGGTTTTCCTGAATGGACTTACTGACCAGCGCGAGGGCCTCCTGCCCCTGATACGCACAATCCAGCTCGTATTCCAATCGCGCCTCCTGCGGCAACTCGTCCCCGAAGAGCGCCGCCTCCGCCGCGCTCAGGTCCGCCACCGACGCCGACGCCGGACAGAGGATCTTCCGGAAGTCGTCGTGGATCGCGCGATTGTCGTCGATGATAAGGAGGCGGTGCATCAGAGCGGATGAAAAGTAAAAGGTGAAAGGTGAAAGGTGGCAGCGACTGCGCAGACCACGGACAAAAGTGCGTCTGAAAAAATCATCTCAGGCTACTCCCGCGCCTCCGGCGGGAGGGTCGGGATCTCCAACGTGAAAGTCGCCCCCTTGCCCTCGCCATCGCTGTGGGCGGTGAGGCTGCCGCCCATCTCCTTGGCTGCCAGCGAGCCGTGGTGCAGGCCAAAGCCATGGCCCTGCGGCTTGGTGGTGAACCCATGCTGGAAAAGGCGCGCCATGCTCTCGGGCGTGATTCCGGAGCCGGTGTCCACGACGGAGATACGAATAAATTCGTGGCCATTCAGGGCGACGCGCACCGTGAGAGTTTTATCCTTCACCTCGGGCTTGTCGAGAGCGTGCTTGGCGTTGGTGAGGAGGTTCACGAGGATCTGCATGATCTTGTGGCGCTCGAGGGTTGCGGTGGGCCGGTCGAGGAACTCGCGCCGAACTCGGATTTCATGGCGGGTGAAGGAGATCGCGTTGAGCCGCAGCGCGTCCTCGACCACATCCACGACGGACATCGCCTCGTGAATGCTCGTGACCTTCGCATAGTTCTGCTGCATGGCGATGATGGTCTTCACGTGCTCCAGGCTTTGGGCGAGGGAATCGAGTTCCTTGAGCGAGCGCGCCTGCTCGTCTTGCAAGTGAGTCGAGAGCGTCCGGAGGAAGGCGGGGACCTGCATGCCCTTCGGGTCGGTCGTGAAAAACTCGCCCAGCCTGGCCTCGTTGTCGGAAAGCATCTTCGCGACGCGCTCCACGTTGGCGACCTTGGACTTGCGGACGCTCTCGGCGACAAGCGAGGCGGAGACGTTCACGCTGTTGAGCACGTTGCCGACGTTGTGGAGCGCGCCGGTGGCAATCTCCGCCATGCCAGCCCGGCGGGCGGTGTCCACCAACTCGTGCTGCGCACGGTCGAGCGCCTCTGCGTCGGCATTTATGCGCTGGGTGATGCGGCCGCCGTAGAAAACGGTGCTGCCCAACATCAAGAGCACGAGCACCGCGACGACGAATTCCATGCGCTGGAGCCGAGCGAACTCCTCCATCTGCCGGTCGAAGATGCGCGCCTGAATCCCGCTGACACGCAGGCGCAGGTCGGTGAGGACGGTCATGATGCCGGCGTAGTCGCGGTTCACGTTCACCAACCGGCGCGCGGCTTCATCGGGCTGGTCAGTTGGGAAACGGGAGAATAGTTCCTCCGCTGTCTCGACCATGCTGTCCACGGCCCCGCGGAGCTTGTTGAACTCGTCGAGGAGCTTGCGGCTCTCGTCGTTTTCGACCGCCATGAGAGCCTCCCCGCGCTTGGCCCGGAGGCGGGTGACAAAGCCGTTGTATGCCAACCGCACCTCGTCGCGCTGCCGGTCGGGGTCGCGGGAGATGAACACATTGTTGCACCTGGCCTGCACGGCCTGGACGGTGTTGATGAAGTCACCATAATCGCGCAGCCGCCGCTCCCACGCGGAGCTGACCTCGACGCTGCGGGCGAAGGCCCCCTGCATCTGGTGGTTGAGCCAGAGGGTGAAGCCGACGGTCAGTAGATTGAAGGCGGCCAGCGCGTAGTAGAGCAGATGCCACTGATGTCGCTGGCGGGGTTTGCCGCTCTTTCCGGGTGCCGAGGACGGCGATGAGTTAGACATGAGTTGAAATCAGGATCGGCTGGCCGTTTCGTCAGCGAGCAGATCATGCAAAGCCATTCAGCGCCCTTCCCCCCACGGGGCTGGCTGCTAAACCACGGCACTGGATGCACGGGCTGGACACGGTGCTAAAGCTAGTGACCGAGCCAGCTAATCGCAATTCACTTTCAGCGCACTGCCCGAAGCGTGGGTGATTCGTGCAGGGTGTGGATGCGCTCCAAAGGAGCCGCGGGCGGCCATATTCCCCATTGGCGGCGACCGTGAATTGGTTCAGGCTCCTCACATCATCAAACACCCGTTGTCATGAAAAACCTGCTCCGCCTCCTGTCCCTGATTGCCGCACTGTCCACGCTCACACCCTCGGTGCGCTCCGCCCCCGTCTCACTCTTCGACGGCAAGACCCTGGAGGGCTGGGATTACGACCCGAAGGTCTGGCGCGTCGAGGACGGCGTGATCACCGGCGGCTCGCGCACGGAGAAGATTCGCGAGAACTTCTTCATCGCCAGCAAGAAAAGTTACCAGAACTTCGAGCTGGTGATGAAGATCAAGTGCAGCGGCGACCCCGCCACGGGCTTCATCAACAGCGGCATCCAAGTCCGCAGCGTGCGCGTGCCCGGCGGGGCGCACATGAGCGGCTACCAAGTGGACTGCGGCGCGGGCTGGTTCGGGAAGATTTACGACGAGTTCCGCCGCAACCGCGTCATCGCCGACCCGGTGGACGCCCCCGCGCTCGCGAAGGTCTTGGATGTCTTCGGCTGGAACGAATACCGCATCCGCGCCGAAGGCCCGCGCATCCGCACCTGGATCAACGGCGTGCTGGCCATTGACTACACCGAGGCCGACAAGAACATCGCGCTCGACGGCCAGATCGGACCGCAGGTCCACAGCGGCGGCGTGTGTCTGGTGCAAGTGAAGGATGTCACCGTCGAGGAACTACCGGCCACGCCCAACGTGCCGACATGGCAATCCCTCGGCGGCGTGGATGCCGCGCGCAAGCTGGTCACACCGGCACCCAAGCAGAAGGCCGACGCCAAACCCGCCGAGAAGGCGAAATAGCTGACGACCATGAACCCCTCGGTCCGCCGCACGATTTGCTTGGTGCATGGCGGGCTTTGAGCGGGGAGAGCTTCACACCCCGAGGGGTTTCAGCGTAGTTTCGGCTCATGCAAACCACCGCCACCTCCGTGCCCACCTCCCGCCGCCAGTTCCTCGCCGCCAGTTCCGCCGCTGGGGCTGCACTCGCCTTCCCCGCCATCCTGAGCGCGCGCAACCCCAACGACAAACTCGCCATCGCCATCATCGGCTCCGGTGGCCGCGGCGGCGCGAACATGGGCGGCGTGGCGCAGACGGAATACATCGCCGCGCTCTGCGATGTGAACCAGCGCAACCTCGACGCCGCGAAGGTCAAGCACCCGCAAGCCGCGAGCTTCACCGACTTCCGCAAGCTCTTCGACCACGCGAAGGACTACGACGCCGTGGTGGTCAGCACCTGCGAGCACACGCACGCCTTCGCCACGATGCTCGCCCTCCAGACGGGCAAGCACGTGTATTGCGAGAAGCCCCTCACCTACAATATCTACGAGGCGCGCAAGGTCCGCGAAGCCGCCGCCGCCCGCCCGAAGCTCGCCACGCAGATGGGCATCCAGATTCACGCGTCGGAAAACTACCGGCGCGTGGTCGAGCTGATTCAGAGCGGAGCCATCGGTGGCGTGCGCGAAGTCCACGTGTGGGTCTCGCGCGCGTGGGGCTTGCAGAGCGCGGAGGCGGCGCTGCGCAACAAGGACATCGTCAACGTCACCGACCGGCCCAAGGACGCATCGCCGATTCCCGCCGGACTGGACTGGGACTTGTGGGTCGGCCCCGCGCCAGAGCGGCCGTTCAACGAAGTCTATTTCCCCGGACCCAAGTGGTATCGCTGGTGGGACTTCGGCAACGGCACGATGAGCGACCTTGGCTCGCACATGAACGACTTGCCCTTCTGGGCGCTCAAGCTCAAGTCCCCACTGACCATCGAGGCATTCGGCCCGCCTGCGCATCGTGAGATTGCGCCCGCCTCCATGCATGCCACCTACGAATACGCCGCGCGCGAGGGCATGCCGCCGGTGAAACTCACATGGTATCAGGGCGAGGACAAACCCAAGCTCTGGACCGAGAACAAAATCCCGCAGTGGGGCAACGGTCATCTCTTCGTCGGCGACAAGGGCATGCTGCTCTCGGACTACGGCAAGTATCTGCTGCTGCCGGAAAAAGACTTCGCGGATTTCAAGCGCCCCGAGCCGACCCTCCCGCGCGTGAAGAGCCACTACGACGATTGGCTCACGGCCTGCAAGAACGGCACCCAGGCCAGCGCGAACTTCGAGTATTCCGGCTGGCTCACCGAGGCCAACCACCTCGGCAACGTGGCGTATCGCGTCGGCAAGAAACTTGAGTGGGACCCGGTGAACCTCCGCGCGAAGAACGCACCGGAGGCCACGCCGTTCATCCAGCGCGCGTATCGCAAAGGGTGGAGCTTGTAAGGCCCCCGCTAGAAAATCTTCTGCTATGCGGCCAGCTAACCAATCCCACGCCCGAGGTCTGCAAGCATCTTTGCTGACGTGAAGCGCCCGCATGAGGAACTAAACTGGCGATCTCAGGTCACGGGCGATCCGCTCTGGCCCCTGACCGAATTGTTCGAGCCGTTGGAAGACGTGCAGTTCTGGGTCAAGGACCGCGAGAATCGCTACGTCCACGTCAATCGCGCGTTTCTGCTTAACTACGCACTCGACGAAGCCGCCCAAATCATCGGCGAAACGGACTACCACCTCTCCCCTGCCTTTCTGGCGGACCAGTTCTGGCTGGATGACGAGCGGGTGCTTGCCGGGCACCGCGTCGTCAACCGCATCGAACTGGTTGGCGACGCCGACCAGACCACCTTCTGGAACGTGACGAACAAGGTGCCCTTCCGCGACGCCCGGGGGCGCGTCGTCGGCACGGCCGGCACCACCCGGCGGCTGGGGCCGGCGGACCAGAGTGTGGCCGGGGCTCATGGCTTTGAAGCCGTCATGGCGCGCATCCGCGACCATTACCGCGAGCAACTGTCGAACCGGGAACTCGCCGCGCTAGCGGGGCTTTCGGTCCGGGGATTCGAGCGGAAATTTCAGCAACACTTCCAAGTCCCCCCCCAGCAATACCTCCGCAAGCTGCGCCTCCGGATGGCCTGCCGAGCGCTGGTGTTTACCGAAAAGGCACTCGCCGAAGTTGCTGTCGAGAGTGGGTTTGCGGACCAAAGCCACTTTAACCACGAGTTCCGCCGCCAGATGGGCCGGACGCCCCGGGGGTATCGGGAGCACTACCGGCGGGCCGGGGATTAAATCCGCTTGCAGACAAAACTCTGCCGTTCGCGCGCAAGACGGACCGCGCTCGGCATGAGTATTTTCTTCTCACGCTACCGCTATGAAAACCGCCTCCGGCATGACCCACATAACCAATGGTCAGCTCTTCGACGGCACCGGCGCACCGCCCGTGCCGGACGCCGCGCTGGTCACCGCAGAGGGTCGTATCCGCTACGCCGGCCCAGCCGCGGGCGCGCCAGCCATGCCAGCCGAGGCGCGGCGCATTGACGCGCGCGGCGGCACCATCATGCCCTGCTCCAGCTACGCTCTCGCTATGCCAAATTTTAACCCCAATGACAGGACACCAATGCGAAATACTCTAATTGAAATGAACACCTCCAGCTCGCACTGGTTATCACCAGCCGCCCAAGACAGCACCTTTCACCTGTCTAGCAACCGCACGTTCAGGCTTTTTTTAGTGTGTTTCGTGTGTCTCGTGGGCCTCTCCTCCCGAGCCGCCGAGGCCCAACTCTTCGCCCGCACGAACTTGGTGGCCTGGTGCATCGTGCCCTTCGATTCCAAAAAGCGCGGACCCGCGGCGCGCGCGGAGATGGTCGCCAAGCTCGGCTTCACCAAGGTGGCCTATGACTGGCGGCCGGAGCACGTCGCGCAGTTCGAGCAGGAGATTTTGGAATACCGGAAGCACAAGCTGGATTACTTCGCGTTCTGGTCGCAGCACGATGAGGCGTATCGCGTCTTCGAGAAGCATCAGCTTCACCCGCAGATTTGGGTGATAATGGGCTCGCCCGCCGCGCCTACGAACGAGGAACGCGTCCAGCTTGCCGCCAAGAATTTGCTCCCCGTCGTCGAGCGCACGCGCAAGGCCGGGTGCCAGCTCACGCTTTACAACCACGGCGGCTGGGCCGGCGAGCCGGAGAACATGGCCGCCGTTGCGAAGCTTCTCCGCGAGCAACACGGCGCGGCGCATGTGGGCGTCGTTTACAACCTCCACCACGGCCACGACCACCTCGACCGCTTCCCCGCCGCGCTCAAGACGATGATCCCCTATCTCCACTGTCTCAACCTCAACGGCATGGTCGCGGGCGGCGACAAGAAGGGTCAAAAAATCCTGCCGCTCGGTGCGGGCGACCTCGACCTCAAGCTGCTCCAAATCATCCGGGACTCCGGCTATCGCGGCCCCATCGGCATCATCGGCCACACGAACGACGACGTGGAGCAGCGGCTTCAGGACAATCTGGACGGGCTGGACTGGCTGCTGCCGCAACTCGAAGGCAAACCCGCCGGACCGAAGCCAAAGTTTCGCACCCACAACGCTTCCCGCGCGGGCGACGTGCCGCCGCCGACAGTTGCCACCAGCACCGGGCAACCCTCGCTCGCGAAGGAGTTTGGCCGGGCCCTG
>Ga0208960_1000033_pt1 | contig 68403 bp, 62 predicted proteins | sample GreLakmeON33MSRF_FD_187703 | JGI IMG/M metagenome (GOLD analysis project Ga0208960, IMG submission 187703) | Freshwater lentic microbial communities from great Laurentian Lakes, MI, USA - Great Lakes metaG ON33MSRF (SPAdes) | ecosystem: Environmental > Aquatic > Freshwater > Lake | place: Great... | reverse complement strand
GGGCTCGGGTCACGACCTCTCTATTATCACTGATTATCGAGCCATCTCCGATAGAACTAAATCAAACGGGAACAACGGTGCGATTCGATTCGCGCAGTTGTTTGTACAAAGCCATGCTAGTCATTAAAAAGCCCAATAAAGCCAAAACCGTGACAACCCAATAGTTGGGAATCCAATCAAAGATTGGAACGGAATCAAGAAGTTGACCTCCAGGAATTGAGTAAAATATAAAACTCTGACCGAGCGTAAAAATCTGTAATATAAAGAAACAGCATATGAGTGCGGGAGTAAGTTTTGCAGCCGGAGATACTTCAAATGGCCTATTACTCAATATAAGGTAGGCAATAGCTATAAAAGGAATGGAGCAAAAAATAGCTCCGATGTACCTAGTTTGGAACCCCGCTCCCCCGAGTAATCCTAAGGCTTGCAATGAAAATACTGGAACAACTAAGAAAACTGAAACCAGAAAACCAATAAAAAGAACTTTATAAGAAAAAACCATACGAGTAAAAACATAGATTACAAAAGAAACAAGCGCTGCAGCCCAGAGAATCACTACGAAAGTCGGTGGAAAGTGAGTTCGCCAACCAAAATTGCCGATTAACTCCAGTGCATAATTTGTAAAACTGCTAAGAATCTCCCGAGTGGAGTATGACAGAGACATAACAGCTTCTGGAGTCCCTCTTCTGGCAACAGTCCTCATATAATCAACATTGCTTTCATAGCCAACTAAAACTGATAAGACAAGCGAGCTGGCAAGCCATAAAAAAACTGGTCGATTGTATCCGGTCGTTCTTGTCGATGTTGAACTCCACTTTTTGTTCAGGGAAACTACTCCAAAAGTGATAAGGAAAGAAAAAGATATTAAAAGAGTAAAGAGAAATGAGTAAGGCTTAGCAACACTTAGCGCCATCATGGCAATAAATATTGCTCCTAAATGGGGAGCGCTGTCTCGCAGAGAATAATCTTCACTACTTGACTTGAGCATCAGTGCGCTAAGCAGCCCAGCAAGGGCAAATCCGCTGACCATCTCGAACCCGTTAGGATTAATCGCCCCAAAAAAACTTCCCACCATCGGCGTCAGAACCAACAAAGTCGCAAACACCAAAGACGCTCTATGGAGTATCGGCCAAAAAATAATCATTAATGCCATAAGCGTCATTCCCAGTATCCAGGCGAACAAGCGCATCAAGTAGAACGCCAAAAAGCCAGAAAAAACTCGAGAGGGTTGTCCAACTACCCAAAAATAGGGCTCGGGACCACCATTGTTATATATTAATTTCTCAGTTATCTTTATCTTCTTGGCGTTAGAAAAATCCTTCGGGAGATTTGATTGGCACTTAGCACTCAAAGTATTTGAAATACAGTGTGCGTACCCCGCGTTGGCTATATAAGACGGAACTACTACGGTGCCAAACTCTTGCCCTGAGGCAACTACGTTCGCGTATATTGCATACCCTGGCTCATCGGCTACTTCACCAAACGGAGTCATAAAAGTCCAAGCCAACGTAATTGATGCGATCAAGGTGATGAATATCGCCTTGAATTTTACCGAACTCATCTTCTGAGGACTTTTCCGTTGAGGGGATTCAATCGAAATGTTCTGAGACCCCATTAATCTTAATAATAGCAAAGATTAGTACTTATAGTTGCTACTAGTGGTCGGTCGTTTCGGGTGTCGGCTAGCGTGCGGGCATGAAAGTTTTGGTCGCCGCTGATGGTGCGTGGGTTCGCGATCAGGTGCGCGCGGCGCTGCTTGGACGCAACCTTGAGGTCATCGAAGTTTCTCGCGGCCAAGATGTCCGTAATGCTGTATCGGAGTTACATCCCGATTTAGTAATTCTTGATATGCAAATCGCCAACATGGGCGGAATAGCGGTGGCGATCGATCTTCACCTTGAAGCGTCGGCCGACCGGCTGCCTTCGGTGCCAATACTTCTTCTTCTTGACCGTGAACACGATCGCTTTATTGCTTCACGCGCGGCGGCCGATGCTGAATTAGTTAAGCCCATAGACCCCGGCACACTGCGCCGCACAGTAAAGCGGCTGATTACACCGGTCGCGTCAGCTTCGGTCTGATTAGGAATACGAAAGTACACTCAAAATAACCACACGGGCTGTGGCGCAGCTTGGCAGCGCGCTTCGTTCGGGACGAAGAGGTCCCGGGTTCAAATCCCGGCAGCCCGACCACACGAAAGGGGCGGTATGAGTATCTATCGAGAACGCATACTGCCCCGTCTGCTCGATAAAATTATGGACCGACCGTCATCACACGTGGCGCGTGATCAAGTTTGTGCCGGTCTTTACGGTGAAGTTTTAGAAATCGGATTTGGTACTGGACTAAATATTTCTCATTACCCCAATGAGGTAAAACGAGTGTGCGCTATAGAACCCTCGGAGTTGGGGTGGGAAATTGCCGAACCACGAATCGCCGCTCGGTCTATTCCGATAGAGATGGGCGGACTCAACGGAGAGCGACTTGCCCTCACGGAAGAACAGTTTGACTGCGCCCTTTCCACCTGGACTCTTTGCTCGATTCCCGATGTGAGTTTGGCCCTTAAAGAAATACACCGAGTCTTAAAGCCAGGCGGCGAACTGCACTACCTAGAGCACGGCCACGCGCCCGATGAATCAGTCGCGCGCTGGCAATCGCGCATCGAACCGGTACAGAAAATTATTGCTGGCGGCTGTCATCTCACTCGACCAATCGCGGATTTAATTACGGAAGCCGGTTTCACTATCGTCGAGAGTGCCGAGTACTACTCGCCTAAAGAACCTAAGCCCTTTGGTTACACATTTATCGGTCGAGCGCAAAGAAACTGATTTATTCAGCAACCACAATCTCGGCCAACTGCACCGCATTAAGCGCGGCCCCTTTACGCAAATTATCTCCGGTTACCCAAAGGTTGAGTGTGTTGGCTTGCGAAAGGTCGTCGCGTACCCGTCCCACCAGCACTGGGTCAATGCCGGCGGCCTCGAGTGCCGTTGGCGCTCCCGTTCCGTTATCGATAACCAAAACTCCCGGGGCAGACGAAAGGGCTGACCCGGCAGCGGCGGCGCTAAGTGGGCCAGAAAATTCTACGTTGACGCTCATTGAGTGCCCCACGTAAACCGGAACCCGTACACAAGTAGCCGCGACTCGCAACTCGGGCGCGTGCAGTATTTTTCGGCTCTCGTGTAATAATTTCGCCTCTTCAGAAGTAGTTCCGTCGGAAGCCAGCGAACCCGCACGCGGAATTACGTTCCCAGCAATAGGGCGATCCCATACTTGGCCCGAAGTAATTAATTCAGGGTGTTTACCCGCTTGGCCAAGATCGACTTCTCGTCCCACCCCGGCTTCCCACTGACGGGCCAACTCAGCAATACCGGCGCGCCCGGCTCCCGACACCGCCTGGTAGGTCGAAACCACCATGCGGGTAATCGGGGTAATGCGGTGCAGTGGAGCTAAAGCGGTGAGTAAAACCATCGTGGTGCAATTAGGACAAGAGACGATATTGCGTTTGCGGGCGCCAACGTCTTCGGGGTTGACCTCAGCCACGACGAGGGGAACGCCGGGTTCCATGCGGAACGCGGCCGAATTATCAATCACTACCGCTCCTGCGGCCTCAGCCACTGGGATCCACTCGCGAGCGAGATCGTCCTCGACGTCAACGATGATTAGATCAAGACCCGCGAACGCCGCCGCGGTCGGGAGCATGCAGGCCACTTCACCCACGGGGGTGCTTATTTTGCGCCCCACGGAACGCTCCGAGGCAAAAACTCGCAGTTCGTCAATCGGGAACGAGCGGGCCGCGAGAATTGCGAGAACCTCCTCGCCCACTACCCCAGTGGCCCCCAACACGCCTAAGTTCACGGCGACTCGTCCAATGCAAACGCTTCGTGAAGCACCACGACCGCTTTTTCTAGATCTCCGGCGGCCACTACACAAGAAATACGAATTGAAGAAGTAGAAATCATCTCAATGTTGACTCCCGCGTTAGCTAAAGTTTCGAACATCGTCGCGGCGACACCAGGGTTAGTTTTCATTCCTGCCCCCACGAGCGAAACTCGACCCACATTTTCGTCCGAACTAAAGCCAGCCGCCTCAACATCTTTTACTAGGCGTTCAATTACCGAACGCGCGTTAGCGAGATTATCGCTAGGAACCGTAAAAGAGATATCGGTATGACCTTGGGTCGATACGTTCTGCACGATCATGTCCACGTTGACCTGAGCATCGGCCAACGCTCTAAACACGGTCGCGGCTATTCCTGGTCGGTCAGGAACACCGACCACCGTTACTTTGGCCTCTGAATCATCGTGAGTTACCCCCGAAATAATGGCTTGTTCCATCGACATTCCTTCCTCCCGTATCCATGTTCCTGGCTTCCAAGTGAAACTTGAACGAACGTGCACCGGCACTGCGTAGTTGCGGGCGAACTCAACTGATCGTAGGGCTAAAACTCGCCCGCCGGTGGCCGACAAGTCAAGCATTTCTTCGTAAGACAGCCGGTCAAGACGACGCGCGTTGACAACCAGACGCGGATCGGCAGTGAATACTCCGTCGACGTCGGTATAAATCTCACAAAACTCAGCTTTGAGCGCGGCAGCTAAAGCGACCGCGGTGGTATCAGACCCACCGCGCCCAAGAGTCGTAATATCAGAGTTCGTAGACACGCCCTGAAAACCCGCGACTACCGCTATAACTCCATCTTCCAATGCTTCACGAATACGATTTGCCCGCACTTCTAAAATTCGCGCCCGCATGTGATCGGTATCGGTAAGTATCCCCGCCTGGGAGCCAGTGAAACTCACTGCTTCTTCGCCCTGATCGATAATTGCCATACACAGCAACGCCATAGAAATGCGTTCACCGGCGGTTAAGAGCATGTCCATTTCACGCGCCGACGGATTGGCCACTACATCAAAGGCCAACTTTTCTAAATCATTCGTGGTCGCACCCATAGCCGAAACGACAACCACTACGTCATTACCCGCGCGCCTAGTAGCAACGATATGGGCGGCAACCTCACGAATTCGCTCGGGCGTCGCAACCGACGTACCCCCAAATTTTTGTACAACGAGACCCATACCCCGATGGTACCGGTGAGAGGGCTACCTATCAGCCCGATTTATCCGTGAGCCAATTTGGGCGTTAGAAATCGATATCGCGGGCGCGTTAGGGTTGGCTATGTCTAAAGCCAACAAACGAGAGCGCCAGAGGGAAAACCGCGAGAAGCGGCGGGAATTCGAAGGGAAGATCCAACGCCGTCAGCGTTTGATGAAAACCGCTCGAACCTTCGCCATCATTGCAGTTCCGGTTCTAATAGTTGGCGTAGTGCTGAACCTCAATAACTCCAGCGACGACACGTCGACGGGGTCGGATAGCAAATCTTGCGCAGAAGTAAAAACTCCGCCGGCCAAGAAGGTTTCCCTTGATGCTCCGACCGATACTCTCGACGTCAATCAGAGTTATACCGCCACCATCAACACCAGTTGCGGAACTATTGCTGTTGACCTAGCCGCACAAAGTTATCCCGTATCGGTTAATAACTTTGTTTATCTAGCCAACCAAAAATTTTACGACGACCTTGCCGTTGTGCGGGCGGCCAAGAATTTTGTTATCCAAACCGGAAGCCCTACTCAAACCAGCAGTGGTGGACCGGGTTATTCGGTGGCGGCGGAAGTGCCTACCGTTGAACCGTATTACCCCGCCGGAACGGTGGCGTGGGCTAAATCCGGAGCCGAGCCCGCCGGCACCGCCGGTTCGCAGTTCTTTATCGTCACTGGTAACGCGCCCCTACCGGCCGACTACGCGGTAATCGGAACCGTAAGCAAAGGTTTAAACGTTGCTCGTAACATCGAGAAGTTGGCGCCTAAATCGGGTGACGGCGCCCTCACCCGCCCAGTAGTGATGAAAAAAGTAACAATCACGACTGGGGCAATTCCCCCCGCAACTACTCCTTAAACGAAATCGGGTAATACAGAACCGGGCGAATAGATTTTTGCCTGTGTGCCTTCGTAAAGAGTTACTGCTCCCGCGCCCGCTACTCGCCAACCGGTTGCGTCACGAATGAGTGCGGTCTGCTCGTCGACTCCCACCAATGTCGCTTTGGGGGCTAACAAATCGATCGAGCGCGCGCGCATGTGGTCGGCGGCAGTCCCGTGATAGGGAAAGACCGCCAAATTAGAAACTAAACCCAGACCGACTGTGTAGGCCCCACCGCGCGGGTCAACCATTGGATCGCACACCAAAGTAGCGGCCGCTCCCGAAGCGGCTAAAACCCCTCCGTTATTCAAAACCTCAACTATTGATTCCCATAACAGAGAATCCTTTAGCACCGAGCGCAAGTGAAGCGGTGACCCATCAGACAAATAGACAAAGCGCGCCCGCTTGACTACTTCAGCAACTTCTGGGTCTTCAGCTTCACGGCGATTCAGAACCATTAGTGGTTTTACTTTTGTTCCCAAACGATCGAAATAATCCTCGGCCTTTTTAACCACTCGATCGGGATGCTCATAAGCCGCGGCCGTCGGCAGCACCACGACTTCAGAATTATCAACCCGCGCGAGCAACTCGCGATCAAAATCTTCACCGCCGCCCAGCCATTCACCGCCACCGACAAGGGCCAAAGTCCCGAGGTCGTTCTTTTTACCCATAGAAATAACAGCCTAGCGAGGCTGAGTCGTCGTCGGCCGCGTCGGGTGAGCACAATAGAAGCGTGACTAAAACTGCCCCCAGTGCCCCGCCGGACTATTACGAGACTCTTGGTGTTTCGAGCAGCGCTACTAGCGAAGAAATTTCGATCGCGTTTCGCCTGCTGGCTAAAGAGTTGCATCCCGATCACTCCCCTAACGATGTTCAAGCCACCGAAGCCTTCAAAGCGATTTCGCGCGCGCACGCCACTTTGAGTCGACCGCGAGCACGCGCGGCCTACGACGCACGGCGGGCAGAAAAACCGAACCCCCATTTCGTCCCTCGGGTTCAGCCAAAATCTTCACCTTCGCCCCCAATAACTTTCACTACTGGGACCGCCATGGTTCTCCCAACTACTCGGCGAGCAAAAATTGCGCTTGCTTCGGGAATCGCCTGCATCGGAGGCGGACTGGCGATTGTTCCGATCATCTTCGGATTAGAGCCCGTGGCTGATTCGTTTGGGCGTGACTTCACCCTTTGGTTCGTCGTAGCCAAACTCATTATTGGTGGCGGGATTTTCGCGGGGTTGGGCTGGTGGCGACTACGAAGCCTTGCGGGCTTAGCGGCTCGGCCCGGCGATACCGGCGGGCGATAACCTTTACCGAGAAGAATATTTTGGCTTTCACGAGAAGTACTCGTGAGTGGCGTTTAGACGATGGGAGTTCGTAAGTGAGCACTTCTTTGACCGCGAATCTTAAAACTGTTGGTGTAGTTGGTTCGGGAATTATGGGATCAGGCATTGCGGAAGTAGCCGCGAAGTCTGGATTCAATGTCATCCTGCGCAGCAGAGCCCAAGCATCTGCCGACGCCATGCTGGCCGGTCTCGATAAATCGCTTGCTAAGCAAGTTGAGCGCGGCAAGCTCGAAGAAGCGACTCGAGATGAAATTAGAGGTCGAGTGCGAGCGGTAACCGACCTCGCCGAGTTGTCAGAGTGCGATTTAGTGCTGGAGTCAATAGTCGAAGATCTCCCCGCCAAGCGGGAACTGTTTAGTCAGCTATCAAAGATATGTTCGGACAAAACTATTTTGGCCACTAACACTTCAACCCTTCCCGTAGTTGAAATGGCGATGGTTACCGATCACCCCGAACAAATATGCGGAATCCATTTCTTCAACCCCGCGCCGATGATGGCGCTAGTTGAGATCGTTCGACCCATCACCGCGAGTGATGAAGTAATAGCCACCGCGCGCGCTTTTGCCGAAGCCTGCGGAAAAACCGTCGTTGATGTGCGCGATCAAGCCGGTTTCATCGTCAACGCTCTGCTGTTCCCTTATCTCAACAACGCCATCAACTTGCTTGACGGCGGTGTTGCTAGTCGCGACGACATTGACGCGGCCATGAAAGGAGGCTGCAACTTCCCCATGGGTCCACTTGAGTTACTTGATCTCGTAGGTTTAGACACCAGTTTGGCTATCATCGGTGCGCTTTACGAAGAGTTCCGTCAGCCCAATTACGCCCCCGCGCCATTGTTGCAGCGCATGGTGAGCGCCAACCGCTTAGGACGCAAGTCGGGTCGGGGCTTCTACGACTACTCCAAGAAATAATCAAGTCATGACCGAACGGGAGCGCCCCTGGCTCATGCGGACCTACTCGGGGCATTCTTCGGCCCGTGAATCTAACGACCTTTACCGGACCAACTTAGCCAAAGGTCAAACCGGGCTATCGGTGGCCTTCGATCTACCTACCCAAACCGGCTACGACCCCGATCACCAGTTGAGTCGCGGTGAAGTAGGAAAGGTTGGTGTTCCCGTTCCTCACTTGGGAGAGATGCGCACACTTTTCGACCAAATACCACTGGACGAAATGAACACCTCAATGACTATTAATGCCACCGCGATGTGGCTATTTAGTATGTACTTATCGATCGCAACCGAACAAGGAATCGCTCCGGAAAAACTTTCCGGTACCACGCAAAACGACATCGTTAAAGAATTTTTATCTCGAGGCACGTACATTTTTCCGCCGGAGGCCTCGCGTCGGCTTACGGTCGATTTGGTTTGCTTTACAGTTTTGAATGTTCCTAATTGGAACCCCATAAACGTGTGCCCTTACCACTACCAAGAAGTGGGCGCGACTCCAGTGCAAGAAATCGCTTATGGCTTGGCTACTGCTTGCGGCATCCTCGACGCGGTGCGCGATTCGGGCCAAGTCAGCGAAGAGAAGTTCCCCGAAGTGGTCGGTCGGATCTCTTTTTTCGTTGACGCCGGAATTCGTTTTGTCGAAGAAATGTGCAAAATGCGAGCTTTTTCAAGGCTGTGGGAAGAAATATGTACCGAGCGCTACGGAGTAACCGACCCCAAACTACGACGCTTCCGCTACGGAATGCAGGTCAATTCGCTAGGCCTAGCAGAGAACCAGCCCGAAAATAATGTGCCCCGGATCGTTCTCGAAATGTTAGGAGTAACTCTTTCGCGCGACGCCCGCGCCCGCGCGGTTCAATTGCCCTGTTGGAACGAAGCCCTCGGTCTTCCCACGCCGTGGGACCAGCAATGGTCGCTGAGAATGCAGCAAGTTTTGGCTTACGAAACTGACCTTTTGGAGTACGACGATATTTTCGCTGGATCGACAGTAATTGAAACTAAAACCACTGAACTCGCCGACGCGGCTCGCAACGAACTCGACTGGGTGCTTGACGGTGGCGGAGCGTTCGAAATGATCGACTCCATGAAGTCTCGACTCGTACAAAGTAACGCCGAGCGAGTGCGAAGAATTGAGTCGGGTGAACAACTCGTAGTAGGCGTTAACTCATTTACCGAAACTGCGCTATCTCCGCTCACCGAGATAGCGGCCGACAAAGCCATCGTTACCGTTGACCCGAAGGCCGAGATCGAACAAATTGAGCGTCTAGAACAGTGGCGCGCCCAGCGCGACGAAACGAGCGTGGCGGCGGCAATTAGCGAGCTCACTAAACTTGCGGCCACGAAAGAAAACTTGGTGCCGGCCAGTGTTGCTTTAGTCCAAGCCGGGGGAACTGTGGGCGAGTGGGCGCAAGCCTTACGATCAGTTTTTGGTGAATACCGCGCCCCGACTGGTGTAAGTGGAGTTAGCGCCCCCGCCGGCGACCTAACTGCGGTGCGAGAACGAATAGCGCAAGCCACTAAAGGATTGGGTGGTCCGCTGCGACTACTGGTGGGGAAGCCTGGGCTTGACGGCCATTCCAGTGGAGCCGAACAAATAGCGGTCGCAGCACGCGATGTGGGCTTTGAGGTTATCTATCAAGGCATCCGCCTCACGCCCGAACAAATCGTGGCGGTGGCCCGCGACGAAGATGTCGACATCGTTGGTCTTTCGATTCTTTCCGGATCACACCGTGAGTTAGTGCCCGCGGTCGTTCGTCTTCTCAACGAAGCCGGCGTCGACGCTCCGGTGATAGTGGGGGGGATAATCCCCGATGCTGATAGCGAAGAAATGACCGCCGCCGGAGTGGCCGCAGTCTTTACTCCCAAAGACTACAAAATCGCCGAGATAATGGACGAGATAGCTATTCTCGCCATCGCCCGCCGACAAGCCAACCGCGCCTAAAACCGGCTCCGGCCAAAATAATTAGGCGTACATCGCTTCAATTTGGGTGGAGTACTTAGAGTTAACCCCTCGGCGCTTCAACTTCATAGTCGGGGTTAATTCTTCCGAATCAGGCAACCACTCGGCGTCGAGCACGGTGAACTTTTTAATCTGCTCGGCCCGAGAATATTTTTTATTCACTTCGGCAACATTGCTTTCGATCTCAGCCACCACCTTGGGATCATGAGCCAGTAAAGCCAAGTCGGAAGTTTCGATTCCGTGTTGAGTTGCCCATGCTGGAGCAACTTCAGCGTCTAGGACAACAATGGCCGAAAGAAATGGTCGCTGGTCACCGATCACACACACTTGACCAATAAGCGGAAAGCCTTTCAGGGCCGCTTCAAGATTGGCCGGCGAAATATTCTTACCGCCCGCAGTGATAATTAGTTCTTTTTTGCGGTCAATAATTTTTAGGTAGCCGTCAGCATCAAACTCGCCTATGTCACCCGAAGCAAACCAACCGTTAGCGTCAAGGACTTCACCGGTACGCTCGGGATCATTTAAATAACCCCGGAATATGTTCCCTCCGCGCGACATAACTTCGCCGTCGTCGGCCAAAGTGACTTCACAGCCCGGAATCGGCGGCCCGACCGTGCCAAGATGAACTCGAAACGGCTCCCACGTCATTGGCCCCGAAGTTTCGGACAGGCCATAAATTTCTGACATTTCTAATCCGAGACAACGAAAAAACTTCAGCGTATCCATCGGTATAGGAGCCGCCCCGCTAATTGCCGAGATAACTTGATCAAGCCCGAGCAAGCCGAGAACAAAATCAAACACTGGCTGCGCGCCCGTAAGTTCAGCAGCCAATCCGGCGGGCAAATCTTCGCCCCGAGCCCGGTATTCAGATACTCGCTCGCCAATAGGCAATGCCGCTTCCAGCATCGCTAACTGTTCGGGGTTTGCCCGGGCCATCGCCATCACTCCGGCTTGTAGTTTCTCCCAGACCCGAGGCACGCCAAAGAAAATCTGGGGGCGAGATTCGGCCAAATACTTTCCGATTTCGGCCGCATCAGGACAAGTAGTGACTTCAAATACCCCCGCAATGCCCTGATAGTGGGTATTCATCCGCTCGGCCACATGAGCCATAGGAAGATACGAGATCATTCGGCTGAAATAAGGCTCTTGGTGGCGCCAACATTCGAGCAGACTGTTTACCGTCCACATCACATTGGCGTGATCGAGCATTACCCCTTTGGGCGGACCAGTGGTTCCCGAAGTGTAAATAACTGTCGCTAAATCTGTTGGCAAAACTTTAGCCGCCGCAGCAACAATATCAATCGATTCGCCTTCTAAAAAAGTTGACCACCGCAATACTTCGGCAGGAATTTTCTTATCGTCGTCAATGACCACTACGTATTTAAGAGTGGGGATGTTGTTACGTACGGCCATAAAGCGATCGAGTAATTCAACATCTTCTACAATTGCCACCGTTGCTTCACAGTGCGTAGCTAAATATTCGATTTGTTCCGGCGAAGAAGAGTTGTAGATAGAAACCGGAGTAGCGCCCAATAAAACTGTGGCCATGTCGGCGATGTGAAATTCTGGCCGGTTGCGCATCATCAGCACTACCCGCTGGCCTTTCTCTAGCCCTAAATCGGATAACGCTTGCGCGGCGCGTCCTGCGCTTTGGGAGTACTCGGCCCAAGTGAGTTGACGAAAATCATCACCGTCTTTCCAGCGCAACGCCACTCGGTCGGGATAATCGCGCACCGTGACACAAAATTGTGCCGCCACCGTATCGGCGGTTTGGTGATTACTAGGCAGTATTTTTGTGGCCACTATTTCTCCCTGGTTTGAGGCAGAGTCTCGCACGGATAGAAGGGGAATCAAGATTCTTACCCCAATTTAACTAGAGATTTGGCTGGGGATAACTTGGGGATAACCCTGAGGAAAACCGCTGCCCGCAAGGGAATATTCGCTCTCACCGGGAATACCCCAAAACCCTTATGAATAAAGGCGAGTAAGCGTTTACGCCTGCCGTTCGTCATAACTAGACCAGGCCAACAAGGCGTCTGACTAACCCAGGAGAGAGATTATGAAAAACCCTATTCACTTCATTAAAAAACAACCACTTGCCGTTCGACTCGTCGCCGGCGTTACCGTCATTGCGCTGCTTGCGGCCGCAGTGTTTATCTTGAGCTCAGATGAAAACAAAGAGCGGGCCCAAGCTCGTTCTACTCAGCAATCATCGAGCCAAGTCTCGGCAACCGAAAACTCTCGGGCCGTTGACTCACCATCGACCACTTCTCCCACCGGAGTATCTCCCAGCACTACTCGGCCCAGGCGGGGCAACTCTCAGCCTTCGCGTACTGACGCCCCGGCCAGAGGATCACTTTCTTCGCGCCCCCCGGCGGCACCGGCAACCCCGGCGGCACCGGCAGACACCACTGGGCCCGATCTTTCAAGCGCCGCTTGGAGCCAAGATTATCTCTACACGACCCTTTACGTAGATGGGGTTGAGCGAGGCTGCCCCTTTGCCGGCGTATCCGACGGACCCGTCTTGGCCACTTTTAGTGTTAGGCCCACCGACGAATCGAGAATCGCCTCTATCTACGCATACAGAGATAGCGCTTACGGAGTCGGACAAGAAGTACTAATGACAGAAGAAGGTCCTAATAATTTTGTAATCCGTGTGTCGATTTTTCGAGGATCAACCGCTACTCGCAACAGCATCACGATGAACTTCGTTGCGACAGATTTCTTGGGAAATTCTTCCAGCGTTTCTCGAACAATCTCGGTTCTCGAATGCGAAGGTTTGACCTAAAAATAACTAACAGACGCCCAGGTCATTGACCTGGGCGTTTGTTAGTTGCGGCCCGATCGTTCGTTAAGTCGCCACGGCCCTCGGCGCCGGCCGCCCCCTCGAGCACTTAAGCGAGCCGCCGTAACCCACTGATGGGCCATGTCGTTAACTTCGTCGGAGCGAAGACTAAACCCTCCCGACCTAACTATTTCACCCATCGCCATTTCGATAACTCTCGCTTCTTGTTCGGTGGGTCGAGGAGTAATTTCACCCAGCACAAACGCGCTAGTGCTCACAGAGGAACGTTTCCGTGCTTACGTGCCGGCGACTGCTCACGCTTCGTGCGCAACATGTCGAGCGAGCGAATCAAAACTTGTCGGGTATCGCGGGGGTCGATCACATCGTCGACGTATCCCCGCTCTGCGGCCACATACGGATTAGCAAACTTGTCGGTGTATTCCTCAATAAGTTCGACCCGCCGACCTTCGGCGTCATCGGACTGATCAATTTCTTTACGGAAAATGATATTGACTGCCCCTTGGGCGCCCATAACCGCTATTTCTGCCGAAGGCCACGCAAACGCGAGGTCGGCACCAATGGACTTGGAGTTCATCACGACGTAGGCGCCGCCGTAAGCCTTACGGGTAATAATCTGAACGCGAGGCACGGTCGCCTCACAGTAGGCGTAAAGCAACTTGGCTCCGTGACGGATAATCCCCCCGTACTCTTGGTCGGTTCCCGGTAAAAATCCGGGAACATCAACAAAAGTTACGAGGGGAATATTAAAGGCATCGCACATCCGCACAAACCGCGCGGCTTTTTCTGACGCATCGATATCTAAAACTCCGGCCAAATTTTGTGGCTGATTTCCAACAACGCCAACCACGTGGCCGTCGAGTCGCGCCAAACCACAAACGATATTCATGGCCCACATTTGGTGAACCTCAAAAAAGTCTCCGTCGTCAACGATCTCGTGGATAATCGCTTTCATGTCGTACGGCTGATTAGGAGCATCTGGGATCAAGCTGATGATGTCTTCACAGCGTCGAGCGGGATCGTCGGCGGGTGAGAAATAGGGTGGGTCATCGAGATTGTTTTGCGGTAGGAAAGAAACCAAGTAGCGAACTTGTTCGAGACAAGATTCTTCGTCTTCGGCCACAAAACCCGCTACTCCCGATTTGGACGCGTGCGTCATCGCTCCCCCAAGTTCTTCTTGGGTTACGTCTTCGCCGGTAACCGTTTTGACTACGTCGGGGCCAGTAATGAACATATGCGAAGTGCCTTTGACCATAAAAACAAAATCGGTCATTGCCGGCGAATAAACCGCACCACCCGCGCACGGCCCCATAATTACGCTGATCTGCGGTATTACTCCCGATGCTTTTACGTTGCGATGGAAAATTCCCCCGTAGGCGTCGAGACTAACTACACCTTCTTGAATGCGAGCGCCCGCCCCGTCGTTAAGTCCGATCATTGGAGCCCCGACCGACTCCGCTAGATCCATAACTTTGTGAATTTTTTCGGCAAACACTTCACCCAGAGCGCCACCAAAGACAGTGAAGTCTTGTGAGAAAACGAATACTTTGCGTCCGTCGATAGTTCCCCACCCCGTGACAACCCCGTCGGTAAGCGGACGGGTGTTTTCAATACCAAATCCGTGGGCACGATGGCGCGCCAGCATGTCAAGTTCAACAAATGACCCCTCATCAAGAAGTTTCCCTAAGCGCTCGCGGGCGGTGAGTTTCCCTCGGTCGTGTTGGCGCTGAACCGCGGCTTCGGATCCCGCGTGCAGCGCCTCTTTGCGTAACTCGGCCAGTTGCTCAAGGCGTTCTTCTATGGGGTGCGCCGGCAGCGCTACGGGAGCATCCGCCGTGGCTTCACCTTGAATAGCGTCTTCTTCTATTGCCATAGCGCCCGAGGTTACCGGCTCGGCTGACTGGAGGACGCTTTGCCCTCTTCGACTAGTTCAATCAGCGTTCCGAAGGCGGTCTTGGGGTGAACAAAGGCCACCGTGGTGCCCCGACTGCCCGGACGCGGAACCTCATCGATGACTTGATGGCCTTGGGCCTTTACCTGCTCTAGTGCTTGCGCCACACTCGTCACTCGATACCCCACGTGATGAATCCCTTCGCCCCGCTTAGCCAGAAACTTAGCCACGGGTGAATCATCTCGAGTTGGAGTAACAAGTTGAATATACGAATCGGCCACTCGGATTAATACTTCTTCAACCCCATCAGAATCGATTCTTTCGCGATGGGTTACCGTGCAACCAAAAGTATCGTCGTAGTAGGCCACCGCCGCATCAATGTCGTAAACCGCTATGGCGACATGATCGATATTGGTGAGTAACGAGTCTTTAGTGGTCACTCTTTTTTCCTCCTTGGGCGTGCCGGCTAAACCGCGTTATCTCTGGCAGTAGTTGAGCCCGCAATTCGGGGTCGGTCACTCCCAAACCTTCTTCGGGCGCCAAAACTAAAACTCCGAGTTTTCCTTCGTGTTGATTCTTTTGTACTGCCGCGGCCGCTTCGCCGACATCGTCAAGCGCATAAGTAGCGGAAAGGGTGGGATGGATTTTCCCCTCACAAATCAAACGGTTGGCTTCATAGGCTTCTCGGTAATTAGCGAAGTGGCAACCTTTTATCGTTTTTAGGTTCATCCAAAGATAACGATTGTCGTATTCAATCATGAACCCGCTGGTGGCCGCACAGGTCATGATTAGCCCCCCTCGCTTAGCCACAAAAACTGAAGCACCCATGGTTGACCGCCCCGGATGTTCGAAAACGATGTCGGGGTCGGTACCTATTAATTCGCGAATTTTTTTACCGAACCGGCGCCACTCCGATGGGTCTTGAGTAGTTTCGTCCGACCAAAACTTATAACCCTCAGCCGTGCGATCTATCACTGCTTCACAGCCCATGGCTCGAACTAACTCCGCCCGTTCGGGAGAAGAGACAACACCGATGGGGATACCGCCACCGTTGAGCACATACTGAACTGCGTACGCACCAATTCCTCCACTTGCCCCCCAGATAAGGACGCTCTGTCCTTGAGTCATTTGTGCACCGTTAGGGCTCACCAACATCCGATAACTCGTGGAATTAGTAAGCGCGTTCACCGCGGCTTCTTCCCAAGTCAAGTGCGCGGGTTTAGGCATCAACTGGTTGGCCTTGACTAGAGTTATTTCGGCCAAACCGCCGTAGTTGGTTTCGAATCCCCAGATGCGTTGATTAGTCGCCATCATCGAGTCGTCGTGAGCAGTAGGGTCTTGATCGTCGACATGATTGCAATGCACCGTTACCGCATCACCACATTTCCAGTCCCGCACCGCCGATCCCACTCGCACCACTACTCCCGCCGCGTCGCTACCGAGGACGTGGAAAGGCTGATCGTGGCGAGCCCCCCAAACGCTTTCTCGCCCCAAGCGAGTAAGGAATCCGAAAGTGGCCAGCGGCTCAAATATTGCCGACCACACCGTGTTGAAGTTAATAGAACTCGCCATCACCGCAACAAAAACCTCGTCGGGTGCTAGTTCGGGTAAAGCGACATCGTCTAGGTGGAGTGAGGCCCGCGGGTCTTTGGCGCTTGATTCCATGCCGGCAAACATCTCTTGTTCGTCGGCGTGAACAGTGACTCCGCGAAATGTTGCCGGCATTTCAATGTCGGCTAAATCGTCGGTGGCGCCCGTGAGGATGGCTTGGCGAATTAATTCGATAGACATGACCCCCGACAATACTCCTCGGCGAGTCGGCGGGGCGGGGGCGGGCGGGTTGACGACCGAATAATTCGCTAGGGTAGCGTTGCTCATAACCACAACCAGAGCGGCTCAACCTCGGGCCGCCCAACCACGGGGGAACCAAATGTCAGGATCGGTAATCGTTTCCACTGCTCGCACGCCCATCGGAAAATTCTCTGGTGCCTTCGCCGGCCTTAGCGCAATGGACCTTGGCGGAGTCGCAATTCGGTCCGCCCTCGAGCGCGGTGGAGTCGACTCCGAACAAGTCGATGCCGTCATTATGGGACACGTACTCCAAGCTGGTCAGGGACAGATAACCGCGCGTCAAGCAGCAGTAATCGCGGGAATCCCAATGAGTGTCCCGGCACTTACGGTTAACAAAGTTTGTCTTTCCGGAATAAACGCGCTCTACCTTGCTGACCAAATGATTCAATCGGGTGACGCCGAAGTTGTGGTTGCTGGGGGCATGGAGTCAATGACTAACGCCCCATTTTTACTTAATGGCGCGCGCTCGGGGTTACGCATGGGTAACCAAGACTTGATCGATTCACTTATCCACGATGGCCTCTGGTGCGCCTTTGACCAAGAACACATGGGAACCGGAACTCAACGCTACGCCGACGAAAAAAAGATTTCCCGTTCCGCCCAAGACGAACTCGCGGCGCGTAGTCACGAACTCGCGGCTGCAGCCATGAAAGAAGGACGTTTCGTAGACGAAATAGCTCCGGTAGAAATTCCTCAGCGTAAAGGCGACCCGCTAATAGTTGATAGCGACGAAGGAGTGCGCCCCGAAACCACCCTCGACTCCCTCGGCGCCCTTCGCCCTGCTTTCGGGAAAGAAGGAACCATCACCGCGGGTAACGCATCGCAGATATCTGATGGTGCCGCGGCCCTGATCATGACCAGCGCCGAAAAAGCGGCGGATCTTGGACTTACCCCCATTGCGGAGTTCGTTAGTTACGGGATGGTCGCCGGGCCCGACGCATCACTTTTGCACCAACCGTCGCGAGCCATCAAACGAGCCCTGGATCCCATCGATAAGACCGCCAGCGACATCGATCTTTTCGAAATCAACGAAGCCTTCGCCGCGGTAGGCGTGGCTTCAATAAAGGACCTCGGAGTAAGCGGCGACATCGTGAATGTGAACGGTGGAGCCATTGCCCTCGGCCACCCCGTCGGGATGTCGGGTGCTCGCATTGTCTTAACTCTCATCAACGAATTGCGACGCCGCGGAGGCGGGCTAGGTGCGGCCGCACTTTGCGGTGGTGGTGGCCAAGGAGACGCGGCCATTGTCCGCACCTTGTAATTCAAGGGCACTGGTTTATGGTCGACGCCGTGACTAACGCGGCCTTAATGAGTACGCTGCCATCATGACCGCCGAAACCCATGACCACTTGGATGCAAGTGAAAATATGGCTCCGGACAGAGCGAAGGTTCCGTACCGCGCTCGTACCGTCACGATGCGTGCTCGTGAACTCCGAGTTATGGGCGCGGGCATGCTCGCGGTGGCCGCGGTGCGCCCACTAATCCCCATTGAAACTGGCCCACCTTGCCCGTTGCGCTTAATTACCGGAATACCTTGCCCACTGTGTGGCATGACCCGCGGGGTAACCGCAGTAGTGCACGGCGACTTCGCCTACGCGTTGCTTATGAACCCCGCGGCCTATCTTGCTGTGGCCGTAGCTCTACTACTAATAGTGCAGTGGCGAGTGAAGCGATTTGTTATTCCCCTATGGATCATTACTGGTGTTCTTGGGGTGATGTGGATTTGGCAGATATATAAATTTGCCACCGGAAAACCTCTTTAGGTAACTGCACACTTTGCTTATTGGTGTTAGGTTTCCCACCAACCAAACCGAATAGGAGAAACAATGACTCAATCATCCCCCGCAGTGCCGAGTGGCTCGTATCGAGTAGGTGATTCCATCTCTTACGGCTGGAATGCTTTCTTAAAAAATATTGGCCCCATGATCTTGATCACGCTAGTAATTCTGGCGGTACAAGTTCTTTTGAATGTAGTAGTTGGTGCTGACGCCGGAGTTGCACGAATAATTTTGCAGCTCGTAGCTTTCATCGTTGGGCTCATCTTGGGTATGGGCCTCATTAGGGCATCGCTCGCGATTACCGATGGGGTAAAACCTGAGGTGTCGATGTTGGCCCATACTGCAGGGCTAGGCAGTTATTTAGTGGCAGCAATCATTTTCGGAATTGCAGTATTCGTAGGATTGATTCTTTTCATTATTCCCGGAATCATCGTTTCACTGATCTTCATGTTCTACGGTTACACCATTGTGCAAAACCCCAGCACCAGTCCGATTGACGCACTTAAGCGCTCAGCCGAAATAACTAAAGGTCACCGTTGGCAGTTACTGGGACTAGTTGTCCTACTAATCATCATCAACGTAATCGGGGCAATCTTGTGTGGGATTGGGTTGCTATTCACTTACGGCATTACCGCTATTGCGGTCGCCCACGCTTACAAGTCACTAAGCGGTCAGCCGATCGCGGCGATCGCGTAGATCTATTATTGATTCCTTCGGGCCCGACTTTTCGGGCCCGAAGGCCAATCAATAGTTATTAATCTTTCATCCCGCCACCGCGCCTTTGGACTCCCAAAAACCGTTAAGCGCGCGCTGGATTTTGAAAATCCAGATGAACAAGCCCAAAATCGGAAGCAAGATCCAAAAGCCCGTCGTGAACGACACCGGCGACTTGCGCCCATCGGTTTCGTAAAGAGAAGCTATTTCGCTGGGCTCAACAAAAATATTAATGAATGAGCAAATAACTGCGAATAAAAGCGCCTCGAGGCCACCGATTCCTTGGCCACTGTAATCTTCCATTTCTTGGAAAGTCATGTAGAACCAGTACCAATGGTAAAGCCCACAAGTAATAATCGTGAGGCCAATTACGGTCCAAGGATTACGGATCTTGCCGACGTTACCGCCGCCTTGTCTGAGGATGGTCATACCGTTCCTTCCAATTCGGGTAACTTTCGGTTCGACAACCTCGAGCGTGCTTATGTTCTAGCCCAAAACTAATACTGGAGCCATCATTGCTGAAAGCTGAGTTGACTAGATTGACGCACTTAAGCGCTCAGCCGATCGCGGCGAGCGCGTAGATTAATTATTGATTCCTTCGGGCCCGACTTTTCGGGCCCGAAGGTCAATCAATAGTTATTAATCTTTTATTCTGCCACCGCGCCTTTGGACTCCCAAAAACCGTTAAGCGCGCGCTGGATTTTGAAAATCCAGATGAACCCGCCCAAAATCGGAAGCAAGATCCAAAAGCCCGTCATCATCGACACCGGCGACTCGCGTCCATCGGCTTCGTAAAGAGAAGCTATTTCGCTGGGCTCAACAAAAATATTAATGATTGCGCAAATAAACGCGAATAAAAGCGCCGCGAGGCCACCGATTCCTTTGGCACTGTAATCTTTCATTTCCTGGAAAGTCATGTAGAACCAGTACCAGTGGTAAAGCCCACAAGTAATAATCGTGAGGCCAATTACGGTCCAAGGATTGCGGATCTTGCCGACGTTACTGCCGCCTTGCATGGGGATGGTCATATCGTTCCTTCCGATTGATCGTTTTGGGCTTGAATAACCTCAAGTCCTCAGTTGTTCTAGTACAAAAACAAGCCCTCGGCTACTAATCTAAAAGCCGAGTTGACTAGTCGGGTTTACTCGCCTAACTTGGTGCTCCTTCACCCAATCTCTTCACTTATCCACAAGGAGTAAACGATGTCTGATTCATGGGGTTTTGAAACCAAGATGGTCCACGCGGGCGCCGAGCCCGATCCCACCACCGGGGCCCGAGCGGTTCCGATCTATCAGACCACCAGTTACGTATTCCGCGATACCGACCATGCCGCGGCCCTTTTTGGACTCTCCGAACTAGGCAACATCTACACCCGGATCATGAACCCCACCCAGGCTGCGTTCGAAGATCGCATCGCGGCCCTTGAGGGCGGAGTGGCGGCGCTGGCTACCGCTTCGGGTCAAGCCGCCGAGACAATGGCCCTCCTCAACATCGCCGAAGCGGGCGACCACATCGTTTCTTCCGCTTCACTTTATGGGGGCACTTACAACCTTTTTCACTACACCTTCCCCAAACTAGGAATCACTGTTGACTTCGTTGACGACCCTGACGACTTGGCCGCGTGGAAAGCAGCCATCAAGCCCAACACCCGCGCGTTCTACGCGGAGACCATGGGTAACCCCAAAGGCGACGTAATCGATTTTGAGGGCATCTCTAAAGTGGCCCACGCCGAAGGAATTCCGTTGGTGATCGATAACACTGTTGCCACTCCCTATCTCTGCCGACCCCTCGACCACGGGGCCGACATCGTGGTGCACTCGGCCACCAAATTCATCGGCGGCCACGGCACCTCGATTGGAGGCGTAATCGTCGACGGCGGGAAATTTGATTATGCCGCCAGTGGCCGGCACAAAATGTTTACCGAACCCGACCCGAGTTATCACGGCGTGGTCTACTCCCAACTGCCCGAGCCGCTGCGCCCGGCCCAGTACGCGCTTAAAGCTCGACTCACGCTGTTGCGTGATATGGGTTCGGCCGTATCACCGTTTAACTCGTTCTTGTTTATTCAAGGGCTCGAAACTTTGAGTTTGCGCATGGAACGCCACTGCCAAAATGCTCAAGCCGTCGCCGAGTGGCTCGAAGCCCACAGCGCAGTCGAGTCGGTTAACTACGCCGGCCTTACTTCGAGCCCGTGGTACGAACGAGGTCAGCGCTACCTCCCCCGCGGTCAAGGGGCAATTATGGCCTTCGAACTCAAGGGAGGCATCGAAGCGGGTAAGAAATTCATTAACAGCCTCGAGTTGATTAGTCACCTCGCTAATATTGGCGATGTGCGCACTCTGGCTATCCACCCTGCTTCTACTACTCACTCGCAACTCACACCCGAAGAACAAATTGCTGCGGGAGTGACTCCGGGAATGGTGCGCTTGTGCATCGGGATTGAAACTCTCGACGACATCCTCGCCGATCTTGATGCCGGGTTTCGCGCCTCTAAATCAGACTAAGTAGGCGCGGGATTAACAATTGACTCCCGCTCCCAACTCCGGTGCTTGGCGGCCCGGCGATCCGTTTGGTCAACGCAAATTTACCGAATTGTTCGCCTCGCGACCCCACGCGCTTGAAGCGGGTGGACGGGTTGGTGATGTAACGGTGGCCTACGAAACTTGGGGGACGCTCAACTCTGATCGCAGCAACGCGGTTTTAGTACTTCACGCCCTTACCGGAGACAGCCACGCGGCCGGGGTGGCCGAACCGGGACACCGCGAACAGGGCTGGTGGGAAGGAATAATCGGCCCGGATGCGCCCATTGATACCAACAAATACTTCGTGGTGTGCCCCAATGTCTTTGGGGGCTGTCAAGGAACTACTGGGCCCGCCTCAATTTCACCCGACGGCAAGGCTTACGGGTCTCGCTTTCCTCGCATAACCATTCGCGACCAAATCGTGGTTGAAGCCGCTCTGGCCGACCAAATGAGAATAGATACTTGGGCGGCAGTGGTCGGTGGATCCATGGGTGGAATGCGCGCGCTCGAGTGGGCCGTCAGTTTCCCGGAACGAGTTAAACGGTTGATCGTAATTTCGGTTGGGGCAGTAGCCACCGCCGAAGAAATCGCCCTTTCGTCTTTGCAAATACGCGCAATAAAAGCCGATACCAATTGGCACGGGGGCGACTACTACGACGCCAGTGCCGGACCGAGCGTTGGCTTGTCTATTGCTCGAGGAATCGGGCAAGTAAATTACCGATCGGAGATGGAATTCGATTCTCGCTTTGGCCGTAATCATCAAGGTGACGAACAGCCTCTCGAAGGTGGACGCTACGCAGTCGAGTCATACTTGGAATACCACGGCGAAAAACTTTCTCATCGCTTCGACGCCAACTCTTACATCATTTTGAGTGAAGCCATGAATCACCACGACGTCGGCCGAGGGCGTGGGGGTTCGACCGCCGCCTTGGCTCGAGTTAGTGCGGAAGTTACCTTGGCCGGAGTTTCCTCCGACCACCTCTACCCTTTACGTTTACAGCAAGAACTGGCCGAGTTAATTCCGAGCGTCGCGGGAGTTGAAGTAATCGAATCCCCCAGCGGTCACGACGGTTTTCTCGTTGCTCTCGAACCGGTAGGGAAAATTATCACTCGCGCGTTGCAGTAGCTCGTTAGTTTTTACGCCTCGACTTCGCGCCGGCCTTCAAATGCTCGGCCGAGAGTTACCTCATCGGCGTATTCAAGATCTCCCCCCACCGGCAATCCGCTCGCCAGCCGAGTCACTTTTATTCCCAGCGGAGTAAGCAAGCGACCCAAATACATAGCCGTGGCCTCCCCTTCGATGTTGGGGTTAGTAGCCAAGATGACTTCCTTGACTTCTTCGCTTTCTACTCGGCGCAATAATTCTTTTACCCGCAACTGCTCGGGCCCGATACCTTCGATGGGCGAAATCGCTCCCTGCAGCACGTGATAACGACCGTTAAATTCATGAGTGCGCTCTATGGCCACGATGTCGCGCGGTTCTTCCACTACACACAACGAGGTTGAGTCACGACGATCGTCTTGACAATACGCGCATAACTCACCTTCGGCGATACTAAAACACCGCTGACACCAAGTAACTCGTGCTTTAGCCTCAGTGATCGAACTGGCTAAGCGATTAGCGTCTTCGGCCGGCGACTTGAGCAAGTAATACGCGATCCGCTGCGCCGACTTAGGACCGATGCCGGGTAGACGACCGAGTTCATCAATAAGCGTTTGCACTGCCCCCTCATAAACGCTCAACCGAATGGCCCTCTCATTTTTATGCTCCTTAATTCAAACTATTGGAGTAATTAGCCCGGTAACCCGAGAGCGCCCAAGTCGAGGCCACCGGTCACCGCGCCCATGCGCTGGCCTTGAAGCTCTTGCGCCGCTCGCAGTGCATCTGCCACCGCGGCCACCACTAGATCTTCCAGCATTTCTACGTCGTTGGGGTCAACTACTTCGGGAGAAATAGAAATATCCTTGATGTCCCCCGAGCCGGTGACTATCACCTTTACCACCCCGCCGCCCGCAGACCCCTCAACCGTTTCTTCCGCCAACGCCGCCTGCGTAGCCGCCATATCGGCTTGCATCTGCTGCATCTGGCGCATCATCGGCGCGGATCCACCGCTGCGCTTGGGGGGTTTTTGCTTTGCCATTACGACTCCTTGCGGGATAGTTCCTCGACCACGCTACCGCCGAGTTCGCGCTCTAATCGGTGCACCGGCCCTGATTGATCCTCTTCGGGAGCAACTACCGTTTCGCTTAAGTCAATTGACTCTTCGTCTTCAAGGTCTACTTCCTGGCCCACGCGGGGCTCAGCGACCGATAAGTGTGGTGCCGCCTCAAGATTAAGTTTGAAATTAAATTTCACCTTTACCACCAGCGCGTCCCGCACTTTATTGGCAGAAGATTTAAACCGAGGTTTAGCCGCGATCAACAACTCCGGGGCGACTCCGAATATAAGAACATCTCCATCAATGCGAACCGGCACTGCTCCACCAATTGCCCCTCGTGTTGCTGGTGGTAAATCAGGAACAATTTCACTCCACGCGTCAATCACCGCTCGGAGTTCGGGAGGGGTCGTATTTAATATTGGCTCAGCGGCAACCGGTTCGGGCTCGACCTTAGCTTCGCGAACAGGTTCACTAACCGGTTCGGACGCGGGGGCGTCGCGACGCAACGCCCCTATAGTGGGACGGGATTGGCGAGGAGAGCGAGCCGCGTCGGCGTCGGCGTCGGCGTCGGCTGCTAGCGGAGCAACGGGTTCGCTCGCAACCCGCTTAGGCATTATGAGTGGCTCAGCGGCCGGCGCCGAAGCTAGAGCGCCCGCCGCTCGCTCTAAACGCTCTACCCGTTCTAACAAAGTTTGCAGCGGTGGTCCCGCATCACGCCGAACGAGACGAACCAGCGCCACCTCCAGAACTAACCGAGGGTCCGCAGCTTCTAAACCCCGCATATCGGTAACGGCCTCACCTAAAGTTTCGATAATTCGCACCAGCGTTGTGTTGCCGAGCGAACGGGCTAAATCACGCAAGCGCTCGTGGTCTTCCTCCGGAGCAGAAACAACCACCCGATCGCCCGCGGCGTTAAGTATGAAAATGTCGCGCGCGCAACGTAAAAGGTCTTCCGCCACTCGACGAGGATCATGACCCGTATCAAGTAAACCCGCCAAACTGATCAACGCTTCCGGAGTGTCTTCATTAGCAATTGCCGTCAAAATTTCAATACGCACTTCATAAGCCGTTCCCCCGAAAAGTTCGGCTACAGCTGCGCCATCAAGACGAGTGCGGTCGTGCGCTAAAGCCTGATCAAGCAACGAAAGTGCATCACGTACTGAACCCGCAGCCGCGCTAGCAATAACTTTTAGCGCTTCGGGATCGGCTACAACATTTTCGCGTCCACAAATATCAGACAAGTGATTGACTATTTCTTCACTAGTGAGCAAAGTGAACTCAAAATGCTGCGTGCGCGAACGGATAGTAGGTAAAACATTTTCGGGATTAGTAGTTGCTAATACAAAAACCACATGGTCAGGTGCTTCTTCTAATGTTTTCAGTAATGCGTTAGGAGCAGTCTTGCTTGATCCACCACCAAGGGCGTGCACTTCATCAATGACAAATACTTTTTTGCGCGAAGCCGGAGCCAAGCCGGTATGAGTTTTCTCAATTATGTCTTGGATCGAAGCAATGTTCCCGCTCGACGCAGCATCTAATTCGATGAGATCAAAAAATGTTCCGTCGGCAATGGCTGCACAGTTTTCACACTCGCCGCACGGATCACCGTCGTCACCAAGTTCTAGACAATTAAGGGCCTTAGCTAATATTCGAGCCGAAGTAGTTTTACCGGTTCCTCGCGGTCCAGAAAAAAGATAAGCATGGCCAACGCGGTCATCTCGCACAGCCGCCCGCAGAGCATTGACTACATGATCTTGTCCCACCAGTTCAGAAAATCGCTGGGGTCGATACGCTCGGTAGAGAGATTGATAAGCCACTCCCTGACTGTACCGACCGGATTGACCTGAAGTAGAGGTGCGGACCGTGCACCCGCCGTCGACCCGACACCGCCGAACGCCAGTAACCCGACCCGGCTCAAGTCAGGCTCGCCTGCGGCACTCGGAGCGACACCGCGGAGAGCTGCTTCCTTCCGGACCTGACTCGATTTGCGGGGCTCCGCTGCGCAGGACCCAACCGTCGACACCGGGCACGGGGCCGAACGCTCAGCGGGCCGGGCCTCAGGTGGGAGTTCAGCCCCTCGTACGTGGATTGAGGATGCAGGGCACCACGAGCTCCCCGCCTAGCACGGTCCGCCTGATGAGCGTAGTGCCCGAGCGCTCGCGGGCCACTGCGCCGGTACGCTCAATGGAGGGAGGGATGCGAGAGCGGCCGAATCGGCACGCTTGGAAAGCGTGTGTGGGGAAACTCACCCTGGGTTCGAATCCCAGTCTCTCCGCCAAAGGAGTGAGGGCGTCGGGCACCACGGCCGGGCGCTTCTCTCTCCCCAACTTTTATAACCACTAAATGATGATGACAAAAAAATCTCCCCCACCGGACGACGAATTCATTAAGCCTTTGATGGACCTCGCGCTGAGTGAAGCAAAACTGGCAATAGAGCACGGAGACGTGCCCGTAGGTGCGGTTGTGGCTCGACGCGACTCGGGTTTAGTAATCGCCCACACCCACAATCAAAAAGAACGCGACAACGACCCCACTGCCCACGCAGAAATTTTAGCCCTGCGTCAAGCCGCGAGCGTTTTGGGGTCGTGGCGACTGAGTGAGTGCTTGTTAGTGGTCACGCTCGAGCCGTGCACCATGTGCGCCGGAGCGTGCACGGCCGCTCGCATCGGCCAAGTTATCTATGGCGCGACCGATCCAAAAGCTGGTGCACTCGGAAGTCTTTACCATTTCGGGTCCGACCCTCGACTTAACCACGAATACTCAGTAACTGGTGGCGTACAAGCCCAAGCCGGCGGAGAACTTTTAACTGATTTCTTTTCTGACAAGCGTTCGCAGGCTTAGCCTTCCCCCTCGGTTACGGCCTAGGCTCACAGACGGAGGGGTGCGAGAGCGGCCGAATCGGATGGTCTCGAAAACCATTGTGGGGAAACTCACCCTGGGTTCAAATCCCAGTCCCTCCGCCAATCTAAAAACGCGCGGCGAAATTATTGCTAGTTCGGTAATCCTAAGTTGGCGGCAATTTCGCGAGTTGCGGTTGAGCGATTAAGAGTAAAGAAGTGCAAACCGGGGGCGCCACCGTCGAGAAGTTCTTGACACAAACGGGTGGCTTCTTCTATTCCGGTGGCCCGCACGGCTGCGGGGTCGTCTTCTACTAAACGCAACCGGTCGAGGAACCACTGCGGGAAATCTGAACCTTGCAGCTCAGTCATACGCTTAGTGCCCGCGATGCTCAGCACCGGCATAATGCCGGGAATCACCGGAGTCGTAACTCCCCGAGCACGAAAATCTTCAACTAAATCGAAATAATGTCTAGTTTCAAAAAAGAATTGAGTAATGGCAAAGTCGGCTTCACCTAACTTTTCTGCCCCTCGGTCGCGATCTTGGGCGATTGAGGGCGAGCGCGGATGGGGTTCAGGATGAGCGGCCACGCCCACCGAAAAATCACCCGTAGCGCGAATGAGTCGTACCAAATCTAAGGCGTGCTCAAGTTCACCGGCCGAAAGACTTGGATCATCAGGAAGATCGCCCCCCAACGCCAAGATATTTTCTACTCCTGAGTCTCGGTAACGACTGACGATATCTACGAGTTCAGTGCGCGAGTGGGCGGCGCAGGTCAAGTGAGCCATAGCCGTCATAGATGTTTTCTGATTTATCTCCACCACTAAGTCGTGGGTACGCTCACGAGTAGCGCCCCCCGCTCCGTAAGTAACCGAAACGAACGACGGATGGAGTGACTCAAGTTCGCCAATAGTTCGGCTTAATACTTCCTCAGCCTCATCAGTCTGAGGGGGGAAAAACTCAAACGAAACTGACGTTCCTTGGCTAAGAAGATCAGATATTTTTGCCACTAGTTAACCCCACGAGTATCGAAGTAATAGTTCAGGATCGTTAAGCGTACGCGTCGTTACTGCTTAGCGCGGTAACCCTTAAACCGCCGTAGACGCAGCGAATTGGTTACGACAAACACCGACGAGAAGCCCATGGCCGCGGCGGCAATGACGGGGTTAAGGAGACCGAAGGCCGCCAACGGAATTGCCGCCACGTTGTAGGCAAAAGCCCAAAATAGATTCCCGCGAATAGTCGAAAAAGTCCGTCGGGCCAGAGCAATGGCGTCGGCGGCGGCGCGTAGATCGCCCGAGACCAAGGTGAGGTCACTCGCCTCAATCGCCACATCGGTACCCGTGCCGATGGCAATGCCGAGATCGCCTTGGGCCAGAGCGGGGGCGTCATTAACTCCGTCACCGATTACCGCCACTTGCAAACCTTCGGATTGCCACTGAGCCACGCGAGCCAGTTTCTCTTTGGGTAGCGCCTGCGCGATCACGTTATCTATTCCCACTTTTTCGGCCACCATCTCAGCCACGGCCTGATTATCTCCGGTAATCATGATCAAATTGAGATCAAGACTCTTAAGCGCAATAACTGCTTCGGCTGATGTCGGTTTAATGGCGTCGGTAACAAAAAACAGACCCTTAACAACTCCATCCCAACCCACGCCGACCACGCTGGCTGGTTGTAACTCTGGCCGGGCTAAGGCACGAGAAATATCATCGGGGACATCTCCGGCGAAGTCCACTCGTCCTACTCGAACCACTACGCCGTCTACTTCTCCGGTGGCTCCTCGCCCCGGCTCGCTAGAAAAGTTATTAACGGGGCGGGGAACAATTTTTTGTTCGTAAGCGTAAGCAACTAAAGCCTGGGCCAACGGGTGCTCGGAGGCGGTCTCTATCGTGGCAGCCCGAGTAAGTAATTGATCAGTACTAACGCCGTCAGCCGTTACCACGCAAGAAACTTGCATACGGCCTTCGGTGATAGTTCCAGTTTTATCAAGCACGACCGTGTCTATCTTGTAAGCGGTCTCTAAAACTTCTCCCCCCTTAATCAAAACTCCCAAACTCGCGCCCCGACCCGTTCCCACCATGATCGCGGTGGGGGTAGCCAACCCCAGGGCACAGGGGCAAGCGACAATCAAAACTGCGACCGCGGCGGTAATGGCTCGGCTCACTCCGAACTCTCCCGCCGCGGCGTCGACGATCAACCACGCGATCAGAGTAAAGAGCGCGACGATCAAAACGATGGGCACGAACACGCTAGAAATCCGGTCCGCCAAGCGCTGAATCGGCGCTTTAGTGCCTTGGGCAGTTTCCACTAAGCGGATTATCTGCGCCAAAACGGTTTGCGAACCTACTGCCCCAGCTTCAACTACTAGCCGACCGGAAACATTTATCGTCGCCCCCACTACTTCGGCCCCCACACCCACCTCGACCGGCAAGGGCTCACCGGTGATCATCGAAGTGTCTACCGATGATTGCCCATCAACTACCAAACCGTCCGTGGCTACGCGTTCGCCGGGCCGCACCACAAAGCGGTCACCCGGTTTGAGTTCTGAAACTGGAATGTCTTCGCCATCTTCAGTACGAGCCATTTTTACCGTTAGGTCTAGCAACGCTCGCAAAGCATCGCCTGAGCGCGAGCGCGCTCGGGCTTCAAAATACCTGCCTAATAAAACTAAAGAAATTATTAGCGCGGAAGTTTCAAAATAAACATAAGTCGAACCGTGATCAGAGAACATTGCCCCTAAACTCATATTTCCGCCGTGGCTGTCGGCGCCAAGAAAAACTAGAGCGACTAGAGACCAAAAATACGCCGCCAGAGTTCCCAAACTGATCAAAGTGTCCATTGCAACCGTGTGGTGGCGAAGATTACGAATGGCAGTTACGTGAAAAGACCACCCAGACCAAAAAACTACGGGAGTAGACAAAACCAACGCCACCCACGGCCAACCCTCGAATCCAAAGGCGGGAATCATAGATATCGCTACTACCGGAACCGTCAAGACAATTGCGGCCACCAGCCGAGGCAAAATCGCTCGTGCTTCAGATTCAGGCGGCGCTGCGTCATCAACCACTAGATAGCCCAAGCCCGTGACCACTTCAATCAACTCCGGCGAGCCAACGAGGGCGGGATCGTAAGTAATCGCCGCTCGGTGACTGGCGTAGTTGACTGCCGCTGATTCCACGCCTTCGTGTCCGGCCAGTGCTCTTTCAATGCGAGCCGCGCACGACGCACAGGTCATTCCCCCCACTTCAAACTCCTCTAAAATGGCGGTGTTGCTTGCGGCTTCAGGCATCTCGTACCAGCGTAACTATCCGACCCCGTCGGGCCAAGCGCAAGCAGTCAAACCCGAGAGATGCGTGGCAGACTCTAGCGATGGCGCCAGAGAAGTTTCAGTGGAAGCACCTCTACGACGAGGTGGTAACTACCGGCCTTTGCACCGGGTGCGCCGCGTGCGTAGTGGTATGCCCTCACGACGTACTGGGCTATCGCGACGACTCGGGAATTTATAAGCCTTTTCAAACGGAAGAAGACTTCTCCCCCGGTGATTGCTCACACGGTCAAAAAGGTTGCACGACGTGCACTCGAGCCTGCCCTCGTTTTAGAACTTGGGAAAGTGACGCCGATGAGTTTCTTTTTGGTCGCGCCCGGAACGCCGAAGAAGTGTCGGGGATTTCTAAAGATGTTCTTCTCGCTCGCGCTACCGACCCCCTCCTACTAGAAAACGGGCAGGACGGCGGACTGGTGTCGGCAATACTTCTCTACGCGCTAGAAAACGATGTTATTGATGCAGCACTGGTTTCTTATCTCGAAGGGGACGGTTCGACTTGGAAAGCCGTACCCGGAGTCGCCCGTAACCGAGAAGACATTATCGCTTCCGCGGGTAGCCGTTACACCTACAGCGCTAACCCGATGGCTTACGCCGAAGCAGTTGAGAGCGGAGCGGAGCGCATTGCCTTAGTAGGAATGAGTTGCCAGTCGTCGGCGCCAGTCATTATGAAGCAACGCAAAGTCGGGAAAGTAGCTCGGCGTATAAGTCTCAACATTGGGCTCCTGTGTTCAAAAACTTTTGATGACGCAATTTTCGATGAGTTGCTTGACGCTAAATACGGTCTTAAGCGAGCCGACATTAAGAAAATGAACATCAAGGGACGCTTGCAAGTGTGGACGAAAGATGGCGAGTACCACGAGATACCCCTGAAGGAATGCCACGCCTGGACTCGCGAGGGTTGCAAGATGTGCCCAGATTTTTCCGCTGAACACGCCGACATTTCAACCGGCGGGATCGGAGCTTTTGACGACTGGACTCTAACTATCGTTCGTACTGATGTAGGTCGAGAGTTGATGGCTAACTTAGAACGTGACGGTTGGATAGAAACTCGACCCGGTGACGATGACCCCGGAGCTATTGAGTTAATGCATAAACTTTCGGCTAAATCGCGCAAGCGCTGGCCCGAATTTGCCGTAGCAGCACCACGGGCAATTCCGACCTGATCTTTTGCTCTACAACTCAGACGAGCAAAAAATCGTCGCCTTAGTGCGCGACTTGCTTGACGCCAGTCAACTGCAAGTAGTTTTCCCCAAAATTGAAATCATCAATAACGCGCCCGGTTCAGCCTTGGCTGATTTCGTAATTGTTAATCTTGAAGAATTCTCTGATCTGATCGGTGAAGTTCGTCGCCTAGTACCCCACGCGTTCATCTTGGGGTACGGGCCTCACGGCGAAACCGAAGAGGCGAAAAAAGCCGCCCAGGCCGGTGCCGACCGAGTCCTCCCGCGGTCACGCTTCTTCCGCGACCCGTTATCAGCACTAGCCCGAACAACCTGACCACCAGAAGGTGAGCGTTCAAGGCACAATGGGAGTCCGCCAAAAAAACGACTACTCAATGACTCAATCCGTATGAATACCTCCTCATTAGCAACACCGGCGGTCACGCCGGCCAAGTTGCCTCGTTCGCGCCGACGCGAGTTTCTTTATCTCGTCTTAGCCCTTATTGCTTTAACCGTTGCGCTGCGCTTACCAGCATTTTTCGTCGAAGTATTCAACTCCGACGAAACTTTTCTCGCCACTCAAGCCGAAGTGATCCAAGCGGGGGGCGACCTCTACCGTGAAGCGACCGACCGAAAACCCCCTTTAGTCCCCTACCTCTACGCGGCGACTTTTAATGTCTTTGATACCAACGATCTGTGGACGGTACGAGTGGTCGCCATGGGAGCGGCGGCTCTGACCGCCATACTTTTAGCCCTTGAGGCGCGACGACGCTACGGCGAGCGAGCGGCTTGGGTTGCGGGTTTTCTCTGCGCCTTTTCTCTGATTGCCTGCGCTCCGCAAGACGGTCAAGCCGCCAACTTTGAGATATTTATGTTGCCGACAATGACCGCGGGAGTTTTATTAGCGCGCCGCGGCCGAACCGCTTCGGCTGGAGTAGCCATTGCCCTAGCTACCCTGGCCAAACAGACCGGCGCCGCCACTCTTTTGCCCGTCTTGTACTTAGTTGCTCGCGCTCGCGGTCGCCGCGGAATCGCCGAAACACTAGGCGGTTTTGGAATTCCGTTAGTGCTAATGGCCCTCGCGCTTGGGCCCGGGCAAGTCCTTTACTGGACAGTGATCGGCAATGGGTCTTACGTAGGAGTAAAAACAATCTCTTCCTACGTTGCTTTATCGTTTCTTTTAATGACTCTGGCCTGGATCGGCGCCAACCTGCCTATGGTCATACATCTACCTAAATCATGGACTTTACGAAAATCAATTAATGCTGACGGAAAAAACAATATTGACTTATGGATCTGGGTTTTATCGGCCGTACTATCAATTTTAATTGGTCTACGGTTTTTTGGTCACTACTACCTGCAACTAGTCCCGCCCGTGGTTCTTCTCGCCACCGGAGCCTTGATGAGTGCTTCAAAGCGGGTCGTAACCGTGACCGTAGTTGCGAGCGGAATACTGGCCTTAATCATTTCGTCGGCGGGCTATTTCTTATTGCCTTTCGGTTCAGAACCCAAATATCAAGCGGTAAGTCGCTATTTGGCCGCCCACTCAGGACCGAACGATCGGATGGTCGTATGGGGCAGTGTTCCCGAAATCTATTGGGCCTCAGGGGTAAAGCCCGCTACGCGTTTTTTAACGACCAATACGTTTCTCGCCGGAAATCATCCGGGCCGGCCAGGATCAGATGCTGCTCCCGAAGACAGCGACCCGGAAGTATGGAACTTATTTTTTAACGACATAACAAAACAGCCGCCTCGTTTTATCGTAGACACGGCCACCGCCAGCATTCGCAGCGCGGAGTGGACACCGCTGAGCAGATTTTCTCGACTTTCAGCACTAATAAAAAATAAATATCGAGTGGTTAACGTCATCGATGATTTCACGGTTTATCAGCGCCGGAAATCGTAAACTAACTCGGTTTCACACCAACGGCCAGGGGACTGAGTGGTACCCCTCATCGGGATGAGGAAACTTTCCTGCTCGTAGCAACATCTGCGTTCGCTGATTCAGAGCAGCAATTTCGACGGGTGATAACAAAGGCGCGAGCGTTTTGGCCAGCAAGCCGTCATCGAGCTCACTGACCAAGCGTTCTAAATCGATAATCAATTCTTTAGATAAATCTTCGCCGGCAAAATCCCACACTACGGTGCGTAATTTCCACTCGGCGCTAAATGTGAGTCCGTGATCGATCCCAACCACTAAACCATTATCGAGATCATGTAAACAATGTCCACCTTTGCGGTCGGTATTGTTAACCACAATGTCGTAAGCGGCAAATTGCCTAAACCGATCTTGATTATCGGCCAACAAAGTGAAGTAGTGCTCCTCGGGGTCATGCTCGACAAAACGCTGTAACGCACCAATCCCCAAGGGCCCTTCAGTGCGCAAAATAGTTATCGGAACGATTCCCCATCCCAAAGTATTTGATACTTCAAATGCCGCAACTTCACGCTGGCATAGCGTTCCGTCCGGAAAATCCCACAGGGGCCGCTCGCCCCGGCGCGGTTTATACACTGCCGGCACCGCTACTCCATCGGCACACGCCTCGACCAAAAATGTTCCGTTAGACGAGTAACGCATTTGCCCCAGCAACTCAATCTCGCCGGCGTACAAAACATTTGCGATCTGAGCTGAGGTTAATTCCAGCGAGGACACCGATGTCCGCCTGGATCCATTGGCATGCTGCACAGCGAACACTCGGGCCGTCCACCTTCAACTTCAGTTACCCCTCGAGCGGCCAGCGCGCGCACTTGGGCTCGGGTGGCATAAATACGCGCCACGTAGCCGTCTTCTTCGTGTTCAGAACCGAGTTCGGTTTCGGTGGTGAGCAGTTCGGAGTCGCCGTCTTCGGCCACATGTTCGCGTAACTCAATAAGCACCAACCCTAAATCGGTGTCAAAGCCCAAACCGATGAGTCGGGCTCTAAATAACGGAACCGTGGGTTCACGCAAGCGAGCTTCTTCTATCGGTAAAGCCAGCGTGTCCTCAGGATGTTCTTCGGCGATGCGATCAAGAAACGAGATGACTTCGGTAGCCAACAGGGCGACCTGTTGTTTTTCTACTAAAACTGTAAGTTGCATCGCCGAATTACGAGCCTGAACGAAAAACTCTCGGCTTCCTGGTTCACCAATTGCTCCCGTTCCAAGATTCTCAACGTCATGAAGTTCGATTATCGAGTCCATCAAGCCACCGATGTTCCGCCCGAAGTTTGGCTATTTGAATCGGAGTCAGGAACCATTAGCTCGTCAAGGTCGCCCGTGTCGTTGCATTTGATCATGGCTACGCCGTGTTCGCTAAAGGTAAACGCCGTAATCGATGCTGGAGCAACCGCAATGCGCTGGAACAAATCAAGATGCACTCCGGTGTAATGCGCAATGGCGGCTTTAATCGGATCCGCGTGTGACACCACCACGATTAAATCTCCGGGGTGGTCGGCCACCAAAGAATCTAAAGTCTCGACCATTCGGGCTTGCATAGCCATTATCGCTTCGCCGCCCGGGAAAACCACTCGAGATGGCGTGCGCTGAACAACTTTCCATAAATCAGTTTTTGCTAATTCCGAAATTTTTTGCCCCGTCCACTCTCCGTAATCTGCTTCTAAAACGCCAGGAAGCGGCTGCACCGTGAGACCGTGATGAGTTGCGACCGCGGCGGCGGTTTGAGTAGTTCGCTCAATTGGGCTGGCGTAAACTGCGGCTACGGGTAAGTTGGCTAAACGCTTACCCAAAACTTCGGCTTGACCGCGTCCCTTTTCTGATAAATCAATTCCTGATGCTCGCCCCGATAACAGCGGTCCCGTTTGGGCCGTGACTGCGTGTCGGGCCAGAACTAATCGAGTGGCGCTCAAATCTGTCATATCCGAATCGTAACGGGAGTACTGCCGTAAGCCCCAAGCCCGGCTACTGGCTTTTATCACCTAGGATTACTAAGCCATGAGCCAACAACCGATCCATCTAACTCCCTCGGGGCCCCCGGAAACTATTCTCAACCCCGAACCCGTTGAAGCGCAGGCGGCTTTAGCCCTGGCCCTCGAGCAATCTGAACCCGAACGACGAGCGGCGGTGGCGGCGGTAGTGGCCCAGTGGCCCACTTTCCTTGACGCGTGGGCCATGCTCGGAATATTGGCGCGCGACGACATCGAGGCTTACGCCTATTTTCGCGTGGGTTATCACCGTGGTCTTGATCGTTTAAGACAAAACGAATGGCGAGGGTCGGGCTATGTGCGTTGGCGGCACGAAACCAATCGAGGTTTCTTGCGGGCCTTAGCGGGTTTGGGTAAATCGGCCGAAATCATCGGTGAAGCCAATGAAGAGCAACGCTGTAAAGACTTCATTGTTCAGCTTGACCCGGACTGGAATGCAGATAGCACCTTGGCTGCGCTACAGATGCCCACTACGCCCTAAACTGTACGGATTATGAAGCGCGCATTAATTACCGGCATCACCGGACAAGACGGTCGGCATATGTCCCAGTTGCTCACCGATAAGGGCTACCAAGTGTTCGGGTTGATACGAGGCCAAAATAACCCAAAATCACAAATCGTCACTCAAGAAAATCCGGCGCTGGAATTAGTTGATGGCGACCTGCGCGATCTTTCTTCTTTGGTTGCTGCGGTCGAACAGGTCCAGCCCGATGAGGTTTACAACCTTGGGGCTATGAGTTTTGTTGCCCTTTCGTTTCGCCAACCCGAACTAACTGCCGATATCACTGGGCTAGGAGTTCTGCGCATGCTCGAAGCGATTCGTATCGTTGGGGGTGCAGAAAATAACCCCATCCGTTTTTATCAGGCATCATCTTCAGAAATGTTTGGACAGGTTCGAGAAACCCCCCAGAACGAATCGACTCCCTTCCACCCTCGATCTCCTTACGGAGTAGCAAAAGTTTTCGGTCACCATATGACCGTCAATTACCGAGAGTCTTACGGTTTGCACGCATCGACCGGAATATGTTTTAACCACGAAGGACCAAGGCGGGGATTGGAATTCGTCACCCGAAAAATTACTAACGGAGTAGCCCGCATAAAACTTGGCCTCCAAGACACCATCACTTTGGGCAATCTTGATGCCCGGCGGGATTGGGGCTACGCCGGAGATTTCGTTGACGCGATGTGGAGAATGGTTCAGAAAGACAAAGCTAGCGACTACGTAATAGCCACTGGAGAAACCCACACCGTGCAGGAATTTATTGAGCGAGCCTTTGCTGCGGCGGAAATAGAAGACTGGGAGCGTTACGTCGTGAAAGATCCGCGTTTTGAACGCCCTGCCGAAGTCGATCTTCTTCTCGGTGATGCCAGCAAGGCCCGGAGCGAACTTGGTTGGGACGCCAAGGTTTCTTTTGAAGAACTTGTGACCATGATGTACGAGAACGATTTAGCCGAAGAGGGCCAGCGGCGCTAGCTAGACGCGCGCTAACGCTTTAAGCGCTTGTTCGGTTTCGTTCATAAGTCGAACTACTAACTCACCCGCAGGAATTAGTTCGTCGATACCGCCTACGCCTTGACCACAGGGATAGCACTCTCTTTCGGGATCAACCCCGGGCGCATTATCGCCTTCGGATAAATGCATAAATCCTTCCGCGGTAGAAACTCCTAATTGGTCGGGGAACGGCAATAACTCTTCTGGGTGCTCTTCGTAGTACTGCGTAGTTTTGTTACGAATCGTGCGCATGGGCTTGCCCGAAAACCCCTTGCTAACGATAGTTCCGTCTTCGTGGGTCGCCAACAAGGCATCTTTATAACCCTCGACCGACCGCGCTTCGGGAGTAGCAATAAAACGAGTACCGAGCCACACCCCATCAGCGCCCAACGCTAAGGCCGCAGCAATACCTCGCCCGTCGAAAATCCCCCCGGCCGCGACCACGGGCACTCGGTCTCCGACGGCATCAACGATCTGGGGCACTAAAGGCATAGTGGCTACTGCTCCAGTGTGTCCGCCCGCTTCTGTCCCTTGCGCGACCACCATGTCACAGCCCGCCTCTACTGCGGCCAGAGCGTGGCGCACCCGCCCACACATGTTGACCACCACGATGTTGTTGTCGTGGCACAAATCGATAACTGCGCTTGGTACCCCCAAGGCGGCCACAAAAACTGGCACTCGTTCTTCAATCATAAATTCGACATTGCGTACCAGTTGGTCAGGCAAAGCGGTGAGAAGGTCAACTCCGATTGGCTTATCGGTGAGCGCTTTGGTGGCTCTGATTTCTTGCACCATTTCTTTAGCGCCCATCGCCCCCGCCCCCAGACAGCCAAACCCTCCGGCCTGTGAGACTGCGGCGGCTAAACGGTGGTAAGACACCCCGCCCATTCCGGCCAGCATGATTGGGTGTTCAATTTGAAGAAGATCGGTAAGACGGGTCTGCATGCGGTCAGACTAATGTGAAACTATGAGCAACGCTAAACCACTCGTAGGAGTGATTATGGGTTCAGACTCTGACCTCAAAGTGATGCAAGGGTCGATTGACGTTCTCACCGAATTCGGTGTCGCCCACGAAGTGCGCATTGTTTCTGCTCATCGAACTCCAGACGTGATGACGCAATACGCCCAAGAAGCCGAAGAGCGAGGGCTGAAAGTCGTAATCGCCGGAGCGGGCGGCGCCGCCCACTTGCCGGGCATGACGGCCTCGATGACCACTCTCCCAGTAATAGGTGTCCCCGTTGCCCTGCCCGAACTTGACGGGCTTGACTCACTGCTTTCAATCGCTCAGATGCCGACCGGGATTCCGGTGGCAGTGGTTGCCGTTGGCAACTCCCGCAACGCCGCTTTGTTGGCTATTCGCATATTGGCCACCAATGACACCGCGCTGCGCGACAAACTGGCTCAGTACGCAATAACTTTGGCAGAAACAGTGCGCGAAAAAGATGCTCGAGTTCAGCGTGAACAAAACTCTTAACGTTAAGAATAATTAACTATGTGGCCTCAACCTCACGCTGAGCGTGACCCTAACCACGCAGCCCTAATTTGTAGTCCCAGTGGAGAAGTGGTCACCTATCAAGAACTCGACCAACGCTCAAATCAACTAGCCAATCTTTTCTACGATCGCGGTATTCGTTTTGGCGATCACATAGCTATTTATATGACCAATAACGCCCACTACTTGAGTGTGGCGTGGGCAGCCCAGCGATCTGGCATCTATTTCACTCCCATCAATTTTCACTTCAACGCCGAAGAAGTGGCTTACATCCTTGACGACTGCGACGCGCAAGCGTTGATCGTGTCTAGTGACTTGGAAAAAACTATTGCCGATATAGAGCTACCTGAAAAAGTATCAATTCGACTCATGGTCACCAATAAAGCCAAAAATCCAAAGGAGTCATCATCTCAATTCGAAGACTTTGATTCTGAAAGCCTTGCGTATCCCACTACACCGCTAGCCGAAGAACTCGAAGGCCACGCCATGATGTACTCATCGGGCACTACTGGTCGGCCTAAAGGTATTCGCTATCAACTCGAACGCAAACCCGTAGGTAACCCCACCGGCGGTTTGGCCGGATTCCAAACTACTTACAACATCAATGAAGAAACTATTTATTTATCACCGGCCCCGTTGTATCACTCAGCCCCTTTACAATTTTCGATCGCGGTAACTCGTTGTGGGGGCACTGTTGTCATGTCCGAGCGTTTTGACGCCGAAGAATGTCTCGCCAGCATTGAGCGTTTCAAAATAACCCACGCCCAATTTGTTCCCACCATGTTTGTGCGCATGTTAAAACTCCCCGCCTCCGTGCGTGACCGTTACGATGTTTCTTCGCTGCAAATGGTTATTCATGCCGCCGCTCCGTGCCCCGTAGAGATAAAGCGCCGCATGATTGAATGGTGGGGGCCAATAATCACCGAGTACTACGCCGCCACTGAAGGCATGGGCTCCACCATGATCACCAGTGAAGAATGGCTTGCTCACCCCGGCTCAGTTGGCCGACCGTTTTTTAGCAACCTTCATATTCTGGACGAAGATAACAATGAGGTTCCCCAAGGTGAGGCGGGGGTGGTTTATTTCGAACCCGGTGAGCGCACAATGGATTTTGCTTACCACAAAGACCCCGAAAAAACCGCCGGGGGCCGTAACCAGCAAGGCTGGTCGACGGTGGGCGACATTGGTTATCTCGACGCCGATGGATATCTCTACCTAACCGACCGTCGCGACTTCATGATCGTCTCGGGCGGGGTAAACATTTACCCCCAAGAAGCGGAGAATCTTTTAATCACTCATGATTTAGTTATGGACGCCGCAGTGTTTGGAATTCCCGATACCGAAATGGGCGAGCGGGTCCACGCGGTAGTGCAACCTATCGATATGGCCTTAGCCGGACCCGATTTAGAACAGACGCTGATTGAATTTTGTCGGGAAAATTTGGCTCACTACAAATGCCCAGTAGCAATAGATTTTGACGCCGAATTACCCCGCCAACCAACAGGGAAACTCTACAAACGACTACTGCGTGATCGCTACTGGGGAAACAGTGAAAGTCGGATTGTCTAACTTTAAACCTGATCGCGGAACGACTTATCACGATCGACGCGCGGTTCGGGGGGTAGACCCAAACCCCGTTCACCAACGATGTTGCGCTGTATCTCGTCGGTTCCACCCCGAATCGAAATAGACGGGCTAGTAAGAAATAAGGTTCCCCAATCTTCACTAACGCTGGGCTCGTCTTCTTGGTCTGGTTCGGTATCAGTTTTATCCTCACTCGCAATACTGGCCATCCCCAAAATACCCAGACCGCAATTGGCGGTGTGTTTAAAAACTGCGCTTCCCCGCAATTTGGCGGCTGAACCGGTAGGCCCGAGATCAGAACTGCCCGACCGGGCTCGACGTGCGGTCAGGCGCGCGACTTCGCTTTCTAGATAAACGCTCATTGCGGCATCACGCCGCACCGGTCCAGAAGTTTTAGCCAGATCGGTAAGTCGGTCTATCGGTATCCCCATACCCGTATTAGTGGCTGATATGGCTCCGCGTTCGTGCGCGAGAGCCGAGCGAGCGATTGCCCACCCTTGGCCCGGTTCGGCGATGCGATCAACATCGGGAACGAACACTTCGTCAAGAAATACTTCACTAAAGTGTGCGTCACCGTTCATTTGTACTAACGAGCGAACGTCAACTCCTTTAGCCGCCATATCTACCGCAAAGGCAGTTATCCCGGCGTGCTTAGTGACATCGGCATCAGTACGAGCCAGTAATAAACCCCAGCGAGAATAATGTGCTCGGCTCGTCCAAACTTTTTGACCAGTTACTAGCCATCCATCGCCATCGCGCACTGCTCGAGTTGAAACGTTGGCTAAATCAGAACCGGCGCCAGGTTCGGAAAACAGCTGACACCATATTTCTTTACCGCTACGAATAGCCGGAAGCCAACGGGCTTTTTGTTCGGTGCTTGCGTATTCGATCAGTGCCGGCCCGACTACGTGCAGGCTTACTAAGAACGGATAAAGATCGGGTTGTTCAAAATCAAAAAGTGCCCGAGATATAAGCGCGACCTCACTGGGCGCGACGCCTCGACCGCCGTATTCAACTGGCCAATTAGGTACTGACCAACCCCCCTGATCTAACACACTCAAGAAATTCCGCCCGGGTTCTACGTCGTCGCGTCCCGCTCCCAGAACGGTTAATGATGCATCGGGGTCGGCCTTTTTGATTTGGTCACCAATAAGCGCGTGCAGTTGCGTTCGTATCTGCTCTAGTTCATCGTCGCGGGGAGCAGAAAGGGGGTCGGCCTTGTTTCCCATAGTCCTGATAGTACGACTAGTTCGCCTATCTAGATACCCTCACTGAGAAGAGATGGCCTTGAGCACATCTAAGCGCGCCGCCCGACGAGCGGGTAACACCCCCGCCCCGACCCCCGCGATAGCCGCCAGAATGACAAAAATAACCAACTGTAAAAGCGGCAAGGAGAAAGAAATCCCCTGATCGCGCAATGCCGTCACGATGGCCGCGCCGAAGCCAATGCCGATCACTAGACCTAAAAGCGAGCCAAACACTGAAACTATTACTGCCTCGTTGCGCACTACCGTCCGTAACTGACGGCGGGTCATCCCTACCGCTCGCAACAATCCAATTTCACGGGTGCGTTCATAGATAGAAAGTGCCAAAGCGTTGATAATTCCTATGAGCGCGATTACGACTGAGAACAAGAGCAGCACATACATGAGGCCCAAGATCTGGTCGAATTGTGCTAACTGCGAATCTTTGAAGTCGGCTTTATTTTGGGCTTTTACTCCTCCAAATTCTCGGGCGACTCGTTTAACCACCTTGGCCGCAGCCGCGGTAGAAACTCCATCAGGGTGTAAAACAATGACGAATTGATCGAAAGCATCAGTAAAGCGTTGATTCCAGTTGGCCAGCGAAATCAAATAGTCGCCCTGATAGCCGATGGCCTTCGCATCGCTAAACACTCCCGCCACCGGCACCGCTTCCACTTCCGAAGCGGGAAAACGAACCGGCAAAAAACTTCCCAACCGACAAGGAACTGGGATTTTTGATTCCGCGGCTGCTCGGCAACGATTGGTGCCGACTACTGCATTAGAAATCAAAATTCCCCCTTGAGCAAACTTCGCTCGGTCGAACTTTTTTACCTTCACATTGCCGATTTTCTGAAAGTCGGTTGAAAGACCAAACGCGCTAGTGGCAGAACCATCGACCGCGATGGCCGCATCGCGATATTGGACTACTGTTCCGGGCGACCCGAACTCGGTACGAAATTCGCTACGAATCGAACTAGCGATTTCTGGTGAAAATGGTAAAAACCCCTTAGGAGCAATAACGAAATCAGCTTTAGTCTGTTCATCAATAGCAGTAGCAAAAGTTTGTTTCGCCGACTCCCCAAAAATAGCAATGAGAGTTACTAAGGCCAGACCAATCATTAGCGCCGACGCGGTCGATGCGGTACGGCGAGGATTGCGGGCGGCATTTTGGGCCGCCAATTTTCCGGTGATCTTTTTACTCGGCGCCATCAAAATGCGCGCCGCGGGACGAGCTAACAGGGGGCTGAGCATGGCCACGCCTAAGAAAATGACGGCCGCAGATGCCCCGACCAAAAGAGCGGCGTTGGTGCCTTGGGAGCCAAATAGTCCGTAGGCCATAACTCCCAAGCCCACCAAAGTTGCCAGCGCGCCCCAAAAATAACGCCGTCGACCCGAGGAAGGCGGTAACGATTGATCGCGCAGAGCCGCTATCGGAGCCACCCGAGCAGCTCGACGAGCGGGGGCAATGGCCGAAACCAAAGTCACCAGTACTCCCGCGACCAGCGCCACGATTATCGTGCGGGGCAAGATTTGCATCGGGCCCGAAGGAAGATTGAGACCGAAAGCACTTAATAAACCTTCCAGTGGTTTGACCAAACCAATGCCGAGTAACAATCCTAAAACCGACGAAAACACCCCAATAACTAACGCTTCAAAAGTCACCGCACCAATAACCTGACCGCCCGATGCGCCGAGGGCACGCATCAAACCTAATTCTCGAGTGCGCTGGGCCACCGTAATCGAAAAGGTGTTGTAAATAATGAATGCGCCAACAAAGAGAGCGACAAGAGCAAATATCAATAAAAATGTATTGAAGAACGATAAGTTTTTCTTTACGCTGGCCACTTGTTCATCAGCCAACTGTTGGCCGGTGATTACTTCGTAATCAAGGCCTTGACTGCGCAATTCACGCCGAACTGAGTCTCGAATTGCAACTTCCGAACTCCCGGCCTTACCAACAACCTCGATCTGATCCCACTGCCCCGCCCCCACGGGACACTCAGTCGCACCCACCGCGCCCGGGCACCGATTAAGCAGGACTTGGGCCCGTTCGGGAGTAAACGCAGCCAAGGTGGCACCCGCCAAACCGTTCTCACTACCGCCAAACTCAAAGACTCCAACCAGAGTGAACGTTTGCGGGGGAACCGATAAGAACGAGATAGAAACTGACTCACCGATGCGAAAATTCCCCTCGGTAGCGGTGGCGCGGTCAAGAGCGACTTCGGTCGCCGTAGCGGGCTGACGACTCGCTTGCCCTTTCCACTCCGGAATTCGCACTAGCGATTTATTGATTGACTTCTTCTCCCGATACCACGAAGTACCAAAAGTTGGTGCCCGAGTCTGGATGGCCTTACCTTCTTTGTTTTGCACCAAGGCGTAGCCCAACATGTTTCCTTCTGCGCCTCGCACTGAGTCGACTGCTCGTACCTGAGAAACCAGCGAATCAGGAACCGGTGGGCGGGTGCTGGTGATCCGTTGAGAACTGCTCTTAAACGGCTCTGGAGCGCGCACAATGGCGTCTACTCCTTTGGTGGTATCAGAAAACAAAGTTTCAAAAACTGAACCCAAAGTGTCAGTTAGTACAAAAGTGCCGGCCATAAACCCCACGCCTAAAACAACTGCTAACGACGTGAGGAAAAGGCGAAACTTTCTCGCGAAAAGATTGCGGATGGTTAGACGAATCATTGACTACCTAATTATTTTCTTAAATCAGCGTACAGATGCTCAAGCACCAAGTTTTTTCATCGTGTCAATCACACTGTCAGTGGTCGGATTGAGCAATTCTTCAGTTATTTTCCCGTCGGCGAGGAATACCACTCGGTCGGCATAACTAGCCGCACTCGGGTCGTGGGTGACCATGACTATGGTTTGCCCTAACTCATCGACCGCTCGGCGCATAAAACCTAGAATTTCTGACCCCGCCCGTGAATCGAGATTACCGGTGGGCTCGTCAGCGAAAATAATTTCGGGTTGGCTCACTAAAGCTCGCGCTACCGCTACTCGTTGTTGTTGACCACCCGAAAGTTCGTTGGGCTTATGCCCCAAACGATCGCGCAAACCGACCGTGTCGACCACTCGATCGAATGTAGCTTGGTCGGGCTTATTCCCTGCCAGCGCAAGGGGTAAAACAATATTTTCTTTAGCCGTGAGCGTGGGAATCAAGTTGTAGGCCTGAAAAACAAAACCGATTTGGTCTCGTCTAATGAGCGTTAAACGTTTTTCTGATAACGAACTGATCTCGGTATCGCCTAAATAAATCTTCCCCGCGGTCAAACGGTCGAGCCCGGCCAAACAGTGCAAGAGAGTCGATTTCCCCGAACCCGACGGACCCATAATGGCCGAGTAGCGATGGCGCTCAAACTCAACGTCGACCTCGTCGAGGGCCCGCACTTCGGCGTCACCCGATCCGTAGATTTTGCTCGCCTTCTCGGCTCGGGCGGCATAGGTGGCGGTTGAAACTTCAGCCGGTGATGATAAAGACACAAAAACTCCTAATTAGCGGTTAGGTGCGGTAAGAACTCCAAGGTTAGGCGTTCGCCGCGGTCGCCCCCGAACCCAGCGGGTCGGGCGATTCGGGGTAACGCCCGGGGTCAATTTTGCCCCGCCGACCTGCACCCACAAACCAAACGATTCCAATAATCATCACGACCAGAGTCACCCAGGCATTGATCCGCAAACCCAGCACCACCCGAGCATCGTCGATACGCAAATTCTCAAAGCCGAAACGACCGAAACAGTACAAAGCAAGATAAAGACCCGAGGTTTGTCCCGTACGCAGTCGCCAGTTTCGTTCAACCCATAAAATGATTGCTACCAAAATCAAACAGTAAATAGATTCGTAAAGAAACGTTGGGTGAAACTGAGAGTACGATTCAAAGCCTAGAGGTCGGTTAATTACATCGATTTTTAATCCCCACGGTAAAGTAGTCGGCTCACCAAAAAGTTCCTGATTGAAGTAGTTACCCCATCGGCCAATTGCTTGCGCGACGAGCAAACCCGGAACAATGGCATCAGTAAGTAAGAAAGTGTTCACATGTTTTACCCGCGCCACTATTAGCACCGCGATCAAACCGCCAGCCACAACCCCCCAGATCGAAAGACCACCTTTCCATATCTGGAAAACACGCGCCCAGTCTCCGGTGAAGCGTTCGTAATCGGTAATCACATGGTAAAGCCGGGCGCCCACCACCCCGCCGAGAACAATCCAAATCAGCGCGTCCTGAAAAACTCGTTTGTCTTGTCCCCACCGCACCCACCGGCGTTCGGCAATAACGGCGGCGACCACTACTCCCACGGCCAACAAAAGACCGTAGACGTGCAGAGGAATTGGCCCGAGATTTAAAGTCCCGTTAGTGGGACTAGGGATGAATGCCAGCATTGGTCCTAGCGTAGAGCGTTGACGGTGGAACTTTTATTCGTCGGGGGGAGTAAGCACTACCGTCTCACCCGACGGAGAAAACGAGTCCAGAGAAACCTCTTGCCGGAGTTCATCGGCGTCGCCATCGTAGCTACCCCGAGCTACCCGATTATCTTGTGCTCTCCCTCGAGGCATCAACAGTACGGCCACTAAACCAAAGAAGGCCAAGATTGTCGCCACGACGAATGTTGAGTGCAAAGCATCAGAAAATATTTTTGCTACTAGCGGTTGGAGCTCCGGGGGGATTTTGGCACCGGATTTTGCCGGGGACAACACGTCGTTAGCTTTTATTCCCACATCACCAAACGTTTCGGTCAGTCGAGTAGAGAGCGTAGACATCATCACCGAGGCTGCTATTGCTACTCCGATGGCGCCCCCGAGTTGGCGAGTGAAGTTTATTAAGCCCGTGGCTACGCCCATATGTTTGAGGCCGACTGAATTTTGCGCCGCCAGAGACGTCGAAATAAAAACTAAACCCATTCCCAGGCCAATGACTATTAAATAGCCGCTTAGTTCAAGTTGGGTGGATTCGACTTGAAGTTGGGTTAGCCAAAATGTGCCGATTAAAACTAATGTGCCACCAACAGTAACGATCAGTCGAAATCCTAAACGCAAAACGAGTCGCGCGCCCACACCAGAACCAACCATAATTGCCAACATCAACGGGATTAAAATACGCCCCGATCCTGTGACCGACTCTCCTAATACGGTTTGTCCGTAAAGGGGAAGGAACGACAACACGCCGTACATTGACATTCCTAAAAATGTAGTTATGACTACCGATGCTCGCAGCGAACGAATAGCCAGCAGATCAAGGGGTATTAGCGGCTCATCTACTTTTTTCTCCACCATCACAAACGCGACCAATAGTGCGGCAGAAATTGAAAATAGGGCAAGTATTTCGGGCGAGCCCCAACCGTAATCACGACCAGCCGTTTCGAGAGCAAAAACTAGCGTTCCACTCCAACCCAACAGCAAAAATACCCCCCACCAGTCAAAATTATGATGATGGCGCTTCACGATGGGCTCAATCATCACGAACGCCACTAAAGAAATAGCAACGATGCCCACAGGGACGTTTACATAAAATACCCACCGCCACGAAAACTGTTCGGTGAGAAATCCCCCGATAAACGGACCCAGCACGGCGGCCAGAGCAAACTGAATCGAATAGAGGGCCGAAACTTTGGCTCGCTGTTCCATGGTGAACAGGTCAGCACTAATAGTTTGGGCCACCGGAAGTATGCAACCTGCTCCTAGGCCTTGTACCACTCGCCAAATAATCAATTCGGTCATCGACTGGGAAGTTCCGCACAATACCGAACCCAACAAAAAGATGCCCATACCGATGATGAAAATTTTCTTGCGCCCGAACATGTCGGCCAGTCGGCCCCACAACGGGATAGTGGCGATTTCGGCCAGCAAGAAACCAGAAAACACCCACGCGTAAGAATCGAACCCACCCAGATCGCCAACGATGGTGGGTAAAGCGGTAGAAACGATTGTTCCGTCGATAGCGGCTAAGAACATCCCCGCCATCACCGCAGCGGTAGTAAGGATTATCCGCCGGCGACTAAGCCGAGAAGCGTATTCAGTCTGCTCGCTTGACTCCGGGACGCTAGTCACGAGCGATGTTTTATATCGGCATTTCCCATTCGTTTAATTATGGTGCGGCGGCGCTCCTGGAGTTCGCTAAAAGTGACTCGTTCCGTATCGGGCGGGACCAAAAAACTGGCTTTTACCGAGTCGAGGTCAATGGGCTGAGAAATGGCCGCTTCACCCAGATCTTGGGCAATGCGCTCCCCGTGAGTGAGGGTGAAATGGGTATGGACATTCACTACCTCAGCAATGAGGTCTAAGTCGGGCGCCAGCGTAGCGGTGGCCGCATTTAAAAACATCAGATTTTTCACAAACAACATCAAATCTTTGGGGGCCCGAGCACCATAGCCCAATAATTTCTTCACCAGTTCCTGCAATTCGCCCACCAGTTCATTGGCCGAAATGTTTTCCGGATCAGGTGGTGGTTGGTCGAGACCGAGATCATTAAAAACCACTTCGATATCGGTATCCATCGGGAACGCTCCCATATCTCGCAGCGCCGCTAACTGGCCGCGCACATCACCCGTGGTTCCGCTCAATAGCAATCGTAAAAACGCCAGTCGTTGCGGTTCGGCCAATCTCCCCGTTATCCCAAAATCAAATAACACGGTGCGCCCACTGGGAGCGACAACGAGATTGCCCCCGTGGAGGTCACCGTGAAATACCCCGTAAAGCAGCGCCCCTTCTAGACAAGCGATTAGCCCCGCTCGCAACACCAAAGCGGTGTCAATTCCGGCTGCGTGCATTGCCTCAACGTCCTCAAAAGCAAAACCGTCAAGGCGTTCCATTACTAGCACTCGTCGGGTAACCAAAGTGGGGTGAGGCCGCGGCACCACCATCGTGCGCTGGTCGGTGGCAGCAAAGATACGCGCGAGGTCGAGCATATTTTCGGCTTCCAGACGAAAGTCGAGTTCTTCAACTATTTGTTCTCCGAACAGTTCGACGAGGGCGGGTGGGTTAGCCAATGCGGCCACCGGAATGCGCCCCACTAGTAGAGGGGATAGCCACGACAGGGCTCGCAGATCTTCTTTCACTAGAGCAGCTACTCGCGGCCGCTGAACTTTTACCACCACACTTTCTCCCGTGACTAAACGAGCGGCGTGCACTTGAGCAATTGAGGCCGCGGCAATCGGGACTTCAGTAAACTCAGAGAAAACTGCCGACATTGGTCGGCCTAATTCTTCTTCTACTAATGCACAGATTTCACCAAATGGTTCGGGCGCAACCTGATCGCGCAACTTTTTAAACTCATTAACTAACTCATCGGGGAATAGCCCTTCGAAAGCCGAAATGATCTGGCCAAGTTTTACGTAAGTCGAACCTAAGGTCTCAAATGCCCTTCGCAATCGCTGCGCCAACCCCAGGCGCGACCCGGGTGTGCCCGCGTCGCTTATTCGCCAACGAACCAACGCCCAGCCAATAGCGGCTACGACGTGTGCGGACCGGCGCAGGGGGGGCAATCGGCGATGGGCCAATAACCTTGGCAACTCGGCCCGCGTTCGGGCCCGGCGCAACTCGAGTCCGGTTTTCCAAGTCAGCGCGTTCGGATCAATGACCCAAGGAGCGTCTTCGCTAAAGGCGTAGTCTTCAAGATCGGTGGCGATCATCCCTTTACGCTACGCAACTAGCGGGGTATTACTTCAAGTCGGCCAATACCGCCATGGCGGCGTTCCGCCCGTTTACACCCATGACTGAACCCCCCGGATGAGTAGCAGCACCACAGAGATAAACCCCATCGATTCCGGTGCGAGCAGAGAAGCGCTGGTCCCACATTTGTTCGGGAAGAATTTCTCCCTGGAAAATGTGACCACCCGTTAGCCCCACCTTTTCTTCAACGTCTGGGGGGCCCAAGACTTGGCGCTCGATTACGCACTCGTGAATGTTGGGAGCAAAGCGAGCGATGGCGTCAAGTACGCCATCGCCAATTTCTTCTCGGCGGGTGTCCCAGGTTCCTTGGGCCAACTCATAAGGCACATACTGAGCAAACACGCTCATCGTGTGCAGACCCGGTGGGGCGACCGACGAATCGTAAGGAGTTTGGAAATACAACTCACACCATTCGGGCTGAGCAATTCCCGCCCGAGCGGCATCGCACGCACTTTGGGTCAGATCGATACTGCGAGCAATTTCGACTTGGGCCTTAAAAATTGTCGGATCGTTGGGAGAAGCGGTAAAAGTTGGCAGCTGTGAAAGTGCGCAATTTAATTTTACCACTGGGCTAGTAATAGCCCAAGAGTCAACTTTGCTCTGAAAAGCAGTTCCGCTAGCCGACATCAACAAAGAAGAAGTTTGCACTGGGTCAGCGTTACTAATGACTGCTTTAGCGTTAATTAGTTCTCCCCCCACTAAGCGAACGCCCTGTCCGGGGATAATTTCTGCTACCGGTGCGCCGGCAGCGATCACTGCCCCAGATTCGCGAGCAGAATCGGCAATACAAAAAGAAACTCTCCCCATTCCCCCCTCAACAAACCCCCAGCCTCCGATCATGCTCAGGCTGTGGTGCGCGTGAACCCAGGCGGTCCCGGGGTCGTGGGGGCCGGCAAAAGTTCCTATTACTCCTTGGCCGTGCAGGGCCGCCTTTAAACGCTCATCTTTCACGTGGTTGTCGATTACATCAGCGATGGACGCGCCAAAAATAACTTCGGCTGCTTGTGCGTCATCAACAAATAATTCTTCTAGTGCTGCGTGATCGGGTGAGTCGCCGAGCCATACGTCGCCCCTAGGTCCGCTACGCAACCGGTCGCGAATGCGCTCGAATAGTGCTTCGTAGGCCATAAACCCATCAACATCGTTGGGGGCAATTTCTTTTACTGCTGCCGCGGTGCGCGATGAATCTTGCCACTGAAACAACGATGTTCCGTCTTCAAACGGAGTCCACTGATTGGGGTCAGCAGTAAAGGTTCGGTAACCAAATCTTTCTAGATCAAGTTCTTCAATAACCCGAGGATGTAAAAGCCCGACTAAATACGCGCACGGACTAACTAGAAAACGCTCGTCAGCAAACGGTGTTTCTAATGTGCACGCCCCCCCTAGTCTTTCACGGGCTTCAAGGACTAACACCGACTTACCGGCCATAGCCAAGTACGCCGCGGCCGTGAGCCCGTTGTGACCTCCGCCGACGATTACTGCGTCCCAAGAACGCGCGGCTAACTCAGAAATGGGCGCCGGCAGCCCCACCACGCCTAAAGAATCGTAAGTAGCAGTCATTTCGCTCTGGACTCTACCGGCGAACGACCTGAATATGTGCGAGCAAACCACTCCACCACTCGGGCGACCGCATCTTCTCGATCTAATAATGGTCCCGGAACATAAGCCGGAGATTCCAAGCCTCGCTGTACTGACTCACACGCGCGCCAGTCCTGTTGGTTAGTTCGGTCCCAGATCTCAATCGCCCCCGTGGGGTCAAAATTGGGGTCGGCGGCGGATTCGGGCGCGACCAGCCACTCACAAACGATTCGAGTCCGATTGGTCGCGAGAGGCTCAAGGCGGTGGGTAAGCACGTAATCTGGGTGGGCGCTCACTAAAAGGTTGGGAAATAAGGCAAAGTAAGCCACTCGGCGCTGACTCGCGGCAGACAATCCGGGAAAACACGGAGCGATGGCCTGGCCGTCCATCGACATAGTGGCGGCGGTGGGGGCGAGATCCATCCAGCCCCCCACCCAAGTTGGTCCGGGAGCGATGTTGTCGCCACTGTCAGGCGGGCTCACTCGACTCAGTTCGGGATGAATGCGCGGGCAATGTAAGCACTCCTGATAGTTCTCGTGCACCACTTTCCAGTTAGCGGCAACTTCGTATTCGTGATGAGCAATCGAAACTAGATTTTCTATCCCGTACGGGGCCAACACCTCATCAAGTCCGGCCAATGCATCAGATAATGGGGCGGCTTGACCGTTTGCGTTAACGAAAATCCAACCCCATTTTGTATCTACTCGGCGGGGAAGGAGTGAAAACTCTTCCTTGTTTAGGTCATCGCCGCCGGTTGCGTGGCGCAAGCGGCCGTCAAGATCGTAGACCCAGCCGTGATACGGACAGCGCAAAGCGGGGCGACAAGCCTTTTCGCCTACGGCCAACAACTCGTGGCCGCGGTGTCGGCAAACATTGGCTAAAGCGCAATACGAATCGTCTTGGCTAAGAGATACCACCACGCTCTCGTTTCCGAGGGCCACGCCAACTTGATCGCCCACATTGGTTAAAGACGAACTATGGGCGGCCATAACCCAACCCGAATCAAAAATATTGGTGCGCTCCCACGCCAATACTTGGGGGTCGGTATAAGCCGCGGCGGGCAACATAACCGCTTCACCCAGCGGTGCTAGCGAACGGTCTAAATCTTTTTTGTCTAACGGCGCGGGAGTAAATTTATTATCGTCTTGAGCGAGTTTCGTCATTTCTTCTGGCCTACATCTGACCCGACTCAAGTGTGCGCCGTAAGAATTCGCTCGTGCGCTCGTGAGTGGGAGTAGTGAATATTTTCTTGGGGTGACCTTCTTCAATAATTCGACCCGAGTGTAAAAAGCACACCTTGTGGGCAACGTCTCGAGCGAATCCCATCTCGTGGGTGGCCACCACCATCGTCATGCCTTGTTCGGCCAGTTCAATCATCATCAACAGAACTTCATTTACCAGTTCGGGGTCAAGCGCGCTGGTGATCTCGTCCAGCAACATCAACTTAGGCTGCATGGCCAAGGCCCGCACTATTGCCACTCTCTGCTGCTGACCCCCTGACAAACGGTCGGGGTACTCGTCAGCCTTATCGGCCATTCCGATACGAGCGAGCAACTCGCGTGCTCGCGTTTTTGCTTCAGATTTTGACAGATGCAAAACTTTGACCGGTGCCAGCATCACATTTTCAAGAACGGTCATATGTGGAAATAAGTTGTAAGCCTGAAACACAATCCCAACGTCACGGCGTAAGCGGTTGAGTTTTATGTCGTCTTGGATAACTTTGCGGCCAACAACCGTCACCGTTCCTTCTTGAGTTGCCTCTAACCCGTTGATGCACCGCAATAGCGTCGACTTGCCTGAACCTGATGCACCGATCAAACAAACTACCTGGTGTTCTTCGACATCAAAATCAATACCGTCGAGCACAGTTGTATCGCCAAACTTCTTAACAACTCCTCGCACCTCCACTAAAGCCATTAGGAGTTGGCCTGCATCCGGTTCTGGTCGCGCTTAACTAAATAATCAGTCAAACGAGTCATCGGGATGGTTATTACCAAGAAACAGATTCCTAGCCCCATTACCGAAGAAAGGTTGAAATTATTACCGGCGTAAATACGGGCCACGTTGAATCCTTCGAGCACACCGGCCACATTGAGCAAAGCCGTATCTTTTTGCAAGCCAATAAAATCGTTCATTAATGGGGGGATAACCCGCCGTACGGCTTGGGGCATCACTACGTGGCGCAGGGTTTGACCCTCCGACAGCCCTAATCCTCGGGCGGCGGCGCTCTGACTCCAGTGCACACTTTCAATGCCCGAGCGATAAACCTCCGCCACGTAGGCGCCGTAGACCAAAGTAAGGGCGATAACTCCCAAAATAAAAAGTTGATCTATCTGTATTCCCCAAACAACGAAGTTCACATTTTCAATATCAGAAATAATAGGAAGATCGGTTAGCGGCAGACCAAAAACAACTAAATAGATAGTTACGATTGCCGGCAAGCCCCGAAAGACGTCGACATAAATAATGGCCAGCCAGCGCAATGGTGCTGCTGCTCGACCCGGTAGTTGGCGCATGACCACGACAACTAAGGCCCAAATAAGAACGCAGAATTCAGCCACGATGAACACCGCGATATTGAGTTTGAAACCTTCAAGAACTAACGGGAAACTCGAACTTATGTTTTCCCACGAAAAAAAAGTATTCGCGACATCAACAAAGCCCGACCAAGAACTCCAGACCAGTAAAATAAATGTATAAATAGAGGCCAGCGTTATTCCCGTAACCGCCAGTCGTCGCGCTTGACGAGAGCGTTGTTCGTCTGCTGCAGGGCCGTCGACATCGACAACTCGTTCTTCCGCTCGGCGGGCATATACCAATGCCAGCATCCCGAGAGGAAGTGCTAAACAAAACCAACCGATGAAATTAAATTCTGACCCTAGGGCGGCAAAAATCGAAAAGATTGTTCCTAGTACCACTAGCGCGACTACGGAAATAGACAAACCGCGCGCTCGAAGCGAGCGCGCTCGATCTTGGTTTGAGCGTTCTTTTACTCCGTGATTAAGGGGCCCGGCCTCTCGGCCCGGCCCCCCATCAACTCCTGTTGTCACTAACCGGCGCAATCTTTAGATAAATGCCGTAAATCCTTTACTTAGTTAGGTAAGGGACCTTCTGTGGGTCTTTTCCGTACTCCGCAGTCAAGTACTTATCGGCGAGTTCAGAGAGTGTCCCGTCGGATTTGAGTTGAGCAATGGCCTTATTGACCGACTTAACCAACTTTGACCCTTTAGGCAAAATTCCGCCGTACTCTTCGCCCGATTTGAACTGACCGACCACTTCAAACTTGCCGTCAGAATCGGCGGCTTGCTGAAGAACAATAGAAGTGTCAATCATCACTGCATCCACTTGCTTAGCCTGAAGCGCAGCAAACATTTGCGAAGTCTCCTGATAAGCCCGAGGAGTCTTCTTAGGCTTGATTTGTGTCTTCAAGAAATCTTGACCCGTGGTGGCAGTTTGTACACCCCACTGCAATGACTTCAAGTTAGAACTATCCACCTTAGTTCCCGTATTTACCATCACTCCTTGATCGGAAGAGAAGTACGGGGAAGTGAAGGCCACCACTTTGGCCCGATCTTTAGTGATCGTTACCTGCGAAAGAGCAAGGTCGAAACCTTTAGCCTTTCCGGCAACCAATCCATCAAAAGAAACGTTGCTGTAGGTAACACCCGAGTAGCCTAAAATCTTGGCAATATCGGCTGCCATAGCCCACTCAAAACCACCATCAAGCGTGGCGGGAGTATCGCCGTTCCAAAACCCTGGAGCGGGCAAAGAAGTGGCAACTTTTAGTTTTCCTTTGTCGGCCGCACCCACGGGCGTGCCTATCGCTAAGACCAAACTGGCCAGCGCAATAACTCCGAGAAATTTCTTCACTTTTCTTCCCCCTTGTATTGGACTGATTAACTGCGCTCTAGCTGAAGCGCAGCGTCTTGCTCGTTTATTGAAAACGAGTTGTAACCAGTGGTTAGCGTAGCCCGATTACCGTCAACCGCAACCGGCCCTCCGGCTTAGGCTCTAACCTCTTTAGGTATGGGAAAATCGGGTGAAATAATCGGGCATTGGGTTAACAACCAAGTCTGGGGCGGAGAATCTCGCTCCCGCGGTGACATCTTCGATCCCGCCACGGGAAAAATATCTCGCCCCGTGGCCTTAGCCGACAAGGCCGACGTCTCCACCGTCGTCGCGGCCGCGGCGGCCGCGTTCCCCGACTGGAGCAATACCCCTCTTGGCCGACGAGCACGAGTTCTATTCGCGTTTCGAGAAATCGCCGAACGCAACTCGGACGATCTCGCCCAGATTATTAGTGCCGAGCACGGAAAAGTAGTGAGCGACGCCCGAGGCGAGATTGCCCGAGGCATGGAAGTAGTTGAGTTTGCTTGCGGTATCCCTCATCTTTTGGCCGGGCGTTACTCCGAACAAGTCTCTACTAACACCGATGTGCACTCGATTCGCCAAGCGCTCGGGGTGTGCGCGGGCATCACCCCGTTTAATTTTCCCGTCATGGTTCCTATGTGGATGTGGCCAGTTGCTATCGCCTGTGGCAATACTTTTGTACTCAAGCCGTCCGACCGCGATCCTTCGGCTTCAATGCTCGTCGCCCAATGGCTCGCCGACGCCGGGTTACCCGACGGGGTCTTTAACGTTGTTAACGGCGATAAAGAAACCGTAAACGCGCTTATTGACCATCCCGATGTACGCGCGGTTAGTTTTGTTGGTTCAACTCCGGTCGCCCGCTCGATCTATTCCCAAGCCGCCAGTAACGGAAAGCGCGTACAAGCGCTGGGAGGCGCAAAAAATCACATGGTCGTGTTGCCCGACGCCAACATTGATACCGCCGCCGACGCAGCAGTAAGCGCGGGTTACGGATCGGCCGGTGAGCGTTGTATGGCGATCTCAGTGGTCGTCGCAGTAGGGAACATCGCCGATGACTTAGTAGCCGCTATTCGTACTCGCACCGAGGCCCTGACTATTGGCGCGGGCACTGACCCCCAAGCGGAGATGGGACCACTCATTACTTCTGCTCATCGTGACCGAGTGTGCGCGTTAGTCGAATCGGGATTGGCCGAGGGCGCCAAATTAGTAGTAGACGGCCGCGCGCTAGTGAAACCCGAAGGAGGGTTCTTCTTAGGGCCGTGTCTGTTTGATGAAGTAACTCCCAGCATGAGCATCTACCAAGAAGAGATTTTCGGACCCGTGCTTTGCGTTGTGCGAGTTGAAACCTACGAACAAGCCACCGACCTCATCTCGAAAAACCCCTACGCCAACGGCGCGGCCATTTTTACCGCCGACGGTGGAGCCGCTCGCCGTTTTGAACGCGAGGTCGACGCGGGAATGGTAGGAATCAATGTCGCCATTCCCGTACCGATGGCGTATTACTCCTTTGGTGGTTGGAAGCAAAGTCTTTTTGGCGACACTCATGTCCATGGCCCAGAAGGCGTCCACTTTTACACTCGCGGCAAAGTAGTCACCAGCCAATGGGCCGATCCAGCCGAACGAGGCCCCAACCTTGGTTTTCCTACTAACCAATAAGGTTCTTAGCGGCCATTAGAGCCGATTGAGCAAATCCACGGATTCGCACTCGCCAGCCGTTACCGTGAACTTATGGGAAAACGGTGTGCTCGACCGGCCTGCGAAGCTCCCGCAACCGCGGGGTACAACTTCGACGGATTAGCCCGAGTGGTTTGGATTATTCCGATCCCCGAAACTTCGAATCAGTGTGCCGGATTGTTGTGCCGACGCCACGCGGATGCCATGACCCCGCCCCGCAGTTGGGAGTTGCGCGACATGCGCCCCGCTCTGCCCGAACATTTCGCTCCCGCGCCCAGTGCGCCTAGCCGGTATATGGCGCCCACTCCTATCGCCGCCAGCGCCTATCAGCCCCCCGTACCAATACCCGCAGCCAAGACTCCCGCCGCACTCGCCGCGCCCCCGGCGGCGCTCACTGAGCCGGCTACCCCCTACTCCTCGGTCGACGATTTAGATTCAGAGCCCGACGAGGAGGCCGACGAGCCGGCGGGGCCTTATTCGCCTTTGTTGGCTCGAGCTTTTCGCGCCGCCGGCTGAGCCCGCAGGGTCTTTTTCTACCCGAAACCCGGGGATTTAAGTTTTTGTAAGAAATATCTTCCCCGCTTATCTCTCCTTATGAACGGCCCCATTAGAGGGCCATAAGTAAGGAGACCCACTATGAACTATTCAATCAAACGCCGCTTTATTGTCCGATTTACCGTTGGGATCGTGGTCGCCGCCTTAAGTGCGGCGGCGATTGTGGGACTAAGCGGAGGCTCTGACCAGCAGAAGTCGTCATCGCAACTTCGCCGCGATAACCGGTCGGTAACTGCGACAAAAGAAAAAGCACAAGCCCCAACTCTTGACCCGACCACAGCGATTGCTGAAGTTAACGAGGAAAAATCTTCGACCGTCGCGGCGCAAGCTTCCGATGGTTCCAGCGCCAAAGCACCGGCGGCTCCCCCCGCCGCCGTTGCTCCAGTTGCTGCTCCCCCCGCCGCCGTTGCTCCAGTTGCTGCTCCCCCCGCCGCCGTTGCTCCGGTAGGCGATCACACCGGACCAACTTTTGGTGGGGTAAGTGCGGGTTGTGGGGCTAAAACCACGTTCAGCATCACCGTTTCCGATCCTTCGGGAGTGGCCGCGGTGTGGGGTAGCTACTACAACGATGCAGGAGTAAAAACCGGATTCACCATGGGGCCAGGCCAAAACGGCTACTGGGTAGTGTCAATTTTTGACACCGACCTTGACGGTTTCGACTCGATCTATGTCGGCGCACGCGACAGTGCGGACAACCGTGCCTTTACCAGAGTTAACGGACTTTGCCAAGTTTGAACAACTAACTCGCTTAAGCAACGACACCGGGGTCAGGGTCACCAATATCGTGAGTTTTAGGAGCAATGTTGTACTGGTGGCGTAACTCCTCGACGGGGATATGAGCTTGACCCCAATGGTCGACCCCTTCGAGGAGATCTACGCCCGCCCCGCGGCTGCGCATTGCCGCTTCTACGAACAACTCCCCAATATCTTCACGGGCAAGCTCACCCCCCTGGGAAGTAAACGAGCCGGTCGGCAAAGTAATCCCCCCCACGCCGTAAAGCCCCAACGCCAACATCATCAATCCAAAACTATTGGGATTGGGAGAACAGGTGTGCATGAATGTATTGACTTGAAGTTCCCCCACCGCAGTAGGGGGATAGCCACTAATTACGTGCACCCAATCGTGGGTCGAAGTTACTTCAGGCGCACCGTGTTCCTCGCCGGGATAATCCCAACCCAGATCGTGGTACATATTTACCAACTGCTTACCCCAAGTTCCGTCGGGGAGATCTTCTAACCGCCTAAATTTGTCCGCCACTTTGTCGTCGGTGCCGTGGCCGCGCATAGACGCCATCCCTTTGACAAAATTGCGCAGTCCTTGATCTTTAATGTCCGAAATCGCCAGTTGGCGCAAATTCGAGCGCCAAAAAAAATCGAAATACATACGCTTAGTATCTTCATCGGCGATCGCCTGAAAAGTCTTTATTTGAGGCACATCGACACCAAACGCGTCGGCGTAACTAACAATGCGCTCCACCTGCGCGTCAGAGATGCGCTGGTCGGCGCCGAGAAATAAATCACCGTTGGTGTCACGCCGAGGTTCCAACATTGCCAAAGCAATCATTCCCTGCACCACTTGGCGAGCAATTTGGGGGTCAGAAATCGCCGCCGCCGCTTTATCGGGCGAACAAACCGCAACATCGTCAATATCGTCTTGGCTAAACAAATTGCGAGCCACCGTCGAGACCATGGCGTGTTGGATTTCGCTTAAGCCCGCTTCGCCCGTTGAGCCTTTTATCGAACCGATGACTACTGGCCCCAATTCGGGGGGCGGGAGAATGAGCACCTAGTGATACTGACACAAAAAGAGAACCCCGACACTCGCGTGCCGGGGTTCATCAGTTTTGTCGATTGAAGTTATCTAGTTATTTTCGTTGTCGTTATTGTTGTTGTCGTTATTTCCGTCTTGGTTGTTGTCGCCACAGTTGTCGCTCGACTGTGCTCCCGGCCAGTAACAAACATTGACGTAAGTAGTCGAGCCATTATTTCCGGCTTCGACCTGAACATTGGCCGCACCTTTAGTCCCCCCTAGCCCGCCGCCGCCGTAGTTACCCCAGCCACCGCCACCGCGGCCAACGACTGTCCAGCCGGCCGCTTGGAGCGCGGTGGTGCAATCGCTGATAACGGTTTGGTAACCGTCGCCAGTGGTGTAGTTAGTTTGAGTTCCGTTATTGGCCAACGCCACCGTGCCGGTGCTAGTCGAGCCCGCTTCGGGACAAGCGACTCCGGAAAGGCTGGTTCCCGACGAACTGGCTTTAGTAGTAGCAGTAGATCCTCCCGCGGCCGCAGTAGTGGCAGTGCTTGATGAATCGCTGCTTCCTCCACCACACGCAGCCAACAACAATGCTGAACTGGCCGCGATGGCCAACCATGCGAACGAACGCCGTTTCAATGTCATTTTCTCTCCTTAGTTGTCGTTGTCAACACTCACATCTCTTCATTGCCGTTGTTGTCGCCGTTGTCGCCGTTGTCGCCGTTGTCATTGCCGTTGTTGTCGCCGTTGTCGCCGTTGTCGCCGTTGTCGCCGTTGTCGCCGTTGTCGCCGTTGTCGTTATTCTTCTTTCCGTCTTGGTCGTTGTCGTTATTATCTTGGTCGTTGTCGTTATTCTTCTTGTCGCCACAATTGTCGTCCGACTGCGGTCCAGGCCAATAGCAAACATAAACGTAAGTGGTCGAGCCGTTATCTCCAGCTTCGACCTGAACATTGGCGGCACCTTTAGTACCCCGGAGTCCGCCGCCGCCGTAATCGCCGTCGCCACCCTCGCCGTCGCCGACGACTGTCCAATCGGCTTCTTGGAGAGCGGCGGTGCAATCGCTGATAACGGTTAGGTAATCGTCGCCAGTGGTGTATCGAGTCTGAGTTCCTTTATTGCCCAACGCCTTCCTGCCCGTTCTAGTCGCACTCGCTTCGGGACAAGCGACTCCGGAAAGGCTGGTTCCCAATAGTCGGTCAGGTCTGGTTCGGTTGGGCCTGGTTTGGTCAGGCCTGCTTCGGTTGGGTCTGGTTCGGTTAGGTCTGGTTCGGTTAGGCCTGGTTCGGTTAGACCTGGTTCGGTTGGTGGTAACAGTAGATCCTTCCGCATCCGCAGTAGTGGAAGTTCTTGCTGAATCGCTACTTCCCCAACTGCACGCGGCCAGTAGTAAAGAGAAACTGGCCGCGATGGCCAGCCCGGCGAACGAACGTCGTCTCAATGTCATTAGCCTTCCTTGGTTAATATCTATGAACTTTAATTTATTACCCTAGTCTGACAGCCGTTAGGTAGACCATCAGCAAAAGCTTTACTGATAAACCGCTCGGCCGGTGAACCAGCAAATGTTAGGTCAGATTTAGATAGGCTTCGAGCCGCGGTCTGGCCCGGAATCGATATATGCGAAGCCGGACTACGCAAAGCCTGTTGCCTAAAGACCGCCAACTCCAAATAACCCCGCGCCAAAGAGTCCACCGGACAATAGATTTCGTTGGCTAATGAATCATAAAACGCCTTCGACATGCAATTGGCCGCCGAAGGGATTTTCTTCGACGAAAAGCCATCGGCCACTACGCAATGAATCACTGTGTCGTCGCTACCCTGAGCAATAAACAACGGAACCGTCTCACCCGCCCAAGCGGGATACTTTGGGTACGGGTTCACCCCAGTTGGTCCCGGCAGTTGCCAGCGAACCCAATCACACCAAGCCACTAACCCGGGTTCGGTTGTAGTCGCACAGGTCTGGTCGAGCCCACCCTTGAAAAAATCACCCGTTTTGTAATCGGCGGGAAGATTCCAAAGTGATGGAACCAACATCTGGTTTTCTTTAGCGTTGCGATATTGTGAAACCGCGGCTTTGATCGTCTTAGTTCCCGAACCATCTAGGCATTGCGTAATGACTTTGGCTATCGTTTTTTGGCCTTTAGCGGTAGCGATGTTTCCGAGTTCAAGCGGAGCGGCAGTTTTCGGATAAGCCGGAAACGAAGCGTTGGCGGCAAGAGGGCTACTAGCCGCCAACTTGCTCCACGAGCCAAAAATGTAAGAGAACAAAGCGGGGCCGACCTGCAACTCAAGTGCGGCGACAGGTAGCCCTACTAATTCGATGCTCTCGTGCATAATCCAATCGGTTAAACCGTCACCAAAATTGAGCCCGGGTTGACGGTCGGGTTGAACTAAGAAATTGCTCGCCGGAGCTTCGAGGGCTACTCCCACTAACTTCAGCGCCGCCGTTGGCTGACTTGGCTGAGTATCACGCAGATAACTCTCAGCTAACTGCCCCGCCCACATCGCCGCGTGACCACCTTGGGAATAGCCCCAACTTAAATAGTCGTAATCAAGCGGAGCTTGTTCAGAAAAAGTCTGCGTCATTAATTGGGCGGCCGCTCGAGCCGAATCGAGCACGTTGGCCGCAGCAATCTTGCCCACCACGTAAGTGTCGTTAGGTTGATAATCGGGTAACGCAACCACCCACCCCTCGTTCATTGCGTGTTGTAAAGGGCCCGTGCTCGCCGAGCCTTTGCGAGCACCGAGGAGAACACCCCACGAAATCGAACCCAAACCGCCGGGGGTTTTCCCCCATAAGCGTTGAGCGGGGTCCCACGAGGGTAAGCACCTTTGCCGAACTCCGTTCGTGCCGTGAGCCCAAGTAAGCATTTTGGCGCGGGCGTTAGTTACCCGCGGCCCGGCTTTAGGCGCGGCAACTAAACCGCACACCAGTTGTAAATCGGTTTCGTCGACTCCAGTCGAAACGTAAAGAATTCTCCACACTCGAGATTTCTTGGGAAAGCCCGAACTGGATTGGTATTCCGCGCTCAAATCGGTAGCCGCCACTAAATCGCCCGGCCCTAGCCCAACCGGAACATTCGTGCCGACCCCCTTAGAGCCAAAACACGGTGACTGCGAGGTCGTGGCCGCGGCGTGGGCCGTTGGCCCATCAGTACGGGTCGTCACGAGGCTGGCGAATAGAACGACTACCAGAGCGCCAACAACCATCACTGAACTTTTTTGTTTCACTAGACACTTATTACTACAAAAATTTGCTGGCGGTAGTGCAGTCATGGCACCTAAAAGAGGGGCCAAAAACTAGATCTTCACGGAGATTAGAGTTTCTTCGTGTCGCTAATAAACGAAATTGGTCGAGGAACAATCGCGGTTGAGAGAGCACAAATAGCACTAACTAATCCGCTGCGTTCAAGCGTCGTCATCTTGATTGGTGTGGGGTGCGCCATCGGGGTCGGCGAACCTCTCGCGACCTTACCCCTCGCCATCGGGGCGCTGTTTGTACAGATGGATGACCCGGGCGGTCCCTTCAGCCGGCGGGCAACCGTCATGATTTGGGCTTCGGTCTGGATGGCGCTCGCCACATTGGTCGGTGGGTTGGTTTCTAATGACTTTGCTACCCACTTCGTAATCGCGATTCCTATTGCCTTTGTTTGTGCCTACGCAAGTGCGGCTGGTCCCCGGGCAAGTCTGACCGGTGTGCTGTGCCTAGTTTGCTTTTCTATTTTTTCCGGCACGCCAATAGAACTTCTCGACAGTTTCACTAATGCCGAGTTATTGCTCTTAGGGGGCATACTCCAAACTTTGGTCACTATTTCTCCGTGGCCGTTACGCCGAGCCAACGGGGTACGTTCTGATTTCGCGATTTTTTTTAGGGGTCTCGCACACGCTTGTAGCACCAGTAACTTAGAAATCATTAGCTCGTCGCACGCAACCAGACTGCAGCTAGCCATAGACGATTTAGCGGTCTATGAGAACGACAGTAAAGGTGAACTGTGGTTCAAGCGCTTAGCCGACAATGGTCGAGAAGTTAGATTTGGACTGCTCGGGCTAGCCGCTACTCGAGATGAAATATCTAATCCGACGAGCCGGAAAATTATGGACGATCTCATTTACTCCGTCGGCGATGTTTTTCAATCAATAGCCCTAACTCTTGTCTGGCACTGGCGGCGCCAAAGGCTGCTGGCGGCGCGCGAGCGCCTGTTGATCATTGAAGGAAAAGCCCGGGCTCGCGCGCAAGAAATAGATCCCAGTCTGATAGACGCCGTTATCGTCCCCCTCCTTGCCTTGGCCGAAACTACTGCTGGGCCGTGGCCGCTAGGGCGGGCATCGGGAATTCATTTTTTCGACTCTCGCCGAAAACCCCTAGGGCCAATGCTGCGCGCCCATTGGCAGCGCAATGACGTTTTCTTTCTCCACGCCGTTCGACTAACGCTCAGTTTTCTTGTCGCCGTTAGTTTGGCGCAACTGCTTGACCTCCCTCACTCCTACTGGATGCCCATGACCGTTGCGTGGATTAGCAAACCCGACCTGAGCGGCACCACCATGCGAATCGTTTCGCGAATTTTTGGAACTCTGCTCGGAGTTTTTCTAATTGGTCTTGCTTTTTCAATCTTTGTACCCAATGATTTAGGCCTGGCGTTAATCATTGGGTTCGGTGGGTTTGTTGTCCTAGTTTTCTTATTTTCTAATTACGCACTTGCGGTAACGGGGATTACTATTTTTGCCCTGACATTATTCGAATTGATCGGAGACCCCGTTAACGAAACAATTGGTATGAGAATAGTGTCCACCGTAACCGCAGGGGTCATTGTTTTTATCGCTGCGGTACTTATTCCGAACCGCTCAGGGTCAAAAGTCGAATTAGTACTGAGCGAAATGGTGAACGATTTAGATAATTATTCCGATAAAATTTTGCGCAGTATCGACGATAGAAACGGAGAGTTATCATCCGATCGTAAAAACCTTCTACGCCAGCGTGACTTAGCCGCGGCGGCGATAACCGCCGCCACTTACGAGGTCGGTCACCACTCGATGCGACCCGCTGACGCTACCTATCTCTTCAATATCCTCAACTCCGCCACCGCATGGTGCGTGGCGGCCGAAATAGCCCACACGAGCGCGATCAACATAGCGGCTCACAATCAGATCAGCCGTGAAGTTGCTGAACTGCGGGCTCGACTGCTCTCCATCCATAACAACGAAGCCCACTTGGACCGCGGCCACTCCAGCAAGGTCGATCATCCGTTTCACCAATTGATCCGAAATGCTCATCTGATATTGGACAAAGATATCTAGCGTGGCGGGCAAACAGAAAATAAGTGCCGATCTGATCCTCAGTCGTGCCCGATTTGTGATCACTTGCGACGCGAACGCCACGATATTTACCAATGCTTCGGTAGTAGTCACCGCGGGTCAGATTGCCGCCGTAGGGCCAGCCGGCGAAATAGAAAACCTTTACCGCGCCGATCAGACAATTGACGTTAGCGATCAGTTGATAATGCCCGGCTTAGTGAACTTGCACACCCATACGCCAATGACACTTTTGCGCGGAGTCGCCGAAAATGTTGACCTGCAGGGGTTTCTTGAAATCGTTTGGGACAAAGAAGACCGCGTGATGAACCCTGACGGTGTCTATGTTGGCGCTCGCCTGGGCGCGTTGGAATGTTTGTTAGGGGGAACAACTACCACTCTCGATATGTATCTCCACCCGCTTGAAACCCACCGAGGTGCGGCTGAAGTTGGTTTACGTCACGTAATTGGACCAGTATTTTTTGACTTTCCCGGTCCCGAAAAACTCACCTGGAGTCAACGCCTAGAACAAGCGCAGACCTGGCCCGAACAGGTGCGAGAGATTACTGGACCGCACGTACCGCTGGCCCTTATGCCCCACGCACCCTTGACGGTTAACCCCGAACATTTAGCTCAAATCGCGGCTATCGCCCAAGAGAGCGGGAGTCTCGTAACCACTCACGCGTCAGAAAACATCACCGAAAATGAAGACACCCAAAAAAAATATAACGCCACGCCAACCGAACTACTTGAGCAAGCAGGAATTCTCAAACATCGAACCGTTCTCGGTCACGGCGTGCACTTATCGAGCACTGACCGCACCACCATTGCTCGCCGCGGCGCAAGCATTGCCCATTGCCCAGGCTCGAACATGAAACTTGCGAGTGGAGCGGCGGACATTGTTGGTTATCGTGCCCAAGGGATCAATGTTGGCCTCGGTACTGACGGCTGTTCGTCTAGCAACGACCTCGACATGTTTTCCGTAATGCGGTTAAGTGCCAACCTCGCTCGCCTTGTCCGCAACGACCCCGCGTCAATTTCGGCCGCAGAAATAATTAAAGCAGCCACCGTAGACGGAGCACGCGCTTTAGGAATTGACGATCGAGTTGGGACTATCGAAGCAGGCAAAGAGGCCGACCTCATTACCCTTGACCTCGATGTCCCTCATATGGTCCCGATGCGCGATCCTCACACCGCAGTTGTTTTTTCTGCTGGGCGGGGCGATGTGCGCCATGTATTGGTGGCCGGAGACTTAGTAATAAAAGATCACCAATCGACTCGAGTTGCCGCTAACTCCGTATTCGCCGCGGCCAACGAACATCTCGCCAAATACTTTTAGAAGACGGCGCGCGCCAACAACGCGCTTAACCAAAAGTTTAGAAAACTTTTACTCGGTTTACGGAATAAAGCTACAAGTTGACGGAACTGGGTTGTACTTAAGACACTCCGCCTGCTGCTCCGCCGGCGACTGGTTCTGGTTGTTGTTCTGGTTGTTGTTGTTCTGGTTGTTGTTGTTCTGGTTGTTCTGGTTCTGGTTGTTGTCTTGGTTGTTGTTGTTGTTGTTTTTCTCTTGCGTGGTAGCAGTAGTGGTGTCGGGTGAGTCACTTCCACCACCGCTACTGCAAGCAGTGGCACTAAAAGCAAGCACCAAAGTGGCACCGGCGACTAAAACTGATTTACGAATCTTGTACACAAGGCTCCTGAGGTTGGCGGCTACGAAGCCACCACCATAACCCAGATTTGAGCACTAATCTGAAACTTGCTGCCGACAAATATGAAAGGGCGCCCATGCTTAATATTTTTTGTTCGCCCTCTCGCTATGTTCAAGGTCGCAACGCCACCGACCAATTGGGAGAACAATTAATGCATCTCGGCCTGACCGGGCCGGCGCTCATTGTGGCCAGCGCTCATGTGCAGTCTTTATTGACTAAGGCATGGGAAAACTCACTCGTCGCGGCTGACATTGCCTACTCGATTCATACTTTCGGGGGTGAATGCACTCAAGTCGAAATAACCGCGGGTGTGAGTGCTGCGCAAACGGCCGCAGCCACCGTAGTAATTGGTGCCGGCGGCGGAAAAGCGCTGGACACCGCTCGAGCAATAGCGGCCGAAGCCAAATTGGCGGTAGTCAACTGCCCCACTCTGGCCTCAAGCGATGCTCCGTGCAGTGCGCTATCGGTCGTTTATTTCGCCAACGGAGCCGTCGATCGCTATCTCTTCTATCCAACCAACCCCACCCTGGTACTCGTCGACACCACTCTCGTAGCCCACGCACCCCCGCGTTATTTAGTGGCGGGAATGGGCGACGCGCTCGCGACCTGGTTTGAAGCGCGCAGTGTCATTGAAGCTCGCAGCCCCAACCAAGTGGGTGGCACTCCTACTATCACCGCCGGAGCATTAGCCAAACTCTGCTGCGAAACTCTTTACGCTGATGGAGTGGACGCGCTGAAGGCCGTTGGTGCAAAGTCGGTAACCCCCGCTCTAGAGCGGGTAGTTGAAGCCAACACTTTGTTGTCTGGGTTAGGTTTTGAGTCGGGCGGATTAGCCATCGCGCATTCAGTCCATAACGGGCTCACTATCGCCCCCGAAACTCACGCCTATCTACACGGAGAAAAAGTTGCCTACGGACTACTAGTGCAACTCGTAGTGGAAGGGCGGCCCGACGCCGAGATTGATCAAGCCATTGAGTTTTGCCGAGCGGTAGGTCTGCCCACCACTCTGGCCGACGTCGGCTTGGTCGACATCGACGACACTTTGATTGCGGCCATAGCCGAACGAACCGTCTCTCCGGAAGAAACTGCCCACCACGAACCGTTTGTAGTAACCGCAACCATGATCGCCGACGGGATCCGCGCGACCGAATCCATCACAATAAAAAAATAGCCAGCGTAAAAACTGAACTCTGAGAAAACTATTGCGAACTTAAACTGGCTTTGAACATCCCTTGACGAACCAACTTTTCTGTTTCGGCCCCAAGCTCGTCTAGCCGCTCCAGAGTTACTCCCTTAATTGTTGCTGTGCACGGAAACTGGTGCGGATACGGGCCCACCGGAGAACCAGTGTCGACCCCGACATCAAAAGTTTCACCGCTCATAGAAAAAACTAACGGCACCGTTTGTTCAATACGCCCCATAGTCGCCAGCTGGGTGTCCACTAATAACGAAAACAAACCTCCGGCACCAAAACCACCGTCATAATCAAATATCACTTCAAGTAAATGTTTTCCCGCAGGTAAAGGCTGGCTCGCGACTATTGCGGTGTGTATGTGTCCGTACCAGTTGTAATGGAATATGGGTCTTGTTTCGGCGTCGAGATACAAAGACCACCCCGCCATGTTTCCGCCCTGGCACGCGATCACTCCGGTGGCCCCAACATCAGGCACAGTAATGTCAGCGGTAATTCGGTAAGAACAGTTTTTAAGATTTAAAACTGACGCCTCGGGCATACGGGAGTGCGAACGCGTGTAAGTCATTTTGCTCACCCCGGCTAAAGAGTGCGGCACAGAAAAATCACCGTCTCGAGGAGAACCCGGATCTCGCAACGGATAAACGCCGTAATCCAACGCGAACTGGTTAAATATCGCTTGGAGTGCGAGCAACTTTTCGGGGTGATCGGCCGCCAAATCGACCGCTTGAGAAAAGTCGTTTTCTATGTCGTACAACTCCCACACTTCTTGGGGGCCATCGAAGGCAAAACCGGCCAAGCGGATCCAGGGGAGGCGACCGTGAAAACACGATGCCATCCAGCCCTCGTGATAAATCGCCCGGTTACCAAGTATTTCGAAATACTGCGAGCTCCGTCGGCTTTTTGCCGCCGCGTCGGCGAACGTGTACGCCATCGATACACCGTGCATATCCATTTGGGCAATGCCATTTACGCTCGTGGGCGGAGTGATACCAACTACTTCATAAATGGTGGGCGCGATGTCGATCACATGATGAAACTGAGTTCGAAGTTCACCGGCGGCGGTTATCTTTTTGGGCCACGAAATCGCTACCGCGTTGCGGGTACCGCCAAAATGCGAGGCCACTTGCTTCATCCACTTAAACGGAGAATCCAACGCCCAGGCCCAGCCGACATTGAAGTGGTTTTCACATCGGCTAGTGCCAAAGTCGTCCATATGGTCGAGCAACCACTCGGGGTCTTCGGGTTGCCCGTTTTGAAATGACGGGGCACTCCACGCGCCATGAATTGTTCCTTCCGCCGATGCGCCGTTATCGCCGGTGATGTAAATAACTAAAGTGTTGTCCATCTCACCAAGATCTTCGATGGACTGTAAAACGCGGTGGATCTGCGCGTCGGTGTGAGCCAAGAAGCCGGCAAAAGTTTCCATCAACCGTCGGGCCACGGGTTTGTACTCATCGGGATATTCATCCCACGCAGGGATTTGCTCCGGCCGACCAGTGAGGGCAGTTTCGGGGGGAATAACTCCCATTTCTAATTGGCGCTGATAAATGTGCTCTCGCAGTGAGTCCCAGCCGTCGTCAAACGCGCCAGAAAATTTATCGATCCACTCTTTAGCGACATGATGAGGAGCGTGCACTGCGGGAGTGGAGAAATAGCAAAAGAACGGGCGGTTAGGGGTTGAAGCTTTTTGCCGTTGCACCCAGTCAATGGCTTGGTCGGCTAAATCTTCGGTGAGGTGATAACCCGGCCGGCCGAGGTGAGGAGAAATGGGTGTCGTTTGGTCGTAGACCGCGGGTTCCCACTGCGACGCTTCGGCGCCCAACACTCCATAAAAACGATCGAACCCCAAACCGGTAGGCCAACGATCAAACGGTCCCGACGGACTTTGTTCCCACGACGGCGCCAAGTGCCACTTACCAAAACACGCGGTGCTGTAGCCCGACAAGCGCAGAACTTGCGCCACCGTGGCCGCTTCGGGCGGAATAGCGCTGTCGTAACCCGGGAACGAGTTGGCGATCTCAGTAATCCCACCCATGTGCACCGAATGATGATTACGGCCGGTTAGCAATGCGGCGCGGGTGGGTGAGCACAGTGCCGTGGTGTGAAACTGGTTGTAGCGAAGA
>Ga0208960_1000029_pt1 | contig 75541 bp, 73 predicted proteins | sample GreLakmeON33MSRF_FD_187703 | JGI IMG/M metagenome (GOLD analysis project Ga0208960, IMG submission 187703) | Freshwater lentic microbial communities from great Laurentian Lakes, MI, USA - Great Lakes metaG ON33MSRF (SPAdes) | ecosystem: Environmental > Aquatic > Freshwater > Lake | place: Great... | reverse complement strand
TTGCCAAGGATTTCGGCTTTGTCTCCAGCGATAGGTGAGTAGTTATCGTTTGCCGGAAGTAACCAAACGTGGCCATCTTTTTTGGAGAAAGTTTTAACGGTTGCTTCGCCATCGATCATGGCCGCAACGATCTCGCCCTTTTCGCAAGATTTTTGGGAACGGATAACCACGAAATCGCCATCGCAGATCGCGACATCGATCATTGAGTCTCCAACAACCTTCAACATAAATAGTTCGCCTTCGCCAACTAATGAAACTGGCAGCGGATAGAGCTCCTCAATCTCTTGCGTTGCAGTGATTGGTCCACCTGCGGCAATTCGACCGACTAGTGGCACGTTATGGGTTCGCTCTGGGGTGATTGAGTTATGTGAGTTTTCGCCAGGAAGTAGAACTTCAAGAGCACGACCTCTAGATGGATCGCGACGGATAAAGCCTTTCACTTCTAGAGCTTCGAGTTGATATTTCACACTTGATGGGGAGGAGAGGCCAGCGGCTTCGCCGATTTCACGCATTGATGGCGGATATCCATTTGCCTCCATGGCGCGCTTAATCGCAAAGAGGATCTTCGCTTGGCGTGGGGTTAGGCCATGCTCATCGGTAGGGCCATCTGGGAGTTCGGTTACCTTGCTTTTGTTGGGCTTGCTGACTTTGCTCATAACCGTAGGTTAGAACAAAATTGCTAAATAATCAAACAAATGTTCTAAATTGACTTGCGAGTGTCGGTGGTGGGGTGTACCTTCTGTATTAGAACAGGCGTTCGAACACTATCCCCAGTGATCGACCAAGGCCGGTTAGATATAAAGCAGGAGAGAAAATGTCCACGATAGCTTTCGACAACTCGCTAAAAAACCCTTATAAATCAAGCGTTTCGTTAACTACTAGAGGCCGCTTTGTTGCAAGGCTTGCAGTAATTTCTTCGAGTTTAGTTTTAATCGTGGCTGGCTATTCCGCATTTGCGCAATCAGATTTAACCAGCTCAACTAAAATTACCTATCAAGAGATTGTGGTGGCACCGGGAGAAACGCTCTGGTCTATCGCGGGCACGATCAGCGATGGCGACCTACTTGCAGCTGTCGATGAAATTACCGAGCTCAATAGCCTCAAATCTCCCGAGTTGAAGGCTGGGCAGCGGATCTACATCCCGATCAAGTAGCGCTCGCTACTTTCTCGACACGCCAGAAAAGTTCTATGGTCAAGGTGCGCAAGAACTCTCAACTATCCCTTTATTGTTGCCACTAGATGTTGGGGTAAAGATGCTATATGCTTCCATTAGTGGGGGTTTGAGGGAAAGCATCAATACACCCAAGATCACTAGAAAATCTGGATTGAAAGGATGACACGCCGATATGAATTGCCCGTTCTGCCGACATGACGATTCTCGAGTAGTTGACTCGCGTCCGGCCGAAGAAGGCACCGCAATTCGGCGTCGTCGGGAGTGCACTCAATGCGGCTCTCGCTTTTCAACCCAAGAGACTTCGGTGCTGGCCATTATTAAACGTAGTGGTGCAACCGAACCCTTTAGTCGCGACAAGGTCATCAACGGCGTCCGCAAGGCTTGCCAAGGGCGTCCAGTTAACGATGACGACCTAGCTCTGTTGGCGCAACGAGTTGAAGAGACTCTCCGCGCTACCGGACAGGCCGAAATTGAAGCTCAAGAAGTGGGCATGGCTATTCTTGCGCCACTCCGAGAGCTCGACGAGGTTGCTTACTTACGTTACGCCTCGGTGTACCGTAACTTCTCCTCTCTTGATGATTTCGAAGGCGAGATCGCACTTCTCCGCGCTATGCCTTCGCAGCTTTCAGAAAAGATTTCCTTCCCACAACTTAAGTGAAGTTTTCACGCATCGAAAAGTAGTTAAAAAGACGTTTTAAAAGAAGAAGATAAAAATCAAATTAGATTTATCAAGCAGAGAAACTGGAGAAATGAAAATGTCGGATACGGTCGTAAACCGCGTAGGCTCAAAAGCAAAAGCAGGTAAAGGTTTAACAATTGAGCGGGTTTACACCACTCCTGGCGTTCATCCATATGACACGGTCACATGGGAACGTCGCGATGTGGTTCAAACAAATTGGCGGACCGGCGAAGTTGTTTTCGAACAACGCAGCGTTGAGTTTCCAGATTCATGGTCGGTAAACGCATCGACCATTGTTACAACAAAATATTTCCGCGGGGCTGTCGGATATGAAAATCGCGAATGGTCGCTAAAGCAAGTGATCGACCGCGTAGTTCTTTCATACACAAAGTCCGGTAAAGAAAATGGATATTTCGCAACTGATGTAGATGCTGAAATTTTCGAACACGAATTAACTCATATGTTAATGAATCAAATTTTCTCCTTTAACTCACCAGTCTGGTTCAACGTCGGAACTAATGCACCACAACAAGTTTCTGCGTGTTTCATCCTCTCGGTCGATGACACCATGGAATCAATCCTTAATTGGTACCGTGAAGAGGGCATGATTTTCAAAGGTGGATCCGGCGCAGGACTAAACCTCTCCCGAATTCGCTCATCAAAAGAACTTCTAAAATCAGGCGGAACTGCATCTGGGCCGGTCTCTTTCATGCGTGGCGCTGATGCTTCTGCTGGAACTATCAAGAGCGGTGGCGCAACCCGTCGCGCTGCGAAGATGGTTGTTCTAGATGTTGATCATCCAGATATTGAAGAATTTATTGAAACCAAAGTTAATGAAGAAGATAAAATTCGCGCACTTCGTGATGCTGGATTTGATATGGACCTTGGTGGCAAAGACATCATCTCGGTGCAATACCAAAACGCAAATAACTCAGTTCGAGTATCAGATTCATTCATGCGTTCCTATGAGAACGGCGATCAATTCGGATTAGTTGCTCGCGCATCTGGCGAAGTTATTGAAAAAGTAGAGTCGAAAGATTTATTCCGCAAAATGGCGCAGGCAGCTTGGGCTTGTGCAGATCCAGGAATCCAATATGACGACACCATCAACGATTGGCACACCAATCCTGAAACTGGTCGCATCAATGCATCAAACCCATGTTCTGAATACATGTCACTTGATAACTCTTCTTGCAACCTGGCTTCGTTAAATTTAATGAAGTTCCTTAAAGCTGACGGATCATTCGATGCTAAGACTTTTGTTAAAGCAACCGAAATTATTATTACATCGATGGATATCTCAATCTGTTTCGCAGATTTTCCAACCGAGGCAATTGGCGTAACAACTCGCGCATACCGTCAACTTGGAATTGGATTCGCAAATATCGGAGCGCTCCTTATGGCCTCTGGTCTTGCTTATGATTCTGAAGGCGGCCGTGCCCTTGCTGGTGCGATTACTTCACTTATGACTGGCACTTCATACCGACGATCAGCAGAACTTGCCGGAATCGTTGGACCTTATGAAGGTTATGCTCGAAATGCACTGCCACACACTCGGGTTATGCGAAAGCACCAAGCGGCTTCTACTGCAGCTAAACCTGCAACAACGCTAGATCGCGATGTCTGGAGTGAAGCTAATAAAGAATGGGAAAAATGTTTAACTATTGGCGAAAAGAATGGCTGGCGCAATGCGCAAGCTTCGGTTCTTGCGCCAACCGGAACTATCGGCTTAATGATGGATTGCGATACCACGGGTATTGAACCTGATTTCTCGCTAGTTAAGTTTAAGAAGTTAGTTGGCGGCGGCTCGATGCAGATCGTGAACCAAACCGTGCCAGCTGCGCTTCGCAAACTTGGTTATACCGAAGAGACTGTAGAAGCCATCGTGGAATACATCGGAGCAAATGGCCATGTAATCGATGCACCAGGACTTAAGACCGAACACTATGACGTCTTTGATTGCGCCTTAGGTGCCCGCTCAATCGCTCCTATGGGCCACGTACGAATGATGGCTGCTTGCCAACCATTCCTATCTGGTGCGATTTCAAAAACCGTTAACTTGCCAGCAGATGCAACTGTTGCCGATGTAGAAGAGGTTTATTACGAAGGTTGGAAACTCGGACTCAAAGCGCTCGCGGTATATCGCGACAATTGCAAAGTCGGACAACCGCTCTCTGATGGCAAAGCAGCAAAGGCAGATGAAACTGTTAGTGCAGCTCCAGCCCCAGCAACTCGTAAACGACTTCCTAAGTCACGACCATCTCGCACTACTTCGTTCTCAGTAGCTGGCGCAGAAGGTTATATGACAGCTGGTACTTACGACGATGGAAAACTCGGCGAAGTATTCTTAAAACTCGGCAAGCAAGGTTCAACTCTTGCTGGCGTAATGGATGCATTCTCAATCGCAGTATCGATCGGTCTCCAATATGGCGTACCGCTAGATACATACGTGCAGAAGTTCACCAACTTACGTTTCGAGCCAGCTGGCATGACCGATGATCCAGATATTCGTATGGCGCAATCAATGATGGATTACATCTTCCGTCGGTTAGCTTTGGATTACTTACCTTTTGATGATCGCTCATCACTCGGTCTTTACACTGTAGCTGAGCGCACAAACGCGCTTGATACCGGCGAATACACCGCAATTGAAGTTGCAGCACCAATGGCAGCGGCTCCAGTTGCGCCAAAGCCTACAGTTGTTAAAACAGAGGTAAAGATTGAAGCAGCGCCATCACATATCGGTTCTTCAACTGAGTTGATGGAACAACTATCTGGAGTTAAGACAGATGCCCCACTATGCATGAGTTGCGGCGTAAAGATGCGAATGTCAGGTGCTTGCTATGTCTGTGAAGGTTGCGGCGCTACATCTGGTTGCAGTTAATCCACAAGTAATTAAAAGACGAGCCTCAGTTATTGGGGCTCGTTTTTTTATTTAATTTCAACAGTAAGGTTTCCACATGGCATCTTCACAACTCGGCGCAAAAGTTAGAAGCGCGCTCGACGTTGCAGTCGAAGCAATTGGCGGATCACCTCGCTCTGGTCAAATCGAGATGGCAGAAGCGGTAGCAAACGCGCTAAATGATCGCCACCATCTTTTAGTCCAAGCCGGCACCGGCACTGGTAAATCTCTGGCGTATTTAATTCCAGCGTTAGTTCATGGCAAGAAAGTTTTAGTAGCAACCGCAACGCTTGCCTTACAACGTCAATTAATCGAACGCGATCTGCCGAAGATTAAGGAAGCTCTGGAGAAAGAGCTTGGCCGCGATTTATCTTTTGCAATCTATAAAGGCGTTGGAAACTATCTCTGCTTGCAGAAAATGAATAGTGAACTCCCAGATCCTGATGGTGAAGTGCTTTTGGAAATCGGTGTGCTCGGTAAAGATGCAAAACGGCTTCGTGCTTGGGCCGAATCTCCTGGAGCATCGGGCGATCGCGACGATGCCCCAGATGTAGATCGCCGAGTTTGGTTAGCCAATTCGGTTTCAGGTCGTGAATGCGTTGGTGCAGATGATTGCCAATTCGGTACAAAATGTTTTGCGGTAAAAGCAAAAGCGAAAGCCCAGACCGCCGATATTGTCGTTACAAATCACACTCTGCTCGCAATTGAAATCGTAGACTCGCATCCGATTTTGCCGGACCGCGATGCGATTGTGCTCGATGAAGCACATGAATTCATGGATCGCACGACTCAAGCAGTCACCGAAGAACTTACCTCTGGCAGAGTTATTCGCGCTGCTCAAATGGCAAAACGACATATGCCTGGCAAAACATCAGATGCATTCTCAAAAGCTGCAGATGGCTTCGCGGCAGCTATTGCAGATTACGCCGATGATTATCGCAACAACCGCGATGAACAACGCCGCCTTGATGAATTGCCATCTCAATTAGAAGCACCAGTAAGAAAAATAAAGGAGGCGGCCGAAGCTCTTGGTGCCGCGATAAATGCAGATGCGGAAATTATCGACCCTGACTCAATTGCTGAAAGAGCTCGGGTAAAAGGTGCAGTTAATGAAGTAAAACAAACAGCGACCAAAATGTTAAAAATTGGCCATGGATATGTAATGTGGTTTGAACCGAATTTCTCCACTCTCTATTTAGCTCCACTTGATGTTTCAGCAGAACTTCGGAAAAACCTCTTTTCGAAAACTCCAGTTATTGCAACTAGCGCTACGCTCACAGTTGGAAAAGGCTTTGATGCAATTGCACGAAATCTTGGAATCCAAGCGGGCGATAATGAAGATTCCGATAGCAATTGGGATATCGATCCATCAAATGTCACGATGTTAGATGTTGGATCACCATTTGATTTTGCCAATCAAGGGATGCTTTATTTACCAAAACATTTACCAGAGCCAGGTCGCGATGGCCCAAGTAAAGAAGCGTTGACTGAACTTGGTGAATTAATAGATGCTGCTGGTGGCCGAACGCTCGCACTTTTTTCATCTTGGCGCGGTGTTGAAGCTGCCGATGAACACCTGCGAAAAGTGTTGGCAGAGTTACCGATTTCAATCATTACGCAACGACGCGGAGATACCGTTGGTTCACTTGTAGAACGCTTTGAAAAAGACCCAACTTCTATCTTGTTAGGCACAATGAGCCTTTGGCAAGGCGTTGATGTGCCTGGCCCTTCATGCACTCTGGTTGCAATAGACCGAATTCCATTTCCTCGCCCAGATGATCCGGTGATGTCTGCCCGAGCTGCTGAAATTGATGCGGCCGGCGGTTCTGGATTTATGCAAGTTTCATTGCCTCGAGCAGCGCTATTGCTAGCTCAAGGCACTGGGCGACTAATTCGCTCACTCGATGATCGTGGCGTAGTCGCAATTTTAGATTCAAGAATTGTTACCAAAAGATACGGTTCGATTCTTTTGAATTCCATGCCACCACTTTGGCGTACCGGTGATGGCGCAATAGTAAGAGAATCACTTGCAAAGTTGCACGAGCAATATAGCTAATACAAATTTAGCGAAGTAATTAACTTAGAAATCTCGGGCCAAGATTTTGCAAAGCTTGGATGCAAATTATGAGCTCCGACTTCATTGAATAAAATCCAACGCACTTCCATAGATTCATCATTCATTTCATAAGCTTGTAATTCAATATCGGCAGTTGCAATAACAGTGTGATAACTCCATTCACCGTGGTCATCGAGATAAGTTTTTACGGGAGTTACTAAGTGAGCAGCTACGCCAATTTCTTCATTCGCTTCGCGTAGCGCAGCTTCCAAAACGGTTTCATGAGAATCTTTAGCTCCACCAGGAATTCCCCAAGTGTCACCGTTATGTACCCACGGTGCTCGATGTTGCAACAAAATCCGGCCATCTCTTACAAGCAATAAGCCGGCAGCCCCATGTATTCCCCAGTGTTTTGAGCCGCATTTACATTGGACCCAACCATCGCCATCATGCGCACTCATAGCCCTTAGTTTTACACAGATTAGAAAAGTTGGCAGAAGGCGAAACAGAGCCAAGTCTTATCATCACGGAACTATGCTCCAATTGAGATTACAGTCATTAATACTTATCGCCACCACAATAATTCCGCTAACCGCCTGTGAGCGGAGCGAAGGCTCATCCTTAGTCAATGAAATTTCTAAACCTAATACAAATGGCGGTATTCCTACTCAAATACCAACCGCTGCATTGGATGAAGTACTTCGATATTTTCAAGCGCTAAATAGCGCGCTGGCCGCCTGAGACTTTTGCCACTATGCGCGCTGACCTACACCCCAAAATCTGTGACGCTCTTTTTTCGGAGTAACATCGCTCATCGTGCGAACAAGCGGTTCGCTACAAGGAGGCAGTGCCGTGATTGTTGGCGTACCCAAGGAAATCAAAAACAATGAATTTCGCGTTGCAATAACTCCAGCTGGAGTTCGTGAATTTATTAAATCTGGGCACACGGTATTAATTGAAACTAACGCAGGCATTGGTTCAGCGCTCTCTGATGATGCATACAAATTAGTCGGCGCTGAAATAGTTGCGACTTCTGATGAAATTTGGAAGCGATCAGAATTAGTATTAAAAGTTAAAGAACCGATCGCAGCTGAATATCCAAAAATGCGCGCGGGCCAAGTTCTATTTACCTATTTACACCTTGCAGCATCTAAAGAATGCACTGATGCGCTGATCAAGAGCGGAATCACCGGGATTGCTTACGAAACTGTAGAAGTTGATGGCGCACTTCCGTTGCTCGCTCCAATGAGTGAAGTTGCTGGCCGGATGTCGGTGCAGGTTGGCGCAGCAGCGCTCCAAAAGAGCAATGGTGGCCGCGGCGTATTACTTGGCGGTGTACCTGGAGTTCGTCCTGGAAAAGTTGTTGTACTTGGCGGCGGAGTTTCCGGAATTGCGGCAGCATCAATTGCTCACGGCATGCGCGCTGATGTAACTGTCTTAGATGTAAACCAGAAAAAATTAGGGGAGATTGATCATCTCTTCAGCGGAACCGTTACAACTTTGGCTTCAAATACTTATGAAATTGAAGAACAAGTTATGGAAGCTGATTTGGTAATTGGCGCGGTATTGGTTGCTGGGGCAAAAGCGCCTAAGTTGGTTTCGAATGAATTAGTTTCAAAGATGAAACCAGGTAGCGTTTTGGTTGATATTGCAATCGATCAAGGTGGTTGCTTTGCAGATTCACATGTCACAACCCATGCCGAACCAACTTTCCAAGTTCATAACTCAATTTTCTATTGCGTTGGAAATATGCCTGGCGCGGTTCCAGCTACTTCAACCTATGCGCTTTCTAACGTGACGCTTCGATACGCCTTGGCGTTAGCAAACCTCGGATGGCGCGAAGCTATGGCCAAGGATCGCTCGCTTGCGCTCGGATTGAACGTGCATGAGGGCAAGGTTTATTACCAAGCAGTGGCGGCAGCGCACGGGTTATCAACCGCCACTTTGTAATTTGGTTTTAGGGTTGGACATTTAGGAAAATTTTTTCTACTCTTAGGCCAGGTCATGAGTTCCAGGTATTAGCCCCGGCTTACTGGACGGCAACCCTCCACCACGGTGGGGTGCTCCGGGTGAAGACCAGGTCGTATGCAATGTGCATTCGGCAAGCGTGGGTCTGCACAAATAGTCAGGCCCCCTTATATCTGGGGAGGTTTTTGCAATGGCTTCATTTTCCGTAACTAATTCCGAGTTCGAAACGCGTCAAATACACGCAGGACAAATTCCCGATCCAACAACTGGCGCTCGCGCACTTCCGCTCTACCAAACAACTGCTTATCAATTCCGCGACACTAAACATGCCGCTGATTTATTTGGTTTAGCTGAACTTGGAAATATTTACACCCGCATCATGAACCCAACTCAAGATGCGGTTGAACAACGAATCGCATCGCTTGAAGGTGGCGTTGCTGCGCTGTTAGTTGCCTCTGGTTCTGCCGCAACAACTTTCGCGGTGTTAAACGTTGCCGAGGCTGGCGATCATATTGTTTCGTCACCATCACTCTACGGTGGCACTTACAACTTATTCCATTACACACTTCCAAAATTTGGCGTCGAGGTTACCTTCGTTGAGAATCCAGATGACCCAGAGAGTTGGAAGAAAGCGATTCGGCCAAATACTAAAGCGCTATTTGGCGAAACAATTGCTAATCCTAAGAACGACATATTGGATATCGCAGCAGTTGCCAAAGTTGCCCATGATGCTGGCGTCCCGCTAATCGTAGATAACACGGTTGCGACACCATTTTTGATTCGTCCAATTGAACATGGTGCAGATGTTGTTATCCACTCTGCTACTAAGTTCTTATCCGGGCATGGAAATACAGTAGTTGGCGCTATCGTGGATTCTGGCAAATTTGATTATGCCAAATATCCAGAGCGCTTCAAGAGTTTCAACACTCCTGATCAGAGTTATCATGGTTTGGTTTATGCGCAAGCACTTGGTGTCGGTTCGGCATTTGGTGCAAACCTTGCTTACATCTTTAAAATCCGACTCACTCTGCTTCGCGATATTGGCGCTGCAGTAAGTCCATTTAACGCATGGTTGTTGGCACAAGGCTTAGAAACTTTGAGTCTTCGTATTGAACGACATGTTGAGAATGCGCAAGCATCTGCTGCGTGGCTAGAGAAACACCCGCAAGTCGAAAAAGTAAATTACGCATCGCTACCTTCATCAAAATGGAATGCGCTTGCCAAGAAATATGCACCTAAAGGAAGTGGCTCGGTACTTTCCTTTGAAATTAAGGGCGGAATCGAATCTGGTAAAAAGTTTGTGGAAGCGTTAAATCTCTTCTCCCACGTAGCAAATATCGGTGATGTTCGATCCTTAGTGATTCACCCCGCTTCGACAACGCACTCACAGCTATCGCCAGAAGAGCAGTTAACTGCGGGTGTTACACCAGGGCTAATTCGGTTAAGTCTTGGGTTAGAGAACATTAATGACATCAAGGCTGACCTTGAAGTTGGTTTCGCAGCAGCGAAATAAAGATGGCAACATCTGAGTTTAATCGTCGAGTTACCGGGGCATGGTTGGAAGACCATGACCCCGGTGATCGTCGTTTTCTAAATATTGGTGACTTAGAACTTGAATCAGGCGAAATTCTTCCCAACGTAACTATCGCATATCAAAGTTGGGGAACTTTAAACGAGTCGAAATCGAATGCAATCTTAATAAATCACGCCTTAACTGGATGGTCAGATGTTCCTGGTTGGTGGCCATCAATGGTCGGCCCTGGTTCACCGTTCGATATTGATAAATATTTTGTAATTTGTCCAAATGTAATTGGTGGCTGCCAAGGAAGTACCGGACCATCTTCAATTGCCCCGGATGGAAAACGTTGGGGATCTAGGTTCCCAGTTTTAACAATACGCGACATGGTTAAAGCGGAAGTTGTATTCACAAATAAATTAAATATTCCAGGATATGTAATTGCAGTTGGTCCTTCGCTTGGTGGAATGCGATCTTTGGAGTGGGCAATTCAATATCCGGAGCGAATTGGCGCAATTTGCACCATCGGATCTTCTGCGGTCGCAACTGGCGATCAAATTGGAACTGCTTCGATTCAAATAACTGCAATCAAAGCTGATCCAAATTTTCATGGCGGCGATTATTACGATCAGAATTCTGGGCCCGTTGCAGGAATGGGAATTGCGCGAAAGATTGCCCACCTTACATATCGAACTGAAGCTGAAATGGATGTGCGATTCGGACGAGAATTGCAAGGCGATGAAACTGGTAGATATGCGGTTGAGTCTTATCTTGATCATCAAGCTGATAAATTACAGAATCGTTTCGATGCAAATACTTATATTTCACTTACCGATGCCATGAATTCACATGATGTGGGGCGGGATCGTGGTGGGGTAGCGGCAGCGTTAGCCACTGTAGAAGTCCCGGTAGTGGTGGTCTCAATCGATACTGACCGTCTCTTCCCGCCGCGGTTGCAGGCTGAGATCGTGGAACTAACGCCGAGTGCAAAACCGGTTAAGACCATCAATTCACCTTTTGGTCATGATGGATTCCTGATTGAGGTGGAATCTGTCGGTGAAATCATCCGAGAAACCATCGAATTGGGGCTAAAACTAGATTTAGTGGGCAGATAGACCCGCGTTTTGCGCAATTTGGTAAGAAATTAACCTGTGGACAAATTATAATATAGCCAAGAGAGCAAGACCGAAAAACCAAGAGAATTACTACCTGGTGAAGTTGCCAGACAAAACAAAGGACGATCAGTGGCTGTAACTCGTGCGCTCAAAAACGCAAAGAAGAAGAAAGTTGCGAAGCCATCTGCAAAGAAGATCGTAAAGAAAGCGGCTAAGAAAGTTGCTAAGAAACCGGTTAAGAAACCGGTTAAGAAAATTGCTGGGCCAAGATTATTTCCAACTAAAGCTGAATTAGAAGCGCTGAAATTAAAACGCGAAGCTGACGCTACAGCCGCTGCTGCAAAGAAAAAAGGGCCGCATCGCTTTCCAACTAAGGCCGAGCTAGAAGCACAGAAGGCGGCAAAGTCTGGCGTGCCAAGTGCTCCAATTGCTAAGGGCGGAAAAAAAGTTGTTGAAAAAATTGATGGCGAAGATGTCGAGTTAGAAGAAGTAGAACTTGAAGATTTAGATGCTTTGGTTGCGGAAACTCCAGAAGAACCAGTTGATCCAGATAAAGCTGAAGTTCGAGTTGTTAACTTAACTGAAGAATCCACCAATGAGGTAAACGCCTTCACACTTAAAGATAGTGAAGAAGATGATGCGCCACCGCAGACAGTTTTAACTGCAGGTGCAACTGCTGACCCAGTGAAAGATTATTTGAAACAAATTGGTCGAGTCGCGCTGCTAAATGCTGAGCTAGAAGTAGAACTTGCAATGGCGATCGAAGCTGGACTTTTTGCGGAAGCCGCCTTGAAATCCGGCAAAGGTGAAATCAAACTCGCATCACGGACCGAGAAAATTGATAAGCGATTAAAGAAAGAGCTAGAAGAGCTAGCCGCTATTGGCCGACGCAAGAAAAACCACTTGCTCGAAGCAAACTTACGTCTTGTGGTTTCGCTAGCAAAGCGATACACCGGACGCGGCATGCTCTTTCTTGATTTAATTCAAGAAGGAAACTTGGGTCTAATTCGCGCAGTTGAAAAATTTGATTACACCAAAGGTTATAAGTTCTCCACATATGCAACATGGTGGATTCGCCAAGCAATTACGCGTGCGATGGCCGACCAAGCGCGAACAATTCGTATTCCAGTTCATATGGTTGAAGTTATTAACAAACTTGCTCGGGTACAGCGTCAGATGTTGCAAGATTTAGGTCGCGAACCGACCCCAGAAGAGCTCGCTAAAGAGCTCGATATGACTCCAGAAAAAGTTGTCGAAGTTCAAAAATATGGTCGCGAACCGATTTCATTACACACACCACTTGGCGAAGAGGGCGATTCTGAGTTCGGCGATTTAATTGAAGACTCAGAAGCGATCGTTCCGGCAGATGCGGTTTCGTTCACCCTACTGCAAGAGCAATTGCACTCGGTCCTTGATACGTTATCAGAGCGTGAAGCTGGCGTAGTTGCGATGCGATTTGGTTTAACTGACGGCCAACCAAAGACACTAGATGAAATCGGTAAGGTTTACGGCGTAACTCGGGAACGAATCCGCCAGATTGAATCGAAAACTATGTCGAAATTGCGTCACCCATCTCGGTCACAAGTATTAAGAGACTATCTAGATTAGGAGCTAACATGTCGGAAAAAGTAACTATGCGAATTAAAGAAAATGGTTCGATTCGGATCACTGGAACTGTTGATATTGTTGATGCGGATGGCAACGTAATCGAATCTAAAACAGATTTCTCACTATGCCGTTGCGGTAATTCAAATAATAAACCGTGGTGTGATGGTGCCCATAAAGCAACCGGGTTTGAAGCGCCAGCGCTTTAAAAATGTCGCTCGAACAAAATCTGTCGCTTTGGGCGGATTCTGTTAATCCCAGTAATAATCCGACGTTAGATCAAAATCTAGATTTAGATATTGCAATTATTGGTGGTGGATTTTCTGGATTGTGGAGTGCTTTCCATTTAATTGCTGGCGACCCAACTTTAAAGATTGCAATTTTCGAGGCTCGTCATCTCGGGTTCGGAGCTAGCGGCAGGAATGGTGGTTGGGTTTCTTCGGACTATCCAGTCTCAAAAAATACATTAACCGAGCGAATTGGAAATAGCGCTGCTGCTGCGATTTTTGCCGCGCTCAAAGCTTCAATAAATGAAATTGGCAACTTTGCTAGCGAATTTGCAACCGAAGCAAATTTTGCAAGCGGTGGATCCATAATATTTGCAAGTAATCCTGGCCAAGCCACTCGATTAAAAGCTGGCGAAGATGCAGACCATCGATGGCTATCCAAATCTGAATTAGCCGAAAAGATTTTAATTGCAGATTCGATTGGTGCATTACTCACGCCTGCTTCTGCGGTTGTGAATCCGATGGAGCTCTTGCTCGCATTAGCGCGCCATCTCACCAAAAAGGGCGTGGCTATTTATGAAAATTCAGCTGCCACGATTGCAGCTTCTGGCCAATTATTAGTGGGCAGCAACTTAGTAACAGCGCCGCGGATAATTAACGGTGTCGAAGTATTTCGAGACGCCCCACGAGAACAAATTCCACTTTATTCGTTAATGGTTGCTACCGAACCACTTTCAACGCAGTTTTGGCGCGAAGTTGGAAATATTGAACGTGCCACTTTTGCGGAGGGTTCACATCTAATTAATTATGCCCAACGAACTGCCGATAATCGATTAGCAATCGGAGGTCGAGGCGCTCGATATCCATTTAAATCTAAACGTAGTTCTGCTATCGAAAATTCCAGTAAAACCCATGAAGCGTTACGAAATCTAGCTAAACGTTGGTTTCCACAACTTAAGGATATTAAGTTCACGCATTCATGGGGCGGTGCTATTGCAATTACTCGTGATTGGGAGCCGTATGTTCGCTGGGATAACCATCGTGGATATGGGGAACTTGGTGGCTATGCTGGAGATGGAATGACTATGACATATTTAGCAGGCAAAGCGATGGCAGCAGAGGTATTGGATAATCAATCAGAAGTTAGAGATTTGCACTTTGTAAATCGACGTTCTAGAAATTGGGAATTTGAACCAATTCGTTACTTAGCAATTAATGCGTTAATTAATCTAACTGACTTATCTGATACAGAAGAGAGATTTACTAAAAAGCCAAGCCTGATAAACCGAATTATCGAACCGTTGACCCTTCGGTAAGACGAGCGGTTTCATCGTGAATCTTTACTGAAACCGACTTCAAGCCTTCGGCATACTCTTTTCCGTGATGGCCACAAAATAGTAATTCGCCGCCCGAGATTAAAACGGCACGTACATATGCTTGTGCGCCGCATCGATCGCAACGATCAACAGCATTAAGGGGAGTTGTTTCAAGAATCATTTGTTCGGTCATTACGCTCTCCTTGTTCTGGCCTAGGTGAAGTACTTATTTCGTTACTGTTAGTGGAACATCAAACCACTATTACCTTATTCCCCGCTCGCCGAAATACTTTTTTACGCTCGGGCGTGTCAAAATTCATGGAATTACCGACATTTCCACAGCCTACTCGGCGCGTATGACATCGCAATTTTCAACGCGCAGATACTCTTCACCTCCGTGGCTACCGAATCTAATTCAAGTATTTCCGAGGTATCTGCATCGGAAAACGGGTATACCGCAAAGGATCTTTCCGTACTCGAAGGGTTAGATGCAGTTCGCAAACGTCCCGGAATGTATATCGGCTCTACCGATGGTCGCGGGCTTATGCATTGCTTATGGGAAATCATTGATAACGCGGTCGATGAATCGCTAGCCGGATATTGTAAAAAGATTGAAATTAATTTAGAAAAAGATAAATCAATCGAAGTTCATGATGATGGTCGCGGAATTCCAGTAGATAAAGAACCAAAGACCGGACTAACTGGTGTTGAGGTTGTAATGACAAAATTACATGCTGGTGGAAAATTTGGTGGCGGTTCTTATAATGCAACTGGTGGTTTGCATGGCGTTGGTGCATCTGTTGTAAATGCACTTGCAGCTCGACTTGATGTTGAAGTTGATCGAGATTCTAAAATTTATTGGATGTCATTTAAACGTGGTGTTGCTGGAATTTTTGAGGGTGATGGTCCAAACGCGCCATTCGAAGCAAAATCTGGGCTACGGATTATCGGAAAAGTTTCCTCAAAAATTACTGGTACTCGGGTTAAATGGTGGTCGGATCGCCAAATATTCTTAAAAGATGCCGAACATGACATCGAAGAAATTTACGCACGGGCCCGCCAAACTTCTTATTTAGTTCCTGGCATCACGCTCATTGTTAATGACAATCGGAGCAAAGATAAGACAAGTGAGACTTTTTATCACAAAGGCGGCATTTCGGAATATTGCCACTTTTTACAGCCAGATGATCCAGTCGGCGATGTAATTCGACTACAAGGGCGCGGTCATTATCAAGAAACAGTGCCGGTGCTTGATGACCAAGGCCATTTAGAACCTACCGATGTTGAGCGTGATATGGATGTAGATGTCGCCATTAAATGGGGCAACGGCTACGAGACCACGATGCGCTCGTTTGTAAACATTATTAGTACCCCTAAAGGTGGAACCCACGTTCAAGGTTTTGAACGCGCGCTCACAAAAACCTTTAACGATATTTTGCGATCAACTGGAACGCTGAAAAAGAACGAGTTAGATGTAATTAAAGATGACATTCTTGAAGGTTTAACCGCAGTTGTCACGGTCCGAATGCAAGAACCACAATTCGAAGGCCAGACCAAAGAAGTTCTAGGTACCCCAGCAGTAACGAAGATCGTAACTACCGTCGTTGGTGATGAGTTAAAGAAGTTCTTCAACACGACAAAGCGCATCGATAAAGCTAACGGTCGATTAATTCTAGAAAAGGTCGCGGCGGCATCTCGAACCCGTATCTCTTCTAGAGCCCATAAAGAATTGCAACGCCGCAAAAATGCCTTGGAGAGTTCCTCCTTACCTGCCAAACTTTCAGATTGCCGATCCGAAGATGTTTCTAGAACTGAATTATTTATAGTTGAAGGTGAATCTGCGCTAGGCACTACTAAAGCGGCGCGTAACTCGGAGTACCAAGCAATTTTGCCAATCCGCGGGAAAATTCTTAATGTTCAAAAAGCTTCACTCTCTCAGATGCTTGATAACACTGAATGCGCCTCAATCATTCAAGTTATCGGAGCTGGCTCCGGAAAATCATTCATGATCGATGATGCTCGATACGGTCGGGTAATTCTCATGTCAGATGCAGATGTTGATGGCGCACATATCCGCTGCTTGCTATTGACCCTGTTATATCGTTATATGAAACCGTTAATCGATGATGGTCGAGTTTTTGCGGCGATTCCACCGTTACATCGCATTGATATTTTAGGTGGCGGCGGCAAGAAGGGTGAAGTTTTTTACACTTACTCTGATGATGAGATGAAAAAATTACTTGCAGATTTAGCCAAACAGGGAAAACGTTGGAAAGAACCAATCCAGCGCTATAAAGGTCTTGGTGAAATGGATTCGGATCAACTCCGTGAAACCACCATGGATCCAAACCATCGCACCCTTCGTAGAATTACCGTAAAAGATGCAGCAGCTGCGGAGAAGATGTTCGAACTCTTGATGGGCAATGAAGTGGCGCCTCGAAAAGACTTTATTTCAACAGCAGATATCGATCGCGATCGGATCGACGCTTAATCAATCAGTTTTGTACGACGCTCCGTCGCGTACTTCTTCGATACCTCAGTTAATTCATCCGATACTTGCTTTCGGAGCGCATCATCGCTCTTTAATAGCGCAGTTAGAGCTGAGATAGTTGCTTTAAGTTCTTTTTGTTCGGATTCTAATTCCAACTTAGACATTTTGGTTAGACGTCGGAGTGGCATATCTAAAATATAAATAGCTTGCTCATCACTTAACTTAAAACCTTTAATGAGCGCAGCTTTTGCGGCATTAGCATCATCGCTACCTCGGATGATCTTAATGACTTTGTCGATATCGATAATTGCTTTGAGAAGTCCATCTACTAAATTCAATCTCGCAGTGGCTTTATCTTTACGGAAATTAGATCTACGGGTGACCACTTCAATTCGATGGTTGATAAATACTTGGAGGAATTCTTTTAAGCCAAGAGTTCGTGGCTTACCGCCAACTAGCGCTACTGCATTAATGGAGAAAGCATCTTCAAGTGGGGTTAGCCGGTAAAGATTTGCCAGTACTTCCTCTGGCTCAAACCCGTTCTTAAGTTCAATTACAACCTTGGTACCTTGTTGGCCGTCGGTTAAATCGATAATATCTGAGATTCCTTGAATTTTCTTAGCTTTAACTAAATCTGAAATCTTCTCGACAACTTTTTCCGGACCAATGTTGAATGGGAGCTCGGTAATCGTGATGCCAACTTTTCTCGATGTCACCTTACTAATTTCAACTTTGGCTCGAACTTTGAAGGCACCTTTACCGGTTTGGTATGCCTCAAGCACTCCTTCTTTACCGACCAGCTCGCCACCGGTAGGGAAGTCAGGACCAGGAATAAATTTCATTAATTGTTTTAGGGTTGCATTTGGCGTTTCAATCAAATGTTTTGTCGCTGCAATTACTTCACCTAAGTTATGCGGCGCCATATTTGTAGCCATACCGACCGCGATACCAGTTGTGCCGTTTACTAATAGGTTAGGAAAAGCCGCAGGTAGAACTTGAGGTTCTAATAATTGGCCATCGTAATTCGAAGCGAAATCTACGGTGTTCTCATCAGCTTCTTCGACCATCAACATGGCAGCGCTTGCTAATCGCGCTTCGGTGTAACGCATCGCGGCCGGGCCAGCATCTAACGATCCGAAGTTTCCGTGGCCATCAATAAGTGGCAATCGCATTGAAAAGCTTTGTGACATACGAACTAACGCATCATAGATAGCGCCATCGCCATGTGGATGCAATTTACCCATCACTTCACCAACGACTCGCGCGCTTTTTACATGACCGCGTTCGGGACGAAGCCCCATATCTGCCATCTGGTGCAGAATTCTTCGATGTACTGGTTTTAAACCATCGCGCGCATCTGGAAGTGCTCGTGAATAAATAACTGAGTATGCATATTCCAGAAATGATTCTGACATTTCAGAGGAGACATCAATGTCAACGATCTTGCCGGCGTATTCGCCTGGCTTTGGACCGACAACCTTGGCTGTCTTCTTACTTGCTTTGCTCTCTGGCTTTTTACTCACGGGCGTGATTCTGCCAAGTAAAAGTAGAAAAGTTAGGGATTGACTGGCGGTCTTGCTCCGATAATTGCGACACATTGGGTTGCAAGGTCAATTGCGCTTCCCATTGCGGCCAATAGATCAGATTTTTCTATCCAAGAACCGATAAATCCGGCAGCGAATGCATCGCCAGCGCCAGTTGTATCAATTACATTTGCGGATTTTGCTGATACTTCAACAGAATCAAGATCACGTTTAATCGCAATAGCTCCTTGAGATCCGCGTTTGATTACAACAATTGGGACCAATTCGTTAAGTTCTTTAAGCGCTAATTGAATATCACTTCTTCCGGTTAAATAAAAAGCCTCTTCCTCATTGAGAATTACGATATCCATTCTTGGCAGAATATTTTTTACAGATGCTAGACCGACATGGTTCATAGTTCCGACTGAAGCTGGGTCAAAAATAATTGGAATCCTTTCAGATGTGATTGCGTTCACCATCGCAACCACCCCAGTAGTAGACGCTGGATTCAGCAGCGAATATCCAGATAGATAAACTGCCGAAACATTTTCCAAAGCTGGTAGATCCGAAAGGTTTAAGCCGGAATTTGCACCAGATTCTGGAAACATTGTTCGTTCGCCAGTTTTGTCTACTAGCACTGCAACTACTCCGGTTTGAGCGCCCTGAATAACGATATTTCCATGCTGCACACCTAATTTATCAAGCTCGGCCATTACTGCGGTGCCGGCAGGATCATCCCCAACTCGGGAAACAAGTTGTACTTCGTGGTTTGAGAAAGCTAACCATGAAGCCACATTTGCCGCTGCGCCGCCACCATGTGTTGAGATCTTGGCCGGGGTATCACTTCCGTAATTAACCTCAGTGTTGATTCGAACTACAACATCAAGCATCACATCACCGATGCATAGGATTAGCCCCATTTTTATTGGGCAGCCGCGGCAATTTGTGCCGCTAGTTTTGCGTTTGATTTAATGATTTCAATATTTACTCTAAGAGATTCGCCATTGCTGGCGTTGTGAAAGAAATCTAGCAAAAACGGAGTGACCGCTTTGCCAGTAATATTTTTCGCCGTTGCGCTCGCTAAGCCAGCTTTTAAAAGTTGATCATGGGTTGTGCGTGCCATCTCACTTTCTACTGGATTGGCAACGATTAATGCGCAATCATCAGTTTTAAGTTGGCGACGCTTACTTAAGATTTCTACAATCTCAGATACCGAATCTACGCGATGTTCTAGCGGAAATCCGGAATCAATCAAATAGAAACCAGGGAATCGGTCGGTCTTGTAGCCGATTAACGGAATACCAAAAGTTTCTAACCGTTCCAAAGTGGCTGCTACATCTAAGATTGATTTAACGCCGGCGCAAATGACGGTGATTGGGGTAGTTGCAAGTGCAAATAGATCTGCAGATTCATCCCAAGATTCGCGAGCACCGCTATGGACTCCGCCCAAACCACCGGTTGCAAAATAAGAAATACCTGCAGCATGCGCAATCTGGGCAGTTGCTGCGACCGTAGTTGCCGCGCTAATTCCTTTGGCTGCAAATATTGCTAAGTCTCTAGTGGATGCTTTCGCTACATTCGCATCATTTGCAATTCGATCTAATTCACTTGGCTCTAGTCCAATGTGAACCTCGCCATCAATCATTGCAATTGTTGCAGGTGTTGCACCGTTAGCTCGAACAATCGCTTCAACCTCAAGGGCGACTTCTAAATTTGCTGGACGCGGGAGTCCATGGCTAATAATCGTGGATTCCAAGGCAACAATTGGAGATTTATCGGAAATCGCACGCTTTACCGCAGTAGCGAAAGTGCTCATAAGGCTGAAGGTTATCGTCAATTTTTACTGGAAAGATACGCCCTATGGCGCACCTACTCTCTGACTTATCGCAGTCAGTTTTTTCGAGCCTAGGTTTAGCAGATACGGAAGATTCGCTTTTAATCGGGGAGAGTCCGGCAGCACGTGAGTGCATAGTTCTTATTGATGGTATGGGAAGTAATGCAATTGCAGAATATGGTTCACAACTTCCGATTAAAGATCAAATGAAATTTATCACGACGCTATCATCTAATTTTCCTTCTACTACAGTTACAAATTTAACTTCTTTAGGTACCGGAGTTCATCCAGGCGAACATGGCATGTTGGGATACACCATGCGGGTTCCAAGAAGCGGTGTACCGGGACGACTTCTAAACGCGTTACGTTGGGATGAAAGAGTTGATCCGGTTACATGGCAGAACGTAGATACTCTCTTTGAACGTGGAGTTCGCGCTGGAATTTCTGTTTCACATGTAGCTGCAAAACGCTATCAAGATAGTGGTTTTACTGAAGCTGCGCTGCGCGGCGCTCAATATCGTGGTGGTAATAGTTCGACTGAATTGATTACGCAAGCGGCAATTGCGCTAGCAAAGCCAAATTCGTTTGCATATGTTTACATCAGTGATTTGGATGAGGCGTCTCATAGCGATGGTATGGGTTCAGAGAAATGGTTAGTTGCACTTGCAAAAATTAATGAGTTAGTAACTGGGCTACTTGAGCGGTTGCCATCTGGAACTCGAATTTGGTTGACTGCCGACCACGGCATGATTAATCGGAAAGACTTCACCATATTAGGTAAAGATAATTTGCTATTGGAAAATGTAACTTTAATTGGTGGCGAACCGAGAGCCAGACATCTGTATGTCAGAGATGGTTCTGATCATGACGTGTTTTTGCAATGGCAAGAGTTTTTTGGCGAAGCAGTTCTGTTATATTTGAAAAAAGATGCAATAACGGCGGGCCTATTTGGGGCACTTGTTACAGAAGATAGCTTTGATCGGTTGGGCGATGTAATTGCGATTCCTAATGGCGATTTGGTATTAATTGAACCGGATAAGGAAAAACAACAATTAGCTATGGTTGGCCATCATGGCGGACTTACGCCAGCTGAGTTAGAAATTCCGTTGTTCTGCGGAAGTGCAAGTTAAATTTATTCTTCTTCTTCTTTGTCTCGCTTAGAACCAAACATAATGTCATCCCAAGATGGGATTGAGATTCTCCGTTTCACACCATCGCGCTTTGCTTCTGGCTCAATATCTAAAGTTTCCTGAAGCGCTGGGGCGGTTGGCGCTTCAATTGGATTATTTTCATCTTGCATCGGGTCAGTTCTGACTGAGACCAACCGCGGAGCTTGTCGATCTGAATTTGATGTGTCACCAGTTGGGAAAATCATGCCATGGTCATTGCGGGGTGCTGGCTTAGCAAGACTTTCTTCGCCGCCAATCCATCGAGCACCTTCATCATCTGAAGTTAAAGTTTTACGAGCTGCATCAAAACTCCAAGTTGCAGTTCCGGCACCATCTCGATTTGGATAATCTAAATTAATTTTCCAGCTACCGTCTTCACTCCTTGCGGTATTCCAATTTACTAAATTCATGTCGACCCCACGTGGCGCGAGTCGGTGCAATACCAATTCAGCAAGAGTCTGAGATTGCGAATCTTTTCGTAATGGAGTTTTCTGCGCTAAGTCCACGATGTATGCGCGTTCTTGCATGATTGGCCCAGAAAACCTTTCAATCTTTTCCAACGAAACATTTCCTATGCGTGAAATTTCATCAGCGCGTTCACCAGCGCGCAACCGCGCTTGAATCTCTTTAATTGTCATAACTTCCAGAGTTTGATCTAGGACCGCCAGAAGTTTTGCTTGATTTACGGTTGCGCGGAGCGAGTCGCTAATTCGAACCGAGTAAGTTCCGCCGCCGTTATCGGTTAGTTCCAGATGGTTGCCATCTTCAGAGCGGCCTACTACTCGAAGATCCTTATTTTCGGATGGTTCATCTGAATTCACGGGGAAAGATTGCCACAATCTCTCGAGTAAGTCAGGGATAACACTCGATAAACCTGGCCTAATGCCTATTTCATTCTAGGATTTAGCCAGACTTTAAAGTAGAAAATCAAAGTTAGTATTGAAATTCCCATTGCGATTACTGGCACTATAAATGCAGTTTGAGCGCCTGTTGTATCAATAATGTGACCTGTTATGGCACCTGGAAGCGCTCCACCCAATATTAATCCAGAGAGAATCCACGCCAACGTTTCAGTAACTTGATTTTCTTCTACTAAATTTTCAGCAGCGGTATATCCAGCAACAATAAGTGGCGCGATAAATATTCCGTTGAGAAATAGCGCGATTGAAAGCATCAGTAGATTACCGGGGAAAAGTTTGGCTGCCAACAAGAGCGGGAGAGTAAAAATAGCCAGCGCTATGGTAAAAAATATATATCGGCTCTTTGCTGAAATTTTCCAATGCTGCGCACCATTGATAAATGCTGCGATCAAACTTCCCAACGCCCAAATTGCATATAGCAATCCAGTCTGTGACTTTGCACCGTATTGATCAGCATAGGCAACTACGATTAAGCCGATTGCGGCAAATGATGCGCCAGTAAAAATAAACGGCAAAAAGATCGCCTGCACTTCCAGAGTAAAAATTGGATTTTTATGTTTTACACCTTTTATTTTAGGGTGTGGCATAGGTTCAGTCCCTTTTTGCGCTATGAAAAGTATCGAACCAATTGATAGAAAAATTGCGGCGGCTAACACGCCAGCGTATGGTCCGACATTGATAGCGCATAAAGTTGTAATTATTGGTCCAACCATAAAAACAATTTCATCGAGCAAAGATTCGACCGAGTAAGCAGTATTCATTAATTTTGAATCACCGTTAAGTACGTGGGACCAGCGCCGTCTAACCATTTGACCGGTTCCCACAAATACGCCTTCAAAGATGATTAACAATATGAACCAGCTCCATCTTGGCGCATCAAGTCGAATCACAGTTAAGAAGCCAAGTAGCGCGATGATGTGAATCGGCACTGCAATCGAAAGAATTCGGCTCTGGCCATACCGATCAGCCGCGCGCGACCAAAATGGCGCAACCAAGGCAGCCATCAGCGCACCAATTGCAGTAAAAGTTCCGGCTAGCGCATAAGAGTCAGTTTTTGCCACTATAACGAAAACAATTGCAATGGACATCATAGATATCGGCATCCGCGCAATGAATGCGGCGAGCGAGAATTTAAAAGCACCTTTTGTGCGATATATGTTTATGTAAGGCGCAATCACGAGGCTAGTCTAGCCGTGGTTAGATTAAGACATGACATTTATTGGTGATCGCCAAGAGTTATGTGACTTAGCAATTGAAGTAGCAAAAAAAGCTGGCGAATTACTAATGAAGCGTCCGGCAGTATTCGATCTATCGGAAAAATCATCGGTCTTAGATTTTGCAACGCAGATGGATATTCAAAGCGAAGCGCTAATTGTTAAATCCTTATTAGAAGTAAGACCCGACGATGGGATTGTTGGTGAAGAGGGCGCTAACCGCGAAAGCAAGAGTGGTGTTACTTGGGTTATCGATCCAATTGATGGCACCGTTAATTATTTTTATGGATTACCAGGTTGGAATATAAGTATCGGCGTAAAAGACGAAACCGGTGTAATTGCTGGTGCCGTTTTTTCACCAACCACAAATTCACTTTGGTGGGCAACACGTGGCGGCGGTGCCTTTTATAACGGCCTTAAAATTTCTTGCAATAATCCAGTGACTTTAGATAATGCGTTAATTGCTTCCGGGTTTGGATATGACCGTTCGGCCCGAGTTTCGCAGAGTGCAGATATCGCAAAATTGTTACCAATAATTCGTGACGTTAGAAGAAATGGCGCTGCCGCAGTCGATCTCTGTTATGTAGCAATGGGTGCGGTTGATGCATATTTCGAAGAAGGTTTAAATGAATGGGATCTAGCGGCGGGTGGGTTGATTGCAACCGAAGCCGGGGCAGTTATCTCAGATCGGACGGGCGGCGCTCCTGGGAAATCGATGGTCCTCGCGGCTGGCCCAGCGCTCCATCGCGAGCTGTTGGCTGCGCTCGCGATTTAGTAGTTTCCCGCTTGCTATGGCAAGATACGGGGTCTGTCGGGTGATAGCTCGACTTGCTACACCTCAAAAAGTGTTAAATAGCGTTAGGAAAAATAATGAACGTGCTCGATGCGGTCGATTCCGCTTCTCTCCGCTCTGATATCCCAAACTTCCGTGCGGGCGATGAACTTAAAGTTCACGTACGAGTTATTGAAGGTAGCAAGAGCCGTATCCAGGTTTTCCAAGGCGTAGTCATCGGTCGACAAGGATCAGGCGTTCGTGAAACTTTTAATATTCGCAAGATTTCATATGGCGTTGGCGTAGAGCGTATTTTCCCAGTACACGCTCCGGTTATCGAAAAAATTGAATTAGTTCGAAAGGGCGATGTACGTCGCGCCAAACTTTACTTCTTAAGAGATCTTCGTGGCAAAGCTGCAAAGATTAAAGAGAAGCGCGGTGGCGATGATTTGGCAGCCGCTTATTCAACAACCACGACATCAATTCTTGATGAAGTGAAGCCAGCTGTAGCAGAAGCTCCAACTGAAGCGGTTGTTGAAACTTCAGATGCGCAAACAACGGAAGCTTAGTTCGCTAGGAGAACTTCCACTCCTTGTAGTTGTCGCGCTAGTAGTCTCAATTGTTGTTAAGACTTTTTTAATTCAATTTTTTTATATTCCATCGGGGTCAATGGAGAACACGCTTCAAGTCAATGATCGCGTGGGTGTTAATAAAATCGGTAACTTCTTTAGTGAGATCAAGCGTGGCGAAGTAGTAGTTTTCCGAGATTCGGCTGGCTGGCTACCCGAACCCGACCCAGCTGATGCTGGGATTGTCGGCAAAGCAAAGTCAGCTTTAGTTTTCGTTGGGATTCTGCCTAACCCAGCAAAGCAATATTTGATTAAGCGAGTAATTGGCGTTGGCGGCGATCGCATCGTCTGCTGCGATGCGACCCATCATTTAAAAGTGAATAACATTTCAGTTAAAGAACCATATATTTTCAAAGGTGATCGCCCAAGTGATACTGATTTTGAAGTTACGGTTCCTAAAGGGTTTATCTGGGTGATGGGAGATCATCGCAGCGCTAGCGCAGATTCTAGATTCCACACCGATGATCCGCATAAAGGGATGGTTCCGCTCTCCACTGTTACCGGTCGCGCAACATTTGTGGTCTGGCCCTTGAAAAATGTAAAATTGATTGCAGCTGCTAGCGATTTATCTAAAGTAACTGTAACTAAAAAATAGCCGCAGATCTTTAATTAAAGAATCACTAAATGATTGAAGCCAAGCTGATTAGCACTGGCTTTAAATATATCGCCGGAGTTGATGAAGCTGGACGGGGTGCTTGCGCTGGCCCGCTAGTAATCGCAGCCGTTATTTTAGATAATCCGCTTTCAGAAAAATTTGCTGAAGTGCGCGATTCCAAAGAGTTAACGGAAAAGCAACGCGAGCGACTTTATACGCTGATTATTGATAATTCCATTTCATACGCAATTATTTCGGTAACAGTAAGTGAAATAGATATCGGTGGAGTGCATAAAGTAAATATCGAAGGAATGCGGAGAGCAGTTCTCGGACTCAAATCTAAGCCTGAATATGTTTTGACTGATGGTTATAAAATTGCGGGACTTGCAATTCCGGCACTCGCGGTCTGGAAAGGCGACCAAGTTGCAGTCTCAATCAGCGCCGCTTCAATATTAGCTAAAGTCACGCGTGATCGAATAATGCGAGAACTCGATAGCGAATATCCTAATTACGGAATGTCATCACATAAAGGGTATATAACTAAAAAACATTCAGCTGCCCTTGTTAAATTTGGGGTTACTGAAATTCATCGTAAATCATTTGCAAATATTGCAGACCTTATTCACAACGGCTAATAATTCACATTTAGTAACGGTGCCCGGAATCGCTAATTAAATACTTCGTAGCCTTACGCCATGGCAAAAAGCAAACAAGCGGCGTTAATTGGTGAAGTCGGCGAGACTTTTGTAGCAAATCATTTAAAGAAAAAAGGTTATGCGATCCTCGCGCGAAATTGGCGGATCAAAGATGGCGAGATTGATTTAGTTGCGTTATCGCTCGGCACAATTGTGGTCGAAGCCGCATTTCGCAGCGGTTCGCTGCCGACTGCACGAGATGCTGCGGAAATCTATCGAACTGTGATGGCGATCCCTGGTCCAATAACTTCTCCAACAAGTGATGGTTGTCATCGATTAATTGCAGAGCGTTGCGCTGAAATTGTTACTTCCGCCAATGACGCGATTGAGTTGATGAGCCCATTAGCAGGTACGCTCTCCTCTGATGAGTTCAGATAATAATGAAATTAAACACCGAGCTGGCTTTATCGCAATTGTTGGTCGGCCAAATACTGGAAAATCTACTTTAGTAAATGCGCTAGTGGGTTCGAAAGTAGTTATTACCTCACACCATCCAAACACCACACGCAATGCGATTCGGGCCATTGTCTCCCAACCAGACTACCAACTCGTTTTAGTTGATACGCCAGGCGTGCATAAGCCAAAAACAATGCTAGGAAGTCGCTTAAATGCAATGGCTAGCGAAAGCATGGACTCAGTAGATGTAGTCGCAATTTGTTTGCCAGCTAATGAAGAAATCGGTCACGGTGACTTATTTATCGCAAAAGATATGGCGTCTCAGCGCAGTGCAAAAAAGATTGCGATCTTAACTAAGACCGATTTAGTTAGCAATGAAGAGTTACCACCAAAATTATTAGCTATTGCCAAACTTGCAAAAGATGCTGGTTTTGCATGGGATGAAGTTGTGCCACTTTCTGCAAAAAGAGGTGACCAAGTGGCGTTAATTATGGAACTTTTTGCAAAGTACTCTCCCGAAAGTCCTAGTTTTTATCCGGAAGAAATGTTGAGCGATCAAACCCTCGAGCATACGATCGCTGAATATATTCGCGAAGCCGCAATTGTCGACGTATTTGAAGAGGTGCCACATTCCATAATGGTGGTTGTGGATGAAATGACAGAACGAGATAAGCGCGTTCCTAATGAACGTCCCTTTTACGATATTCACGCAACCATTCACGTAGAGCGAGATAGTCAGAAATCTATAATTTTGGGGCATAAAGGGGAGCGATTAAAGAAAGTCGGCACAAATGCGCGCGCTGAAATTGAACGATTAGTAAAGGGACGGATATTTCTAGGACTTCACGTAAAAGTTTCGGCTAATTGGCAGAAAGATCCAAAAGCACTTGGTCGGATGGGATTTACTGAATAACTGCTGACTCGTGTTTTCGACTGGCTAAATATGAACCAACTAACACAAGTGGTAATCCAATTAATATCCCCAAAGTGATCGGCTCTGAAAGCACGATTATACCTAATAAAATTGCGACCATAACGTTCATATAAGTCACTAATGAAGCTCTTGCCGCTCCCATTTTTCGTATAACCAAGAAGAACGAAATGAAACCGCCGCCGGTACAGAAAACTCCAAGCACAATCAAACTTGTAATTGCTTTTGTTGATGGCATTTCTGTAGGTAAATTAAAGAGTGCAATTGGCAGATAAACCAGAGAAGTAATCGCCAACGCAACTGCATTTATTGCAAGTAAATCTGCGTTAGGCAATTTCTTAATAATCATATTTACCGCCCATGCATAACCAATAGATGCGAGCAACACTTCACCTATTGCATAACCATTTCCAATATTGCTAAATGTTTCTAAGCCAACTAAGAAAATAATGCCAGTAAAGCCAACGCCTAACCCAACGATTCGCTTACCTTCCCAAACTGATTTGTCGCCATAGATTGAGGCAAATACAGTTGCCCAAATCGGGGTTGTACAAACTAATAGGCTAGTTAATCCCGACGAAAGTTTTTCTTGTGCGTGTGTGATAAAAAACCAAGGCCCAATTAATTCTCCAATTGCGTAAATAAAAATCAATTTCCAATGCCTAATTTCGGTAAAGAACGTTTTTTGCGCAATTGTAAGAGCGCCTAAAATCAGAGCGCCAATAGTGCTTCGAGTGACAATAACAATTGCGGGTGAAAGCTCATTTACTGCGATTGAGATAAATAAATAAGGGATACCCCAAAGTACGCCTGCTATTAGGAATAAGAACCAATCTCGGGATTTCACTTTAAGGGCGCTGCCTTTCGCTGTAACGGTTGCGGTATTTCGCTAAAGGTAAGGGGCTAACGGTAGACTAGCCAAGTCAACGATGACCTTATTGATGCGATTTATCTCATAGTTATTCGAAATCGGAGCAAATAGATTATGCGCTTTGGAGTTCTCACTGGTGGCGGAGATTGCCCAGGATTAAATGCAGTGATTAGAGCGCTAGTTCGAAAAGGCGTAAAAGAATATGGTTTCGAGTTTGTTGGCTTTCGGGATGGCTGGAAAGGGCCGCTTGAAGGTTTAACAATGCCGTTAGATATCGCAACAACCCGCGGAATATTGCCAAGAGGCGGCACAATCCTGGGTTCATCTAGAACTAACCCATTCAAAATTGATGGCGGCGTGACGAAGATCAAAGAGAATTTAGCAAAAATGGGGATTGACGCACTGATTGCAATTGGCGGCGAAGACACTTTGGGAGTTGCGACAAAACTAGACCAGCTTGGCGTAAAAGTAATTGGCGTTCCGAAAACTATTGATAATGATTTGAATAATACTGATTACACATTTGGTTTTGATACTGCAGTGAATATTGCAGTCGAAGCGATTGATAGATTACACACTACGGCTGAATCTCATCACCGCGCGCTAATCGTTGAAGTTATGGGTCGCCATGCCGGTTGGATTGCACTGCATTCTGGTCTTGCTGGCGGCGCAGCATGCATTCTGATTCCAGAAGTTCCATTTAGCATTGATAAAGTTTGTGAGTGGGTTGAATCTAGATTCAAATCAAGTTATGCGCCAATCATTGTGGTTGCTGAAGGCGCGTTGCCACAGGATGGCGAACTGATTACTAAAGATAAAACTTTAGACGCCTTCGGTCATGTAAAACTCTCTGGCATCGGGTATTGGCTAGCGCAAGAAATTGAAAAGCGAACTGGTAAAGAAGCGCGCACCACAATTCTTGGCCATATCCAACGCGGTGGAACTCCAACTGCATTTGACCGGGTACTTGCAACTCGATTTGGTTTACATGCGATTACAGCAGCTTACGAAGGTGACTGGGGCAAGATGGTGGCGCTCCATGGCACCAAAATTGCACGAGTTCCGTTGGCATCGGCTACCGAAAAACTCAAAACCGTTGATCCAGAGTTACTAAAGGAGGCTGAGATCTTCTTTGGTTAATTGGCCCCGCCAACTACCAGAACTTCTCTATCCTTTCCCAATGAATAGCGGAAATAGCTCGGCCCAAATCGAAGCGCTATTTAACGCTTCGCTAACCGCTGCGCAACAGCCGTCCTGGCCAGACAAAGTAGCGGTCGCTAGCGCTGTTGCAGAGCTACGATCGTTTCCGCCACTGGTCTTCGCAGGTGAGTGCGATAACTTAAAAGAGCGTGTTGCGCTAGCTGCGGCTGGAGCTGCATTCTGGCTACAAGGTGGTGATTGCGCCGAAACTTTCGCTGGCGCAACTGCGGATTCCATAAGAAATAGAATTAAAACAATTTTACAAATGGCGGCAGTATTGCAATATGGCGCAAGTTTGCCGGTAATTAAAGTTGGCAGAATGGCAGGTCAGTTTGCCAAACCACGTAGTAATGACACCGAGACTAGAGATGGTGTAACTCTGCCGGCCTATCGTGGCGATGCCGTAAACGATTTAGAGTTTAATGAAAAATCGAGAACGCATGATCCAAATCGAATGGTCAAGGTTTATAACACCTCTGCAGCAACTCTAAATTTAGTGCGTGCATTCACCCAAGGTGGATTTGCTGATATTCGCCATGTACATGAATGGAATAAAGGTTTTATTAAAGATTCAAAAATAGGGCCACGCTACGAAGCGATGGCAAAAGAAATTGGCAGAGCTCTAGCATTTACAAAATCTGCTGGTGTAGATCCAGACGGATTTAAGACCGTTGATTTCTATTCAAGCCATGAAGCTTTGATAATGGAATATGAAAAAGCACTCACTCGTATCGATTCTAGAACTGGCGATGCCTACGATGTATCAGCGCACTTCATATGGATAGGCGAGCGAACTAGACAATTAGATGGCGCGCACATGGATTTCGCGGCAAAGGTAAAGAATCCAATCGGTGTGAAAATTGGACCAAAGACCACCCCCGATGAAGCGTTAGCAATCATTAAAAAACTTAACCCGGATAACGAGCCTGGCCGCTTAACTTTTATCACGCGGATGGGCGCTGGGAAAATCAGAGAAATTTTGCCAACAATTATTAGTGCAGTAACTAAATCTGGCGCAAAAATTCTATGGGTATGCGATCCGATGCATGGCAATACCTACGAAGCTCCAAGTGGCTACAAGACTCGTAAATTTGATGATGTGATGGATGAAGTTCGTGGCTTCTTTGAAGTGCATAAAGCTTGCGGTACCCACCCAGGTGGTATTCATATCGAGCTAACTGGAGATGATGTAACTGAGTGCGTTGGTGGTGGTGAAGAGATTTCGCATGAAGATTTAGCAACTCGTTATGAAACAGCATGCGACCCAAGACTTAACCACACTCAGGCTTTGGAATTAGCCTTTTTAGTAGCTGAGATGTTGCGAGACCGCTAGAGACTGCTATTTCAATTTTTTTGGTTACGAACTAAGATTCTCAAATGCTCTTACGGGTTAGCCATAAAACGCCAATTGGCCAACTCCATATTATCGCTGACGAGCATGTAGTTCTAGCTTCTGGTTTTGGAGATGTGGAAAATCTGATTGATCGATTAGATGAAATTGATCGCGCTCGTGAGATATCTAAAGTTTCAAAGATCGCAAAGATAAGTGATTTAGTTTTGGATTATTTTGATGGCGAACTAAATGCGCTAGATTCAATTTCAGTTAGGCAACCTGGGGCTAGTTTTTCACAAGCTGCTTGGAAAGCTATGCGAAAAATTAAAGCTGGAAAAGTTATTTCATATGCCGACTTAGCACACCGAGCCGGTTCGCCAGAAGCAGTTCGCGCAGCAGGTTCTGCATGTGCAAAAAATCTAATTGCGCCAATTATTCCTTGTCATCGGATTGTTAAGAGTGGCGGTGCGCTAGGTAATTACGGTTATGGTTTAGATTCGAAAGAATGGCTATTACGCCACGAGGGCTTTTTGCAATAAATCCGCGAGCACAACCGCAGCCCGCTCGACCAATTCATCAGTTAGATCTAAATGCGTAACTAATCGAACATATTTTGGTCCAATTGCGCCAACCCAGACGCCTGCATCTTTAGCGGCTTGTACAAAAGTTGCTGAATCGATGTTAAGCGAACCCAATTCAATTCCAACAATATTAGTTACGACTTTGCTGGCATCTACTGCATTCGGCGCAACCTTGGCGCATGCTTGCGCAAGAATTTGTGCTCTGCGGTGATCTTCCTTAAGCAATGGCAGGTTGTTATCAAGGGCGTAATGTCCGGCAGCTGCGATTATTCCCACTTGGCGCATGCCACCGCCGTATCGCTTCCGCCAAACTCGAGCGCTGGCCACATGTTCTTTGCTGCCAAGCATTACCGACCCAATTGGCGCGCCGAGACCTTTCGATAAGCAGATGCTGATGGTGTCGAAATATTTTGCAATTTCCTTAAGTTCAAAACCTTGTGCGATGTGAGCGTTCCAAATCCGCGCACCATCTAAATGCATGGTCATTCCAGATGAGAGCGAGGCTTGTCGTAAAGCCACAATTTCAGCCATGGATTGCACGGTACCGCCACCAAAATTATGGGTATTCTCAATTGCGATCGCCGCGGTTGAGACTAAATGCACTCCAGAATTTGGTCGAGCAATTCGCATCGCATCATCAGCTTTAAGAATTCCATTTTGAGACGCCCAAGTGCGCGTTGTGATTCCACTAAAGACTGCGGCGGCGCCGAGTTCTGCCCGAGCGATATGAGAATTTTCGTCACAAATTAGTTCCTCACCAGGTTTCACCAACATTTTTATTGCCAGTTGATTTGTGAGTGAACCGGTCGCTGCAAATAATCCAGCCGCTTTGCCAAACATTTCTGCAGCTCGCTCTTCGAGCGAATTAACTGTTGGATCATCACCGTAAACATCGTCGCCAACTTTTGCTGCAGAAATGGCTGCGAGCATCCCTTTAGATGGGCGGGTGACGGTGTCGGAGCGCAAATCAACAATAGGGAGTTGCGAAGCTGTAGTCATGGCGTAATCCTCTCATGGAACTATTTTTCAGTTAACACAATCAAATACATTGAGATTAATACCAAAATTCCACCAATAATAATTTTAGGCGTAAGAATTTCGCCACCTAACCAAACTGCAAAGAGTGCTGCGAATACCGACTCGTTTGTTATTAGCACGGCAACCGTGGTTGGGGACATTACTGATTGCGCCCAAGTTTGGATTATGAATGCAAAGGCAGTCGCAAATACCGCACAGAAAATTACAACTCCCCAAACACCTTTGTCCGGCGGGGATACATACCCGCCCGGAATAGATGCAACCCCAGTTATAGCGGAGCAAGTGGCTAGTTGGGTGATAGTCATCGCATAGGTATCTCTACCAGCGCTCCATTCACCCAAAGCGATAATGTGCGCGGAGAAAAAAATTACGCAAATCAAAACTAAGAATGCGCCAAAATTTATTGAAAACCCTTGGAACGATAAAAAAGTTAACCCAATCGTGGCTATTGCAACTGCTATCCAAGCTTTACCCGTAACTTTTCGATGCAAAATTGCTGCCGCTATTAATGGTGTTAATACAACATAAAGCCCAGTAACAAATCCGGTGATAGCTGCTGTGGTATTACTAAGTCCGTAAGTTTGAAAAATGAAACCTAAACCTAAAAAACTACCAGCACCAACTCCGCGGAGTGCTAGATCTCGGTTGATTAACGTGAGCGCTTTTGGCCGCAATAAAATCAGAATTAAAGTAGCTAACGAAAATCTAGTGAAGAGGAAATCATTTATCGGCTGTCGACTGATGGAATCCTTCATCAACACAAATGTCGCTCCCCACATTGCGGCGACTGCGATGAGCGCAAGCGGTGCGAGTTTAATCTTTAACGAGTGTTTCATTTCTTAATTGCACTTCTAAACTTCTTTAAGAGCGCAACTTCTTTGCTGTGCTCTGGTTCTTCGCCCGGAGTTTCTAGAATCAGAGGTGCGTTTTTAACGGCGGGGTGAGCCAGCAATTCTTTAAAGGGATCTAACCCAATTTCACCATCACCTAAATTTTGATGGCGGTCTTTAAGTGCGCCTAGTACATCCATTGAGTCGTTTGCGTGAATTAATTGAATTCGCTCAATACCCGCGATTTGTACTAATAAATCTAGAGTTTCGGTCATACCGCCTTTCTTTTTAATATCGTGACCAGCCGCAAAGACGTGACAAGTATCAAGACAGATTCCGACCTTTGGATGGTACTCAAATGCTTTTAAGTAATTTTCCAAGTCATCCAATTTTTTAACAAGAGATTGCCCTTGACCGGCAGTTGGTTCCAGAAGCAACATTGGAGAATCATCAGTTAATTTTTCTAAAACTGGAAGCATTCCTTTTTTAATTTGTTTCCAAGCGCTTTCTACATGGCTAACGTCAACTGCAGAGCCGGTGTGGATCACGACTCCGAGCGCACCGATATCTTGGCCACGTTGCAGAGAGTATGCAGTAGAGCGAATTGAGTTTTCGTAAGTTCCGACAGTAGGGGAACCAAGGTTGATAAGAAATGGCGCGTGTACATAAGTCTCTATATCTAATTCTTCGCATTTTTCGCGAAAGGCCAGATCTGCGGTTGGATTTGCTTCGGGGGTTGCCCAACCTCTTGGATTTGAAGTGAAAACTTGAATGGCTTCGGCTTGGATGGCCTCCGCATAAGCAATGGAACGCTTAGCCATTCCGCCAGAAGTCGGAACATGTGCACCAATTCGCGGACGAATTATTTCACTTTTAGGCATTGAGTTAGCCTACAGTGATAGTGATTTTCGAGCCACGTTTAACTTTTGTACCAGCTTTTGGTGAAATATTAGTGACAGTTTTAACCTTCTTGCTTCCAATTGTCTTGATTATCACGGCTAAATCACTGTTGACGATATCTTTAGTAGCTTCTGCGACTCCTTTATTAATTACATTAGGCACGAATACATATTGAGAACCTTTCGAAACGATCAGAGCAATCGCGCTACCTTTTGGAATGGCTTGACTGCCATCGGGGGTTTGTTTTATAACCAAACCTTTCTTAACAGATTCATCAAAAGCATAAGTGATATCTACTCTAAAACCAGCGTCGGATAGTTCGTTTAGCGCTTGCTCGCCACTTTTGCCGAGGTATGCCGCGGCTTCAATTTTCTCTACACCTTTACTGACGATGAAATTTACGACGGTATCGCGTTTAAGTGCTTCACCACTTGCGGGGCTAGATGAGATTATGTAGCCAAGTGGGATCTCACTATTAAATGCTTCAGTTTGGTTACCAACTTTTAAATTTTGTTCAGTAATTAATTTAATTGCGGCATCTGGTTGCAGCCCTTTTAGTTGGGGAACGTTATATCGCTCTTTCCCTTTAGAAACGTTTAGATAAACGGTGCCGCCACTTTCAACTTTTCCGCCGCCACCAGGGATCGAAGAAATAACTTTTCCATTTTCAACATCTTCGCTGTAAATTTCAGCTTTTACTGATACTTGTAACCCAAGGGGTGATATTTGGGAAGTTGCGTTCTTTACAGACATACCAACAACTGAAGGAACTACGACCCGAGCACCTGGACCAAGTATTACAAACCAAGCAACAACTCCAACTGCGACCGCAATACCCAGCGCTATAAATCTATTTCGCTTTATCCGCTTTGATAGTTTGCGTTTCTTTCGAATTTCAGCGGTATTAGAAATTTTCTTATCTTCGTTTTTCAATGCAGCGACCGCCGGTTCCTTATTAACTATTTGTTCGGTTTTCGAGATTAAGGCCGCCATACCTTTTGGCATAGTTCGTTTTGAGCGCTCTTTTACTGGCTTAAGTGAAATTGGCGGAAGATCTAATTCAAGGCTCATTTGCCGCTTGCTAGGTGTGTACTTTTCCGAAATATTATTTAATTCCGCTAGTAGCTCAGTTGCATCTTTAGGTCGTTGATCCGGATTCGATGCAGTAGCCCGTTGAACTAGCGCATCAATTTCTGGTGGGATGCTTGGCTTAAGAGTGGATGGCGCGGGAACTTTTTCATTTACGTGCTTAAAAGCAATTTGAATCGGGTCTTCACCTTTATAAGGTTTTTCACCAGTAAGAATTTCAAATAGCACAATTCCAACGGCGTAGACATCGCTACGGGCATCGGCAATTCCACGTTGCACTTGTTCGGGAGATAAGTAAGAAACGCTACCTAGAATTACGCTAGATTCAACGGTCATGGTGGTTCCGAGAAGTGCTCCTCTAGCTAAACCGAAATCCGCAATCTTCACTCGACCATCTTTAGAGATTAAAATATTTTCTGGCTTTATATCGCGATGCACAATTCCCAATTTATGTGCTGCACTTAGCGCACTTAAAACGGGAGAGATGACACTGATTGCTTGATCAATACTTAGCGATCCTTGTTCATGCAAATATTCACGAAGCGTATTTCCCTCAACTAACTCCATCACAATAAAGACTGCGGGTGCGCCACCTTGATTCCAGCCTTGGTCTTGTACTGCCACAATATTTGGGTGCGTTAACGCGGCTGCGGCTTTGGCCTCGCGAATGAATCTCGCAACAAAAGCTTCATCTTGCGCCAAGTGCGGATGCATAATCTTTACTGCAACATGTCGATCAAGTCGTAAATCTAGCGCTGCATAAATCGTGGCCATGCCACCAGAGGCAATTAACCGGGTAAGTTGGTAGCGGCCATCAATAATTTCCCCAGATAAGTCAGACACGACGAAATCTTAGAGAAGGACAAGCTATAAATCGGGGAGGGTAGGGTCAATTTCAATATAAATTGCCATCAATTCGCAGATTCGCGCACTCCCTGGTTTTATCGCGTTCGAAATAATCCAATTCAAGCAATTGCCATTTTTGCATCTGGGCCTCAATTTCATTTCCATCCCGAGCTAGAACGCGTTTTAATCCAAGTTCAGTTGCTACATCTATCCAGATTAAATAATTTGCATATTTACGAACAACTGCTTGAGCTGAACCAACCCCCTCCAAGATTAAGTATTGCGGCGGATCAAAGGAAACCGTAATGCCTGGTTTCATCTGGAACCAATCAAATACTCGATACTCGGCGCGCTTTTCTAGGGCAACTGGTTTTAATATCTGGTTCTCAACGTTACGGGTTAATGTAGAAGTGAGAGCATCATCCCATCCTTGGTAAAGCGCATCCATGTGAATGGTTACTACCGTGAATTGGCTTAGCGCTGCCTCTAACGCAAATGAAAGCGTGGTTTTCCCAGAGCCGGCCGGACCATCGATGGCAATTACGCGAGTAGCACCACACGCAGGTGGCGCAGCGTCAACATTCTTAATTAACTCTAAAAAATTATTTTCTGACATTTGTTTCAGCTCGTTGGAACCAACGCACCCATCCAGCAATTGCTATAAGTACAAAAAGGCCATAGAGAAGTGATGTAAACCAATAGCCTTGTCGACCATAATGCCAAGTTGCGACGGCATCGACTACAAACCAAAGTGGCCAGGCTTCATATTTTTCTAACACCATCAAAACTTGCGCAACGGTGCTGCCGACTAATACAAATGAATCTGGCCAAGTTGCAGCCGCTCCGATTTTTGCCAGTGCGGGGGCTAGCGCAATCCAAGAAACTAGCAACATTGCTAACCAAATCAATTTCTCATTATTTTTTAGTTTTGCTGGGATTGCACCTTTTGGACCCCAGCCAAACCAACCCCAAATGCCAGCAGCGACAAAAACAAATTGCAAAAGCGCGCTAGCGATTAGATTTACTTGGAAGAAGAAAATTGCATATAAAATGCTGCTAGCGACCCACCAGGGCCAAGTAATTCGGACCCCGAAAACCCCTAAGACAACGCCGACTGTTGATGTAATTACCGAAATAAGTTCTAGGAATGAAACTTCATAACCCCATGCCGTAAAAACCGTGACCATTATTGATGACATTTTTGCTCCTTTCCAATTCGCATTACCGAACTGGTGCTACGGTCGATCTGCGGCGCAGACCCTCTCAGCCAAATTTTGGCTCCCGATGTTGAAAGGCTAGCAGAGTTAAGTTTTTTTGTAGATATAGGAGAAGATATGGCGTGCTCAAATTTGGTTATCTGGCGATGCTCGGCTTCACGGTAGTTGGCTCGTTTTGGCTAGAAGTAGTTCTTAAAGTGGGAGTGCTGCGCCGGTATAAGCGCGCTTTTTTAAGTATCTTGCCGAGCGCTTTAATTTTTCTCCTATGGGATAGCTACGCGATCAAAAACGGACATTGGCACTTTGACCCCAAGCAAATTATTGGTATTTATGGTCCCTTAAATATTCCGCTTGAAGAGTTCCTCTTTTTCTTAATTGTGCCACTAGCCGCGCTGATGACAATCGAAGCAGTTCGTACCGTAAAAAAACATTGGATTATTGGTGATGAAAAATGAGTTATTCGATGATCGCAGTAATTTCACTTTTCACCGCCATTGTTTTAGATCTATTTGTTATTAAATCCAAGCTCATCACTCGAAAAGTATTTTGGACTTCCTACGCCATAATCTTGCCGTTTCAATTACTGACAAATTGGTGGTTAACATCAAGAAATATTGTTATGTATAACGAGGCAACTATTTTTGGTCTCAGAATCGCATCAGCGCCGATTGAAGATTTACTATTTGGATTCGCACTAGTGCTATCTGTTTTATCAATGTGGATATTTTGGGGACGTCGGGCACCTAGCGACGAGCGCTGATTGCTTGCAGCCACGCTGGGAGTGCTACTGAAATCCTTCGGAACGTAGAAGTTTTTGCTCTTTTTGTAAATATTTGGTAATCAATTTTTTCAACTTCATCAACGATCCCACAATAAAGTTCGCTTGCTGCTCTTATACATGGACGACTGCTTCGGTCTAGCAGTTCGATGCCGGGCATTGCTGCTCTTTGTAATTGCCGGACTCGAGCGATTTGAAATTGCAGTGCACTTTTGATTTCTGGCGTAAGTATCCGTTTTTCCAACATCGAGCGATTAACCCCGAATTGTTGCAACTCTTGCAAAGGTAGGTAGATACGGCCTCTCTCTAAATCTTCGCCGACATCTCGGATGAAATTCGCTAGCTGGAATGCAGTTCCCAGCTGCTCTGCGGCTTCGTACGCCGCTTCTTGGGCTCCGCCTAAAATTGGCAACATTTCCAGACCGATTACAGCGGCAGATCCATATACATATTCTTGTAATTCGGCAAAAGTTTCGTAAGACGTTTTAGTTAGGTCCATTGCCATAGATTTTAGAAATGCCTCAAAATAGTGAATCGGTATCTTAAATTGGTTTACGGTATTAATTAACGCCCGACCAATATCATCATTACTTACACCATTTTCTAAATCTTGAATTAATTTTCGACTCCAATTTGTGAGCACTACTTCTTTCTCGGAAATCGAGAGGGTCGATGCCAGGTCATCCACAATTTCATCGGCAAATCTGGCAAAACCATAGAGGGCGTGCACATGTGGTCGTTTACTTTTCGGTAATAGAAGTGTTGCTAGGTAGTAAGTTTTTCCATGTAAGGAATTTAAGCGTTTGCATTCCGCATAAGAAGCTCGTAACTGCGGATCTAAAATTCCAGCAGCGGTGAGTTCGTCCATCTATTTAATCGTTCCAACAATTCGCTCCGCAGCCAGCCTTCCAGAGATTAAAACCATTGGTACCCCAACTCCAGGTTGGGTGCCAGATCCAGTAAAGACTACGTTCTCAAAACCGTGCGCCATATTTCGCGGTCTAAATGGACCAGTTTGGAAAAATGTATGAGCGCTTGCGAAAGGTGCGCCCCGTTCCATTCCCATTCGTTCCCAATCTAACGGAGTGGTCATTGTTTCAACCTCAATCGAGTTACCAAAATCTGTATAACCGCGATCCTCCATGGTTTTAATCATTTGGTCGCGATATTTTGGAGCAGTTACATTCCAATCAATATCGGCCTCTAGATTGGGAGTAGGAAATAATGCGTAATAACTATGTTTGCCCGCGGGGGCTAAAGATTTATCGTCATAAGTAGGAATTGTTACTAGCAAACTAGGATCAGTCATTAGCGTTTTCTTATTGATTAACTCGTCAAATACGCCATCCCACGATTCACCGAAGTGGATGTTGTGATGTGCTAGGTGTGGGTAGGACTTATTAGATCCAATCAGCAGTGTCGCGCATGAGGGCGAATAGTTAAGTCGTTTAACCGAGAGTGGAGTTTTACCAAGCAGGTCGCGCCAAGCGACCGGAAGATCTGGATTCAAAACCACTACATCGCATTCAATACGCTCCTGGGTATCTGTGATCACTGCGGTCGCGCGACCGTTTCGATGTTCGACCGAAGTTACTGTTGTGCTGTATTTGAAATTCACGCCATGTTTTTCTGCGGCGGCTGCTAGCGCTCGCGGCACAGCATGCATTCCACCTTTAGGAAAGAAGACCCCATTTACAGAATCCATGTATGCAATAACTGCGTAAATTGCTAGCGCTTGTTGCGGACTCACGCCTGCATACATCGCTTGAAATGAGTAGACCTTTTGGGTTCGCGGATCTTTTAGAAATTGCGAAACTTTAGGAGCTAGTTTGCGAAATCCGCCGAGCGCTATTAATCGGGCTAAATTTGGGGTTAGTAAATTTAAAGGTGAATCAATATTTCTATCAATAAAGTCATTCATTTCATATTTGTAAAGTTTGGTTACAAAATTTACATACTTTCGATAGCCAGCAGCTTCATCCGGACCAATAGTTTTAGCAATCTCAATTTCCATTTCTGCGGTATTGGCGTGGACATCAAGTTGCGAACCATCTGCATAAAATGCGCGATAGAGCGGTTTAAGCGGGGAGAGCTCTAACCAATCCGACATGTTTTCACCGACGCATGCAAACGCATCCGCGATTAAGTCCGGCATAGTTAGCACGCTTGGACCAGTATCAAAGGCGTATCCAGATTTATTTAACAATCCATTGCGACCACCAGGAACGCTTTCCCGTTCAACTACCGTAACTTTTCGACCGGCACCAGCAAGACGTAGCGCAGCGCTTAAACCAGCGAGGCCAGCGCCCACAATTACAACATGATCGGTCGGTCCTTTAACGCGTTTAACCATTAATAACTCCGTTGTGTGGCAACTATTGCTAAATCTGTTAGCAGATTTTGATATTCGTTGGTAATTACTTCGTGATTTATCGCTTTCAGGGCGGTATCAGATAATTCTGTGATTAATTTTTCCAAATCTGAAACTGCTCCAGTATTTGTGATTAATTCGCGGAGCTTTGCTACTCCGGTAAAATCTAGATCAGCTTTTCCAAAATATTTATCTAAGACCTGTAGTTGTAGCGGATTAGCTCGCTCGGTTGTCATCGCAATTAACGCAGTTCGCTTACCTTCTCGCAAATCATCGCCCGCCGGTTTCCCGGTTTCTTCTGGGTCACCAAAAACACCAAGTAAATCATCTCGGAGCTGGAATGCTTCACCAAGCGGTAATCCAAAATTAGAGAAAATTGCTTGATATCTTTTAGCATCAGCAGTTGCAATTGCTGCACCAAAATGTAATGGCCGCTCAATCGAGTACTTCCCAGATTTATAGCGCGCTACTTTCAGCGAACGTGCCACACTCTTACTAGCTAGAGCTTGTTCGAGTACATCTAAATATTGGCCAGCCATTAATTCAACTCGCATTTCGTCATGAATTGTTAAAGATCTAATTCGGGCTTCAATTGAAATATTAGATTGATTTAACATTTGATCTGACCAAATTAGCGCTAGATCGCCAAGTAGTATCGCACTTGATCTACCAAAACTTTTGCTGTCGCCAGTTAAATTATCGGCAGCATGCATCCCTTCAAAAACTTTATGGATGGCTGGTGCATTACGTCTGGTGTCAGATCCATCCATGACATCGTCATGAATTAATGCGCATGCATGCAAGAGCTCTAAACTAGATACTGCCTTCAAAACAGATTTATCTTCTGGCCCACCAGCTGCTAAATACCCAACATATGCAAAGAGTGGTCGAAATCGTTTGCCACCATCTAGTAGAAAGCTTTTGATTGCATTTGTTACTGGATCTAGTTCGATACCAATCGAATTTAAATATTGACCTTGCTCGGTTAGGAACTTATTAAGTTCAGTCGAAACCTCACCACGAACGCGCGCCATGAAATCAAGGGTGTTCTGGTTCGCAGTGGAATTCACGCGGTAACGGTACCCTCCCTTGCTATGCAGCGCCCGTTTTCGTTTGAGACCCCAAATGGGCAGCCAATTTTCTCTCTGGAATTTTTCCCACCGAAGGATGAAAAGGGTGAAGCGCATTTATGGGTTGAGCTAACTGAATTAAATTCACTCCATCCAGAATTTGTTTCGGTTACATATGGGGCTGGTGGTTCGACCCGCGAACGCACAGTTCGAATTACTTCAGAAATTACCGCTCGAACCGGGTTGCGGACCGTCGCGCACCTGACTTGCATCGGGTCTTCGAAAGCAGAACTTTCGGAAATTTTGGATCAATATTGGAGCGCGGGTATTCGCGATATTTTGGCGTTGCGTGGCGATCCACCAGCTGGACCACAATCAGAATGGATTCCAACTATTGGCGGTTTTACTCATTCAGATGAATTAGTTTCGCTAGCAGTAGCTGCAAACTTTAATGTGGGGGTTGCAGCTTTTCCAGATTGCCATCCGGCTTCTTATGGTAATTACACGGAGGATGTTTTAGTTTTATTGGAAAAAGAACGGCGTGGTGCCCAATTTGCCACAACCCAATTTTTCTTTTCGGCTGATAAGTATTTCAATTTAGTTAACGAATTAAGAGAGCGCGGATCTAAACTCCCAATTTTCGCTGGAATTTTGCCAATCACGCAAGTTAAACAATTAAGTCGAATGGCACAATTAGGTGGAACTCCAATACCGCCAGAAATAATGAAAGCATTTATCGAAGTGGAAAACGAACCGGAAAAAGTGAAAGCTCTAGGAATCGAAATTGCGGTAAACCTTTGTAATGAACTAATTGCGATGGGCGTACCTGGGTTACATTTCTACACAATGAATAGCGCTTATGCGACTAAAGAGATCGTTAAAAGAATCGGGCTGCGCTGATATGAACCGTAAAGATTTTTTTCAAACCTGGAGCCATTTACATGGTGGCGCCAAGATTTCTGGAATCGTAAAAGGTTGGTTAACCATCTCGTTCAATATCGCAAAATTGTTAGAGAAATTAAGAATCTCGCCTAATGCCATTACCCTCCTAGGTTTGGTTTTTGCAGTTCTGACCAGCATTAATTCAGAGACCCTGTTAGCGGCGTTATTCCTAGTACTTTCCCTGGCTTCCGATGGCGTGGATGGTTCATTAGCCATAATCAAAGGTGAGATTTCAAGAAGAGGTGCAATTTTAGATGCGATTGTGGATCGCATCTCTGAGGGATTTTGGGCCTTAACTTTTTATTACTTGGGTGCGCCACTTTGGATTATCTTGATTGCTTGGCTTGCAGCATTTACACAAGAATATGTAAGAGCAAGAGCTGGCGGGCTCGGTCTGCGAGAAGTAGGTGTTGTGACGATAGGTGAACGGCCAATCCGAGCTAGCATTTTGTTTATAGCGATTGTGGCAAACTTTTTGGAGTTAAATTATGCGACTGCGCTAGCAACTACTTGGGCAATACTCCAAGTTTTAAGTTTTACGACAGTTGTACGTTTTGCTTATAAAAATATTTAAGCTTTACCAATTGCATCTGCAACAATCTCGGCGCTAATACCTACTAGCGGCAAACCACCACCTGGGTGTGCGGACCCACCAACACAATACAAGCCTGCTAATGGTGAGCGATTCTTTGCTCTAAGAAATGCCGATCGCGCACCATTACTTGAAGTTCCATAAATTGAGCCACCCGGCGCGTTTACGCGCTCTTCTAAATCAGCTGGAGTTCGGATCTCCATCAGAACAATCCGTTCGCGAATATCCAATCCTCGCTCCATCATTTTATCTAAAATCAATTGCGCATATGATTCTTTTACCCCCGGTTTTTTCCAGTCAAATCCAATCCCTGGTTCATGGCGGGGTGCGTTTACTAAGACAAACCAACTTTCCTCACCTGGATTTTTCACCATAGTTTCATCTTTTGGGGCACAGATATAAATAGCTGGATCAGGTGCGGGTTCGTTTCGCATAAAAATCGCGTCAAATTCATCGTCATAATTATCAGGAAAGTAAACATTGTGATGTGAAAGCTGGGCTTTTCCAGTTAAATCTGGCTTTAACCCAATTAGTAATGAAAACCCAGAAAGCGATGGCTTCGATTTAGCCAAATTGCGGCGGGCTTTGCGCGTGACTTTAGGCTTATTTGGTAGCAATTTTGAATAAGTGATTTCCGAATCTGCATTTGTAACAACTATTTCGGCAGATATTTTTTCGCCATTTTTTAGCAGAATGCCAGAGACTTTCTCACTTTGGTGGAGAATTTCACGGACTGGCTGATTCAAATAAATTTCTACCCCTAAATCGCGACACCGTTGTTCGAGCGCCTCCGAGAGTTTTCCGATGCCACCTTTCAGATGCCACGCCCCGAATGCTTCTTCTACAAACGCAATTGTTAATAAGACTGCTGGAACTTTGCGGGGATCCGACCCAGTATAAGTAGCGTACCTATCGATAATTTTTAAAATATAAGGTGAATCCGTATAGCGATTAGTTAATTTTCGAAGCGAGGTAAATGGTGCAATCTCAATTAGATCTCGAAAAATACTTTTACTTTTCAAAAGACTAAAAATCGAACGCAATTCGCTTTCGACAAATTGCACTCGAGAAGCGCTCCACATCCGCTCGGCGCGACGCATGATTTTATGCCAATCATCACCTGCGACGTCGCCAAACGCAGCTGATATTGCGGCTCTGGTTTTATGGTGGGCGAGATTTGAAAATTGAACTTTCTTGCCATCAGCAAAGTGGTATGAAAAAGCTGGATCAACTGGAGATATTTGCAAAACATTTTCTAATCGCTTCCCAGTTTTTAAGAAGAAATCTTTATACACCGCCGGCAAAGTAAGCAGCGACGGTCCAGTATCGAAAGCAAAACCATCGATCCATTCAGTTCTGCATTTTCCGCCAGTACGTTCCGAGCTTTCGTAGATTGCAACTTTGTGACCAGCTTTAGCTAGTCGGCTAGCGGTAGCCATGCCACCAACTCCAGCACCGATTACAACGATTTTGCTCATACTTTACGATCCCGCCACTTCAAGTCTCCGCGAATTTTTCCTATCCAAGACCAGAAAATTAGCGCAATAAGTAGCGCAATTGATAATGGATGCAGGAAAGCACTTTCCCACCTAGATTTAGTTCGTAGCGCGGTGATCAACCTGGAAGCAACCAGCGCCAGATAACCGATCCAACCTAAAAACGAACCAGTCAACCCGTAAATTAATGGCAAGATCGATGAAATTGTAAGCAACGCAATTGCTATTAAAGAGCCAAACGGTGATCTAAACGCCCGCCAAAGTGATTTACGGTAGCCGTTTACTAATTCATTAGCATTTCGATACATCCGACATTTTGCAATGGCGCTTCCGTCCGCAACACCACCCTTAAATCCAGATTTCAAAAGCAATCGTGCTAACTCAATATCATCAATTACTTGGCTTTTGATTGCTTCATGCCCACCGCACTCCATATATGCACTCCGCTTTACCAAGAAAAACTGGCCATTAGCTACCGCCATAGAAGTCAGTCGAAATTTTTGCGCGATAAATAAAGGCACCGTTGCGAACCAACTCCATTGTAGTAATGGTTGAATTAATAGTTCTAATGGGGTTAGCGCTATTTGCGCCGGATATGGCGAAATATAATCCCAGCCATTTACTTCTAACGTATTAAGTGAGTTATGAATTGCATCAGGGGATAAGCGAACATCTGCGTCGAGAAATACTAGGTATTTGGAATTGCTTGCGCCAGCTAATTGATGGCAAGCAAAATTTTTACCTAACCAGCCATTTGGTAGCACTTGGCCTTGAATTGCTAATGAATTTGCCTTGAATTGGTATCCGGAAATTAAGGTCTCAGTGTTATCGGTTGAACCATCGTTTAAAGTTATGATTTCATAATTGGTTAAACCATTTTGTAAATCCACCGAACTTAATACTTCAAGGACATTGATAGATTCATTCCGCATCGGAATTAATATGGAGACTGGCGCAGCCTGAGCAAGCCTTGATTTAATTGGCTTTTTAATGGTTAGCGCATTAATAATTGTGAGAAGTAATGAGCCAAGAGCTAGGCAAGTTCCAACTAAAAGCACAATAGTTAGCCGCTTCGCCCAAACGAGAGCGTAATGAAGTATGGCGCCAGAACAAGCCCAAATAATAATCCGCCGAGAAATGCAACACCTGGTCGATCAAAGAAGAATACATTTCCAAAAACCCCAGCAAACCAAGTCCATCCCAAGAAAATATTAGGAACTAAGAGGCTCGCGCCATTCTTACGTCGCTCACGTGGAAGTACAAGATGTAAGAGCGCCATCAATCCCATTCCAGTTAGTAACCAACCGAAAGTATTTAGCAGTGGAACTTCTGGCTGAAATGGCACAGTACGACCAGTAATCTCCCAAGTCCATCTATCTGCGCTCACCATTTGTGGATCTAGAAATAAATCCCAAGCCATTAATCCAGCACCGCCATAGAGAAATACCCAATGCGGCGAAGTTCGGCGCGCTGCGATTAATAGTGGGTGCGCCAACATCATCCAAGCAAATGGCACCACAAGCGGAACGCCGTAAATTTGATAACCCAATGAATTGTCATAAGCGTAAGTTCCAAATGGCCAGCCAGTTCGGCTGCCTATTTGTTCCACTATTAAAGCAAATACAAAAGTTATTGATATGTATCGAAGTGCGTAATTCAGTCCATATGCATAAAGTCCGTGCAGCGACATCGCGCCAGCTGCCCAATAAACTGTCGCAATTGTTACTAAGCGAAGTGGCTCGCCAGAGAGAAGTGGATATGCAACTTGCAATAAAAGCGCAATCGAAAATACGGAACCCAAAATAATTTGTTGAGCTTTCGTAATTGAACCTCGCGAATTTCGTCTTGGTCGATATTGACGAATTGACATGGCGCTATTCTGCCTTAAAGCGAGCCACTTTCACTTATCACCGCGAACCTCGCAAATAATTCCTCCGAGTACCATCTTTCACGTGCAGTAGCGGCGATTGCTGCCTTGTGCGCCTCACCTTGATAGGCGAATGCACGAACTGCCGCGTTCGACTCCCATATTGAAAATGTTCCTTGTAATCCAAGTGGAGCTTCACCAATTCCAATTGCTGAAATCAACCCGGTGGCAGATTTCAAACTAACCGTTACCGGTGGCACCGAACGCCAAAAAATCGGATTCTTTAACCACTTAATTCGTGCCCGGGTTAGTGCCACTATTTTTCCATTCCAAGGTGAATCAAAGAGGTCAGATTTAAAAGGTTCGGCTTTAGACCATTTGCCTTGAACTGAAATGTTCTTCAGCACTACTCGATAGCGCTTTAATGATTTTTGGTGCCAGCGCTTTACTAACTTTGAACTATCAAAGCTTGCTAACTCTGATTCTGGGATAGTTATAAGCAAACCCCAGCGTTGGATATCTGCATCTTTCGGCGTAAACGTTTCACCTTTGCCGGTACCAAGTAATTTCCAGAATTCAATTTTCTTATTTCTATTTAATGACAATCGGTCTAGTCCCATATGTAGCAGCGCCCATAGGAAATCTTTTCTAGGAATTTTCCAGAAATAAATTACGGTAATCAATTACTTATACCAATCAAGTTATTAATTTCTATAAGAACTTCTTCGGGGTGGTCCCACATCGGAGCGTGACCACATTCTGAAAAAATGATCCACTTAGCATGGGCTGGTGCAAGCGAACGTTCCTGACAACTTTGGGCGGGCAGTGAATTGTCGGCATCGCCGAAAATAATTGTGGTGGGAACTGTTGTAGGAATTTTTCCATTAAATCTTTTCTTTAACATGGCATCCCATGCTGGGTAGTAACCTGCCGCATCAGCCATGGCGCGGGTTGCATCTAAACAAGTTTGGTGGCTGAAATTTCGCCATAGCGGGCTCACGCTTTCGAATCCTAATTTCCGAAGTGATTCAAAATGAACCGTAAATGGCGCGATCGGATTTACTAATCTTGATAGCACTCGAGTTCGTGCACTTGTGCGAGATGTAAATGGTGTTAACCATAAGCCCGCTGGGGCAACACCTAGTAGAGATTTAATTCGTTCCGGCTTTAGGGCAGCCATTTCAAGTGCAACCCAGCCACCTAAAGAATTCCCAACAACATGAAATTTATCTATTCCTAATTCGTCCATATTACGAAAAACTAGTTCTGCTAAAGATTTTGGATCCATCGGTTGCGCAAAATTCATGGGAGATTTTCCGTGTCCTGGCAGATCAACTGTAATTACTAGGTTTGTCTTACTGAGTGCCGGGATAATTAGTTTCCACGCCGTTGCTGCCGATCCCATTCCATGAATCAATAAAACCGGTTCGCCACTTCCGAATTGCTCAGAAACTAGTTTCATCAATCCCCAACAACCATTGGCTTTGCATTTGTACATTTAATTAGTTCGCTAAAGGTTGTTGGGTAAACCGCATGCGGATGTCCAGCAGCCGCCCAAACTACTTCGTAATCGTTTAGCGCTTGATCGATAAGTGTTATTTCGGGTTTTGATGCCCAACCCAACGGACTCACACCGCCGATCGCAAACCCGCTCCATTTTCTTACGAAATCTGCATCAGCTCTTATTAATTTTTCGATTCCTAAGTTTTTTGCGACAAGCGCAGTATCTACCCGATGTCGGCCAGAGGTAATTACTAATAACGCTTTAGGTTCCAGATCATCAGGTATTCCAAAAACAATTGATGAGGCAATTTGACCCACTTCGATACCTAGACCCGCGGCTGCTTCTAGCGCGGTACGCGCACTATCGGATAGCGCGGTGATTTCGCCCGCAACGCCATGAGATCTTAGCTCGGCACGAACTCTAATAACTGCGGCGTGTTGGAGAATTGCTTCGCTCATTTTCAAAGGTTACATGTTGCCGTTGAATTACTTAAGTTCTGCGATTAGCCCTTCAATTCGAGTTTTAATCTCATCGCGAATCGGGCGGATAGATGCGACCCCTTGACCAGCGGGATCTTCTAGTTCCCAATCCAAATATCGCTTACCGGGGAAGTATGGACATGCATCGCCACAACCCATTGTGATTACCACATCTGATTCTTGAACTGCTGAGGTAGTTAGCACTTTAGGGACTTCGTGGCTGATATCAATTCCCAATTCGAGCATTGCTGCCACAACAGAAGGGTTAATGGAATCGGCTGGTGCTGATCCAGCCGATCTCACTTCAACGCTATCGCCAGCTAAGTGGGTTAAGAAAGCTGCGGCCATTTGTGAACGACCAGCATTATGCACGCAGACAAATAACACACTTGGCTTTTTCATGGATTTATTTCTTTGATTTTGTAATTACGTTAAAGAGTGCAACACCAACGCCTGCGCCAATTATTTGCGCAGCGATAAATGCGAGAATTGAATTAGCTGAAATTCCAGCAGGTGAAGTTGTGAAGACTCGACCGATAGTGACCGCCGGATTGGCAAATGTTGAAGAAGCAGTAAAGAAGTAAGCCGCGAAAATCCAAAGCGGTACTAACTTTGCCACAGTTTTTGCGCTATCGCCGAATGCCATTACTACCCAAACTAGACCAGCAGTTGCGATGATTTCGCTTAGGAATAATTTAGAACCAAGGCGATCAACTGTAGATGTGGCGAGGTTTGGATCTGAGAACATTGCGTTGGCAAGGAATGCACCAAAGATTGCGCCAAGGATTTGAGTTGCGATGTAATTAAGGGCATCGAGCGGTTTGATTGCTCTTCGGATTAGAAAGCCAATAGTTACTGCAGGGTTGAAGTGCGAACCACTCGCTTCGGCACCTAGTCGAATAATTACTGAAAGCATTGCAGCGGCGGCAGCGCCATTTACAAATAGCTGCATTAATGGTGAATCTGGCGCAAGGTTTTTTGCCATAAATCCGGTGCCTATGATAGTTGCGGCTAATAAAGCGGTTCCAACAAATTCCGATGCAAACTTTTGTGGTTTCATTTATTCTCCAATTCGAGTGGTGTTATTACTTGAAGGGTAGCAATCGATTAGTTGGAATCCCTTGATTTGAACTTGAACGTTTGGTTAATAAAAAACCCCTCATAACGAGCATGAGGGGTTTTTGTGAAGTGATGTTTATAGCGAGAAGAATGCTCCAGTTATGGAAGCACCGATATCAGCACCTGATCCAACTAGAACGAAGATAATTAGCGCTGCGCCAGCTAATGCGAGGTTTTTAAAGAATGAAATTGTTTCCGTCTGCTTTGCAGTTGCATCGTCAATTGTCCAGAAGTTATGCATCATGAATGCGCTAACAAGGCAGAAGATAGCGATTAGAAGTGCACCAAGGTCTGCGTAAATTCCGAGCGCAACATAAAGTCCGCCGACCAGGATCATTAGCCCAGTTAGTGGAACGGCAATCTTTGCAGCAGGCACTTTCTTATATTGTGCGTAGCCAACCATTGCACTGCTCTTTGTGAAGTGCATGAGGCCGGAATTAATGAAGATAAGCGCGAAAAGAATGCGGCCAATAACTAGAACGATATCCATTGATTTCCTTTACGAAGTAGGGGAGTCCGAGCGGGCTCCGAGTACTTGTGTATGGTATAGGATTTGGTTGAAATTTCAATTACTTTCTAGCCGAGTCGCGCTTAGGTTTTAACTACTTGCCGCTGTCAGAGGCGTTCGCTAGAGTTCGAACAAATGTTCGAAAACGCCCTCAACCCAGAAATCGGCCCAGAAATCGTTTTATACGATGGGGAGCCGATCGAATTTACCTATCGTGGCCGCAGGTTTCGAATTCATGCCGTGCTCTCTAGTTGGCGCGAAGCTGGCGGTTGGTGGAACCGAGCTAGTGATGGAAATTACCGACCTGATGATGGTTCGCGTGCGCTCTGGCGAGTAGAGGCGGCTCCGATTGGGGCGCTCGCTACCTTTGAAATCGAACGTGATGAAGTTAGTGAAAAAACTGGCGAGCTCCGTTGGCGAATTCGACCAAGCTCGCGCGCTACCCGCAACTAAATATTTATGTTTACCCATCTTCACGTGGCTAGCGGCTATTCATTTAAATACGGTACTCACTTACCGGATGCAATTGTGGAGCGAGCTGCGCAATTTGAGATGAAGTCATTAGCGCTTACCGATCGCGATGGCTTAGCTGGCGCAATTAGATTTGTAGAGAGTTGTCAGAAGTACAACGTTAGCCCAATTCTGGGTGTTGATTTGAATTACAAAGTTGAAAACTCGCTATCACGGATAACTTTAATCGCAACATCTGGCGGTGGTTGGTCATCGCTAATTCGATTAGTAACCGCAATAAATACTTTCGATTCAGATAAGCCAGTGCTTACTTTAGATTTGCTAGAGAAATTTTCAATTTATGCCAAGGATGTACTTGCTTTGCATGGAAGCAATTCTGCAATTTCGCAAGCTTTAATCCGAAGAAATCATAAAAAGGCGCTAGCGCTTTTTAGTTCTGGAATTGAGCTTTTTGCAGATCAAGCTATCGAATGTGTTTCGCACTTAGTTGCTGGCGATGGCCCTTACTCCACAACTCATGCTGGCCGAATGTTAGGTTTTGCTCGAGACCACGATCTACCTGCGGTTATAAGCAATGCCACTCGGATGTTAGAGCGAAGCGATGGACCGTTAGCCGATATTTTAGATTGTGCCCGCAATTTAACACCGCTTCATGAAAGTAATGTAGAGCGAAAAAATGGTGAAGGTTTTCTTAAAAGCGAGAAAGATATGATTGCTATCGCAGATTTAATTTCAAGGGCAGCTGGCGAACGTAATTCCCGCCATTTACTTAGAGAAACCGCGGCTTGGGCAGAGCGTTCAATACTTTCGCCAACGCTAGATATCGGGCTAGGTGCAATTCATTTACCTGAGCATCATGTTGTCGGCGCAAAAGATGAAGTAGATATGGCAAAACAATTTCGAGAGCGATGTCTTTCTGGCTTGAATTGGCGATATGGCACATCTTCGTTATTAAAAAAAGCGGAGGCGCGACTTGAAGATGAGTTAACTACCGTTCGCACTCTTGGCTACGAGTCATACTTTCTAACCGTTGCTGACATTACCGATACTGCTAGAGCAAGTGGAATTAGAGTTGCGGCGCGAGGAAGCGGTGCGGGTTCATTAATTTGTCATGTACTTGGAATTTCTGGCGTGGAGCCAATTACACATGGCTTGTTAATGGAGCGATTCTGTTCACCACTTCGACGAGCTTTGCCAGATATTGATATCGATGTCGAATCTGCTCGCCGGTTAGAAATCTACAATCAAGTCTTTAAAAAATATGGCGATCCAAATTGGCGCAAACCCAGAAACAGTTCAAGGTGTGCCACCGTTGCGATGGTTGATACTTATAGAGCGCGCCATGCAATTCGTGATACTGGTGCAGCTCTTGGTTTACCACCGATGGAGATAGATTTAATTGCGAAATCAATCCCGCATGTGCGAGCAAGGAATATTTCTCAAGCTTTAGATAATTTGCCAGAGTTAAAGAATTTAAATTTAAATACGCCGCTATTAAAAATGGCGATCGGGTTAGCGGAACGACTTGATGGGCTACCTCGAAATCTTTCGATGCATCCATGTGCAATTGTCTTATCCGATGGCGCTTTTTTAGATCGAGCGCCAATTCAAATAAATGCCAGTGGTTACCCAATGGTCCAATTTGATAAAGATGATGTAGCAGCAATTGGCTTATTGAAGTTGGATGTACTTGGAGTTCGGATGCAATCTTCGCTCTCGTATGCAGTTCAGGAAATTGAACGAAGTCAGGGGATAACGGTCGATTTAGATTCGATACCGTTAGATGACCAAAAGACATTTGAATTAATTCAATCGACAAAGACGCTAGGGCTATTCCAGATTGAAAGCCCGGGGCAGCGTGAACTAATTGGAAAGTTTGCACCGGAAACTTTTACCGATTTGATTATTGATATCTCACTCTTCCGTCCCGGACCAGTAAAGAGCGACATGATCAAGCCATTCCTAAATGCGCGCCACGGTTGGAAAGCACCTCAGATATTTCACCCTGATTTGTATGAAGTTCTTCATGAGACTGAGGGTGTGGTGGTTTTTCACGAGCAAGTTATTCGAATAATTTCTACGCTAACTGGTATTTCATTCGCCGAAGCCGATGAGAAGCGGCGCGCACTTAGCTCTCCAGAAGGCCAGCAAGAAATTTGTGATTGGTTTTATCCCGCCGCGCTTTCGAGGGGTTACCAACTCCCAGTTGTTACTGAAATTTGGGAGGTGCTCCGCGCTTTCGCATCCTTTGGGTTTTGCAAAGCTCATGCTGCCGCTTTTGCGCTGCCGACCTATCAATCTGCTTGGCTAAAAACCCATTATCCCGCAGCTTTCTTAGCCGGAGTTTTAACCCACGACCCAGGCATGTATCCAAAGCGATTAATGATGGATGAAGTCAGGCAACTTGGAATTGGAATTGGCGCGGTCGATGTAAATCGCTCAACTCGAAATCATAAAGTAGAGATAGTTGGAAGCACTCAATCGATTCGACTTGCGCTTCAAGATATATCGGGAATTAGTGATGGCGAAATTACTTCGATAGAAATCGGCCAACCATATTTAGATCTTGCTGATTTTGTTAGAAGATCTGGAGCTAGCCAACCAATCTGCGAAGCTTTAGTTTTAATCGGCGGGTTTGATTCGTTACATAAAGGTCTAAATCGTCGTGATCTCTTGTTGCATATAAATGATCTCTACCGCTGGTCGCGATCTACCACTCGGTTAGGTGGTGGCCAACTAACTCTAGGTTTTACACCAGAACTCGAAGCTACTGGTTTGCCGAAAATGACCACACGTGAAAAAGTTAGTTACGAGCTAGACCACCTAGGGATGGATGTGTCGCATCATGTAATTGAATTTTATGCAGACTTTCTAAATGAAATTGGTGCAGTTAGATCTAGCGAACTTTTATCCCAACGTTCTGATTCCAGCGTCTTAGTCGCTGGGATTAAAGTCGCGCTACAAACCCCGCCAGTTCGTTCTGGTCGTCGCGTTATTTTCTTAACGCTTAATGATGGATATGGATGTAGCGATATAACTTTCTTTGAAGATATGCAGAGCTCGTATGCCCAACTTTTATATGGCTCCTCACTATTTCTAGTCCGAGGAGTGATTCGCCGAACTGGGGCTCGCGGGATTTCACTCCGCGCAACTGGGGCGTGGGAACTATCAGCGGAATTCGAAAAATGGCGTAACCTCACAGTTTGTGAGCGGTGAAATGGAAAGTAACCAAGCGCTGCCGACAATCCTGCATGTTGATATGGATGCATTTTATGCATCGGTAGCTGAACTAGATAACCCGCAATATAAAGGTAAACCACTAGTTGTTGGCGCTGGCGCTCGAAGCGTGGTGCTCTCTGCAAATTATGCAGCGCGCAAATTTGGTATCCGTGCCGCTATGCCAGTTGGAAGAGCGCAACGGATGGCGCCACACGCGATCTTTATCGCACCTGATCATAAAAGGTATAGCGAGATATCTAACCGAATCATGGAGATTTTTAATAAATATACCCCTTTAGTTGAACCAATCTCACTTGATGAAGCTTTTCTTGATGTTAGCGGTTCTGAAAGATTATTTGGGAGTGGTCGTGAGATTGCGGTTGCAATTCGTAGTGATGTTGAGAGAGAAGAAGGCATTACTTGCTCAGTAGGAATCGCAACTTCAAAGTTCATCGCAAAGTTAGCTTCGAGCCGCTGTAAACCAAATGGCATGTTGGAAATTGCACATGACCGCGTACTCTCATTTTTACATCCTTTACCAGTATCTGAAATTTGGGGAGTGGGCCCAAAAACTAATGAAGAGTTACTTAGATTAGGTTTAAGAAGCGTTGCTGATATTGCAAATACACCAAGGCAAACTTTAATTCGGGCGCTTGGCGAAGCAACCGGGTCATCACTTTTCGAATTAGCTTGGGGTAGAGATTATCGCGATGTAGTAACGGATGAACCCGAGAAAAGCATCAGCGCTGCTGAAACATTTGCTTATGATTTAGAGAATGAAGAAGAAATTCTCCGTGAATATTTGCGGCTTTGCGAAAAAGCAACTTCTAGAATGCGCACTCGAAATTTGCGCGCTAAAACTATTTCAATAAAAGTTAGGTTTGCTGATTTCAAAACTATTTCAAGATCGAAAACTTTTCCACTACCGATAAGCGGAACCCAAGAAACATTTGCGGTTGTAAAACAACTCTACAAAGCCTTGGGAATTGGCGGCGCCAGGCTACGTTTGGTCGGAGTGGGTTTGGAGAATTTGGTAGCGAGCGAAGGCGCCGCGCACCAACCCCTACTGGGCGAGCGTGAAGTTGGTTGGGCCGAGGCGGAAGCAGCGGTCGATAAGGCAATTGCGCGCTTTGGCAGCGGTTCAATTAAGCCGGCGCGATTGGTCGAAACCGAATCCACATCAATTTCTGAGCAAGAAAACGATTAATTCGGCTTTTACATACCGTGCTACTGCACTATTGTTTGGCTATGTCACTTTCCGACCACGAAAAGAAGCTGCTCGCCGAAATGGAAGAAGCGCTCTCGGTTGATGACCCGCGTCTAGTTTCAACGCTTACCGGTCGCGGTCGCACCCCACAGAAAATTCGAATTCTGATTGGGCTGGCAATCACGGGGCTAGGGCTAATAACCTTATTGGGCGGGCTAATTTCCCAGGCAATTCCGTTGGGAATTCTTGGTTTTATAGTTGCGTTATCCGGGGTCGTACTTGCGCTCTCAAATTTTTCGAAACCACAATTTGGCGCTAATTCCAAGGGAAAAAAAGCGAATCAGAGTGGTTGGAGCGCTCGCTTAGAAGAGCGTTGGGATCGCCGAAATTACGAATGATTAGATAATTTAAGTTAGAAAACCCGCCCTTTGAAGTGCAGGCGGGTTTTTTTATGCCCAAAAACTAGTGATCGCCTAAGTAGCCCTAAGGGAGCGGTGGGGATGGTCGGGGTAATTAATGGGGGCTGGTGGTTGAAAATGGGGGGAAAGGGAGTAAAGTGGTGAAATAAGCGAAACGGGGGTTTCGCAAGATCAAACGGGGAGGTTCACATGTTTCTTGGCACTCATGAACCTCGGTTAGATGAAAAAGGCCGTTTGATTCTGCCCGCAAAATTTCGCGATGAGTTAGCTAGCGGATTAGTGATTACAAAAGGTCAAGAACGTTGTCTCTATGTATTTCCAGCTAATGAATTTCACACAATTACCGAACAACTACGACAGACACCGTTAACTGCAAAATCTTCGCGCGATTACATGCGCGTGATGTTTGCCGGTGCCCACGATGAAATTCCAGATAAACAAGGTCGCGTAACCATTCCGTCTGGTTTACGCGAATACGCAGGTCTTGCAAAAGATTGCGTAGTAATCGGCGCAAATACTCGCGTTGAAATTTGGGATGCAAAATCTTGGAAAACATATCTTGCAGATCGCGAAAAGAATTTCGCAGAAGTTTCAGAGGAGGTATTTCCAGGACTCTTCTGAGTCTTAACGAACTATCTATTTTGGCCACTGCCGACCTTTCGAAAACGGCGCCACTTCCCCGGTGCCGTTTACCCCCAGATCCGTCGGCCGGCAGTGACCAAAGTAGATAGCAAATTGGAAATATAAAAAGTTTTACCAGAGAAACATCTAGGGGAGGGGAAGTGGATGCAAGTACATAAATCAGTAATGCTAGAACGTTGCATCACTTTACTAACTCCAGCTATCGAAAGAAATACTAATCCAATTGTAGTTGATGCAACTTTAGGTCTTGGTGGCCATTCAAAAGCAATACTTGAAAAATTTCCAGAAGTGAGAATTGTTGGTCTTGACCGTGATCAAAATGCTATCCAAATCGCAAAAGAAAACTTGCAAGATTTTTCAGAGAGAATAACCATTATCCATGCGGTTTATAATGAGATTCCAGCGGTATTAGATACGTTAGGTTTTAAGAAAGTTGATGGGATTCTTTTTGATTTAGGAGTCTCTTCGCTACAACTTGATCAGACAGATCGAGGCTTTTCCTATTCGCACGCAGCCCCGCTAGATATGCGAATGGACCAATCAGAGCCACTCTCAGCAGCAGTAATTATCAATACTTATTCCAAGGGTGAATTAATTCGAGTTTTACGCAATTACGGGGAAGAGAAATTTGCTTCGAAGATTGCCGACAACATAATTAAAGCTCGTAATAATGGCACGCTTAACAACACCAAAGATTTAGCAGAATTAGTAAAGACAAGTATTCCGGCCGCCACTAGACGCACCGGCGGTAATCCAGCTAAGCGCACATTCCAAGCACTTCGGATCGAAGTAAATAATGAATTGAAGGTGTTAGAAGCTGCAATTCCGGCAGGATTGGACCGCCTCGCTGTCGACGGCCGCATGGTTGTAATGTCATTTCAGTCGCTCGAAGATCGAATTGTTAAACGGTTTTTTGCAGATGCAAGTGAGTCTAAATCGCCACGTGGGTTACCAGTTGAGATGGCTGAATTTGCTGCAAAATTTAAATTAGTGTTCCGTGGTAGCGAATCTGCAAGCGAAATAGAAATCGAGAATAACTCCAGAGCGCAATCCGTCAAACTGCGAGCCATCGAACGGATTGCTGCATGATGGCGCTTCGAAATTTAACTCCAAGAGTAGATCTTTCACCTCGAAAATTAACACAACAATCAACAAAAGCGCTTTTAAAAATTGTTCCAGACTTAAGCGTTGATAGCGCTCCTGGAACTAGCAAAGCATTTGTTGGCTTCATTATGGGAATCTTTGGCATTGGCTTTGCAGCTCTATTAACTATCAATACTTTATTGACACAAGACGCGATAAAAATTCAATCCCTTAAGATTGAATCCCTTGCGATAAATGAAAATCGCGAAGCAATTATTAAAGAAGTTGAGAGACTTGCCAGTCCTGAAGAATTGGCCGCTGCTGCGATCGCATTAAGAATGCGACCTGCGCAATCGCCACAATTTCTCAATTTAGGAGTATCAAACAAACCAGCAGAACTGGCAATAAAGCCATGAGCAGAAATACTTTAGTGGAACGCAGAATTCGCTTCTTAATCGCAAGTTCGTTAGTAGTTTTGCTAGCTTTTTCAGTGCGGTTGGTTGATGTGCAAGCAGTACGAGCACAGGGAATCGCCGCAAAGGTCACAAATGAATTAACTAAAAAGACGGTATTGCCAGCTCCTAGAGGAGCTATTACTGACGCTAACGGTAGTGAGCTAGCTCGTAGCGTTATTTCTTATCGAGTTATTGTTGATCAAAGCATCATTTCTAGCCCCGCAAAATTGGCAGCCTTGGCTGCGCCTATCTTAGGGATGAATGCAGCAGCTCTAACCCAAGAATTAACTGGAACTAGAAGGTATGTGGTTATTGCGCAAAGTGTTTCACCGGCTGTTTGGAATCGATTGACTGCTGTGGTAAAAAATTACAATCTATCTTTAAAAAATAGTAAAGATGCTAATTCGCAACAACTAGCTGGGTTTTTCATGGAGCGGTTATATACCCGTGAATATCCATCTGGATATCTCGCAGCATCAATTATTGGTTTTATTAATCAATCTGGAGTCGGGGCTGCTGGTTTGGAGTATGCACAAAATACTTTGTTGACTGGCACAAACGGTGAGTACCTTTATGAAAGTGGTGGTAATGCCATTATTCCAGGTACACAACGAGTTACCGTTGAAGAGAAAAAAGGCAATAGCATAAAGTTAACAATTGATAAAGATATCCAATATGTTGCGATGCAAGCCATTTCTGAAGTTGTAAAAAGTTCTAATGCAAAATATGGAACTGTAATTGTGATGAATCCAAAAACTGGCGAAGTTTTAGCACAAGCAACTTATCCAACTTACGACCCTGCTAATACAAAAAATACCGATCCAAGCAAATTTAAAAATCCCGCAGTAGAAGATATCTATGAGCCAGGATCTACTGGAAAAGTTATAACTTACGCAGCCGCACTGGAAGAGAAGAAGATAACGCCGCTTTCAGTTTTCACCATTCCTTACGCGATGAAAGTTTCAACTCATATGTTCAAGGACCACGAAAAGCATGCAACCCAAAGACTTACCGCAACTGGCGCATTAGCTGTTTCAAGCAACACTGGCGCAATTCAAATCGGTCAGATGATGTCAAATGACACGCTTTTTTCTTACCTAACAAAATTCGGAATTGGATCCAAGACCGGGACCCAACTGCCCGGCGAATCGAGCGGCCTGTTATCTAAAGTGAAAGATTGGTCTGGAACTACCGCTCCAACCGTCGCTTTTGGCCAGGGCTATTCACTTACCGCTATGCAAGCGACTTCAGTATTTGCCACACTTGCAAATGATGGCGTGCGGGTTTCGCCAACTGTAATTGCTGGCACCAGTGATGCTTCTGGAAATTTCACACCTTCTGCAAAACGTCCAGCGGAGCGAGTTGTTAGCGCTGAAACTGCACGGCAAATGCGATTGATGATGGAGAGCGTTGTTTCTTCATCTGGCACTGCAGCATCAGCCGCAATTCCTGGTTACAGAGTGGCTGGTAAAACTGGAACAGCCATGCGAATCGATGATAGCTGTTCTTGCTATCGCGGTTACACCGCTTCGTTCATTGGTTTTGCGCCAGCTGACAAACCTGAATATGTTGTAAGCGTGACCATTCAAGCGCCACAAGGAATTCATTGGGGCGGTTATTTAGGTGGACCAGTATTTAAGAAAGTTATGAGTTTTGTTTTACAAGATAAAAGAATTCCACCAACTTCAACTTTGAAAACAATTTATCCATTAAATGAAAAAGATTTGAAAGCTGCGCAAAAACCATGATTGTGCGAGTCGAGGAGTTGTCGAGCAAGAAATTATCGGAAATTGCTCGATATTGCGACCTTGACTCAAGTTCTACCGAAGTTAATGTCACGGGGATAGTTAGCCAAGCGCAATCTGTAATTGCGGGCGATCTTTTTCTTGGCTTGGCTGGAACAAATACCCATGGCGCAAAATTCGCAGAGCTAGCGATTACTAATGGTGCAGTAGCGATTTTGACCGACGCCGAAGGTGCCTCAATTATTAGTGATAGTGCAGTGCCGGTTTTAGTAATAAGTAATCCGCGTTTGATTGCGGGAAACCTTACTGCTTGGTTCTATGGCTTCCCGTTGAATTCGATTTTTGCAATCGGCATTACTGGCACTAATGGAAAGACGACTACCACCACACTTTTGCACCAACTTTGGCAGAGCGCGAATATCGAATCCGCGCTGATTGGAACGATCGCGACTCAAATTGGTAGCGAAATTTTGCCGAGCAAGCGAACCACGCCAGAATCCGACGAACTACAAGCTCTTTTTGCAGTAATGCGAGAGCGGCAGATCCGGAATTTAGCGATGGAAGTAAGTAGCCACGCCTTATCCCAAAATCGTGTAACTGGTTCGAAATTCAAAGCGGTTGCTTTCACCAATCTGACGCAGGACCATTTAGATTTTCATGGATCAATGGATCGCTATTACCAAGCAAAGAAATCGCTATTCACCTTTGAGTATGCCGAAAAAGGTTTTATAAACATTGATGGCGATTTTGGCAATCAACTTGTAAACGATTCTGAAATTCCAATAGCCACGATTTCAAAATATAACCATAAAGCGAATTGGTATTACGAAGCCGCAGTCCCAACATCCAGTGGATATGAAGTATCGATTAGAGGCATCGGTGGCGTTCTTATTTCTGGGAAATTACCACTTTTTGGTGAATATAATTTAGAGAATGCCATTATGGCTATCGCTCTTGCCGTTGAAAGCGGGCTAGATCCAATTTTTGTTGGCACCCAAATGCAAGCCATGAAAGGCGCATCTGGCCGGTTAGAACCAATAAATCTCGGTCAAAGTTTTGCCGCCTTTGTAGATTACGCACATTCGCCAGATGCTGTAACTCGTGTACTGGAAACAGCAAAAGCATTCACCGCCGGAAAAGTAATTGCAGTATTGGGTTGTGGCGGCGATCGCGATGCCACAAAACGACCCTTGATGGGAGCTGCACTCTCTAATGGATCTGACATAGCAATTTTTACTAGCGACAATCCACGGAGCGAAGCGCCACAATTAATATTAGATTCAATGACTGCTGGCTTAAAATTATCAGCGCCATCAAAAGTTATTGAAAATAGAAGTTCTGCAATCGAGTATGCAGTTTCACTTGCGAAACCTGGCGATACCGTTCTGTTACTAGGTAAAGGCCACGAGATTGGCCAGGAAATTGCTGGCGTTATTCATAGCTTCGATGATCGAATTGAGTTAGCTCGTGTAATTGAGGGGAAGTCATGATTCCGCTTACGGTGGCGAAGATTGCCGAAATTGTCGGTGGCGAAATAGTCGGGATAGATCCAACAACTATCGTTAATGGAGATTTCTTTTTTGATTCACGCACAGCGATAAAAGGCGGGGTATTTGCAGCGCTAATCGGCGAGTCTAACGATGGCCATGACTACCTAGATCATGCAATCTCTAGTGGTGCAATATTTGCGTTGGTATCTCGAGAGGTTAAAGCACCTTCTATCAAAGTGGCAAATGTTTTAGATGCTCTTGGAAAACTTGCAAATTACGTCCGGATGCAAATCAAAGATTTGAAAGTAATCGCAATTACTGGGTCCCAAGGTAAGACAACCACAAAAGATTTGCTGGCCCATATTTTTAGCGCAGTTGGTAAAACCATATCTCCAATTGGTTCATACAATAATGACTTAGGTGCGCCGCTCACGCTTCTAAAATGCAATTTAGATACAAAGTTTTGCGTGGTGGAAATGGGAGCTCGAAATATTGGGGATATCGCAAAATTAACTGACATCGCTAAACCTAATGTTGCGGTAGTTCTTAAAGTTGGCAGCGCACACCTTGGGGAATTTGGCAGCCGCGAAAACATTGCGATTGCTAAGGGAGAAATAGTAACCGGACTTACTCCAAAAGATTTTGCAGTACTTGGAAATTACGATGAATTCACGCCAAAGATGGCTATGACCACTTCCGCAAAAGTCTTATCATTTGGCGAGAGCAATAAATCTGATATTCGAGCTGCCGATGTTGAGTATCGTGAGGGCTATGCTCATTTTGATTTAGTTACGCCGCAAGGCAGGGAAGCGGTAGGGCTTCGAATCTTAGGAATGCATCAAGTTGCCAATGCTCTTGCAGCGGCAGCGGCGGCTACCGCGCTTAATGTTCCGATAGAGGTAATTGCATCCGCGCTTTCAACTGCAGAGGTAACTAGTAAGTGGCGGATGGAACTCAAGGATATAAATGGTCTCTTGATTATTAATGATGCTTACAATGCAAATCCTGAAAGCATGCTGGCAGCGCTGCGAACTTTGGCGCTATTAAGTCAAGAGCGCGGCGGTAGATCGTGGGCTTTTCTTGGAACTATGCATGAATTAGGCAATTTATCAGAGAGCGCGCATGCCGAAATTGCTACAGCGGCAGCGGCACTAGATATTGATCATTTAGTGGCAATTGGAAATCGCCAATATCAAAGCGCAGAGTCGATCGAAATGGTTTCCCACTATTACGCTCAACAAATTGATGCCTATGAACTTTTCTCACACTTTGAAGTTGGCGACGTGATACTAGTTAAAGCCTCTAGAGCCGAACATCTTGAGATAATTGCTGGAGAAATTGCTAAGTTTTGGAGCGCCAAAACCAACGATCCGGAGGAGACGCCATGAAAGGAATTCTCGTTGCCGGCGCTATTTCGTTATTCCTAAGTTTTTTCGGCACACCGGGGTTAATCAAGATGCTGGCAAAGCGTGGCTACGGACAAATAATTAGAGATGATGGACCAACGACTCATCACGTAAAACGTGGAACGCCAACCATGGGCGGAATTATTTTAATTTTTGCAAGCTTTGTTGGATTTTTTCTGAGCCACTTAGTCACTGGTGTGACTATAAGTATTTCTGCTTTGTTAATTCTCGCTTTAGTTCTAGGTCTAGGTGGTGTTGGATTCCTTGATGATTGGTTGAAAGTTTCACGAAAACAATCATTAGGTCTTTCTGGAAAGCAAAAATTACTTGGCCAAGCTTTAATAGCTGCGATCTTCGGAATCTTCGCAACTCGATTTCCGGACGAGAATAATTTGACTCCGATGTCGTTAAACCTTTCCGCAGTGCGTGATACCTCATTAAAACTTGGCGCAGTAGTTGTAGTTTTATGGGCAATTATTATGGTCTTAGCTTCAAGTAATGGCGTAAATTTAACTGATGGCCTAGATGGGCTAGCCACTGGCGCTGCCGTGATGACTTTCTTAGCATTTGTACTAATCGGAGTTTGGGAGTTTGGCCAAAGTTGCGCAATTAACCTTGGTCCAAAATGCTACAACGTCCGCGATCCGCTAGATCTTGCGGTACTAGCCGCTGCCTTTAGTGGAGCATGTTGTGGTTTTCTTTGGTGGAACGCATCTCCGGCGCGAATTTTTATGGGAGATACCGGCTCGCTCGCTCTTGGTGGCGCTTTAGCTGGGCTGGCGATGACGCTACGCACTCAATTGCTATTAATTCCACTAGGTGGGCTATTTGTAATCATTACGCTTTCGGTAATTATTCAAACCGGATATTTTAAATTATCTGGCGGTAAGCGGGTATTCAAAATGGCACCCCTGCAACATCATTTCGAATTAATAGGTTGGGGCGAAGTAACAATTGTTATTAGGTTCTGGATTATTGCTGGGCTCTCAGTTGCTGCTGGATTAGCGTTATTTTACGCGCAATGGGTTGTTGCTTAATTAGCCATGTCCTTCCTCGAATCTCTCAAAAATAGAAATATCGCAGTAATTGGAGCGGGCATTACTGGTCAGGCAATGTTGAGTTTTCTGGAAAGCAAAGGCGCGCAAGTAAAACTTATCGATGAGAAGAAAATTAACGAAAGTGTAATTACTGAAATTAATAGCGATTTGTTTTCGCAGTTTTCATTAGCTTGCGTCTCGCCTGGTTGGCGAACCGATCACCCAGTTATTTCGGAATTTCGCAAATTAGGCACGGAAATTTTAAGTGAAATTGATTTGGCATGGCGGGTAAAACTTGAAATTCTGCCAAATCAAAAATGGGTTGCGCTAACTGGTACAAATGGCAAGACCACCACAATTCAAATGGTTGCATCGATTTTTGAAGCAGCTGGATTAAGCGGAACTGCTTGTGGAAACGTTGGCGAAACAGTCATTGCCGCAGTTACCTCAGCAAACAAATATGATGTTTTAGCGTTAGAGCTCTCATCTTTTCAAATTGAATGGTCGAATGAAGCTAAATTTGAAATCGGTTGTATTCTAAATATTGCGGATGACCATATTGATTGGCATGGCTCATTTAAAAGTTATGCAAAATCGAAAGCAAAATTACTCGGCATGTCCCAAAGCGCGCTTTTGAATTTAAGCGACCCGGAAGTAATGCAGTACTCGACTAGCTATTTAGGTAAGAAGTTTTACTTCTCCCTTAAAACTCCAATGCCAGGGGAGTTAGGGCTAGTCGAAAATCTATTGATTGATCGCGCTTTCACCAATAGTGACGCTGCTGAAGCAATTGGAGAATTACAAGATATTTCGCCGGCGGTCCCACACAATGTCTTGAATGCCCTTGCGGCTGGAGGTATTGCGAGAGCGCTGGGAATTTCTCCGGAAAAAGTACAACAAGGTTTGAAAAACTTTGTACTTGATCACCATCGGTTAGAACTAATTCTAGATAAAGCGGGCATTAAGTGGGTTAACGACTCAAAAGCCACAAATCCGCATGCTGCGTTGGCCGCCATACTTTCACAAAGCTCTGTTATTTGGATTGCTGGCGGATTAGCAAAGGGGTCGGATATGAACGACTTAATAACTCGTGGGAAAAATAGACTTCGGGAAGTTATTTTGATTGGCCAAGATAGTGAAATTATTAAAGCAGCGCTAACTAAACATGCTCCAGAAGTGCCAGTACACATTATTACAAGTGATCAAACCGGCGAAGCTTTGATGTTAGAAGTAGTTACGTTGGCGAAATCGATTGCAAAAAGCGGCGATACGGTTCTACTAGCTCCAGCATGTGCTTCTATGGATCAGTTCACTTCATACGCAGATCGAGGCAATGCATTCACAAAAGCAATCGAAAAATTGGTGGCAAAAAATGGCTAAATCAAAGAATTTCTTAGCAAAACCCGAAGCTTCATATTATTTAATTCTAATAGCGATCACTGCTCTAAGTAGCCTTGGTTTGCTGATGGTACTTTCGGCCTCTGCCGTTCGCTCGTTATATGAAACTGGGAATTCTTTTTCGATTGTGGGACGGCAAGCTTTCTTCTTAATTTTGGCTCTGTTATTAGGTTATTTATCGATGAAATTGAAAGCTAAGCTTTGGGATCGTATTGCACCGCTCTCGTTGATGGCTTCTTGTGCCGTATTGCTATTACCGCAATTACCCGGTTTCGGAAAAACTGTTAATGGTAATACCAACTGGATTGTTATTGCTGGTTTCACAATCCAGCCGAGCGAATTTGCGAAGATGGGTTTTATAATTTGGTGCGCTTCTAGACTATGGCAACACGATCAACGCATTGCACAAGGAATCAAGTCGAATATTTGGATCTCGCTGACCCCTGGTTTTCTTTTGGTTGAAGCCCTAATTTATAAAGGCAGAGATCTTGGTACTGCGGTAGTAGTAGCTTTAATATTTGCTGGAATACTTTTTATTGCAGGTGTTCCGATTAAAGAGCTTTCAGTCGCAGGCGCTCTAGGCGGATTAGTAGTTGCGGTTTTAGTTATAACCCATAAAAATCGATTAAATCGGTTCTTTGCACTGCTTGATCCATTCTCCGTTCAGTATTACAAAGGAGCAGGTTGGCAACCAGCCCACAGCTTGATGGGTTTAGCTTCTGGTGGCTTATTCGGAATTGGTTTAGGAGCGAGTAGACAGAAATGGGGAACGCTCGCAGAAGCGCATACTGATTTTATTTTTTCGGTAATTGGTGAGGAACTTGGATTATTAGGAACTTTAGCGGTCCTTCTGTTATTTGCCGGTTTAATTCTTTCAATTTTCAAAGTAGCGCTCGGAGCAAGTACTAGTTTTGAAAAGTATGCGACTGCCGGAATTGGCTGTTGGTTCTCTATGCAATTGACCTTGAACATTGGTTCGGTAGTCGGGTTAATTCCAGTCGTAGGTGTAACTTTGCCGTTTATGTCCTACGGTGGATCTTCACTGCTCTCAGTATTTATTGCGGCAGGTTTCGTGCTTGGCGTAGCTCGAAGGACACCAAATATTAGAGAAGCGATTTTGCAACGTAGAAAACTTAAGTTGGCTAAGTAATGCCAACTGGAGCTAAAAAAATCATTCTGGCCGGAGGTGGTACTGCTGGCCATATTGAACCAGCCCTTGCGGTCGCAGTGGAATTGCAAAAAATTGACCCGGCGCTGCAATGTGAGTTTATCGGAACTAAAACTGGGCTAGAGAATGCGTTAGTGCCTAGTCGTGGTTTTCCATTGAAAGTTATACCTAAAGTTGCGCTGCCTCGAAAAATTTCGCTATCAATATTAAAATGGCCGTTTGCTCTAATCGGAAGTGTATTCACATCAATTCGCATCATTAAAAACGCTTCAGTTGTTATTGGTTTTGGTGGCTATGTCGCGGCATCTGCTTATTTAGCCGCGGCTGTATTACGAATTCCAATTGTTATCCATGAAGCAAACGCTAAACCAGGGTGGGCAAATCGTTTAGGTAGACTATTTGCAAAGATCGTCACCGTGAATTTTGGCTCAGTCCAACGAAAGTGGCCAGAGTCCATCAATACCGGAATGCCCTTGCGAGATGACATTGTTGCGGTTTCCCAACTTAAACCAAGTGAATTAGTTGAACTTAGAATTAGCCAAGCAAAGGAATGGGGACTTTCTCCCGATAAACCAATTATCGCGGTCTTCGGCGGCTCACTTGGTTCGGAGCGAATTAATAAAGTAGTTTCGGAATATCTTGGTTCCCAAAAATATCCGATTCAAATAGCGCATGCAGTCGGGATGCATAACACGCTACCAATTGCCCGAACTGGCTATTTCCCAACCCAATATTTTCATAACATTGCACGGGTTTACGCAGCTGCTGACATCGTAATTTGTCGGAGTGGCGCTGTAACTTGCGCGGAGTTGGCAGTAGTTAATCGGTACGCGATTTTAATTCCACTTCCAATTGGAAATGGCGAACAAGAAGCGAACGCCGATGAGTTAATGGCTAAGAATTCGGCCACCATGATTAAAAATTCAGAATTTACCGCCGACTGGCTTGGTAAAAATATTGAATCTGAAATCGCGAAGAGCAAGACCTATTCATCGATGGCGGTAACTGTAAAAATTAAAGAGACTGCAAAAGATATTGCAAAACTTGCGCTATCGGTGAGCAAATAATGAACCCTATAAATTTCGTCGATTTCAAATTGGCAAAAGTCCATTTAATTGGAATTGGTGGTTCTGGCATGAGCGGAATCGCCCGGATATTGGTGGCGCTCGATATTGCGGTTTCTGGTTCGGATATTAAAGATTCGCAAGCGTTACAAGGACTTCGAAAGTTAGGGGTGGCAGCATTTGCATCGCATGCCGAAGAAAATATCGCAGGTCGGGATATCGTCGTAATTTCTAGTGCAATTTCAGAATCAAATGTTGAACTTAAATATGCCAGAGCGCACAACCTGCCTGTGTTATTACGCGCCGAAGCGCTAGCAATTCTCATGTCCCAAAAGCGTTCGGTCGCAATTGCTGGCACGCATGGTAAGACCACCACCACCTCGATGTTAACTGTGGCGTTGCAACATTGTGGTGTTGATCCATCCTTTGCAATTGGTGCGACCGTTTCAAATTCCGGGACTAACGCTCACCACGGTAGTGGTGATGTATTTGTTGCTGAAGCAGATGAATCTGATGGATCTTTCTTGGTATACAAACCAGATGGAGCCATTATCACCAATATTGAACTAGATCATGTGGATCATTTCGCTGATGAAAAAGCAGTCGATGAAGTGTTTGCTAATTTTGTCGGAACGATTCAGAGCGATGGTTTTCTAATTATTTGCGGGGATGACCCAGGTGTGCGACGGTTAATTCCAAAAATAAATTCAACGAGCATTACTTTGGCAACTTACGGGGAAAGTTCAGACTGTGATTTGAAGGTAGATCGGATTGCGTTAGATTCTAATTCTGCAAGCGCTCGAATAACTTGGCGTGGAAGAGTTCTCGGTGAACTCCAACTTTCAGTCCCGGGCAGGCATAATGTATTAAACGCGGCTGGTACTTTAACGGCCGCTTTAGTGATGGGTTATCCAGCTCCAGAAATTATCCAAGGATTAAAAACTTTTACCGGTGCTCGGCGAAGATTTGAATTAAAAGGCAAAGTTAATGGCATTACGGTGATTGACGATTATGGCCATCATCCAACCGAGGTTCGAGTAACGCTAGAAACTGCTCAAAATTACAATCCAAATGGTCGGGTATTGGCCATATTCCAACCTCATAGATTTAGTCGTACTGCTTATTTTCTAAGTGAATTTGCCAAGGAATTATCGATCGCCGATAAAGTTTTTCTACTTGAAGTATATGCAGCGAGTGAGACCCCAATCCAAGGCGTGACATCTTTAAGCATTGCCCAAAAAATGGATCCAACAAAAGTAATTTACGAACCCTCAATGCCTACCGTTATCGAGATGGTTGTAGAAATGGCGCGCCCCGAAGATTTGATCATCACATTAGGCGCAGGCGATGTAAATTCGCTGGGGCCACTAATTTTAGAAGCTATTTCAAGCCGCGGGAAGATCGAGTAATTGTCCAAACTCAAACGCCGATTTGTCACGGTTCTACTGCTGTTTATAGTTGCTAGTACTTCGTACCTTTTTGGCTGGTCCCAAGTTTTTACCGTCAAATCAATCGCATTCACTGGGGTTAACGCCGCCGAAGAAGAATTGGTAATTAAAAGAATTCAATATCAACCAGCAGTTGTGCAAATCGGAGCTCCACTAGCGAGGGTTGATAAGCGGGTGGTATCTAATCGAATTTCAGAATTGAATTGGATCAAATCAGTATCGGTAAAACGAAATTGGATTTCCAAAGCGATACAAATCGGGATAGCTAAGCGAATGCCAATAGCTGTAATAAAAAATTCCGGCGGTCGGACTTTCTTAGATGATCAAATGGAAATATTCACTATTCCGACCGATGGTCAATTACCTTCCGAAGTGGCGAATCTCCCAGAATTGATGTTGAATGATCGCTCGCCGCTCTCACTCGCGGCTTTTGACCAATTACACCGTGGCATTTCTGCGGTTGAACCGGCGCAAATCAACGCGAAAGAAATGACAGTGCAAAGTTATCTAGTGAATAGCCCCGCATATTTATTGACTACCTTAGTTATAGATGGTCGATCCCTAAAAATTACCTGGGGTGGTAGCCAAGATTTACCCTTAAAAATCAAAGTATTACGGGAATTATTGCTACTGCCAGAAAATGCGAAAATAGTGCGGATGGATTTAACAACTCCACTTTCACCAATCGTTAAATAAAATCCAAAAAATTATTTTCAATTAATGTCTTCGTGTCGGTCATTGATTGCGCAGCGCCGCACCCATACTTTTGCGCATCAGATAAAGAGACTCTGAGTCTCAAGTTGAGGATTAGAGTTAAGGGAGAGGCGCATCGTGGCATCACCACAGAATTATTTAGCGGTTATCAAAGTTGTTGGCATTGGCGGCGGCGGCGGTAACGCAATTAATCGAATGATCGATGCCGGATTAAAAGGTGTCGAGTTCATTGCGATTAACACTGATGCGCAAGATTTATTAATGAGTGATGCAGATGTGAAATTAGATATTGGTAAAAAATTAACTAAAGGTTTAGGTGCTGGTGCATCTCCAGAATTAGGAACTCAAGCAGCGCTAGATCACGTTGAAGATATTGAGGAAGTTTTACGTGGCGCAGATATGGTTTTCATAACAGCTGGTGAAGGTGGCGGTACTGGAACTGGTGGCGCACCAATAGTTGCGAAAATTGCAAAAGATCTTGGTGCACTTACAGTCGGTGTAGTAACTCGCCCTTTTTCATTTGAAGGAAAGCGTCGTTCCGCACAAGCTGATGAAGGAATTGAAAAACTTCGCAGTGAAGTTGACACTCTGATTGTTATCCCTAACGATCGATTGCTCTCTATTTCAGATAGATCAATTAGCGCACTTGAGGCATTTAAAACCGCAGATCAAGTTCTATTATCGGGCGTTCAAGGAATAACCGATTTGATCACAACTCCTGGTTTAATAAATTTAGATTTTGCAGATGTGAAGAGCGTGATGTCAGGTGCTGGTTCGGCGCTAATGGGAATTGGTTCCGCTCGTGGCGAAGCTCGATCCATTCGCGCAGCCGAGTTAGCAATATCAAGTCCGCTATTAGAAGCATCTATTGATGGCGCACATGGCGTTCTGCTTTCGATCGCCGGTGGTTCGGATTTAGGTTTATTTGAAATTAGCGAAGCTGCGGAATTAGTTGCTAAGTGCGCACATCCAGATGCAAATATTATTTATGGAACCGTAATTGATGATGCGCTAGGCGATGAAGTGAGAGTTACCGTGATTGCGGCTGGATTCGATGGTGGCGCGCCTAAGAAGATGGCAATGCCAGTTATTAATTCCGCAACAGTATCTGGGAATGCAAACCCAATTCCTAGTAATGATCCGCTAGCAGTCGCGCTCGGTACTCAAGATGATAAACCTAGACGTCGGATTACATTCCAAGAGTTAGTTAACGAAGACGAAATCGATATTCCTGATTTCATGAAGTAATCCACCAAATGATTCGCGAGTTCTTCACATCGCGTCATGGTGGCGTTAGTTCTGGGCGTTTTGCTGATTTCAATCTTGCTTTACATGTAGCGGACGATCCTGCGGCGGTATCAGCTAATCGTGAAATTTTAGCAAAGGCGCTCGGGTTGACTTCGGATCGCATCTTTTACATGGACCAAGTCCACGGTAATGAGATTGCGTTTATCGAAAGATCTAGGCCATCAGCTCAAATTCCAAAAGTTGATGCGTTAATTACGGAGGAATCTGGAACCGCGTTAGTTGTATTAGTTGCTGATTGCATTCCGTTGCTATTTCGATCGCCAAAAGCGATTGCGGCAGTGCATGTTGGCCGGGCTGGCTTAATAAAAGGAATTGTGGAAGCCACTATTGCGAGGTTGATATCGCTTGGCTCTAAAGTGAATGATATTAGCGCCGCGCTTGGCCCATCGATTTGTGGAAATTGTTATGAAGTTTCTCCCGAAATTTATTTAGATGTGATTGCTAAATATCCGGCCACAGCCACTAATCTTGAAAAACATTGTTTAGATTTGCCAGCTGGCGTAATTTCTATTTTAGATAGTTATGAAATCGATTATTCGCGTGAGAATTCATGCACAGCGCACGGCGAAAATCTTTTTTCATATCGACGAGATGGCATAACTGGCAGGCAATCTGGTGTAATTGCATGGTGAACCAAGAGCGCAAAACCGAGATTGCAAACGGTTTAGAAATTACGATCTCTCGAATTAACGCAGCCGCTAAAAGTGCTAATCGAAACCCAAGCGATATTTCATTAATTGTGGTGACCAAGACGTTTCCGCGCTCTGATGTGGATTTCTTGTATGAATTAGGAGTTCGCGATTTTGGTGAAAATCGAGATCAGGAAGGCGCGGTTAAGGCAGAAAATTTCCATCCAGATGCAAAGTGGCATTTTCAAGGAAAGATCCAGAGTAACAAGATCAAATCGATTGCAAAGTGGGCCGATGTTATACATTCACTTGCCGAGATTGATCATGCGAAAGCGATAAGCGATCGGCATCAAATGACCGAAGCTACTCGGCCTGCAAAATATCCAGTATTAATTCAAGTTTCGCTAGATACCGAAAAACGAATTGAACGCAATGGAATCGAGCCAAAAGCTTTAACTGAATTTGCTGATGCCATCGCAAAAATTTCTGGTTTGGAGATAAAGGGCTTGATGGCAGTTGCACCAATCGCCGAAAACCCGAATATCGCCTTTGCCAGGATGGCCGAAATATTTAGCGATTTTAAAGAAAAATTTCCAATGGCTACCTGGCTCTCAGCGGGGATGAGTGGTGATTTTGAAAGCGCAATAACGCATGGCGCGACACATCTCCGAATTGGCAGCTCAATCCTCGGTAACCGGAGCTACCTCTAATAAAATTATTCCATGGTTAATGCGCTCCGAAAAATGACAAATTATTTGGGTTTGACGGAAGATGATTTAGTTTCCGAGGCCCAGCTAGCACCAACTCCAACCCCAGCACCTCGAAGAATATTGCCTAGATCAACAAGTGAAGTTGCGCCATCGGTTGCACCAAGACTCACAGTCGCACAACCAACGCTAATTCCAACCGAAGCTGCGCCAGTTTTTGATCGAATCGTCACGCTTCATCCGAGGTTTTACAGCGAAGCAAGAACTATTGGTGAACACTTTCGTTCTGGCTCACCTGTAATTATGAATTTAAGTGATATGGAAGAGAGTGAACGGAAGCGATTAGTAGATTTTGCCTCCGGATTGGTCTTTGGACATTCTGGAACAATCGAGCGAGTCACTCCTAAAGTATTTTTGCTTTCACCACCGAACGTAATGGTTAGCACCGAAGTTAAAGCAGCTGCGGCTGACGCAAGTTTCTTTAACCAAAGCTGACCTAGAAAAAGTGTTAAATATTGGCAACTTGATTGCCACAGTTCTTGAACTTTATTTATTTGTATTGTTTGCTCGGTTAATTTTTGATTATGCGCGAATGTTTGCTCGAAATTGGCGCCCTCGAGGAATCATTCTGGCTTTTGCAGAGCTAACTTATTCGCTAACTGATAAACCACTATTTTTTATTCGGAGATTTATTCCACCACTTCGAATTGGATCGGTCAGTCTAGATCTTTCATTTGTGGTGCTATTTTTTGGGATTCAACTATTAATCGGATTAATTAATTAATTCTTAACCAGCTTAAGTGCTAGCCCAAGTTCATTTTCAGCAAGCGGTAGCGCTGGGTCTCGCTCCATCAAAGTAGCGAGAACTTCTTGTGAAATTAATTCTGCGCCGTTAGTAATTGCTTGGCAAACGGAGTCATTGGCATTCCAATACATGGTGATTCGATCGCTGATGTCGAAGCCCGCATTTTTCCGTTCATCTTGAACGGCGCGAATAACCTCACGGACTTGACCGGCTGCGATTAATTCAGGGGTAAGGGTGAGATCGAGCGCAACGCTTTCGCCGCTATGGCTAGCTACCGACCAACCTTCTCGCGGTGTTTCGGTGATTACTAAATCAACTTCGGTGATCTCGGCGCTTTTGTTTTCACCATATTGAATTGTGGCTTTTCCAGTTTTACGAATCTGGGTTGTCAATTCAATTGGGTTCGATTCGGCAATCTTTTTCGAAATTGGCTGGACATCTGCGCCAAAATTTAAGCCTAAAGTTTTGAAGTTCGCTTTGATAGTTATATCTACTAAATCTGAACCTGCGCTTGAGATATCATCAAGTTTCAACACGTTAAGTTCATCTGAGATTTGATCTTTAAGTTGTTGGTCCAATCCGACCCACCCAGAAGCCGATATCAAAGCTCGCGAAAGTGGTTGCCGAATTTTCACTTTTGATTCCGCTCTTGATGCGCGACCGAGCTCTACCAAGCGCCGCGTTAAAACCACTGATTGGGAAAGCTTTTTATCAATTAATTTTGAATTTACTTTAGGAAAGTCTGCCAAGTGCACTGAAGCTACTGCGCTAGGTGATACTGGGCAGATTAATTCTTGCCAAACATGTTCAGTTATAAATGGAACCAGGGGTGCCATTAGTAGCGTTAATTTTTCAAGACATTCATGGAGCGTTGCGAGCGCGGCGACATCGCCATCCCAAAACCGACGCCGAGATCGGCGCACATACCAGTTTGATAAATCATCAATAAATTTTCCTAGAATTTCACCGGCTTCTTGCGAATCGAAATTAGTAAGCGCAGCATCCACGCCGCCTATTAATTGATTTAGTTCCGAGATAATCCAGCGATCCATTAAAGGTCGGTTCGAGATATCAACTTGGCCTGTGGAAGTTAATGGATTGAAATTAGATGCTCGGGCATAGAGCGAGAGAAAAGAAACGGTATTCCAATAGGTGAGCAAAGTTTTTCGAACTACATCCGAGATCGCGCTATGCCCAACCCGGCGTGCGCTCCATGGTGAGCCATCGGCAAGCATGTACCAGCGCACGGCATCCGCACCGTGTTGATCCATCAGCGCCATTGGCTCTAAAACATTGCCCAGATGCTTACTCATTTTGCGGCCATCTTTATCGAGAATATGTCCAAGACAGAGCACCGTTTTGTATGAGGATTTATCGAAAACTAGCGTGCCAATTGTCATCAAGGTATAGAACCAACCGCGGGTTTGATCGATTGCTTCGCAAATAAAATCTGCCGGGTAGGCCTCATTGAATTTTTCAATCGAACCTGGTTTATGCGGATATCCCCATTGTGCGAATGGCATTGCGCCGGAGTCATACCAGCAATCAATAACTTCTGGGACTCTGACCATAGTTTCAGAACAGTCCGCACACGGGAATTTAATATCATCGACAAATGGGCGATGTGGATCTATCGCTGTTACATCATCTCCGACTAAGCCACTTAATTCTTTAAGCGAACCGATACAAATTTCATGATCAGATGCGCAGCGCCATATCGGTAGTGGCGTACCCCAATATCTGTTTCGCGATACCGCCCAATCAATGTTGTTATTTAACCAATCACCATAACGGCCAGTTTTGATGGTTTCTGGATGCCAATCGGTATTTTCATTTTCTTTTATCAGCGCTGCTTTAATTTTTGTAGTTTTGATATACCAAGAAGGCTGGGCGTAATAAATCAACGCGGTATGGCAGCGCCAACAATGCGGATAAGAGTGTTCGTAGGGCTGGTGTTTATAAAGTTTGCCAGATTTTCTTAGCTCCTTCACGAGGGCTTTATCTGCTTCTTTGAAGAAAACGCCGCCAATTAACGGAACTTCATCAGCAAAATTTCCATTTGCAAGAACTGGATTTACTACTGGAAGTCCGTAAGCGCGACAAACTTGTAAATCGTCAGCGCCAAAAGCCGGGGATTGGTGGACTAATCCGGTGCCATCTTCAGTTGTTACGTACTCCGCTAAAACAACAAAGTGCGAATCTGGAATTTCAACATAATCAAACGGCCGCTCATAAGTGGTGCGCTCTAAATCTTTTCCAGTAATAGTCTGTAAAACTTCAAATTCGCCAACCACTTGCGCGAGCTCTTGCGCCAGCACTAAGACTTCATTTTCTTCGCTATCTGGCTTCTTGGTTTTCACCACGACATAGGTAACTTTCGGATTAACCGCAATCGCGGTATTCGATACCAAAGTCCATGGCGTTGTGGTCCAAACCAAGAGTGAAGCCCCAAGTTCGGCAAGTTTGCCGGAGGTTATTGGAAACCGAACATATACCGATGGATCAGTTACAGTTTCATAACCTTGGGCTAGTTCGTGGTCTGAAAGACCAGTGCCACATCGAGGACAATACGGCGCAACCCGATGATCTTGTGAAAGTAAACCTTTTTGCCAAATCTCTTTAAGCGACCACCATACGCTTTCCACATATTCGCTAGACATAGTCCAATAAGCTTCATCGAAATCAACCCAGAAGCCCATCCGCTCGGTCATATCGGTAAATGCGCCAACATGTCGTTGCACTGATTCGCGGCACTTGTCATTAAATTC